>Ga0123353_10018668_pt1 | contig 10265 bp, 8 predicted proteins | sample TergutLab28metaG_3_FD_92763 | JGI IMG/M metagenome (GOLD analysis project Ga0123353, IMG submission 92763) | Labiotermes labralis P3 segment gut microbial communities from Petit-Saut dam, French Guiana - Lab288 P3 | ecosystem: Host-associated > Arthropoda: Insects > Digestive system > Gut ...
CCGGATTTAAATCCTATTGAAAATGAATGGGCAAACCTCAAAGTTTTCTTGCGCAATCACGGCAGGAAGTTTGATATCGTCAGCGATGCCGTGTGCCACTATTATGATTCGGCGTGACTATATATTGTTTTAAAGAACGGCAAAAACTTAAAAAACTCTTTCAAACAAGCTTTTTCCGGTACCTACGCCACCACCCGCACCTCATATGTAAACATCCGGCTGTGCCCGTCCGCCCGCCTGTCCGCCCGTTCGTATTTTAGAATTCGTACGGGGCACATGTTATTCACCATATGCCCGCCGACGGAACCGGCTTCCCGAGAAGTCAGGTTCCCGTTGTAACCCTGCTTCAGGGTTACGCCGACTTCGTTGGCCGCTTCCATCTTGAAACGGTCGAGGGCATCGCGTGCTTCAGGGATAACGCTCTTGTTACCGCCTCTACCCATTGCTGCTTACACTCCTTACATGAAATATTCGTTTTGGTTCGGCATAGAACTTCTAGCAAAGTTCATTGGAACTTCTTTTGAAGAACGCTGAAACTTCTTGCGGAGTTCTATGGGACTTCTCTCGTGAAGTCCATTTCTAGTATCGCGCAAGAATCCGGCGTTATGCCTGTCAATATCATGTGGATTTTACAGGTTTTTGATGATTTAAAAAAGTCCAGTTCTATTGTTTGCAATATGCGGGACGCATATTCGATTTGACATTTCACAGAATGTCGTTTATACTTTGTCTACAGTCCAAGCCAAATAGGAGACGGCCCATGTTTATAGTCCTGTAATCAATTGAATAGGCCGGAGGAAACTGCCGCCGCGCGTGGCCTGTTTTTCGATGGCAAAAATAGACATCCTCGGAACCCCACGTTTTCAACAGTAAAAACCCCTGAAAACATGGAACCCAGATTTAGTTTCCGAGGAGGTCAATGAGGTTATAGGATACTCCCGGATTTTTGGTTTGGATTGAGGACGCCCGCAAATTGGGCAGAATTGGATTTTCCCAAAAGCCGCAGCGAGGTACAAAACCTTGCCGCGGCCTTTCTCTTTTTTACGAGTAAAAAATTTTTGCGGGCAAAAAAAATTGCGGACAGCCAAAGGCTGCCCCATAACTTACAGTTGAAAGGATCACTATTATGAAAAAATTCCTTGGTTATAGTCCCCCGTTCAGCGCCTTCCTGATTGAACAGCTCCATACAGGAAGGATTTTGGCAATTGAAAACTATTATATGGAGGGCAAGCCTCAAAGAGGCGCCGGCAGCGCTGCGGTACTGCAAGCGCTGCGGTGTTAAGACCGCGTTTCGCTCCTCCGGCCTGTTCCGGGTGAACGCCCAGCAAAAAAGCCTGGATGTTTGGCTGGTCTACAAGTGTTCCCAGTGCGACAGTACCTGGAAGCTCAGCGTTCTGTCCCGCGTCCCGCCGCGTTCGATTCCCCCGGAGTTGCTCCGCGGGTTCTTTGGAAACGACCGGGACCTGGCCCTGCGCTATGCCGCCGACACGGCACTGCTCAAACAAAACGGCGCCGAGCCGGAGCAGCCGGAAATTGGGATTATCGGCCCGGAGACTACGCTTGCCAACGTGGATGTGCCGCCCGGAGAACCGCTGCGCATCCGCCTCATCGCGGAACAGCCGCTGGCCGTCCGGGCCGAGGCGATTCTGCGCGGCAAGCTTGGTCTGTCCCGGAGCGAATTCGAGCGGATGCTGTCCATCCGAAGGCTGGTCTGTGTCTCCGGGCATGACTTGAAAAAAGCCAGGCTCTCGGGCGAGATCATCGTGGAACTCCGGTAAATTCTGTAGGGAAGCGCAGGTAAATCCGCGACGCGCGGGAACTCGCGTCCCAAAACACTGGGCCACCCCGGCAAAACACACAGTGTGCCGGGGTGGTTTGACAATTTCGGGTTTCCATGCTATTATACACATAAGGAGGTGTATTGTGATGCGCACAAATATTGTGATTGACGATGAGATGATGCGGCAGGCGATGGCCCTTTCCGGCATCAAGACAAAAAAAGAAGTCGTGGAGCAGGCGATACAGGAATTTGTTGCCCGCCGGACACGCAAGAACCTTTTGGAATTGCAGGGCCGTATCCAGTTTGCCGAGGGTTATGACTACAAGGCGCTGCGGGAGGGCCGGTGAATGATTTTAGTGGATAGCTCGGTGCTGATCGATTTCCTCAAAGGCACACAGAATGAGAAAACCGCGCTTCTCAAGGAAATATTGGAACGCGATGTGCCTTTTGGCATTTCGGCCTACACCTATCAGGAAGTCTTGCAGGGCGCGCGCAGCGAATCGGAATATGCACGCCTGCGAAGCTATTTTGGGTCGCAGGACATCTATTATGTGCCGCAAAAAAGCGCTTTTTATGAGAAAGCCGCGCGGTTATATTTTAATCTCCGGCGCAAAGGCGTGACGGTCCGGGGCATGATTGATGTATTGATTGCGCAGACAGCAATAGAAAACAAGCTTCTTTTGCTGCACAACGACCGCGATTTTGACGCGATGGCCGCAGCCGTTCCAGACTTAAAAATACTGCAACAACTATAAAGATCTCACCACAAATCACTCTCATCTTTCATGACCGCATATGCGCAGCGCAAGCCGTCCACGGCGGCGGAGACGATGCCGCCCGCGTAACCCGCGCCTTCCCCGCAGGGATACAGCCCGCGAATGGCGGATTGGTACAGCTCGTCCCGCAACAGGCGCACCGGGGAGGAACTGCGGGTCTCCGGCGCGGTCAGGACGGCGTCGGGCAGGGAGAAGCCTTGGAGCTGCCTGTCCATGGCGGCGATTGCCTGTACCAGCGTGTCTGTGACCTGCTCCGGCAAAATCCGGCGCAGATCCCCCGGGGTGACGCCGGTGGGGCAGCTGGGCCGTACGCTCCCCAGATTCCGGGAGGGCCGGCCGGCCAGGAAGTCGCCCAGTAGCTGCGCGGGCGCGGCGTAGTCCCCCCCGCCGCGCTGAAAGGCGCGTTGTTCGACCTCCCGCTGTAAAGCAATCCCAGCGAGGGGATGAATATCTGGAAACATCTCCGGTTCGATTCCGACCAGCAGGGCGGCGTTGGAATTTTCCGCGTCCCGCGCGTAGAGGCTCATGCCGTTGACGGCCAGCATCCCCGGTTCCGACGCGGCGTTGACCACAGTACCGCCCGGGCACATGCAGAAGGTATAGGCTCCCCGTCCGTGGGGCGGGTGGCAGGCGAGTTTGTAGTCCGCGGCGCCCAGGGTCGGGTGCCCGGCGAAGGGCCCGTACTGGGCGTGGTCGATGTACTCCCGCGGGTGCTCAATGCGCAGGCCCAGGGAAAAGGCCTTCCGCGTCATGGGGAGACCCCGGCGGTACAGCAGCTCCAGGGTGTCCCGCGCCGAATGGCCGATGCAAAGCAGCAGGGTGTCCGTTTCGAAGTCCTCTGTTGCGCCCTCTGTTTCCCAGCGCAGGCCGTGTATAGCGCCGTTGGCGAGAATCAAGTCATTCAGTTTGCAGCCGAAGCGGATTTCCCCGCCCGCGGCCAGCAGTGCCTGCCGGAAATTTTGCACAACTTCCCCCAAGTTGTCCGTGCCGATGTGCGGTTTCGCGGCATAACGGATTTCTTCCGGCGCGCCCCGGGCCGCCAGTTCGTCTATGACTGCGCGGCAGAGGGGGTCCTTGATGCCTGTTGTGAGTTTGCCGTCCGAAAAGGTGCCCGCGCCGCCCTCCCCGAATTGGACGTTGGATTCCGGATTCAGCCTGCGGTTTTGCCAGAAGGCCGCTACGTCTGCCCGGCGTTGCTCCACCGCCTGTCCGCGCTCAATGACCAGAGGGTGCAGCCCTGCTCGCGCGAGGGTCAGTGCCGCGAACATCCCAGCCGGGCCGAAGCCGGCAACCACCGGCCGGTAGGTGCTCTTCCGGTTGAGCGGCGTCTCCGGCAGCGGGCGCTGCTGTGTCCGCTCCACTTTTGGGATATGCCTGCGCAGGACGGCTTCTTCCCCGCTCCGGAGTTGAACCTCTACATTGTAGATGAAGAAGATGTCCTCCTTTTTGCGGGAATCCAGTGCTTTGCGCGTCAGACGCAGGGAGGCGATGTCCCCGGCGGCACAGCGCAGACGCTTCGCGGCGGCGGCGCGCAGAGCCTCCGGAGGAGCGTCCAAGGGGAGTTTCAGTTCGTAGAGGGTCAGCATAGAGAGCCACCTTTATGGATAGAATCTGTAGAGATAAAAATGTTCATCGTCTGCAATCTAACGTCTAAAATCTAACATCTAAGTTGACAGGCTTCCCCTAAATGTGGTAAATTACGCTCAGTGGCATTGCCCAAGCTGTAGCTTGCTACAGTATGCGGTAGGCGGTTACAATCCTGCCCCCAGTCTGGGGGTGAAGCCATGGAGTACATCATCTTACTAATTGTTGTATTGGTATTGATTGACAGTATCCTCAGCGATAAAAGGAACTAGCCGCCCTGTCCTGCAAAACGAGCGGCTAATTCATTAGTCAATCCAATTGGGGGCGAACCGTCTATACACTGTCGTTTGCGACAGCGAGACAATGCCACCATTTTTATTATACTTTTTTTTCACAGAGGTGTCAAGGGGGTATTTCCGCTGCAAATCGGCTCTGTTTACATCAACGGCTATGCCGCGCTCGCGCCGATGGCGGGCGTGGCGGATCGCGCCTTCCGGGAGCTGTGCATCGAATACGGCGCGGTCTACGTGGTGGGGGAGATGGCCAGCGCCAAGGGCATCAGTCTGGGGGGATCAAAGTCCCGGGAGTTGCTGCTTCTGACGGCGGCGGAGCGTCCGGCGGCGGTGCAGCTTTTCGGGGAGGACCCGGCGGTTATGGCCCAGGCGGCCCGGCAGGCAATGGCCTACGGGCCGGACATCATCGATCTCAACATGGGCTGCCCCGCACCGAAAATCGCCGGAAACGGCGGCGGCGCGGCGCTGATGCGGCGGCCCGAGCTGGCGGCGGCCATCACGGCGGCCTGTGTACAGAGTGTTCCTGTGCCGGTCACGGTGAAGATGCGCCTGGGTTGGGACGCGGAGCACTTGAACGCTGTGGAGCTGGCCCGTCTGTGTGAGCGGGCGGGGGCGGCGGCCGTCACGGTGCACGGGCGCACGAAGGCCCAAATGTATGCCCCGCCGGTGGATTTGGATCGAATCCGGGAAGTCCGGCGGGCAATCTCCATCCCGCTCATCGGCAACGGGGACGTCATTGACGGCCCAAGTGCGCAACGGATGTTCGACGAGACCGGCTGCAACCTGGTCATGGTTGGCAGAGGGGCCCTGGGGCGGCCCTGGGTGTTCCGGCAGATTCAGGCCTACCTTTCGGAGGGCACAATTTTACCCGAACCGCCTTTGCCCGAACGCATGGATGTGATGACTTATCACATCGAGCAGCTCTGTGCTTACAACGGGGAATTTCTCGGTATGCGGCAGGCGCGCAAGCACGCGGCCTGGTATATGAAGGGCATCCGCGGCGCGGCAAGGTACCGGCAGGAGATTGGGGCGCTTTCGTCCTTGGAAGAATTGCGGGCGCTTGCGAAGAAAGTAATAAGCAATAGTGAACAATTAATGTAGGGCAAGCACAAAGCCTGCCCCTTTACAACTTATTCACTATTAGCTATTACTTATTATTTATCGCCTATCTATTGTTGTCTTTATTCCGCATAATCCCCTTCAGGATGGTATAAAACTCGTCGTCGTCATCCGACTTGGCAGGCTTCTTCGGCTCCATGGGGGCCGGGTCGGCCCGGAAGCTGGGCTCCGAGCTCCGGAAACTGGGTTCGGAACTCCGGAAACTAGGCGGCTCGAAGTCATCCGGTTCCGGGATTGACGGCGGCGGCGGCGCGGAAGACGGTGCCGGATCCGGAGAGAATTTCGACTTCGGGATGCTGCTCTTGCCGAAAATCCGGTCGCCGAAAATGGAGGAGGATTCTTTTGTCGGTTCCGGCTTGGACTTGACAAAACCCGTGGCAATGACCGTGATGATCATCTCGTCGTCCAGATCCGGGTTGAAAGCGATGCCCCAGGTGATATTCGCGTCCACATGGGCCTGCTCCGTGATGATTTCGGCGGCACGCTCCACATCCTCCAGATCCACGTCTTCCGACGCGCTGATGCTGATAATGACGCCCGTGGCCCCGGAAATCGAGGTCTCCAGGAGGGGACTGCGGATGGCGGCCTCGGCCGCGTTCTCCGCCTTTTCTTTGCCTGTTGCGCGGCCCACGGCCATGTGGGCATAACCCGCGTTCTTCATCACGCTGGTGACGTCCGCGAAGTCCAGGTTGATGAAACCCGGGACTTTAATCAGTTCCGAAATGCTGCGGACGCCCTGCAACAGCACCTCGTCCGCCAGGGCGAAGGCCTCGGTAATCGTCATACGCTGCTCGCTGATGCTGCGCAGCTTGTCGTTGGGAATCACAATCAGGCTGTCCACCTTTTCGGCCAGCTGGGCAATGCCCTGCTCGGCCTGCACCATGCGTTTTCTGCCCTCAAATTTGAAGGGCTTTGTCACAACGCCGATGGTCAGAATGCCCATATCCTTGGTGATCTGCGCGATAATCGGCGCGGCGCCCGTGCCGGTGCCGCCACCCATGCCGGCGGTGATAAAGACCATATCGGTGCCTTTGAAGGCGTCTGTGAGCAGGTCGCGGCTCTCTTCCGCCGCCTTTTCGCCGATTTCCGGCTTCCCGCCCGCGCCCTGGCCGTGGGTGGCCTTCTCGCCGATTTGGATCTTATGCGTCGCCTTGGAGTGGATTAAAATCTGCTTGTCCGTGTTTACGGCAATAAACTCCGCGCCCATGACGCCGGAATCCACCATTCTGTTTACGGCGTTCCCGCCGCCGCCGCCGACACCGATTACTTTTATTTGCACCGTGCTTTCAAAGTCATTGTCTATCTCAAATGCCATGAAAACGATCCTCCTATGTAAGCTTTTGCCCCGCAATATACCGTTTATAAGGATACAAGTATTACGTATATATACAGTAATAATCCGAAAAGAAAATTCAGATAATGGTATGATAGCATACATTAATGTAGAATACAAGAAAAATTTATGAATTTTTAAAAAAATATTTGACAAATTTATATGGTCATTGAATAAACTTACTGTAAACTTTAATATACCTCATTCATCCAATTTTGAATCAGGGCGAAGGCGCGTTCGGTCGCTTTTCCGTCACAGGCGCCCAACTGCGCCGCGCGGAAGAGAGACATCCGTTCCAGCGGCGGTTCTTCTGCAGTCCGGCGGATTGTTTTCAGCAGCGCCTCCGCCTCCCGAACCGCGGGGCCGGGTAAGTCCTCCGGGTAGCACAGATAGAAGGAAGACGCAAAGTCCTGTAAGTCCGGGCAGTAGAACACCGTGGGGATATCCAGCAGGCAGGCATCGTAAAACACGGAGGAGTAATCCGTAATCAGCAGGTCGCAGACGGCAAGCAGTTCTGCTATGGAATCGCCGCTGTAGTCGCGCAGGTGCAGGTAGTGTTTCCCCCGGAGGCAGTTCTCCCGCATCAGAGGATGCCTGTGAATGATGAGCATTTCATCCGGTTCCAGCGCGGCGTTCAGCGCTTTCCAATCGATTTGCGGGTCGTAAGGGACATACTTCCCCCCGGTATCCCGGACGGTGGGGCAGAACAGATAGACTTTTTTATTTCTCAGAATGGGGTGGTTTTTCAAGGCGGCGCGGCGCAGAAACTCCCGGTTTTCCGGGTCCAGCAGGGCGTCCGTATAGGGCGTGCCCAGGGGCAGGACCAGACGCTCGTCGATGCCGAAGGCGTGGGCGTAATACTGTCGGCAGTCCTCGGAGCTGACGGCCGCCGCGCTGTACTGGGAATGGGTTTTCAATTCCTCCAGCCGGGTGTGGGGCAGGGGCGCGTCCAGCGCAAAACGCTGAAAGGCGCCGCAGCTGTGCCAGACCTGGAAAAGACGCTGCTGTTCCCGCAGGCGGAAATTCCGCAAATAGGGAATGTAGTCGTCCGTGATGATGATGTTCGAGGTCATCAAGTGATAATATAGCTTGGGTTTCAGCCGCAGCGGGTGCGGCAGGAGATAGGCCAGCAGCTTTTTTTTACCGGGCAGCGCATCGTAGAGGCACTTGGTGTTCCCCTCCAGTTTGCCCTGGGAGCGTATCGTGAAAAACAGCAGTTGATTTTTCAAGGGCAATTTGCGGAAAACCCACTGGAACACATAGTTCAGCCACTCCAGCACAAAGCGCTTGGCCAGCTTCAGCAGCTTGCGTCCCTGGTCGAGTTGCTTGCCCAGCTGCACACCGCGCCAGTAGCGGTGCCTCAGGCCCCGGTAGCAGGCGGCGTATTCCGGCGGCAGCAGCTTCTCCTGAGCGCGCATTCTGGCAATCAGCGCGCTCTCCGGGAGCGGCAGGTAGATGCCCGTGAACTGCAGTTTCCGGAAGGCGGAATTGCTGTAGACCCGGTAGACATCCAGGATGGAGTTCTCCGAAAACGAAAACTTGATTCCGTTCAGGTGTGCTACCCGGAACAGCTTGTTGCACAGCAACAGGTCCAGCGCGAAGAAGGGGGAGTCCTTGCTGCGCGTCGTATTTTTATTTTGAAAAAAGGCGAGGCTGGCGCTGCGGTACTCCGAAAAGCGCTGGCCGTCGTATTGAGAGAGCGGGGAGGCGGTGAATCCGGCGGACTTGTCTCTGCGCAGCGCGTTGTAGTGGCGCTGCAAAAACTTGCTGTCCAGCAGGCAGGGTTCATCCAGGAACAGGATGTAGGGGCTGCGGGACTCCCGCAGAGCGGCCTGTTTAAACGCGGCGGGAGTATCGGCCTGTAGAAAACGCAGCTGGCCGTAGGGGACGGCGTCCTCGACGTCCCTCAGATCGTTGAAGAATTTTGTTTGCGGGCGGACAGGGGCTTCCACCCCTACGGGAAACAGTGCGGAAAGACTATCGTCCACCAGCAGTTCGAAGCAGGGCAATGTCTGCCCGAAGAGGGAGTCCAGCTGTTCCCGCAGTTCTTCCGGCCTGCGCGGGCCGCAGAGCGCGACGCTCACCCGAGGGCGCGCCAGCAATTCCTCCCGGGAACCGGGTAGCAGACCTTCCCGGTAGACGTCCGCGTTGCCGCGCAGGAACGTGGCCTTGCCCGCCGCGCTCAGGCGGTCGAACACCAGATTCAAGGTCTCTGCGGCCGCCTGTATCACGGTGCCGTCATAGGCGTAACAGCGGCGGTAAAAGCGGTACAAAATCACGGTCAGAGCCTTGAGGTAGACCTCGTCCAGGTAGATGTCCCGTTCGGCCCCCAACTCCTGCCGGCTGAAAGGAGTGCTTGCCTCCGCGATGGCCTGCGCAAAGGCCTCCCGCGCGCACTCGTGAACCTGCGCGTAGGCGTAGAGGTAGCTGTGCAGGGTCTCCTCGCCGCCCCGCGCCGCCTGGAAGGGCTGGTTGCGGAACTCCAGGAAACCCCGGGCGGAACTGGCAATCTGGGTACAGGAGAGGGCGTAACTCAGGGTAAACAGCGCCTCCTGGGCGGAGGAGAGCTCCTCGAAGCGCAGCTCCAGTTCCTCTATGTGCTCCCGCAGGAACAGCTTGTTGGAGACGGCGGGATTCCAGATCAAAGAGGTGTCAAAGCGGTTGGTGAGTTTCCGGAGTGAGAGGGCGTCCGTGGAGGAGAATACGTGGGTGCCGAAGGCGTCGAAGCCCCGCATCCGGCCGATGGTCAGGGGTGCGGCGAACTTCTCGGCGGTATCCACCATGTGGGAGAGATACTGTTTGGAGTAGAGGTCCTTTGCGTCCAGGAAGGTGATGTATTTGCCGACGGATGCCCGCAGACCTGCGTTGCGGCAGGCGGCGTGGCTTCCGCAACGCAGGGACAGGGCGCGAAAGCGTAAGTCCGCAGCGCAGAACTTCTCAATTGTATCAGTTGTCGCGGCAGAGGCGCCGTCGTCCACGACGAGCACCTCGAAATCCCGCAGGCTTTGCTTTTTCAGGGAGTCCAGCGCCTCCGGCAGATATTGTGCCCCGTGCCTCAGCGTGACGATTACAGAAACTTTCAAAAGAATACCACCCGGTTATGTATTTCAGTGTTGACATTATTCCACAGTTCCGCTATAATAATAGCTGTGAATAGGTGTGGCATTGCCGTATAGGCGGTCACACCCCCACTAAGAGACAAAAGAATAGCCGCTCAGTTTAGGCGCTGGGGCGGCTATTCTCCTTTATTGTTCAGAATAACTGCATAGCCATAAAAACATGACAGGGCTGAAACTCCTTGAACCATAAGGGTTTGTCCGCCCTCATTCAAGCTAAAAAATGCTCCTGATTTTCGTTTATGTATTTTAATATACTTGTAA
>Ga0123353_10018670_pt1 | contig 10264 bp, 10 predicted proteins | sample TergutLab28metaG_3_FD_92763 | JGI IMG/M metagenome (GOLD analysis project Ga0123353, IMG submission 92763) | Labiotermes labralis P3 segment gut microbial communities from Petit-Saut dam, French Guiana - Lab288 P3 | ecosystem: Host-associated > Arthropoda: Insects > Digestive system > Gut ...
TGGGCTTTCTTAAGAGACCCTCTAGTAAAAGAGCTGGGGAATCACTCAACACGAACAGAAACCGACTAATAATAATGACTGGGCTGATGATAGGACAGACATTTAAAAACACAACTATTTAAACTGGAACTGGTAGACAATCCCAGTTGTGAGGCACAGCAGTATTAAGATTTAGGTGCAAAGGCCATCATTTCTTGAAACAAGGTGCCTCTGCTGACACCTTTGTTAGCAAGGTATTTCAATTCATTCAAAGTACGGTTCTTAAAGAAAGAGCTATACAGAAAGATCTGAAATGGTTTTGGTGCGGAGTCAGTGCAATGTCCGCCCTAATGTACTCTGCTCTGCTCTACAACCCTCCTAAGGAACCCTTATTTTAACACATGCGTGAATAAACTGTAGGCAATAGCAAAGAAGGTGATGCATGAAATTTTCACAATACTACACTACAAAGTTAAAAACACTTCAGCAGTGAAAACAATACCTACCCCTGTCTTCTGGTTTCTGTCGTGCAGTTCGGTATCGTGATGTCTTTCCACCAAATCTTTCCTGAAACTCTCGGCGTCGGTTAACAGAATCCTCTGCTCGTTGTCTGCGCCGTTTTTCTGCACATTAAATACCACCCTCAATTTTGCAAAATTATGTACCTTCCAAACACAGCTAATACCACTGCAACCTTGCATACATACACACTTCCAAAAATAAGTAGCAGAAGCAAAGTGACATTATTTAGATAAATGTTGATTATTATGCATGTTAAAGGGCTTTGGATCCTTATTTATTTGCAAACAATGCTTTATGTACTTGTGTGTGTGTGTGTGTGTGTGTGTGTGTAGGTGTGTGCGCTTGCATGCGGGCATGTGTGCGCACTGTCATTTTGTTCACATCAGTATGTATGACACTTCTTCTGAGCCAATAAATGAATTTACATTAAACCTGGTTTAAATATGAAGCCCACGAAGACCATGCTGGTAGCAAGACCTTCTATTGCTACTTAGTATACTAGTATCTGGAATATATTTAAAAATTATGCAACTCTGTCAAGGTCAAACATCTGCAGAATGCTGCACACATGACAGTTGTACATAATCAGTTTGAGGGCAATAACGAAGTATGATTGAAACCAGGAATGTGAACTTTTCTAAGGAGACTGATCCTTGACATCTTTACAAATTTCATTTTGACAAATTTAAAATAGTCAGAAGTTGTACTAGTTGCAATTAGGTGCATAAACAGACTGCTAAATTACATATTAATTTGTATGAGTTGATGGACCACCATAATGAGTGAAGTCTTGCCTTGGAAGTGTTAAAAGCTTTTCCTAAACCTTATTGTTATTCATTTCACTCACTTCAATAATAAATACATAAGTAGTTCACAAAATAAGTTTCCCTATTTGTTATTTAAATAAAATAACAACATACAGAGCACTGAAATATCTGTTTAAGTTATTCCTTCCTTGGTTGGGTAAGGAAATTTCATAGAGATTCTCCATTCACCCTCATAAAAGATATAGTGGAAACAATGGCGCAAGTTGGTAGACTGGAATAGCATTCAACAAAGGTTGGTCCGTGTCAGTAATACTGAAAAAAGGTCACATGTGTATTGCCAGTGGTGTGAAAAGAGTTTTTAGTGAAGTGTGATGGAAGTATGAAGTGGGACTGTGTGTAGTAAGATGTTTCTGAGACTCCCATGCCAAGGCACAACTCCACAACTTTTGAAGATGGAACTTCCTACGCAAATTTGGGGCCCAAAACAGACGTAAGTAAATAATTTGAAAATTCTTAATTTTTTAAAATTTGTTATTTGCATGCAGGCACTGAACTTTTCTACTGAATTTTTTTTGACACACTGAAACATCTCTTTTATTACCCACACAATGTAGTTTATTTCATTACTTCAATATTTTTGGTTCATAAGATATAAACGCTTATTTTTAATCATCCGCAAACAATTTAAAGGGCTGTCATGAAAAACATTGTACCACAGACCTGACTCTTTGAATATGAATGCCCAGAAGATGAAGGTTATTGTGCCAAATTAAGCACAATCATAAACAAATATACAATTACAATGACAGTCCTCTAACAAGCACAAAGATATAATAAATATACCTCTCTTGATGAGTTCACGGCCTTCTTCTACAAGGTCTGCAGTCACTTCATCATCACCAACAAACTGCTGGAACCCAAGCAGTGATAGCAGACGTGATCCTACACTGAAGTATGTTGCCAAACACAAGGCCAGCATTGCCATAGGGAAATACACATTAAAGCCATCAGATACAATAGATATCACATCCATGTGGCCCATAACCTGTGTAAGAAAGGTAATGTTTATTCTTTGAAGGATAATTTTCTGTGGTATTTTGGCATGCAGATGACATCCTTATGCTAACACCAACAAATTATTTACATTAGCTGATCCCATGCTGACTCCACTTTTCTTGCAGACAGGCTTGAGTTTTGTGAGGTCAATTTCAAGTATCTAGTTCCAACACAAACACCCAGCCATGGATCCATCTGTAGGAACACACTATTGGTACACTATGCAGTCTTCAAACAATTAAAACAATATTTTAACCAGTTTCACCATTCATACTCTTAACAATAACTTCAACACCCATTTCCCCCAAATATTGATTCTAATAAGTAATGTTTAACTGATAATGAAAAAATGGCATTCTTTGTGTAATAAAATACAGTAAAACCTGTTTCATTAATCTCAAGGGAAGTAATCATTCTTTTGTTGGATACAGGAGCTTACAAATAAAAATACAGTGAACAATACATACTTCAGTCATTTGTGACCCGAATAATAGGTTCAAAATTATTTTCAGAAGGAACATTCCTTCTCATATAAATTCACTTTAGAATTATACAAAAACCAGTACATGGAAAACTACACATATCCAAGCAGATTATTTTTTCATAAATTACTACATTCCATTAAACTTCCATTCATTACGGAAAATTTTACAATTGGTTTTCTCAAGACCTGAGACATCTTTTGCTAAAGGCTGTTTCCATTCAATCAACATTCCTTTTCCACCAAGTCCTCCTGTATTATGCAAGAAAAATAAATGACAAAAAGACAGGTACATTTTTTATTTAGGATTACTACATGCATAAAAGAATTTCTATCCGAATGGGTCAAACACTTCTTAGAACATAACATATTACATGCAGCACATGTACATTAATTTTCAGCAGCATAACTATTTAAATGATTCTGTGCAGGATGAGGTTTCACTGACACATGTGGGTTCATAAGGTGACCTGTGAGTGATGGCACCAACCTTCCATAACACACACACAACATTTAAAATACTTAAATTACTCTTCATCTGTTTAAGTTGATTAGTGCAAAATAAGACTCGAGGGTAATGCAATGTACAAGGGGGTAAATAAATGAGCTAAGTTGGCTCATCAGGATCACACCAGTACCAACAAAATATGATGCAGAAATGGTATCCACCATAATTCTAAGTTCATACCTGCGTATAATGAGTTTCCCAGATGTGATGCTTGATAATGTGGCTATCCATGTGAATAAGGCCAAGAAAATTGAGACACATGGGTGGTGTGAGACGACACAGCATCATTCCCGAAAACACCAAAGAGTACTCATCTGTCTGATGATGGGGGGCTAAGTAGTACAAATTCAAGAGTCGGATTTTCAACACTGTCGAGTATGCACAGTAACACATGTATGCAATGATCATGGTTGACAAAACCTAAAAAGAAAAAAAAGTATCTAATTACTGGAGGCACTCTATATGGTGTAATACAATCAAAAATCAACATGTCTTTGGTTTTTCACATATGCTGAAAAAAAACAGAGCAACCTACAAATAATTTCAATTGTTTAATATGCATATTTCAATTTTCAACAAACATTAATTGTTCTCCAAAGCATAATTTAATGTTCAGTTACAATAACTGATTTTCCAATGTAGTTATGAAGTTCAATAATCATACTCTCCACTGCACATTAATGTACAAAATGCATTTCAATTCCAAAGATGTAAATTATAACATCTTTGAAACAGGAATAATAACACAATAATAGCCCAAGCCAGTATTTACAATTTACTCGTGTATTACAATTTCCATGCAGGCTATCATGAATATGGTGGCCTTTAATTTAAAAAAAAAATGCATTCATTTAATGACACTACTTTGAAATGCACTGAAAGCAAAGATGAAAGTAAGTGAAGAATTAAGTATACAAAATGAAGCAGGTGAAATGTTGAAAGTTGTCTAGCAGAACTATCAAGTAACAAAGAAGAAACCACGTGCTCCATTTTACACCACGTTAACATTACCTGCATAATGACATCTAATCTGAACTGTCACACAACTCACACCATTTATTATTATTATATTATTATTATAATATATATATATATATATATTAACCCATAAAATAAAGTATTTAAGCTGTGGATTCACCCTTCCATTATAGAGATGGAATTCATAACTGCAAGCTTCAACTACCCAGCTGTCTCTCAGCTGGACTTACAGAGTTCTGACATAACAGCTATAATTACTAAAGTGTCGGACTGACTGCCACAAGCAATGCAGCCTTTATATTTCAAGCTCTTGTACAAGCAATTAGCACAAAATATCTACTCTTGAGGGACAGCCAACAACATGCACAGAAAATGGGTGTTTGTTTTACAAAGAAGGTTCAAATTGGCAAGTTACAAAAACACTTAAAAGAGCTAACATGGGAAGTGGATAGGCTAAACATATTAGAAACATAATGCAACCATGTAAACAAGATGATTTCCTTACATAATTTGCAGCTTTTACTAATACAGAGTAGCAAAGCAAGAACTTAAACACATGACGAATTTTCATATTAGGAGACATTACATGGATATCAGTCCAACCCACTTAAGTACTTCGATGGCTGTGGGAAAACTACCTGCTCAGGTAACTTCTGCTGCTTCGATAGGCATGAAATTCAATGTTAATGAAGTCAAAATATTTTACCTACAGTAACACATATAGCAAGCTTAGATTTTGTGCTTTTAAAGGGACCAACTAAAGAAAATGTAAAATCAAAGAAAGTCTAAAATCTGACATAGTAAAAGCATGTGACATAAAGGAAAATATTAATTGCTGTATACCACAACTTTGGTGAGCAATTTAATATGTCTACATGTCTGAACATGGTAACAAAGTAAATAAATATATAAATTACCTACATACCACATTACTTATTTAACCATTACATCAACTTGCACTATAACGTTAATTTCATTAAGTACTATATAAGTTTTGTGTTTTCCTTGACATGCAGACATGAGAGTGTTAATAAGGTATGAGTGGGCTATGTACTAGACAACAAAAAATTCATGGTTTGATTCCTGACAAGGGCAAACTGGCTCTGGTGAACACCCACATTGCTACACACTGGGTACCAGAAGTTCTTTCCCCAGACATAAAGACACTAGGACAAAATGCATACCCCTCACCACCATCTAGTGCCAAAGTTAAGAATAACTGGAACTATAACTCCACTCCCAATATGCCTGCACAGCATGTAGAGGAATTTCTTTCATTTCACCTTTTCTTTGCTGCCCATATTTCAGGCCATAAAAATTCATTTATAAATGTATTGCCATCTCTATTATAACATGTAACATCATGTGGACACTGTAAACTGCATACTAAAAGAAATGGCTGCACTTTTTCTGAGTACAATAGCCAGCATGGAAGTGCATTTCGGACTATAACTGGCTAAGCTAACACATATGCAGATCATATGCAAACATATGCCACATATTTCATTAAATCATGACAACTGAAACAACACCAGTATTTCTTTCAAATTTTGGAAATGGAAGAATGGAAATGTAAAATCTCTTAAATTGCCACTGTCAGGACCTGAAAAATGAAAATGGTATTTGGGAAAAACAAATTACAAGAAATGTGAAATCAGTTCAACTTTATAAATTTTTTTATGGGCATTCAGCCTACCCCAAAGAAAAGAGCAATCAGGAAAAACAAAATCTGAGAATAAAAAATCATAGTTTTATGACATACAGTTTAGCTAAGTGGACATAATGTGATAAATTTGAGGTACCGTTCCTACTTGAATGCAAGATGAGTTTTTTCCCTGAAATTTGGCACTTAAATATGTGAGGTCTAGGAATTCATGTTCAAAGCAACAAACCAGAACATGCAAAACCAAGGCCTGCATTGCCAATTTGTCACGTGAGATCTGTGCTTTTCTAGGATATTATGCAGCGTGGAATGGCAATTCCATACCAACATTTCAGGGCAACCTATCAGTCCCATCTTCAAATGTCAACAAATCAAAGGAGAGAACAGAGCACAACATTAACTGACACAATCCCTTTGTGGGGACTTCATCCATCATCTAATTTTTTAAAGTAGTATGACATTTCAGGAACTGGTTCTGTTTCTATTTTCAGGCAAAAAAGCACCTAACCTGATGTACCCCTTATATTGAACTACTCTCAATCACTGTGCACCATAGAAACATTAATTTGTTAAGATATTCACCTGAGAACAAATGAAGTCCAAAGGGTAGTAAACAGGAAATTGGCTACTAAAAAATTAAAAGTTAACTACAAGGATCAAAAGTAAAACCTGGGCCAATCCACAAATTAAATCACAAAAAGAGCCAGGAATACACACCGATCAGATCACATACTCACCCAAAAGTCCAGAACACATGTGTATAAAATTCTAAACACCACTACCACAATATATGGAGAAAGCTGTGAATTTTCTGCATGTGTTCAAGTTTATAAACCAAGAAATATGAATGTATTATTCAGTCAATGTTGATCATAATGGCATGGCAGCACATCTCATCAGAAGTGCCAGTGAAGAGTTTTTTGAAGTGCTGTATATCCAATGGAATGGATGGGACTGATGAAGATACGTTGTGGAATGGCAGTGAAGAGGATGGGGATGTTAGGAGTTAGTTGGAGGAAGATGGCACTGATTGTGAAGGTGGAGAAAATGACATTGATTGGTACTGGTATATAATCTGAGATGCTGTGTGTATTAAGTGTATGCAATTAAGAGTAAAATATTTTTCTTAGCAGATGCTTCATTTCTGGGGGATTGTCTTAGATTTGGATACATATATTTTCTCTTGCCAAATGTGTTTCATGAGGTGGGGGGTCATCTTCGATTAGAGCTGTCTTGCATTCAGGTAATATGGTATATTGTGATATCTGAGAATTCATTTTCGAATTGACAGAGTTAATGCAATGCTGTCAGTTTCCTGCACACAGAACACCAATTCCACTTACCTCAATAGTGAAGTAATCATAATTAACTCTCGCAAGACTGAGGAACTGTGCAAAGAGTGACAGAACTGGCTCCTTATTGAAGAAAGTTACCTCCGACCAAACCACAGCTGCCGATAGTAACCCAGCTACGATAGCAGCCACCTTGACAGCATAACCATGAAGTACACACTTCCAGTACCACTCTGGAATATTTAAATGCATATTACAATAATCATGGTACTGGAAGACTATAATTACCTACTTTCATGAAAATATACAATGAAGAAAGTAAGAACCAAAATCTACATTACAAATAATATATACAATACTGACTGCAGAATTCAGTAACTGAGAATGGGAGGAAGATATGTCAACCGGAACAAACTATTATGGAAGAAGATACTTTATGTTACCATCACTCTCATCCTTAACAGCTGGTATTTCCACCAGGGTGTGTAATCTTACAAAAAAAAAATCTTCTCCAGTCTCCCACAACCCCATTCACAGTTTCTTTAGTATTTCCATACTTATGTACTCTGAAAACTGATCTCTGTACAAAGCCCATAATATCTTCGATGGTCCTTAATGCACCACGTACCATTTCAGTGCTCTAAATGCATTTCTGACACACATACAAAAACTAATGTTACCTACATCACAATCACATTGTACAAATATGAATAGTAGTCTTTCCCGAGAACAACAGTTGTCCATTAAATCACTTTCCTTTACCCTAACCTATCACTGTATCACCTTTTGTATTGCCTATTCATCCGTAAATCATCTGATCATCCTCTCCTTCATGAAATCAAAACATGCACTCATGATAACTGATACTAATGTACACAACTGGATGTTATTCTGCATTTGTCCTTTCTCATTCTCTTTTACCATACGTTCCATTAAAGTAGCTGTGTTGGAGAAGAGAATTATATAGGTTCCTTTTAAACATGCAAATTAACCTTTAAATGCCGAATGTTAGATATATTTACCGCAGCCTGCACTCCCCAGTGGCTGAATGTTAGATATATCTAACACTGTGCATGCATGACGTTTTTCAGCTCTTACAATGTTTGCTTCAGCAGGAAACCCAAACAAACCCATTGTGGATCCCACAGCAAGGTCTGGTATTCGTCAGGAGCAATAATGTCATTTATGGCGGTCCGCGTTTTGATAGTATTTACATGCAGACTTGAACTTTGGGCTTCAGCTGAGGGAGTAACAGGCACGACAAAGTAGACCATTGTTCGAGGTTGAAACGTAAAATCTCAATGACAAAGAGCTCTAGTTAGTCTTCTGGCAGCTTTCATAGAAGTGTGGCGTGTCTTGATATTGTTTCACAGTAGCAGACTGGCATATGTGTGACAGTGGCAGATTGGTTACATACTGCAATCCACAATTTTTCACAACATTTATTGTCAAAGCCGCAGGCATTAAGTTTCACGGCTGTATTTGATGTTACATTATCAGTGGAGAACTGGTATATATTGCATAAATTCACTGGCAGTTTGTAAAGAGGTACTCCTTCCTCGTTAGTACTGATATTTTTCCTCAGTATTCATGGATAGAGTTTCACCTGTATTACTTTCCCGGTGAAGAATTATTTAGACTTTACAGCAGTGGTGCATTATTAGTAACTGTCGCTTATTTGATTTCACAAGAAGAAAATCTGACAGCTAGTGGCATTTCAAGGGGTAGACCATGTCCATTTGTGTCCCAGGTCAGTCAACTGGAATTAAAGCATTCATAGCATTGGCCTTCCAAAGGAAAACAACGGCAGTGTTGCGTGTGTTCGCTGCAAAAGCAAACATGGTGCATGCTGTATTTCTGGAAGAAGTGTGATGTTGGTCTGTGCATACTGAACTGCTTCAAAAAGTGGCATATGTATGTGAACCTGAGTCACTAGACACAAAGAGTAGCGTTGAATGCGGTGAAGTGAGGCAACTTATATCATTGTACAGCGCAGACAGAAAACATCTGCCATGTAAATAAGTGCTGTGTACTTCTATGTACAGAACATCACACGTCTGCAGTGTAAAGCAAGGGTTAAGTACATAAACAATTCACAGAAGTGTCATAAAATACGTCATGCAAAAAAACTTTTGAATTTGTCATAAAGTGTCAGGAGTATGTTTTATTGCTAAAACTTGACACTTTGTTTACGAGTGTAGAATTTTATTCTCTTTCAAACAGTTTTTATTTCATAATTTTATGTTATATAGAGTGGAAAATATATCTGTTTTTGTGGAGGCCTGCAATTTCAAGATTTAAATGCCCAAAAAAGTCCAGCCACTAGGGGACTACTGACTTTTAAAATTCAGTACTTTAAAGGTTAATGTGGGAAAAAATAAAGCAAAAGTTGGATTCATCTGTGTAAACAATAAGAAGCCACAGGATTACCAACAGTTGAGTTGTAAACAATACGAAGCCAAAATGGTCTGGGTGGCTGAAAGGTTGGTTTATAACGACGATCATGGCTAACTTGATTGCGAGCAACATCTTCTAGCATCACAATCTGATCCACAAGAAGACTCCACTGTGTTTCCGTGCGGTGTTGTGTCTGTAAGGCCTTAATAACCTGCAAATCATAAAGCAAATTAACAGACAACTTAGCCATGTCTGCAATAATTTAATTAGAAAATAAAAATTAGTACACGTCACCTGGCCATGAACAACACACATAATGACTTGCAACACATTTCAATATATTTAGGGGGGGGAAACCTACAAGAATACACACCATGATTTTATTAGGCAAATGTAGGGAAAAAATACTTCGTACACAAAACGTGGTTTCTTCCTAGCTGTCATCATAGATTCCTGAAATGGTAGAACTATGATTTACACTCCACGGCCATATTTTGTGCTACTGTAGTTCAAGTACCCATGATCAGTCCATGTGCCTTCAGTCACTATCCCAACAAAATCAGTGTTGTTGTTGTTGTTGTTGTTGTTGTTGTCAATGGCCCCATCTTCTTACTACAGAAA
>Ga0123353_10018673_pt1 | contig 10263 bp, 8 predicted proteins | sample TergutLab28metaG_3_FD_92763 | JGI IMG/M metagenome (GOLD analysis project Ga0123353, IMG submission 92763) | Labiotermes labralis P3 segment gut microbial communities from Petit-Saut dam, French Guiana - Lab288 P3 | ecosystem: Host-associated > Arthropoda: Insects > Digestive system > Gut ...
AAACAGCTGTCCAGTATTCAACAAACAGCTGTCCAGTATTCAACAAACAGCTGTCCAGTATTCAACAAACAGCTGTCCAGTATTCAACAAACAGCTGTCCAGTATTCAACAAACAGCTGTCCAATATTCAACAAACAGCTGTCCAGTATTCAACAAACAGCTGTCCAGTATGCGTGGCATTCGTTAAAAAGTGGCTCAGCGGCAGCTGCGCTTCCTTTATGGGCGCAAATAAATTTCAACGTGTGCTTTCCGTAGTATTTATTGACCGAATTGGGTGAAATTAGGTGTACAGTACCTCCACGTCCTCTGGACCTGGTTCCCAAACACGACCATTATTATGCACCAAAGTTGTGTCAGAATCAGCGGGTTTTGTGTGCTCTCCGACAGGGTTAGGAGACGAAAAACAGGTATCGGTTATCAAGTACTGAACATTCCATGCGACTAATACGATAAAAAAAAACGGAGGTGGGGGGGATGACATTTTGCCTGTTATTTTGTACGGTTGTGAAGCTCGGACTGTTACACTGAGTGAGCGCCATAGGCAGAGGGTGTTTGGGAATAGGGTGCTGAGAAAGATACGTAGGTGGGCTGATAAGTTTTGCCTCCACTGTAATATTTTTATTTACATTTGACGTATCTGGATAAAACCGGTTCTGTTTAGTCACATGGTATCTCTCTTCCATCACACTTCACCTTGAACACACACATGCTTACAGTCCTCACCCAGTGCACATCGAAATGGAAGAGTTTTCAGACGTTCGGTTCAAACATCGTGCTGTTATTGAATTCTTAACCGCGGTAAAAGTTCCTCCAATTGAAATTCACAGACGAATGCAAGCCGTTTATGGTGATCAGTGTGTTGATGTGAGTACAGTAAGACGATGGGTAAGGCGTTTGAAGAGGTGAAGTCTGCGGTGAGGAAATGGTTTCAAAAACAAAACACCATTTTTGTGAGGACGGATTTCAAAAACTAGTGCAGCGTTGGCGGAAGTGTATTGAAGTGCGTGGTGATTTTGTAGAAAAATAATTTTGCAGCTTTGAAAATAACTGATGTAGGCATATTTCTTTCTTTTTTTTTTTTTTATTAAAATATCCTTTCCCTTTCATTTTCTATTTAAGTGGAGGCAAAACTTATCATACCGCCTTTGTAATTGGGCCTTAGAAGGACGAGGAACCAGGTGAATGGAGAATACTACAAATGAGGAGCTTTATGATCTGTACTCCTCACCAAATATAATTCGGGTGATAAAATCAAGAAGAACGAGATGGACGGGGCATGTAGCACGTATGAAGATGCGTACAGAGTGTTGGTGTGGAGACTTGAGGAAAAGATACCACTTTGAAGACCTAGGCTTAGGTGAAGAGATAATATTAAAATGGATCTTCAAGAAATGGAATGGAAGGCATGGGCTGAATTGGTCTGGCTCAGGAAACGGACAGATAACGTGCGCTTTCGAATGGGGTATTCGACATTCGGGCTTCATATAACGCGGGGAATTTCCCTAACTCAGAACCCGTTAGTTTCTCAGGAAGAACTCTGCTACACGAAGTTAGTGAACGTAGCGTGTGTTGGTATTTTTTTCCGGCGTTTCGGGACAGCATATCGGTCCCGTCCAAGATATTTGAAGTAGAAACAGCAAATAAAAATTCAGCGATTCTCAGTTGTGGTTTCAGGTGTCTTGCCCGTAGCTATTGGACCTACTGCGCATTAAAGCAGTATATATTCTGCTATTTATTAGCCTACGTGAAAAGGAAAGTACCGCGACGGACTCCAGGCACTTCAGCTGTTGACCTCGAGATTCCATTTCCAAACCCACCAGCTATGCCGAGTGTACTTCGCAAGGATGGCAGTAATAGGAAAACGTTTACTGAGTTACTTAAAGACATCTTGTCACTTCTTAGGCACAAGGTAGGGTATGCATATGAAATTAATTGGAAGGAATTGGCCACGACGTGTTTTAAAGAACCACGGGAGCACGTTTCAGGAAGGACTGAGGAAAATTAGGAAAAAATCGGATGACACTAGCAGGTCACCGTCCTGAGGTTGGTTTCACACAACAGAATAAATGAGACGGCGGAGAAGTGTTAATGATCAGTTGCAGGTTATACAGGGTGACGCACATACAAAAGTACCCCACAGCCGCACAGTCTTTTCCTACTGTTGGCGCACTATTTCACGAAGCTGGCGCATGCGCACTTCCATTGCGTAACGCCCACTTCACTTCTGTGTTCTTAGTGTCCGCGTCCATGTTAAGAGCGCCGTCTTGATAAAAATGGCTTTCTCTGTTCTCATATTTGTGGCATTTGTCGAAATAATATTTGCCACTTTTAAATGCTCCACCCTGTATATTATTCATTTATTCTGTTGTCTGTCTTACGACAGAGACTATTCCAAAGCGAGTTCTCCATAGAGTGTGATCTAGTGCTTCCTCTTTTAATTTCCAATATCCTCTCTTTTCCTGAAGACCATCCAGTAGCTGCTTACGTCCTCTTCCTCGTCTTTCACTTCTATCTTTCCTTCAGAAAATTCTATACATTATATGACCATAAAATAAAAGAAAACGACAACTTAATATATGCAATTTAAATTAAATTTCTGTGGTATACCGATGTGGGGGAATATAACAGTTGCTAAGAATGGACGACACATGCATTCCCAAGTTCATGTATGAATACATTCCAACAGACAAAAGAGACGTAGGTCGACCAAGAAAACGATGAACAGACAAATACCCATGGAGATGTAACAAGTGTGGAATGGCATAGAAACTCTTGTTGCTGCTGCTGATGTAGTGAACTCCGATGGATTTACATTTATTGTTCCGTTATTAGATTATTAGAGTCTGGGCACAGCGTCAGTGCAACTAACATTCTGTCGGATTCTGTCCTCTTTGATACGAGGTTGTCCTTATTTCTCACCCCTTTGGTATGCGTACACGCGGTGGTGCAGTCGGTTTAGGCACTGCCCTAAAAGCCGGCAGGTCGCGGCTTCGATTCCCGATGTCATTGGAATTTTTCATTGACATAATCCTTCCGGCCACACTATGATCCTGGGGTCGACTCAGCCTCTAACAAAAATGAGTACCAGGGATATTTACTGGGGGGATAAAGGCGGCCGGTGCCTAGGCCTGACAACCTTACCACCTCCATGTGCCGACCGTCTAGAAATCTGGAAGCCTCAATCTTCTGGAACCCAACGGGCCTGTACAGGGATTACTTTTTACCCCTGTGGAACAAATCGCGGGTACGTTATTCCCGATTTCTTGCATGTCTTTGCATGTAAGTAATCACCATTTGAAATTCTGAGGGCATCGTTTAAGAAACAAGAAAAGAATATACAAATATGTAGGCCTATATTTTATTCACTGTTCCTTCGATGAGTTACTGTGTGGTGCAGGATGCAGAGAATATATGTTGCCACTGGCAGTCATGGGTTTGAGACGTCGCACTGGGGCTACAACTGCAGGAAGTGGACAATGACTGACCGCGGCTTTGTTCAACTAGAAGTAAAGTGAAGCTGTGAAGGATGCAGAAGCTAAGTGACGCAATACGGACGCGAGTCAGCAGCCGTTCGTAAGCTGACAGACACTGTAACAGCTGCAGACGCTAGTTATGTGCAGATGTGTTTAATTGGCTGGTCAGTTTGCAACGTCCTGTGTTGGGTTGGGCGCTATCCACTGCATAAACTCTTCTTCCTGGTCCATCACCTAAGTCCAATCCACCAAAACGCACCCTGTCTAAGGATTAACCCTCATTGTCTATAAACCCCCAAGCTTCGGCCACGCGGGTCATTATCAAGGAGCTCCTACTGGCAGGAGTTCACGGACAATTGGGGTTTGTTCCTAAAACACTGTAAAAGGCAAAGTTCACCCTATAACCCGCCATGAGAGCACAGAAAGGGAGTAGAGGCATAGTTCAACTATTTCTTTAACCTCGACGTTAAATGGGTGGGTGGATAAAGCCACGCTCCGGCCGCTTTATCCCCGGGAATACCTATTTCATAAGAGGCTGTGTTGGCCCCAGGGTTAGTTTGGACCAGTGCGGAAATTCTCGCCAACCCCCCCCCCCCCCTAAACGGGATTCGATCTCCCGAGCGTCCAGCCCGTAGCGAGCCGCTACACCGACTGAACTGAGCCGGCCCACCCCAAAAGATTGTATTTTGTGATTTTAACTTTTGTGACTTAATAAAGAAATAAACGGCAACGTGCAGCGCCGTAAGATGTTCGTCGGTCTGTTTGTATTATGTTAAGTAATCATCATCTTCCTCTTTACCGTTAATGCTACTGCGTTCGCTACTTTTGGTGCACAGGTCAAAGCTACAAGGATTTTGGTTGTCGGTTCTTCCTGGGGATATTGCATGGGTGTTGATGGGAGAGCGGATAGAGGTGCGTAGTTCGTTTTTCCTGAAGATATGGTAACACTATTGAATATGAATCTGCAGAATGCGGGCAGAAATTACATGCGCTTTGAGGACAAACTGAACGGCTGAAGTAGTCCCTGGGGATGGAGGCAGCACTTCCTAAGTAGAACACTCCTGCTGTACGTCAGCTACCTTAATCCTTTAAACCCTAGTATTTACTTCAGGCACCAAAAGTTGAATACCCTACAATTCTACGTTCTGCCCACACAGCATATTTTTGTGCTTTATATGGATCTGAGAACAAACAACGATCATTTCCCTATACAGCATTAACTGACTTTTTTTTTATAACCGAGACGGAGTGTGTTTACTGTGCGGTACGGACTGGATATTGAAATATGATCCAGATTATCTTCGGTTTTTAAAAGTTGAACGGTGAGACGGCAATAAAAAAAATGTAAATATAATCTCTTATAATTTGCAGGCGAAGGGGGGAGGTGTTACCGTGGTTTGTTTGTTTGTCTTTTGCGCGACAGCCCCCCAATTGACCATGGCCTCCCCATTCACGAGGTTTCTAGATCACACACGACGACGCATCACCTCTGGACGAGTGATCGGCTCGTCACAGAGACCTCTACCCGACAACACACAATACTCACAACAGAGAGACATCAATGCCCCCTACGGGATTCGAACCCATAAACTCAACAGGCGATCGGCCGCAGACCTACGCCGTAGAGAGTGTGGCCACTGGGGCCTGCCGTTACCGTGCTACGGACTGTGAGTTGGTAATATCAGCAGCGCGTCATGCGGTTGAATTATTATTCACACTTTCCTTGAGAAAGAGAAGTGCTTGCACTGCAGTGTGGCTTTAATAATTGAGCGTAGATGCAAGACTGAACCGTTGCAGCTGGACTGCACATATCTCTTCTGTTTCCTATACGTTTCTGTTTACGAAGAGCAGGTGTGGGCAACCATCTGGAATTTAAATTTAGTAGTGCAGTGGCATATACGAGGTAGATGCGGAGTCACGTATTAGGTTGAACATTTGCGACGGCACCTTCACGTCGCGACGTGAAATTTTAGGCTACGGGCTACGACGAGTAGCCTAAAAAAAACTGGAGATTTTATGGACAAACTCACAAATGAAGGAGCATGGTATAGTGTTTCATTTACAAGCTTAGCTAGCTTCTGTTCAGAAGTGTATATCGCCTTTCAAACACCTATATTTTAGAATATATTTTTTTTCCCGTAAAATTAATCAAAATTTTGGCCTTATGCCAACAATGTATCAAAGCGTAAATAAGCCCGAATATATACATATGAAGTATGTCATCGGAGAGCGGCACACATAGTCAGAGTGAATTATTCATAATGTTGGACGACGGTAAAAACAAATCAAAATTAGTTCGTTATTATATTTTCTAACAACGCCGAGCACATATATTACGTCTTACATATGCACGCAGGCGTTGTGATTGTTACATCAAACATCTTTGATGTTATATGTGACAGTAAATATACCGTAATTGTTCAGATATATTGGCCATCCACCAGCAGAGATTACGGTGAAGATTAGACATGCTTATTTCGAAATGTAAGACGTAAGACATTTACGAAAGGCTGCCGGAAACCCTGACCAAGAACTGCAGTGAGCACACAGTGCATGCAAAATGAAATGTGAACTACATCGACAAAGTACGAAATTAATTTTTGTTTTTGACTTAGTCGACGCAAATTTTATTGGTAAACAATTTCCTTTTTTATGTAACACTATAAAATTATACAGTCATACACAACTCTCAGTTTATTAGAAGTCTTACTTTTATTTATGGTTACATGTTTCGGCTCGTGTACAGAGCCATCTTCAGGCTAGTCTTTAGAGTGGTCTGCATGCACAGTTGTTGATGCTTTGAAAGTTACGAGATCTTGTATTACAAATAGTAGTTAAAATATTCGTGGTAATTGTATATAAAATGTATTATAAATATAAAATTCAGATATGATATTACGAGCCGAAACATGTAGCTAGAAATAAAACTAAGACTTCTAATAAAAGAGGAGTTGCGTATGACTATATAATTTTATAATTTTACGTATATGCGATATGTATATCGATGCAGCACAGCGGGATGCCTCACTTGAAAATCAATTTCCTTTTGTTAAATAAATAATAAATATATACGTTTCGGTTTTTATACAAAGCCAACATTAGGCTAAAAAGATATAAATGTATAAAAGCCGAAACACGTGGGTAAGAAATTGCTTTGCCAATAAAGTTGTTTCATTCGAGTCATTAAATTGTTGTTGGTTTGAATTTTACGTGTTATTCTGTATCCTCTGTCTCATGCTGTGGGACGACCAGGGACTTGAGGAGGCTTTGAACACAGGACTGCTGAAGAATTACGTGACCCTAAAGGACGGGAATTGCCGGTCTCTGTGGCCGCTGGCCTGCTGAGATTATGGCTTCGAATCTCACGGGTGGCATGGATTCTGTTGTGAGTGTTTTGTGTTGTCAGGTAGAGGTCTCTGCGAAGAGCTGATCACTCGTCTAGAAGAGTCCTATAGACTGTAGTGTCGTTGTGCGTGATCTAGAAACCTCGTGAATGAGGAGGCCATGGCCCACTGGGCCCTGTCGTGCCAAAAGAAAGAAAAGAAAAACGACAAATTGGCGAGAGTATGGCGCGAATTAGAAGCAGGGCTGTCCATCACGTTGGCTTTTCATCGTGTATTATTCCCCCCACAAGATACATGAAGATGGGAGGGACATTTAGCACGCATGAAAGCGACATTTAAATACACTCGCTATGAATGGAGAACCAATTCGCTGCACGGTACAATATTTACATCAAAAGGTCCACACAGCATGCGATGCCAGACGCCGTCCTTTTGCAATAGGGCCTGGAGGGCGAAACGAAACACTCCATCCGTACATTGTTATAAACTTTTCTTTTTTTCTTAGATTGAGTGGTTGTAAAGGAGTCGCCCACGGGCCCTCTTGTCGCTTGGAAGATAACTTCCTGCATTCGATTGTGAAAGACTTCACGGCCGTAATTCCGACAAGATAAAAACACTTGTTTTGCTGTGTACATAACCTTGCTTGCCCTTATTCGAAATGACTGTAAGAACTCGCATTAAATAACTTACGAAAGAAGAGCGGTGACTTCGTGAAACAGTCCACTGAATAATTACGCGAACCAGACGTTAATGCAAACAGCACCAGCAACTACTGATGCTAGCACATACCTCAGTCGGGGCCATTGACACTAGCACCGAAGATTCGCCGTGCACCTTTGGAGTATGAAGCAGCAGGTTAGTTCTCGGCTCAGCAACTATCAGCTCTCCGACAAGGATCGTATTTACAATTCTACTTTTGTTTCCCTCTTTACATATTTCCTAGCTGCGTACTCTAGTAGACAAGAGCACATAACTGATTAACATGTGGACTGATGTTGATACAGCTGCTATCAAACTGCAGCATTATATATGACTGGCTGACAAAGCCTTGAGCTGTCGGCGTAGCAGACTTGTTTCAATAACATTACGGTCTTTTGGGATGTGAAGCTGTGACGTTTCGGCTACACGCATTGTCTCCATCTTCATGGTAGCTGTCCGCCGGTAGATCTGGAGCTACAGAGTGAATGCGAAATGTGTTATGTAGTGAGAGTGTGTGTTATGGAGGTATACTGTGCACTAGGGGAGTTATGTTCGGTGTTATTTGGGTTACTTGTGCGTTATGGGGGGTCATTTTGCGCGTTAGGAATTGTGTTGTGTTATGGGCTTATGTTGTGCGTTATGCGGGTTTTTATCCATGTTAGTAGGGAGTTTTAGTGTGCCTTATGGAGTTATATTGTGCACTAGGGGAGTTACAATGTGCGCTAGGGGATTTTTTTGCGTTACGGTGTTATGCTTTGCATTGGGTTACTTATTTTGTGCGTTATGGAGTTATACTGTGACTTAGGGAGTTATACGGTGCGTCACTGCCGTTCTTTAGCGCCTTATGGGGTCACTTTCTGGATGTGGCCGTTACTTTGTGCTGGAACAGCATGTCGAAAAGTTATCTACTTATAAACTGGACTGGAAGTGTTGTAATTACACATTTGTTCATCAAGAAATCTGCATGGGAAGATGAAAATATATGTAAGAAGGGCTAAAGAAAAATTTCACCCTATAACCCTCCATGAAAACACAGAGCGGGAGTAGATATATGGCTTTACTCTTCCTTTAATCCCGACGCTAGATGGGGTGGGCGGTTAACGCCACGCCCCGGCCGTTTTACCCCAGGGAATGACCCAGTACCCATCGTACAGGAGGCTGGGGGGGCCCCAGGGCCGGTATGGAAGGGCGCAGATTATGTCGACCACTCCTACATGTGATTCCCGGACCGTCCAGCCCGTAGCGAGTCGCAATACCGACTGAGCTATCCCGGCTCATATTTAAATAAGGGGTCAATATTAACTTTCCCAAACTTGCTTTTCCCTTTTGTTATACTGTCTTTTATATGTATGCTACATGCCGATAGTTGGTCACAGTTGCTGTATGAACCAGGTAGTCCTTCGTACAATTGAGCCGGTCTTCATGGTTGAGCCAACCTGTAGACCAAGTGCCTCTGACGTCATCTAATTGACTGTCATTAACCAAAGATGACAACTGCAAGTGAAGCATTTATAGCCAGTTCCTAACGCCTTAGCAGTTGCACGTGTTCCGTGGGCTCAGTAATTACTGTCTTGACACATGTTATATCCTTCGAATTACTATATACAGCTACACAATCAAGTACATCATGTTGGCAATTCGAGAGGCCTCCACAACAGATCTCAAGAGTATAAGACGCGAAGAAGCTCCTCGTGGATCGAAGAACGGAATGCGCCAAACGGTGCGGCGGTAGTTGCAGGACTGCAGTTGATGCATCCCGCTTATTAATTTATGTACGATATCTTTACTAATTGTGAAGAGAGAGAGAGAGAGAAAAACCAACAAGATGCAACAATCAGATGTTTGTTATCAACTTCTGTCTCAACATGTTTCGGGCATCATTATGCCCATCTTCAGGAGAGCAAAGACCGTGTGTTACTGCATGTGGTGTGCTGCGCTGGTTCTGCTGGATGTGGTTGGTAGCGGTTGTGGGGCCGCTGCCCGCAGCGCCCCACAACTTTAACAGTCCAAAATTCTATTCGGGAAGAAATAAAGAGTAGACTGAGGTCAGGAAATGCTTGCTATCATTCGGTGCAGAATCTTTTGTCTTCCAGGTTGCTGTCCTCACAATCCTTACTTACATTTGCCTCACATAACAAGAATAAAATCTTGCCGTATCTCTCCCGTCTTCCTTTCCTAATATTCACACAAAATCTGTACATATGGCATACCATCACCAATTTAACCCTATAAAGAAGGAAGAAATTATGTCCATCCATCAAGACCACAAGTTCATATTCAACTGAGCATAAACAGAATGAAAATCAAAATGATTAAAATCATTATAGTTTCCTTCAACTAATCTATAATAAAACATTGGCTTACCAGATCAATGCTGCACATTACAATTATTATCCATATTCTCCTGACGTTTCCCACAATTCCCAATACTGTTTCTGCAGTCTCTCCTACAGTCTGACAAACCATAAATCATTCCTATTCATCTACTTACGATCTCTACCGGTGTGGTTATACTAACTTGGGAATCCTGATTTCCTTAAGCTTAACTTGTAAATATTTTACTCATGCACGCTATTTAAATTTGGACCAATCACCACGTTTCTCCTCAGTACCTTTCAAACTTTTCTTGCTGTCTGCTTTAAAAACATTACCACCTGCTTCCTCTGCTTCTCTTTCTCTTACGGCTTGCTTTTGTTTTTTTCCTATGTAACCTTCACTATTACCGTTCTTTCTGTCTTTATTTCTTT
>Ga0123353_10018674_pt1 | contig 10263 bp, 9 predicted proteins | sample TergutLab28metaG_3_FD_92763 | JGI IMG/M metagenome (GOLD analysis project Ga0123353, IMG submission 92763) | Labiotermes labralis P3 segment gut microbial communities from Petit-Saut dam, French Guiana - Lab288 P3 | ecosystem: Host-associated > Arthropoda: Insects > Digestive system > Gut ...
AGAAGGGCATTGTTAATGGTGTTGCGTTCCGCCTCAAAATTGAGGGTCCGCGCCTCAGCTTCACGCGTGCGAGCCTCCAGCGCGTCAATCTGACTGCTCATGCGGTCAAGCTCATGCGCTACCGCGTCCAAAAAGTTATCGACTTCGTCTTCACGATATCCACGAACGGCGTGACCGAATTCTTTACGATGTACATCCATTGCGGTGATCTTCATACGAGCCTTCCTGTTCCTTATGATAATAGGATTCAGTTATACCACAAATGAGCGCTATTTCACCAGTGTCCCGCTGCGAACGACCACGCGGTCGAGCACGACAACGCCGGCTTTCTTTGACTTCGACTTCGTAATCGTCACGATCTTTAAGGTATGTTTCTTTGTCGCGTCAAGACCCGACACCTGATAGATGACCTTGCCGCGCACCGTCTTCTTTGAATGCTGGTTAACCGTCCGGACCAGCTTGCCGTCCAGATAGACTTGTGCCCGCCCACCGCCTGAAGAGGTCGCGCCATACCAGATGATGCCGGATCCCTTGAACTTCATGGTCAGCTTCGCGTTCTTGCTCGTCGCGCGAATCGCCTTTCCCCCGGAATAGCCCTTCGCGGAGAAACGGCTCCACTTGCCTTTGCTGCGGGTGATAAGCTTATTGTTTTCCTGATAGCTGGTGTTTTTCGCTTTGGGTGCCGTTACCTGTACCGGCGCCGCAATCGCAGTAGATGAACCCGTAAAGTAGTGTTTCAAAATCGCGGCGAAATCCTTTCCTTCGCGCGACATTTGTAGGGCTCCCTGCTGGGACATCCCCAGACCATGCCCCCAGCCAAGGCCTTTGAAAGTAAAGATCGGAATGGTGGTATCAGTCGTAGCGGTGACGGTAAAGTTTGCGCTCCGAAGCCCCGTTGCGATACGCACACGATCGGCATTGCTCAGCGTTGTCACCGTGGCGCTCAAATCCGACCACTCGACGGTCAAGGTCTTGACCCAGCCGCCCGTTGCGGGACTCAAACGCAGGCCCTTCACAAAGACAAGCGTTCCGGCTCCCGCAGGCACTGCCACCCCACGACTCGCAAGCGTTGCCGCCAGCTGCATACCGGTCATACTTACTGTCCATGAGTGATTGTGAGCAGGCGCACGTCCACAATAGGGATCCGCGACACTGCGCAAATGGGAAATCTTCGACGACCAGACATCTTCGGAATGTGCCGTCACATCCCCGTTACAAGCTGCGTAGTAGGCCTGTACCACCTGACCACCAACAGTCAGCACCCGATTGTCCGTCGCGTCAACCGCCGCGGTCGAACCCGCATACTCCCGCGCTGTCACCGTGCCGGATCTACGTCGCGCCTCGGTACCACAGTAGGAATGCCCAAAGTAGGCCTGGTCACTAGTCGTACACGATATCCGTGAACCGTTTTTCAGCCACACATACGAGCGCGCGCAAATCGCCTGTGCCTGCCCTGCCGCCTGCAAATTCCCGGTCGTGTTCCCAATCTCTGCATAGACAACGCTATACAGATAGTCCTGCATCGCGACATCGTTTACCAGCATCAGTTTGCCGCTCACAATCGAAAGCTTCAAAATGCCTCGATAACGCGTAAAACGAAAGCCGCTCGGCCCACTGGCATCATTGACCGTAACCAGCGGATTTGCCGATGGACCGGTCACCGCTACTTCGCTGCCAAAAGTTGCCACTGAGGCACCGGCTGCGTTTGACATAACAATCGCTGTCCCACTCACCGAAAAGGTGTAGCCCCCTGAGGCGCTCGATAACGAGCCGGTATCGCTGTAATTCACCCCATTCACCGTCAGGTAATCCTGCTTGGCGGCTGTTGATGGGGAGGAGAGCGTCCAGCTCGCACGCGTAGCGCTCTTGCCGGCACTGTCCAGATTCACCAGCACACGCGGAGCGACTTCAGCAGCTAAAGCCTCTGTCGGCAAAAAGAGGGGGAGCATGGACGCACTCACCATGAGTACGATCATGCTGAAGGAAAAGAGTGTCTTACTGAGTGGTTTTGACATCGGCAACCGGAACCTTCGCGATATCCCAATCGGAGCCCAGAACGAGCATGATTTCTGTGTCGTAGCGATACATTCCACGGCTCTCGACAATCTTTGTGTTATCCGGTAGGTATTGCGCCACTAATTCCGCTGCTGCTTTGTTCTCTTTATAAACGATGAGGGTCTGATCGTAGACCGATTGGTTTTCGGTGTTGCCAATGTCTTTGTCGAGGATAGTGAAGCCGCGTGCGCGAAGGATCGCTGCTGCCTCTTTCGCTATTCCCGCGCGCATGGTGCCATTTCGCACGGTTACTGTTGTTTGGGAAGCCTTCGGAAGGGCCTTTTCTTCCTTTTTCTCGTCTTCCTTGAAGGGCTCTTTGCCGAATTTCCTCCAGACCTCTGCTTCACCGTCTTTGTCAGGCCAAACAAAGGGAGATTTCCAGGTACCCGGAACGGTAATCGTATAGAGATTCGCTGATTTCGTGCCGCGCATTTCCCGCGCAACCTGCATGAGTTGCAGAGGGGTTAGGCTTGTTTCGACGTTATCGGCAACCGCGCCGACCAAACCGGGGAGTTTCGTTACCGGTGTGTCGCTCATCTGATCAATCAGCGCCTTGAAGAAGAGTTGCTGGGCTCCTGTCCTACCCCAATCAGCATCCGCGTAACCGCGATACCGGACGAAGGTCAGGGCATGAGCGCCATCAAGAATCTGCGGACCGGCTACAATTTTTGAGGCTTTCTTGCCTTTGGAGCGATCTGCCTTTCGGGCTTTTTCTCCTTCTATCCCGGGCTTGGTACCGTCAATGGTAATGGGTACGTCGATTTCGATTCCGCCCATAGCGTCAACGACATCTTCAAAGCCAAAAAAGTTCACCAGCATATAGTGGTCAACTTTCTGACCGCTGACCTTCTCCAGGGTCTCTATGGCTAGTTCAGCACCACCATAGGCATAAGCGGCATTGATTTTGCGCGCGCCATGATCGGGGAGCTCAACGCGATAGTCGCGAGGAATCGAAACCATCCATATTCTCTTTTCCGCGGGTATCACCCGCGCGAGCATAATCGTATCCGTCCGACAGTTTTCAGTCACTCGCCGGGCATCGGTGCCGAAAAGAGCGATGTTATAGGGTTCCTGAGGTTTCAGCGGCGGAGCCTTTTTGATGCTCTGAGGAATGTTTTTTGGCGCCATTTTGTTCGCAATATTGAAGTAGTAAGCCATTGCACCGGCTGCGGCAGAAAGAAGCAGCGCGAGTACGGCACCAGCCACTATCAGGGCACGCCTCTTTGTACGCTTTTCGCGACGATCACGTTCTGCCATCAGAGTGGGAGGAACCTTGTCAAGATTTTTCGCGGCGGCAAGACGGGTATTTGATATTGCGGCATTAGCTGCCTCTCGACCGACACGACTCGAGGGAGCATTCCCTTTGACACGCGAAGACCGGGGTTTGCCACCGGCAAGACCGCTATCAATTGTCTGCTCATAGCGCATCCGGCTGCGTTCGCTGGTAACTTTATTTTTTCTTGAGTGCCTACCCATTGGTGGTTACTGTGCTCCCTGCTAATGTCAATGCCTGACTTTTCATTATTACAAATTACAGCCATAGTATGACAGTCTGTGCCATTCCTGTAACCTGAACTCACAAAAAACCCACGAAAACCCGAGATCGCGCGTCGGAGCGCGCGATGACGTAAGCGGGGAAACCCGAGCTTGTGCTTCAGGACTTATGCTGTATGGCGTTTTATGTGAGCCCCCAGGCTTTTCAATTTCTCGCAAAAATGCTCGTAGCCACGATCAAGATGGTGTAGACCTGCGACTCGTGTTTCACCCTCAGCCACCAGACCGGCAAGGACGAGGGCAGCGCCTCCGCGTAAATCAGGTGCCACTACCGGTGCTCCGGAGAGACGCGGAACGCCTTTTACGAGGGCGTGATGTCCTTCGATGCGAATATCTGCCCCCATACGCGCTATTTCGTCCGCAAACATGAAGCGGTTTTCGAAGACATTCTCTGTAATAACCGCTGCCCCATCAGAAATCGACATGAGTGCCATGAATTGCGCCTGCATGTCAGTGGGAAAACCCGGATACGGCAGGGTCTGCACACTAACCGCGTGAATAGCTTCTGTGCGCTCGACAGATACCCAGCAATCACCCCGCGTGACGCGCGCACCACTTGCCTCGAGTTTGGCAAGCACGATTCCCAGATGCTCCGGATCAAAACCCTTTACGGTTAGTGGACCCCCCACAAGAGCCCCCGCAACGAGGAAGGTTCCCGCCTCAATGCGATCCCCCACGACGCTATGCACGACACCGGTACGCATTTTTTCTGTTGGTGTACCGGTCACAACGAGCGTTTCTGTACCGCGTCCCTCAATAGGTACACCGGAGGCGATAAGAAAATCCACCAGATCGGTGATTTCCGGCTCTCTGGCTGCATTGGATATGGTGGTATCCCCCTGCGCGCCTACTGCTGCCATGATGAGGTTTTCTGTCGCCCCCACACTGGGGAACTCAAGAGTGCGATGCGTTGCCTGAAGCCCTTCTTGGGGAGCGCGTACCTCAATGTAGCCGTGTTCTATCTTGCACACCGCGCCCAGAGCCTCTAACCCGGCGATATGCATATCGACCTTACGCGAACCAATGGCACAGCCTCCCGGGAGCGCGACACTTGCCGCGCCACAGCGAGCGGTGAGCGGCCCGAGCACCGCTGTGCTCGCCCTCATGTGCGCGACCAACTCATAGGGAGCGCGGTGTGACGTAAGGGTGGTCGCATCTATCTCAACAGAGGTAGGTGTTGGCCAATTCACCCGAACGCCCAAAGTTTCGAGCACCTGTTGCATCAGACGAACGTCCGCAATATCCGGAACATTGGTGAGCCTCGTCACACCGGGAATCAGCAGTGAAGCCGCCATCAGCTTGAGGACACTGTTTTTCGCCCCGGCAACCGTGACGGTACCTGATAGGCGCGCGCTTCGTTTCACCACTATATAGTCATTGTTTTCCATAAGGATATTGTTACATAAAAGTGACCCCTGTTACCCTCTTGATATAAGGGGGACACAAGGGTCACTCTTGTTTGTAATGCGCTTTATGCAGGTTGGGCTGAATCAGTCAATATAATTGCCTTATCTTCCGCAACCTGCAAGTAACCACCTTCCGTAGTGAATATCTCAACCTTGTCATCCGGTCGCTTCAAACGAAGCTGACCGTCTCCCAGTTGCGCTACCATCGGCGCGTGAAGAGGAAGGACTCCTACTTCACCATCCGGTGCCGTCACCACCACCGATACTACCTCTCCGGAAAAGACAGTAGAGTCAGGAGTTACCACTTCAACCAATAGGGAACGAGCCATCAGAAGCCTCCTCCCCTATGCGGCAACAGCGGTAGCTGCGGTCTTAGCTTGTAGCTCTTCAGCACGGTTCAGGACGTCTTCGATAGTCCCGGCAAACCGGAATGCCTGCTCAGGAATATCATCGTGCTTGCCGTCAATGACCTCACCAAAACCCTTGATGGTGTCTTCTAGCTTGACGTACACGCCCGCGTTACCGGTGAACTGCTCTGCCACGTGGAAACTCTGTGACAAGAACTGTTCCAGCTTACGAGCACGATACACGGTCAGCTTGTCCTCTTCAGAGAGCTCGTCCATACCAAGAATCGCAATAATGTCTTGCAAGTCTTTGTAGCGTTGGAGAGTCTCCTGCACCGCTCTGGCAACCCTATAGTGCTCTTCTCCGACAATTTCCGGATCGAGCGCACGCGAGGATGAGTCGAGCGGGTCAACAGCCGGATAGATACCCTTTTCGGCGATGGCACGCGAAAGCGTGGTCGTCGCGTCAAGATGGGTAAAGGCTGTCGCCGGCGCCGGGTCGGTCAAGTCGTCAGCCGGTACGTAAATTGCCTGTACCGACGTGATTGAGCCGGTCGCAGTTGACGTAATACGCTCCTGCAACTGGCCCATCTCTGTTGCCAGAGTTGGCTGATAACCTACCGCCGAGGGCATACGTCCGAGCAAAGCTGATACCTCTGAGCCGGCCTGCGTGAAGCGGAAGATGTTGTCAATAAAGAGCAACACGTCCTGACCTTCATCGCGGAAGTACTCCGCCTCCGTGAGACCCGCCAGACCGACGCGCAAACGGGCGCCGGGTGGTTCATTCATCTGACCGTAGACCAGACAGGCTTTTTCGATAACGCCTGAGTCATTCATCTCGTTGTAGAGGTCCGTACCCTCACGAGTACGTTCACCAATACCGGTAAAGACCGAGGTACCGCCGGATGCTTGAGCAAGGTTGTTAATCAGCTCAAGAATAACAACTGTTTTGCCTACTCCGGCACCACCGAAGAGCCCCGTCTTGCCGCCCTTAATATAGGGTTCCAGCAAGTCAATAACCTTGATTCCCGTTTCGAAAATCTCCGTCTTGGGCTCCAACTCATCAAAATCAGGAGCTGGTCGGTGGATGGGATAGGAAGTTGTTATACCGGCAGGCATCGGCTTACCGTCAATTGGTTCACCCATAACATTCCAGATGCGTCCCAGCGTAGCTTCGCCTACCGGCATTTTCATGGGCTCACCGGTGTCAACAATCTCAACACCACGTTGCAAGCCGTCGGTTGACGACATTGCCACGGCGCGCACAATATTTCCGGGTAGGTGCTGCTGTACTTCCAAGACGACATCGAGATGACCAATCGGCGTATCGACATCTACCTTAAGCGCATTGTAGATAGCAGGCATTGACTCAGCGGTAAACTCGACGTCTACCACAGCGCCAACCACCTTAACTATTGTTCCTACTTTCGCCATATTAAGTTCCTTTCAGGCTAGACATGCAGTGCATGTCATGTAGCCTTCGTTACCCTTCCAAAGCAGCCGCGCCACCAACGATTTCAGCAATCTCAGTGGTAATAGCTGCTTGCCTCGCCCGGTTATACGAACGAGTAAGAATTTTAATCATCGCTTCCGCATTATCCGTCGCAGATTTCATCGCCGTACGACGAGCGCCATGCTCTGAAGCAGCGGACTCGAGCAGGGCTCGATATACGAGCACCTCCACATAGGTCCGCGATAAAGTGTTCAAAACACTTTCGGCTGATGGCTCATACAGATAGTCAAGCTCTGCTTCTACGACTTCTTCTCCATCACTCGCAGAGGCTCCAAGCCCTTGCGCTGTGATGGGAAGTAAAGTCATTGCCTCCGTGTGCTGGCTGGCAACGTTTACAAAGCGGTTAAAGATCAGTATGACCTCATCAATAGTTGCAGCACTGTATTGTTCGATAATTCTGTTTGAGAGCTCTTGAGCTTGCTCACGGGTCGGTTGACCGGATGAGCCTTCAAGAGAAAAGGCTGGTTTTATCCCTCTCGAATTGAAATAGGCATTAGTCTTTCTACCCAAACAAATCAGTTCTACAGCTTTTCCTTCTTCGGAGCAATCAGCCATGATTTTTTCGGTCAGGTGGATGATGTTTGCATTAAACGCACCTGCCTGCCCTCGATCTGAAGCAATGGAAAGAATAAGCACCCGCTTCTTCTCACGATCAGCGAGAAGAGGACAGTTACCTTTTTTCGTGCCGCGTGTTACCGACGACAGAATCTTTGCAAGTAATAGCATATAAGGACGAGCACGTTCGATGCGATTCTGCGCGCCACGAATCTTGGCAGTAGCTACCATTTCCATGGTGCGCGTCACCTGACACATCGATGTCGTTGACCCAATGCGATTCTTTATTTCTTTCAGATCTGACATGTCACCACCCCTCCAGCTTATTCGCTCACGAACGTCGTGACAAAAGCGGGAATGGCTTCATTCAATTCAGCCTCTGTTTCGTCGGTCAGCAGTTTCTGATCGGCAATCTTTTCGAGCAGCTCTGGATACTCGGTCTTAATAAAAGCAACCAAGCCATCGCGGAACTCACGGATATGCCCCGGTTCAACCTCATCGGCAAAGCCCTTATTGATCGCATAAATCAGCAAGACCTGCTGCTCAACCGGCATCGGCGCATAGCGGGGCTGCTTCAAGAGCTCCACAACACGCTCACCGCGAGCAAGGATTTGCCGTGTCGCGTCGTCAAGGTCACTTCCGAATTGTGCAAAGGCTTCCATCTCTCGATATTGAGCCAAGTCAAGACGGAGGGAACCGGCTACCTGTTTCATGGCCTTCACCTGCGCGTCTCCCCCGACTCGAGATACCGAGATACCGGGGTTGATAGCAGGTCGAATCCCCTGGAAAAAGAGGTCGGACTGCAAGAATATCTGACCGTCAGTAATAGAGATTACGTTGGTCGGAATATAGGCAGATATGTCACCGGCCTGCGTCTCGATAATGGGAAGCGCTGTTAAAGAACCGCCGCCATTGGCATCGGATAGTTTAACCGCGCGCTCCAACAAGCGAGAATGCAGATAGAAGACGTCTCCTGGATAAGCTTCACGGCCCGGCGGGCGGCGAAGCGTCAGTGACATCTGACGGTAGGCAACTGCCTGCTTGCTCAGGTCGTCGTAAATGCACAGAACATGACGGCCCTTGTTGACCAGATTTGCTGCTTTGCCATCTCTGCCGGTATAGATGAAATATTCACCCATAGCACAGCCGGCCATCGGAGCGATGTATTGCATAGGGGCCGCGTCAGAAGCACTCGCGCTCACGATAATGGTCTTATCCATAGCGCCGTGACTTTCAAGCGTCTCCACAATACCCGCAACCGTTGAAGCTTTTTGCCCAATAGCGACGTACACGCAAATAACGTCGGTATCCCTTTGGTTAATGATGGTGTCAATCGCGATAGCGGTCTTACCAATCTGGCGGTCACCAATGATGAGCTCACGCTGACCACGACCAATAGGAATCATTGAGTCAACAGCAATCAAACCGGTCTGCAGCGGTTCATGAACACCGCGACGCTCAATTACGCCGGGTGCCTTGAACTCCACCGGACGGCGTGCGCTGTAGCGAATATCACCTTTGCCATCAAGCGGCTCACCCAGGGGGTTTACCACACGACCCAGAAGCCCCTCACCAACCGGCACGTCCAAAAGACGGCCAGTCGTGTAGGCAACATCGTGTTCCTTGATCGCGTTCACATCGCCAATCAGCACCGCGCCAATCTCGTCTTCGTCAAGATTGAGAGCAAGACCGCTCACTTTCGCGCCTTCGGCGGTCTCAAACTCAAGCAGTTCTCCCTGCATTGCTTTACTCATACCGGCGACACGTGCAATACCGTCGCCTACTTGAGTAACCGTACCTAAGCCAACTTCCTGCACTGAAACATCAGAGGTAAAATCGGCAACCACGTCGGCGAATAATTCGCTTAAGGCCGGGGCCTTAATGGTTTCATTCGCCATAAGCTACACCTCCTTTTCACCAGTTGATGAAAGGAGAGCAGCTTGCATATCTTTGAGCTGCTTTGCAACAGTAGCGTCAGCAATATAACCACCGCAGCTGAGACGAATACCTCCCAGCATGGAGGGCTGAACGCGCTCAACCAATTGCAAAGGCTGCCCCACTTCTCTCGTTAATTTTTCGACAATCATAGCGCGCGCTGTCTCGGTCAGTGGAGTTGCCGTTACCACATTGCCGACCAGCATCACGTCACTGTCGATGTGGCTAGTCATTGAAACCACCCATATCTGCAATGGCGGCTTCAATCATAGCGGCATCAACCTTTGCCGTAATCTTCTCATTCAAGATTTTTTCAGCAATGGTTACAGCCAACTTAGCCGAGTCTTCCTTCATTTTGTCAAGGGCTGCCTCGCGCTCAACTTTCAAGCTGGCATATCCCTGCTCAACAATCTTTGCCGCTTCGGCTTCCGCGCGCTTAACAATCTCCGCACGCTCTTCGTCACCGGCAAGCTTTCCAGCTTCGACAATCGTAGCTGATTCTTTCTGCGCTGCACTTACCTTCTCCTGAGTTTCGCTCAAGAGCCCTTCTGCTTCAAGCTTTGCCTCTTCGGCCTTTTTGAGTGAACCTTCGATTTTCTCCGCGCGCTCATCGAGCACCTTCAAAACGATAGGCCAGACAAACTTTGTCAACACAAAAAGTAGTAGGGCAAAGGTGAGCAGCATCGGGATAAACTCAATCATGGCAGGAATAATGGGACTATCCATGATTGACTTTTCCGCGACCTCTGCATGTTCAGCAACTTCCGCTGCTTCAGACGCAAAAGTCAATGCCGGCACCAAGCAAAAAGCAGACAGCGCGATAAATAACTTCTTCATTAACGCACCTCCTTGTGCTTCGTTTCTCGTTCCAACCGACTAACCGATGAGGTTCAGAACGAAG
>Ga0123353_10018675_pt1 | contig 10263 bp, 9 predicted proteins | sample TergutLab28metaG_3_FD_92763 | JGI IMG/M metagenome (GOLD analysis project Ga0123353, IMG submission 92763) | Labiotermes labralis P3 segment gut microbial communities from Petit-Saut dam, French Guiana - Lab288 P3 | ecosystem: Host-associated > Arthropoda: Insects > Digestive system > Gut ...
CAGCGAAAAATAGATGCTCCCGCCGCTCACGCCGCCGGCCAGCAGCAGCACGAAGCAGAAGCACGCCGCGGGCATCACGATTGCCAGGGGCTGCTGGCTGCGCCACAGCAGGCACAGCGCCACCAGCGCCGCCGTGCTGGAGATAAGCATGCCGAGGAACAGCCCCCAGTTGAGCCGCGCCACGAATTCGAGCTTGTCGAACGGCAGCCCCAGCGCCATGCCCTGGATAATCACCGCGCAGGAGGCCAGGAACAGCCCGGCCGCCCCCGCGGCCAGCCAGCCGCCGTCGCGCAGGGCGGCGGCGAGGGGTTCGAAGTGCTGCTTGACTTTTGGTAGCATTGTGGGCCTTTCGTTTATCCGGGCTGTAGGGGCGGCTGACCACAGCCGCCCGTATTTAAAAACACTGCATTATCAGGCGCACGGGCGGATGTGGTCGTCCACCACTACAAGTTGCGCGCTAATCGCCAATTGTCAGCGTATGCGCCCCCGGGCCCAGCGCCAGCACGCGGCCCTCCAGCCTCGCCTCGGCAGTGCAGCCCTGCGGCACGGTGAACTCGTACACGAAGCCCGCATCGGATTTATGCCACCCGGCTTTTACAAGGCCGTGGCGGGTGTCGATTTCGGCTTTGGCATAGTCCAAACGGGCGTCGGGCTGCGGGGCGAAGACGATGTGCCTGAACCCCGGGTTGGCCTCGTCCGTCTGGATGCCAGCCATGACGCCGATCATCCAGTCCGCCACCGCGCCGTAGGCGTAGTGGTTGAAGGAGTTCATGCCCGCGTCCTGGAAGGTGCCGTCGGGCCGCAGGCCGTCCCAGCGCTCCCAAATGGTGGTGGCGCCCATGGTGACGGGGTAGAGCCACGAGGGGTACTCCCGGCGCAGGAGCAGGTCGTAGGCCAGGGGGGCCAGGCCGTTTTCGCTCAGGGCGTGCAGCAGGTAGCCCGCGCCCAAAAAGCCGGTCTTCAGGTGCCCGCATTCGCGTATGAGCGACGCCAGCTGCACGGCGACGCTTTCCCGCAGACCGCCCTGCACAAGATCGAAGTGCAGCGCCAGCACGCAGGCCGTCTGGGTATTGCAGGCAAGCTTGCCGTCCTCAATGAATTCGCGTACGAAGGCTTCTTTTGTCTGTCGCAGTTGTGCCTGATATTCCTCCATGGAAATGCCAAGAACTTCCCCCGCCTTCACAAGTATGCCCGTGGAATACGCGAAGAAGGCGTTTTGCAGCACGGGCTTGGGTGTGGCGCTGTCGCCGTCCAGGTTGAGCCAGTCGCCGAAGTGCCCGCCGCCCAGCCACAGGCCGTCTTGCGAGCGGGCGGCCATGTAGTCCACCCAGGCCTTCATGGAGTCGAACTGGCGCAGCAGAAGCTTCTGCGCGCCAAAAGTCTTGTAGATTTCCCAGGGGCAGATGACCGCCGCGTCGGCCCAGCCGGTGGAGCTGTCGCCGTCCCAGTGCATACGGGGGATCACGTGGGGGACGCCGCCGTTGGCGAACTGCTCGCTGGCGAGATCGGCCAGCCACTTGGAGAAGAAGCGCTCGCAGTCGTAGAGGTAGCTGGCCGTGCGGCAGAACACCTGGGCGTCGCCGGTCCAGCCCAGGCGCTCGTCGCGCTGCGGGCAGTCGGTGGGGACGTCGAGGAAATTCCCGCGCATGCCCCACACCACGTTGCTGAACAGCTGGTTGAGCATGGGCTCCGAGCACTCGAACCGCCCCGTGCGCCTCATCTCGCTGTGCACCACGATGGCGGTGAAGTCCTCGGGCTTAACCTCGCAGGGCCAATCCTTTGGCTGCACATACCTAAAGCCTTGGAAGGTGAACTTCGGTTTATACACGTGCGCCCCGCCGTCGCAGACAAAATCGATCTCCTGCTTCGCCTTGCGCAGGTTCGTGGTGTAGAAATTCCCCGCCGCGTCGAGGATTTCCGCGTGGCGCAGGGTGCCTTTTTTCCCCGCGGCACCTTCGATCCGGAACTCAACGTAGCCGGTCAAAACCTGCCCGAAGTCCAGCACAAGCTCGCCCTGCGGCGTGGTGAACATGCTCTTGACCGCCAGGCGTTCGGTTTCGACAATGCGCTCGCCCTGCAGGGGGATGAGGATCTCCTTCGGGTAGTCGAGCACCTTCGCGGGCAGTACCAGATTATCCTCGAAGCCCGCGTCGTAGAACTCCCCGTTGTAGATGTCGCTGTAGCGGGTCTTGCTCAGGCGGCACCGCCAGCTTTCTCCGGTGGTGAAGACCTCGCTTGTGCCGTCGCTGTATTCAATGGAAAGCGCGGCCAGCAGGGCGGTCTCTTTGCCGCCGAGGGTGGGCTGCGTCCAGTCCTTTTCGCGCGCGTGCATGCGCCAGCCCACGCCGACTTCGATGCTCAGCAGGTTTTCGCCCGCCGTGAGCAGTTCGGTCACGTCGTAGGTCTGGTATTGCAGGCGCTTGCGGTAGTTCGTCCAGCCCGGGGCGAGCACCTCGCCGCCGACCTTGCCGCCGTTGAGCGTGGCGGCGTAGACCCCCAGGGCCGTGGCCTGCAGCGCGGCCGATTTGACGGCCTTTTGCGAGGTGAAGGCGAAGAGGAATTCCACCGGGGCTTCGTTGGTTTTCTCGGGGTGTTGCAGCCAGGCGGCTGAGAAGATGGGGTTGTCCATAGTGCACCTCAATCTGTGTATTTTATGTTTATTTTGTGGTCTTTTGCGTATTGCTCGGCGTAGCTGTTGCGGGGGCAGTGGAAGGTGAGGTTGGGGTTGCGGGGATTGTTAATACTCTCAAAGGCACTTTCAGCGATAGATTTTATGGATGCCGGAGCCCAGATATCTACAAGGGATATACAACCGCCAAATGCCGAACCTTCAATTGCAGATACCCCTTCTGGAATAATTACGGACTGGATTTGCTCATTAAACGCAACAGCATACGTTCCTATTTTTGTTACAAGCATGCCTTGATACGTTCTGGGAATTATGACTTCCGGGCCTACGCCATCGTAGACCACTAGCGTTATCATAGCATCTGCCCCAACGTCCCACCTGAAATCGTTTTCAAGAAAGGGTAGTGGTGGGGGCAGAAATACAGATGCAAGTTCAGGTTTTGGTGCAGACTTGGGCTGAGGCGCTATGAGCACAGGTATTTGCTTTGGCCTTTGCCGCATTATATATACCCGTTTTTGCGGAGATATCGGCACCTTCCCCAGTGTATCCTCCGGAATCCCTTTGGTCAGCCTGTCCCAATAAGCCTCATCTGCATAGAACAGCATTTGCACATCAGAGAGCTGGAGAAACAGGGAGGAAGGCAGGTTGGTCTCCATGAGGAACGTGCCGACGACCTTGATTTCCTCCGTCAGCGCCGCGTGAATTTCTTTCTTCACCCACTTGGATTTCACAGCCTCGGGCGAAAGGAACAGCAGCATGCACGCGGCCCGCATTATATGGTCGCCGATCACCTCGGGCCACTCATCCCCGGCCTCGATGCCCTCGTCATACCACAGCCTGTACCCCATCCCGTGCAGCCGCCCAATAATAGGATACACCCTGTCCGCGTTTGCATGCGCGTAGCTGACAAAGATGTAGGGCTCCGCCCCCTCATAGGGCGCGAAGGGCAGGGCAGGCTTGGTTTGGGTGGGCATGGGACGCTCCCTGTAGGGGTGGCTGACCACAGCCGCCCGAGGATTTATATTCAGGCTGCGGGTGGCTGTACCACCTGGGACTTTCATTTGAATTGCGGGCGACTGTACCACCCGGAGACTTTCATTTGAATTGCGGGCGGCTGTGGTCAGCCGCCCCTACAGCCCGTGCTAGATTTTCGTCTTCAAAAACTCAATCGCGCTGCAAATATCGCCGTAGGGGTTGTCGCCCACCTCGCGCTCCACGGTGAGGAAGCCCGTGTACCCGATATCGCGCAGCGCGGCCAGGTAGGCGTCCCAGTCCACCTGGCCCTCGCCCAGGGGGACCTCCTCGAAGCTGGGGCCGGTGACGATGTGGCTTTCCACCATGCCGTAGACGATGTCGGGGTCGAGGTAGTAGATCTGCCGCCCATCTTTAGCGTGGGTATGAACGATATAGTCTTTCAGAGCATATACTGCCGTAGCGGGGCTGTCGCCGGAGACCATCACCAGGTTGGCGGGGTCCAGGTTCACTGCCACGCCCCGCGAGCCCAGGGAATCCAAAAAGCCCTTGAGCACGGCCGAGGTTTCCGGCCCGGTTTCGATGGCGAAGTGCGCATCCAGGCTGTCGGCGTACTGCGCCAGGGCCCCGCAGGCCTCCTGCATGATCCCGTAGCGCGGGTGGTTTGGGTCCCCCGGTACCACGCCGATGTGGGTGGTCACCACGTCGGTTTCCAGGTCCTTGGCCAGCTCCAGGATCAGCTTGCTGCGCTCGATTTTTTCGGCGTTGCGCTCAGGTTTTGTGAACCCGCCGCCGCCCAGGTCCCCGCATAGGGCGGAGATCACCAGGCCGTGGCTTTTCACCAGGCCCAGCAGCTCGCGCCGCTTTTGCGCGGTGAGGTTCTCGGGGGCCATTTCGCCCCGGGTGGAGTAGATCTGCACGCCCTGCGCGCCCGCCTTGGCCGCGAGCCCCAGTGCCGTGCGCACGTCGGTGCGGAAGCCGTCCAGAAGCACGCCCAGCCGGAAATCAGACATAGGTTGTTCCCTCCATCGCGTTTTTTATGCTGTGAATAAAGCTATTATATCAGATAAGGCGGCCGGGCGCAATGGCTAAAAACAAAAAATAAAGATGGTTCATAATGTTATCGGCAGGGCGCTTCAGCCCGGTGAAATCTGGTGATTCAGTGGACAAATACAGGGAGCAAAAAAGGTTCGATGGGAAAAATTTTTTCTAAAATAAGGGTTGACAATGCTATTATGCTGTGCTATACTCTGTCTAAGGTGAACAATATAGGTGTATGCTATTTAGAGTTTTTGGTTCTTTTGGAGGGATGACAATGAGGAGAAAACTAAACTGGAAGGCGCCCGCAATTACGTTACTGGCAGTACTTACCCTATGTTCCCTGGCAGGCAGCTCCGGCACCGTGGGCACTGTGGCCAGATATACGGCCTCGGCTACCTACACGGGCGGCGGGCGGGTGGCCAGATGGGGCCCGCCCACGCGTACAGTCCCCGTCCCCGATTCGGGGGACCAATGCCTCAAGTTTCACCAGAACAATGGCAACGACCAGACCAGAACCTACACCAACGGAATCAAAATCAACAATATTTCCACGGCCGAAGTCTGGCTGACGCCCGCTGTGGGTACCCCCGCCACCCTGGTAACCGGTGACGGATACAGGGGCGTGGGTACATACGGCAGCACCACCTTTACCCTGACCATCGCGCGCACGGACAGCGGGAATATCGGCCCCGGCACGTCAGCAAACTATACCCTTACTGTCAGAGCGCAGGGCGGCACCAACGACGGCTGCGCCCTGTATAAGATTACCGGTATGAAGGCCACCCAAGTGGACTAAGTGGATCAGGAGAGAAAGGGGAGTTATAAGTTATGAAGCATAAAAGCCACCTGGGCGCGATTTGGCGCACCGCCGCGCTGCTGCTGGCCCTGGTTTGCGCAAGCAGCTGCCTGAGCCTGACCAGCGCGAAATATTTTAAGAATTTCGATGACAGCAATTCCTTCTGGGTTTCCTGGAGCAGGCCGTACCATTATGAATCCGGCGACTGGACCTCCACTGTGCCTGGTTATTACGCGTTTTATATCGCCGGCGGCAACGGCAGCGGCGGCGGCGGCGATGGCCGTGCCGGTGTTGGGGGGCTCGCTTCGGGCGTGTTTAAGGTGACCAACAGCATACAGTTCTACCGCGGCACCGGCGGAAGAAGCTCCAGCGGCGGCACATGCGGCGGCGGCGCCCCCAGCGGCGGCGGGAGCCAGGACGGCGGCGGCGGCGGCGGCTTGAGCTGCATCTTCGTCGACGGCGGCCTCCGGGCGGTCGCAGGCGGCGGCGGCGGCGCATCGGACGACCAGTTTTTCGGCGGCTCCGCTTCCGGCGGTTCCGGCGGTGTGGCCCATGCCGGCGCCGGCAACGCCAGCGATCCCGGTACCCGCGGCGGCACGGGGCTTTTCAGCGCCAGCGGCGGCGGCGGCGGCGGCGCGAATGTCGGCGGCTGGAGCGCCGGCGGCCGCGGCGACAACTCCATTACGGGCTGCCTGCCTGCCACGGCCGGCGGCGGCGGCGCGGGCGGTAACGGCGGCGGCGGCGGCAGCTGGCAGGTCGGCGGCGGCGACGGCGCGGGCGGCGGCGGCGGCAGCTGGGTTTCCGGCTCGGTCCGCGCGGCGTCCGTAGCTGGCTGGCCCGGCGGCTGGGCGCAGCCCAACGGCTCTACCAGCAAGGGCAGCGCAGCCGACGGATGGGGTTATTTCTTCTACCTCGGCCCCGTGCTGGACGCCAACGCGCCGCCGTATTATAGCTTCTAATCTAATTGGTTGCCTAGATTGAGCCAATTTCGGATTTTGTTTAAGGAGAATACTTATGGAGAAGCAAATGGAGCAGACGAAGGGAAGGTTTGGTGGTGTACCCCATATTGTCGGCAGCGTGATCGGCATCGTGCTGATTGTGCTGCTGGTGCCGATCCTGGTTATCAACATGACGCTGATCATCAAGAGCTATACACGGCCCAACGAGGTGCCGACCTTCGCGGGGATCGCCCCGCTGGTGGTGCAGTCGGGCTCCATGCAGCCCACCATCATGGTCGACGACCTGATCTTCACCAAAAAGGTGGACCCGAGTACACTGAAAGAGGGCGACGTCATCGCCTTTCAGCCCCTGGGGGAAACCACGGTGGTGACCCATAGGGTAATCGCGCTGTACGAAGAGGATGACGTGCCGCAGATAGCCACCAAGGGCGACGCCAACAACACCGCCGACGCGGATCCTATCCTTAGGACACAGGTGGTGGGGCGCTATATCCTGCGGCTGCCCGGCGTGGGCAGAATCGCGATGTTCCTGCAGCAGCCCCTGGGCATGGTGGTGTGCGTGGCTGTCCCGCTGATGCTGTTCCTGATGTATGACTTGCTGCGGCGGTTCCTCTACGGCCGCAAGACAAAGCAGGAGGAGGAATCCGAAAAGGAGGAGCTCGAACGCCTGCGCGCCCTGGCCGCCAGCCTAGAAAAAGGGGGGGCACCGGCACAGCCGGAAGCCCCGCAGGGGGAAGCCGAGGCCGAGGATGAAAAGCTTCAAAACCTGCGCGACCTGGCCGCCAGCCTGGCATCCGAACAGGAACCCAACCCGGCATACCCGCCTGTGGAAGGCGAGAACCTAGACGACCTCGGGAAAAACGAGGCGTGATCCGCGGTACTGGCAATCGCGAGATTGTTAAGGCATAATCCAAAACAACAGCAAAATGAGAGAGGAGAATCTGACCCCATGAAGAAGAACAAATTCCTTCGCACCGCAGCAGTCCTGCTGGCCCTTGTCCTGGTTTCCACCATCGGCATGACCGGCGCCCTGGCAAAGTACATCACTGACTTTACCGCAACATCCACCACTGTCCGTGCCGGTCTGTTCTGGGTCACTGGCCCCGGCACCACCGACGCTATCATCGGCGCCGACCTGTATGAAGGCGACATGAGCGCCGGCGAAAACGAGGCCATGGCCTACAGTGGCTCGTCACTGGACATCATCGTCCCCGGCAGCATCATGAAGGCATGCCCGTTCACCGTCACCAACTGGTCCGAGGTCGACGTGGAAAACGCCATCGACAGCCTCACCTGCGCCGCCGGCGCGATTCCGCTGAAGTTCAGCGTGGGCGAGCTTGTTGCCGACCCAGGCCCCGACGTACCCGCGAACTGGGTGTGGGAAGACGACATCACCGATCTGGATCTGGCCGACATCCTCGGCGCTTCGGGCCTGCTGAAGTCGAAGCCCGCCGCTGTCGCGGCTGCCCTGCCCACCAACGAAATCACCGTTACCCCGAACCTGTATATCCTGTGGCCCTTTGGGCAGGATGTCGCCGCTGTGATTGATACCGATATGGTTACGGTGCTGACGCCCGCCGTCACGGACAAGACCGACGGCCTCGACAAGCAGCAGTCCGCCAACGACAACGACGCGGATACCGTTATCGGCACAGACCAGGCCAAGGCCCTGCTGGACCCGATTCCCCCGCTTAACGGCCCCTATGACTTCTTAGACGCAACTTCAACGCATGAGCTGACCTTCGTGCTCACCATTTCTGCGGCGCAGGTTGACTAAGCGTGCCCGCACACACACCCAATGTCTTAGGTGACCTCTGATTGGTGTGAATATTGCAGGGGGGCGGCCGTTTACGGCGCCCCAAGGGAAGCTATGCTTTCATAACCGGAGGCCGTCCCCCATTACGCAATTGACAGGTAAGTCGGAGATTACTTAGAAAGAGGTGCACCACGTTGAAGAAAAACTATTTTCTGCGTTCAGCGGCGGTGCTGCTGGTGTTCGGGTTGTTCAGTCTGAGCACCGTCCCCCGCACGCTGAGCAGATACAGCTACACTACAAGCGGCAGCAGTTCCACGGTTCGCGCGGGTATTTTCGAGGTGGCCATAAAAAGAGCGGACGGCTCCTGGGTGAGCATCTGCCATGGCACCACAGGCACGCCTTTTATAGTTGACATGTACGAGGCGTTGCTGCAGGCGGCTACTGGCACTGCTCACAACGACAACGTCATTCACAATCCCTCCCCGGCGGGGTCCGCTGTTCTCATCGCCCCCGGCACAGCGGCCGTTTTAAAAGTTACGGTGAAGAACTACTCCGAGGTGAGCGCCAAGGTGACCATCTCGGCAGGGGACCCGATAGTTACTCCGGCCGGATATGAGGTTCCAATCGAATGGTTTGATTACTCTATACAGACCTCGATTTTCCCGCCGCGATTTGGGGAATGGGTGGATTTCTTCCCCGGCATACCCAATGGTGTAGCGGGCGGCAACGATTCGGCTACCCTTTCTCCATTGGGTGGCGAGCAGGAGTTCGAGTTCCTGTGGAAATGGGAGTACGAGCGCGGCGGAACTGCCTGGGGCAACGCCAAGGACGGGGAGGATACAGTTCTGGGCATCCCCGGAAATATAACCTACAAGGTCCCGATGGTAATTGAGGTAGCGCAGATTGACTAGACCTGAAACACCCCAAAGGGCGTGTCCGCACGCCTTAAGCAAAATGGAGGTATCATTATTATGAGCAAAAGGAATATCTTCCTGCGCATCGGCGTGCTGATGCTCATCGCCACGCTGGCGACCAGCGGGGTGTTTGTTGGCAGCGGCACCTATGCAAAGTATATCGCGTCGGCTCAGTATGAGGCTACGGGGCGTGTGGCTAAATTCGATGTAAGGATCAATGGGACAACTTTTTCGAAGGCCGACATAGGCACGCCTTACGCCGTAACCAATGCAACCGGGTTTCTGGGCACGCTGTACCAGGAAAATTGTACCACCCCGCACCCCGGCGGGGCCAGTACGGCTACCATCAACGCGATCGACGGCAGCCTTATTGCGCCTGGCACCGGCGGCAAAATGTCCTTTGAATTTACGAACTACTCCGAGGTGAGCGTTCGCTTCTGGCTGGATACCGCAACCGCGGTGACTTTTGCCAACGGTCTGGCGAGCACAGCGGACATCCAGTTTGCGTCGGGGAACAGTAGTGGCCCGACCGGCAGCTGGGGTACTCTCGCCAGCGCGCTCAGCGACGGCGACACAGGGACAAATTTCGTTGACTTAGCGCCGATGACTACGACCGGGTCAGCTACCACTAGCAAAGCGGTGTATTGGCGCTGGCAGTTCGATTGCGGCCGGGACGCCGAGGATACCGCATTGGGGGTGGCCACAACGCCAGGTACGATGAGCCTAAATGTACGGATCAAAGCAAAACAGCTTGACTGATTTGCCCCGAACAAATCTCATTTAGAAAGGGGCGTATGATGTGAAGAGAAAACGGCATGGCGTGCTGTTTGCGGCGTTTACGCTGGTGCTCGGTATCACTATGCTTACAACAAGCATGGCAGTACCGCATCTGCGGCCGGTGCGAAGCATCGACGTGGTGGAGGCGCAATCCCAGGAAGCCGCGGCAGCGGCCGCGCAGGAGGCTCCCGTACAGCAGGCCAAGCAATCCCCCGCATTCATACCTATTTCCATCCCGAGCGATTGGGATTGGGAGCCGGGTGATCAACCGCTGACCTACAAGGTGGAGCAGCACAATAAAGGCATCGATGGCCACGAAAACGGTACACTGACAGACTGGTATACGCCCGCGCCCATCCAGTTGGATGTGCTCAGTTCCTACGAAGTACCTACCCTAGCCCGCGATGCCGCTTTGGATG
>Ga0123353_10018677_pt1 | contig 10263 bp, 7 predicted proteins | sample TergutLab28metaG_3_FD_92763 | JGI IMG/M metagenome (GOLD analysis project Ga0123353, IMG submission 92763) | Labiotermes labralis P3 segment gut microbial communities from Petit-Saut dam, French Guiana - Lab288 P3 | ecosystem: Host-associated > Arthropoda: Insects > Digestive system > Gut ...
AAATTTTAATAAAAAAACGGGTTTTTTTTTTTTTTTTCTTATTGCAGTATTTTTTTTTTTTTCGTTTTTAGTCTGGTATTTTTATAATTCTTTATTTCCGGTGGCTTTAATTTTTTTTTTTTTTTGGCTTTTGAAGTGTAGCTTGGCATTGCAAAACCAATCAAGACAAATACACACCTCACTTAATGCAATTCACAGGTGAACTGTAAAATACATTTTCACGTGTAGTTGCTAAATTTCAAACCTCAGCGCGAGTTATCCCGTATTCAAGTTTTCTAGATGATTCTGTATTTGCTCAAGAATCTGCCGCGATTCATAAAATTTTGAATATAGTATTTTCTCCAGTTTTTCCTGTCGACGTTCCAACGCGTTCAATTTGTCTGTAATCATGCGCCACTCTTTTTGAAATGCCGTCGACTCATCTTTCTCATGAGTCTTCGATTTCTCTCTGATTATTCACAATAGAGTTCGAACAGCAGCGGACCCAATTCTATTTTTCCGGTTTGGATATATTACGAAGATTTCTTTTTTTATTTCTACAGCAGGTTTCATGAATCTCGGGAGTGCATTTACCAATCTTTCAATCCTAGAGATCAATTTTGCTCTTGCCGCAAGACTCAGTGTTTCTGCGTCCTTTCTTATTTCTTTTGTATCACTTACGGCCAGACCGTTCAACAAGTTCAATAAAATAATCGACACCAGGACAACAAATAATAAGAATATCAGGTGACTGGTGTACGGCAAAGTATCAAAAGATAGAGTGGAAACATCAAATTCACCTGCGAACATGACTATTGTCTTCAGTAATGAGACGGGAGGATTGGCGAACATTTCAGCTTTGTGTTGTTTTGAGCTTCCTTTGAAAAGAATGTAGAAACTGAAGGCGAATGCTATCAACAAGGTAACATAGCCCGCTATGAATCTCAAGAATATCATGCTGACGGTTCTGAGCATCGCCATTTGTACTGACAGCAGCGGCAGTCGGCCTGACAACATCAACAACTCGAACCATCCCAGAAGGAGGGCGACTGCGGAGAAATGGAGTTTCAGCTCCGCATTCTCCACCACACCGGAGCAAGATAGGAAAGTAACAATGAGCAGCAATATTTCCAGCCATTTCTCCGTTGACCGTACATAGTCAAATCGATATACATTCAGCTGCACCACCTCTCTTAATGTTAGACAAAACATTAAGCACATTAGAATCAGCCACAAATAAAACCGGCCGCTGTAATTTGGTTGCGATGTGAAGTTGCTATCATTTATGCCAGACGTTATATAGCTATCGTTAAAACTGAGTTGGCCGGTAGTGTTGCTGGCAGCATTTCCGTCATTTACTCTGTTGTATGGTTCAGAATATAGGATATACGGTCAAGAAAAAAAGGAACATAACAAAGAAAGACATATCCTTAATGAAAGTGGATCTGACGTTCAGCCATTTTAAGAACAAGAATGTTGAAATTACCGGATGTTTCAGTAATTCCCTAAGATGGTTACTTTCAACGATCGGAAGAACAATATTCTTAAGCAACTCATTATTCAACTGGAGCAGGAGATTCTTACTAGTTAGAGGCTCCTTGTTACTCAGCAAACAGTCATCTAGAATCTCCTATAGTATTGGTAAAGTAGCTGGTAGCAATACTGGATAGGCGTTTCCACGTAAACTGATATCAGCACATCCAGTCAGTAACAGCTTTGCCCTAACCAGGAATCCTTTTTGTAGTGCTATGTAGAGAGCTGTGTTGCCCGAAACACCTCGACAGTCAATACCAATCTTCCTGACAGGGTTCTTGTCCAGAAGAAGCTTAAAGCAATCCTTCAGTCTGTACTTATCGCCTGGTTTCCTTTCACTTACCTGGGCCAACCAATGAATTATTGTCCGCCCTTCTTTATCTTCAAGACTTGTATCTATTCCTTCCCACTCCAGTAATAACTTCAGTACCTAAAACTTTCCACTCCTAGGTGTGTCGTGTATCAAAGGCATGCCGGTAACACGGTTTGTGATGTTCGGATCTGCACCATTTTCAAGAAGAATTTCGACAAAATATTCACGTTTCGTAATCTGACAAGCAATGTCCAGTAGAAATGAATAGTAAAGTTCACCGTAATAAGTGTTAGCATTAATTGAATCGAGATTATCTTTAAAAGTATAGTATTTATCATGCCGAATTGCAGCAAGTAGATTTTTATCACTTTCAGATGAATCCAGGCTCTCCATTAGAGGTGCCGGTAGAAGTGGCTCTAAGTCTGGAAAGGTCTCCATTATAATTTCCCTCACAGTAGATTCTCTGTCTCCTGGGTAGTAGTCAAGGTAAAGACGGTCAGCTGAAGGATGCTTCAACATATGTTCAACGCAAGTCCTATGAAGATGGTGCACAGCCAGTCCTATTGCAGTGTAACCCTTCTTGTTTCGCATGTTTAAGTTCAACTGCTGACAGTTCATCAACACATTAATGCACTGGTACAAATTGTCGTCCCATTCGCCGTCTTGACAAGCTAATGAGGCAGCCCAGTGTAGAGCTGTACTTCCTTCACTGTTGATGGTGCAAACAGTTGTCATGTCGCTTGTGAACAAATTAGAGTGTACTTTATAGTCACCACGTGCTGCCACCTGAAATATTCGTGTGCAGTTCTCTGGAGACGTATCACCTGTATGATCAACACTTACTTGTATTCTTTCTTCTTGGAGTGGATTATTTTGTGTATCGCCTGAAGGTAGACTGTTCAATGTTGCTGATTCGTCCTTCTTTTCCAGTAGACGCGAAGACTCACCGAATGCCTCAGAGTTCAAATCGCTGTCTCCCATTTTCAGCTGTGGCGAAGACGAACACAAATGTTAGTAGTAATAATAGTAACATTAGTTTGTACTGAATAAACACACTATCCAAAATTTCAGCATATTTTATTTTATACAAGATTCACAAATCAACAGACTATTAAAATATACGGTAAGGACGGTCGTAACACAACTGCTGTATTGAAGAGGGTTTTTAATTGTCACAAACAAGTTAGCTACATGTTTCGGCTTTATATCAATTAAACCATTTCACCCGCAGATAAAATACTACATAAGAATATCACGCGTAGCTGTTTGCTTTTATATTAAATGATAATAACTCATGTTGTTGGTTTTTGTTAAACATTGTCACTTAAAGACTGGTAAAACGAAATAGTAACGTAATTATAATTAATATAATAGAAAGACAATCGTAAGTTTTTAAAGTCGTGTATTGATAATTATGACGTTCGTGCTCTCGTTTGTCTTGCTTGAGGTCATTTATGTAGACCGATATCACACACGCGCGTGCACGCACCCACACACACACACACACACACACACACACACACACACACACACACACACACACACATACGTAGGCGTCCCAGGAATTTCAGGTCAATATTTCGGGATTTAATTACAGAGCTGATGCTGAGTCAAAAAGTCATATATATGTGAGTCAAATTCGCAACATTTCAGGAATTTTTAGTTTTTAAATTACAAGAAATAAATTAGAAAGGAAAGAGGAGCATTGTGCATTTATTAAAATATGTTGCTAAATGTACAGTTACAGATTCGCCGTTCAACACTGAAGCAAGTTATTCGAAGTGTCCTCCATCTGTTTGGATATATTTTCTGACTCATGTGACCAGAGAAATTTGTAATCTTACGAAGCACTGCAGCGTTGTCGATGCTTCTTGTAGCGCTGAGAATTGGCTGGATTAGTGCATACACCATAGGTTTCATGTAACACCACACACAGTAATCTAATGGGTTGAGATCCAGTGACCGTAGTGGCCAATTTTGTGCACCACCACGACCAATCCATCGGTTTGGGAATTTATGATTCAGATACTGCCTGACAACCTGACTGAAATGAGGCGGCGCTCCATCATGCTGGTTCAACAAAAAATCAAGCGGCCTGAAATTTTCTAAAGTCCCGAACTGGAAGTCGCGTGACGTACAGTTGCCATCATAAATCGAGTCGATTTACTTCCCCCTTGTTTGTGCATTCGTGGCGTCTCTCTGTATTCCATTCAATACAATCTATCACGCCGCATATATATTAACCAAAGACACCAACACATTCGCTTAATTTGAAGTTAAAACATGAATTAAATGTCATTAATTTTCCGTGGCGTGTGGCTTGCTAGCTCTGCTTCCACGGATGGATGTTGTGAAAGGGTGGTTGTTTGCCGCACCCGGAGGTAGCCGAGCGCGTTAACGTGTGATGGCAATACTCTTCGGTAGCAAACTACATTGGTTCGATTCATGAGTCTGCTACGAGCTTCGGTACGGAGAGTTTGTCGTAGAGTCAATAACCTTCCGAAAGATACGGAAAGCAGTGTAGTGAAGTGTTTACGGGTGCGCCTATGTACTTTGAGTTTTGTGTGGTGAAGTGGAGTTAAGTGAATCATGGCAGAACAACATAATACCCTAGTTTACCATCTAGCCCCGGATAACAGCCAATGACATCCATGAGTGGATCTACGCCTCTCTACGGCTTCCGGAACATAAAGTCACTAAAATCCATATCGATGTCATAGAGAGGCAGGTATATATCAAAATGAGTGATAGTGATTGTGTGCTCATCGTCCTTCGCCACACGGGCGGACAGGCTGAATATAAATACCCTACTGGACAGCTGTCGATAGTGAGCATTTCCATGTCTGGTATGGGCTCGAAGCGTATCCGTGTAGCCAGCTTACCACCCGAAGTGCCCAATGAAACTCTTCTGGCGACACTAGCCGCGTTCGGAAAAGTCCTAGATATACAAGCAGAGTTGTGGTCCAAGGCATTCAGATATAAGGTGCCGAACGGTATACGGCAGGTGATGGTAATGCTGACTCGACACGTGCCGTCCCTTTTCACTGTGGCCGGACACAGGGTCCTGCTGTCTTCTGAGGAACAGCCGGCAAGCTGTTACGGCTGTGGCAAAATCGAGCATATGTTCCAGAGGTGCCCAGCGCGCCAGACATCGGGACTGGTGAGACCAACTCTGCAAATGCCACATATGCATCCATTGTATCGGCTACCGCCGCAACTTCGGAGAATCCAGTGGCAGATATGATGATAGAAATGGGAAATAACACTTAGCGAAACAGCGCTGTAAACACGACGCCCGTTTTGAATGCGCCTAGACAAATCATGGACATTTGTATCCTAGACTCAGAACTCCTCTGTTCTGAGGGAGTGGCGGCCACAATGCTTCCGGCAGAGGGGCAAGACACTACCGCCGACAGCGCGCCACAGGGAGAAGACACAATGGAACACAATGATAAGATGGAGAAAGACACAACTCACACCGCTTCTTTTAGAAGGGGAAGGGGGGGGGGGATTTGCAAGCCCTTGACACACACACCCGGTAGCCACTGTATGGAACCCATCTCTGAAGACACATCTAGAAACGGCCTCTGTAAGAACGACATTTTGGTTGATGCGAGTAACAACCCCGCACTCTGAGTTTTGGGCAGTTCACAAGAGCTCCTGCGCTACAGGTCGCAACGCAACAAAAAGATGAAGACTGACAAAACTGGGGAGCAACGAACAGAACGGTCTCGCAACCTGCCGCGACGGTCAGCTCACAAAAGCGGGAAAACATAAGGTCTTGTCCTATTAACCGTCCTCCACACACACGAGATGCGTGTTGCGAAACTAGACAGTATCAACATTAACGGGATAACAGCACGGACGCGAATGGAGATGCTCACTGATTTCACTAGACGCCACGTTCTTGACATTTTATTTTTACAGGCTTCACAAACGATACTACCCAGAAGTAGTCACGTGGTGTGTGCGGTGTGTTAAGAAGCAACTCCAGCGCCTCATTCGACAGGAAGACAATGAGCGTCACAGAAACCACAGACTCATGGAAATCAATTTATACGAGTGCCTATATGACATTTTGCGTAACGACGCCCTCGAGACTGAAAACTTCCAAATTCTGCAGCGTATCAAGGCTAAAATTGTGCGCCTCCACGCATCGAAAAAGGCGAAAATCCTGCTAGGTACAAACAATCACGATAAGATGGACGGCGAAGAAATTTCCTTGTACTGTACCATGTTCTTAAATGAGCCGACTCCATAACGTCCGTAAGATCAGTCACGTGCAAGACTCGCATGCCTATAATTACGCCACACCAACGAAATTACCAACACCTTTGTGACGCACCTGTCCCGGAAATACAACCCTATTGACGTGGATAAGAATTCTATGACCACCCTCATGAACTTCATACACTCCGTGTGTCCAACGAATTATACTGGAGCAGCCTATAACCTCTTGCGCACACGTGCCCGTCGGAAGTTGTCCGGAATTGGTGGCATTTTTCTCTAACTCTACACCGCCAATTGGGAGACGATACATACGGACCTTCTACAGCTATTGAATCACATGTTTCAAAATAAACACATTTCCTCCGGCAGAAACATGGGATCATAATCTGCCTTCCCAAGGATAATGGAGACCAAACGCCTGATGATTATCGACCCATCTCCATCCTTAACACGGAATATAAACTACTGGCTCGAATTCTGGCCCGTCGCCTTCGGCACATTCTCGTCGATCAGCACAAGGCAGTCAATTTTGTGGAGTTCCTGGAAACTCGATCTTGGACGCAATTTTCAGTGTCCGCGGTATCCTCGCCAAATCCCAAGTAATGGGAGTCCCTTTGTGCATCCTAACATTGTATCTCAATAACGCCTTTGACCGTGTTTCCCACCAGTAACTGTTTCACGTTTTGAGGCGGTACGGAATAAGTCAACGGTTCATAGACAGAATACACACCCTGTGCGACCAGGCAACAACCTCTGTACAAGTCAGTGGCGTTTTGGCGGACCCCATGTCTATCCGGAGCGGAATCAGAAAAGTTCGTCCCTTAAGCATGGTCCTGTATGCACTCTGTCTACACCCCCTCATACGTTCACCGGAGGAAAACCTGCCAGGATTACAGATAGCAAGATCTAGGCAGTTTATACCGGTCCTTGCGTAAGCGGATGACGTGACATTTTTCGTCTCCCAACCTGCAGCTTTCGCCAAAATACATCAAGCAATTCGGTGCTTTGAATAGGCAACAGGAGCTCGTCTCAACCCCACAAAATCGAAAGCACTGGCAGCGGGCGCATTGACGGAACCTGTGACAGTACTAGGAATTGATTTCCACGATCAAGTAGACATACTCGGTTTAACCTTCGGACCCACCTTGGCACTATCCATGAAGGACAGCTGGACCGGTGTCGTACGCGCTGTGCGTGCACAAGCGCGAGAAGCTTATGTTTGGAACTTGTGCTTAGCCCATAGATTACTCTATGTGCAACAATGGCTTCTTTTAAAAATTTGGTATGTTGCTTAAGTCTTCCCACGATCCACGTACATGCCCAGCAATTCACGACCATCTGCTCATGGTTCATCCGGCAGGGCGCAACCTTCCGAGTCCCTATAACTACCCTTCAACGTCCGAAACTCGAATGAGGCTGGGACCTCCCAAAACTTGAGGTCAAATTCAAGTCTCTCCTTTACAACAGGATCCAGGTGCTAAGTGCCAATGAAGGATCAGTAATCTCGGAGCCAATGCGCACTTGGTACCTCATGGGCACAATGGTGTAACACAATCATCACTTTTTACTGACTAGGTACAAAACAGACTGCGTCGCTTTAGTTTTACAGACTTGCGCTGGTTCAGATTCATCCCCTTCTGTAAACTTTATTATTGTTCCCATCTGGCTTACTGTTAAATTTAACTATTTTCGAATAGGTTCAAATATGAAATTTTAAATACTTTCTAGTAATATTTTTATTACCCAAACATGGCTCGGGATCGGGGTGTCGTATCATAGATTTAGACTCGCTGGAGCCTTGGGTTTAATTCCGTGGTTAAGGCGACAGTGAAGACTGGAAGGAACTAAACTAAACAAAAATATTTATTAAATGAATAAATGGACAACCCAACTTTAGATCTCGCATTTCTGGCTGAATTAGCTGGGACAGCGCCGGGTCGTGATGTTCAACAGACCAGCTCGGACTGACCTCTTCTACAGCGAGAAATGAAAACTGTAATGTGTTATTTTACAGTAGTATATACATAAAAATACACCTCATAATATGTCACATTCTAACATACAAATATTCGTTTCATCACCATCGGTATTTTTCTTACATCATTTGTAAATTTGACTACTTTTGCAATCCTTTCGGTGTTTATAATAATTTCAGATACCAAAATGGCGATAGGAAACATACCGAATTACAACATTTGTATACACTTGCTACAATTTATTTTTAACATAGTTAAATCCATTCAAGTAAAAAATGAGTGCATACAAGATTGTATGATAATTATACAACAATTGGTTTTCAAAATTTTAAATTTCGACAGCTCCAGAAAATTCATAAAATATTATTTTTTACACTGACCAAGTTATACAGACAAGTTAAAATTTCCTTTCCACCCTATACTAAATTACTAAATTTCAACAATTCTGCAGTATCTGCCAAAATATAAATTTTGATGCTTAATAAAAAACCAGTCTACAAATAAGGGTTGTGTCGATTAACAGGAAATCAATAATCTTCAAAAGACATCGCTAAACCTCAGTCTCTCGCATTGCTATATGTCAGGGCTGTTACACAGTATGATGGGGTAATTTGTTGCTGACGTTGCGGGACAACCTTTCGGTAAAATAAAGTTTCTTCTTGGATTTCTTTTACTTTTAAGATGGGATTAATATGTTATCCTGAAACGTCGGTAATATTTTATCACTATGCGCTGCGTAATATCACAGAAGAGCGCAGATCGCATCTACGTTGCGGCGGAACCCCGAAGTAATAATCAGTTAAAGATACAAAATGGAAACAATCAAAGACAATGCTACACAGCCGCCATATTGATTTTTTCCGCGACAGCCCCCAGTGGGCCAGGCCCTCCTTATTCACGAGGTTTCTAGATCACACACAACGACGCACTACAGCTTGTAGGACTGCTCTGGACGAGTGATCAGCTCGTCGCAGAGACTTCTACTTTACAACGTACACAGTACTCACAACAGAAAAACGTCCATGACAACAGTGGGATCGTAGCCACAATCTCAGCAGACTTATGCCTTAGATCGCACTGCCACTGGGACCGGCTTATTGTTACTTTACATTCTAAAATAATATTTCATTAAGAAGGACTGTGATATGTCCAAACGTCTGTTACCAGACATAATTACATGAGCTATGAATTAAATATGACTGTACGGTACTTGGTTTTCCTTTCAGTTTCTTCTATAAGAGGGCAAGACACATTTTATTTATATTTCCAATTCCAGACTCTCATTGTTTTTCAGTTTCTTTTTAGAATATGTAATTTGAAAGATTAGAGAAAACCAGAACGGACTGAGGTTGTGTGGGATGCTGGGGATGGACGAGTGCAGGGTGCTGACGAAAATATTTGTACCTAGGAAGGAGGCAAAAGCAGAAGTTTGGAGAAAATTTAAAAGTGTGCATTTCATTGTTAGTACTCCGCGACAAATATTATTGATTCAGTAGAAACTGTCGGGCGGTACACGAGGCATACAGACATAACACATCAAAGCTTGCGTAATTTCAGTCCCAAAAGGAATGAGAACACTTTGAAAGAAACAGACCGGTACAGAGAACTGGCTTTGTCATTTTCAGGTTACAGACAAGAGGCGGGCTCTTTTACAAAAGATAACACATATTTGGGCTCCAAAAAAATTAAAGGAATTTCTTCACCAATTTAGTATCTGTTAACTTTTCAAAGAGGGCTAAGCTTCTTGGAGTTACTGTACTTCTCTGATAGCATCGTGGCTTCGTATTTAGTAGAACCAGCTCCATACATTTCAAATGTCTTTGTTTCCCCGGTTTTCTACGCATACGATAAAGTAGGCCACGACATGTACCTACTGTCCCCAGACTTTCATATTTCATCATCATTATACATTTCTTTTCATATTGTGTCTTTTGTGTTTTGACTCGGTTTTCCTTTACTCTATTGGTACTCCTCCATGGTAGTTACGTACACCTTTTAGATACAGGCACTTGATCTCTTCTGGCAGAGTACAATGTATCAAACAAAAAAAAATGATAACTACATTAATTTTGTGAATTGTGTAGGCTGAACCACTACACTCGGATACCACATCGCCAACAGACAATCCAGCTACATAACATCAGCACGCCTCAAGTCAGCCTACACAACACAACAAGTACTCGCTAGCTCCTGAAGATGGACGTATTAACGTCTGAAACATGTTGAGCAATA
>Ga0123353_10018678_pt1 | contig 10263 bp, 5 predicted proteins | sample TergutLab28metaG_3_FD_92763 | JGI IMG/M metagenome (GOLD analysis project Ga0123353, IMG submission 92763) | Labiotermes labralis P3 segment gut microbial communities from Petit-Saut dam, French Guiana - Lab288 P3 | ecosystem: Host-associated > Arthropoda: Insects > Digestive system > Gut ...
CGGCTTGAAGGACATTGATCAAAAATACAAACCACAAGTCGAATCGCTAATGGCACCGAAATTTCAAACTTTCAAAAACAACCAAATTATGGCAAGGTAAGGTATAAATTGTAGAGGAAAATCGGTACAGTTGCTATAATATCGGAGGTGCTTCCTTTCCCTTGTGAAATTTTGTTGACACTCCTGATACCTCCTGATGAAATCCAAAAGTGCCTTTACGCTTGTCGAACTTCTCGTTGTCATTGCCATCATTACGGCAGAATACAAGGTGTTTATGCCGACGGTTCGGTCCATTTTCTTTCGGAAACGACGGCGATGGAAATTCTCGGTCGTCTCTGCAATCGAACAAAAGGACAGTAGCGGTTGGAGAAACGAATGACTCGCCATTTCTGCCGAGAGTGACATTCCTACCGGAATGTTTCCAGCGGAGTACTCACAAAACTTTGACGCTCCCTTGGCAATTTTCCACAGTATAGACAAAGCACGTAATATATTCTAGAATCCCACACCGTACCGGTTTCAGAATTATTACTATGCCGCTGACCGCCGTTCAGCAAACACGATTACGGGATGACCTGCAAGGATTGATTGAAGGGGAAGTCCGATGCGACAAAATTACGCAGCAACTCTATGCAACCGACGCCAGTATTTTGCAGTCCCGACCGATGTGCGTCGTGTGTCCAAGAAATACAGAAGACGTGCTTGCAGTAGTGCGTTATGCCTCCGAATGGAGGATTCCCATCCATGCTCGCGGAACAGGAACTAGTTTGACCGGCGAATCGCTCGGCGAAGGTATTTCGCTTGTCTTTTCCCGGTATATGCGCCGGATACTGCACCGCGGCGACGATTTCGTGACCATTCAGCCTGGCTTGCTACGTCGTCGACTTAACGGCATCATCGGTCAATCGCAACACCGGATATTCGGTCCCTTGGCTGGAAACATTTCCTCGACATCGCTTGGCAGTATTCTTGCCCGAAATGGGGCAGGGCTACACTATCTCCGCTATGGGTTGCCTAGCGATCACCTCGTGTCGATGACTGTCGTGCTTGCCAACGGCGATGTCCTGACATTAGATCGTCAGTTACTCATTCGACCGTTGCAAGGCGACGGAAGCGTTGCTCTTGCCCAAGAGATTGCCTACGGTAAAGAATATACTTACGCTGGAAAAATTGCGCACCTTTTAGAACACCGCTCCAACGAACAACTCGTTGAATCGGCAAATCGGATGCCCGTTAGCCGCACCGGTTATGCAGACCATGCCGTTTTGCAAGGGGACGATGCAAAACTTGTCGATCTTGCCCGGCTCTTTACTGGAAGCGAAGGAACGCTCGGTTTGATTGTCGAAGCAACGCTCAAGACGGTTTCGTTGCCGCAACGTAAAAGTGCTGCTGCTTTCTTTTTCAACGGTCTTTCCAAAGCCATTGAAACGGTTGCCGTCGTTGCACCGTTGCGTCCCGTCCTTTGTGAATTGATTGACCGCCGCCGCCTGAATATGGTGCGCGACTGGGATGCACGATACCGCTCACACATTCCTGCCGATGCCGAAGCCGCTCTGCTTGTCGAACTCGATGCCGGGACACTAGAAGCCCCCATGAGTGCCGACGAGTGCCGGGAGCAACTGCAACATCTGATTGACATTGTCCGAACGAAGCAACTTTGCTACCACGCTTTTCGGGTCAATACAGAACAGGATTTTGAACTTTTCGATCAGGTCATCCGCCAATCAGAATTAGTCTTGGGTCGGATGCTCCGTCCCATTCAAGCGATCCCACTCTTTGACGATGTGGCGGTTCCACTCGACAACATGAATGCAGTAGTCAGCGAGTTGATCACGTTGTTGCAACGGCACCAAACGACCGCCTCCTTTTCGGGACACGTCGGACAAGGGCACCTTCGGCTTCACCCGCTCCTCGATCTTGCTCGGTCAGATAGTATCGCCACGTTGCAATCGCTTGCCGAATCGGTCTATTCGACGATTCTGCGTTACGGTGGGACGATCAGTTCCGAATGGGGAACCGGCTTGCTCAAATCGCAGTTTTTACCGCAACAGTTTCCGCATCTGTTTTCCCTTTTTCGGAATATCAAGGCAACATTTGATCCGAAATATTTGATGAATCCCGGCAAAATCATTCCGCTAGGTGCATCTTGGACTGCATCCATTCGACGCGGTTTGGAGAAGCGAGGACATGCTCCTCCGAATCCCCAGTCGTCAAGCAATCAACTTGCGATTCAGAAGACGAGTCAAGTCGAAATCCAGTTGAAATGGGAACCGTCTTACGTCTTTGAACCGGCGTACCAATGCAACGGTTGCGGTGAATGTTTGCGGTTCGACCGGCAGAGCCGGATGTGTCCCCTGTTTCGCGGCACAGCGACGATAGAATATGCGCCGCGCAGCAAAGCCGACTTGCTCCGGGGGATTTTGGAACAGGAAATCGACTTGGAAGAGATAACCGGTGAAAGGGCAAAAGAAATTGCCGACACATGTTTTCAGTGCCGAATGTGCGATATTGAATGTCCGTTGAAAATTGACATCAACGTCTTGGCGTTTCGCGCCAAGTCGGCTTATGTCGCCGCACACGGACTCCCGCTGACAGACATGCTCTTTTCCCGCATCGACAATCTCCTCGATTTGTTGGCTCCTGTCAGTGGTTTCGCCAATGCGGCAATGCGCAGCCGGTTCATACGCTGGCTTTTAGAAAAGACGTTGCATTTTCCGCAACGGCGGCGCATCCCGGCACTAGCATATCGTCCTTATCTGCATCGAATCCGCTGGTCTCCGTTGCGGCACCAGTTGTTGCCGGAACAGATGGATAAAGAACGAGTTGCGATCTTCGTGGACACGTTTGCCAATCATTTTGATCCGCAACTTGCCGAATTAGCAGTACAAATTTTGGAGCATAACGGCTTTTCTGTGCATGTTCCGATTCGGCAACGTTCGTCGGGATTGCCTTCGTTCGCAGTGGGACACGCAACCAGGGCAGAGCGGCTTGCACAGAGCAATATCAGCCAACTGTCGGAATTGATTCGGCTAGGATATAAAATTATCACTCTCGAACCTTCGTCGGTTTCCTGTTTAATAAAAGACTATCAGCATTTGACGGAATACAAGGAATCGGAATTGACGGCGGGCAATGTTTTTGATTTTGGGGTTTTTGACTTTTGCACGTTTTTGTGGCAACGGCACCGGCGGGGAGAACTGCAAACAGATTTTCAACCGATTCCTCATCGAGTGGGATACCATGCTCCGTGCCGGGGGTTGGCAATGTCGGCTTCACTGGCAGCGGACATGACACCCGCCGAAAATCTGCTCCGTCTGATTCCTGATTTGGACGTGCGGCGCATCGAACAGGGTTGTTGCGGCATGGCAGGAATCTGGGGGATGCAGTTGAAGAATTACCGTCATTCTTTACAAATTGGAACTCCGCTGTTTCGGACATTACGGCGACCGGAAATCAACTTCGGCGCGTCCGAGTGCAATGCTTGCTGTTTGCAGATGGCGCATGGCACTCGAAAACAGGCGATTCATCCGATCCGCCTGCTTGCCGTTGCTTATGGTTTGTTGCCCCTTTCCGCTCTGAAATTTCGTTGAAAGCCGCGCAATAGAACACAAGGAATTTGAGTTCAACCGCAGGGCAACGGGGGGTACAAATAATTGTGGACATCCTGTAGGAAACACTCCGTAGCGACTGTCTATTGCCGATCAAGAACCCGCTGAGCACGTGCCTTGACAGGATTATTGCCGCTCACTTCGAGAACCTTCTTCATTGCCGCAACAATCTTCGCGTCCTTGCCCTGCAACTTCTCGCCAATGGTAACGGTTGCATCCGCCGCACGCTCCCGAAGAGTCGCATGATCAAGATACGAAGCCGCCTTCTCCAAAGAATTGATCGAAATGATCCGAGAAAAAACATCAAATATCAATGCCTTCTCCGCATCCCGATCCGCAAGATCGAATACCTCTTGACACATGCTCAACTTGCGCTCTTCCGGCATGTCGAACTGTCGAGCAAGCCGAATGTAACTGCGCAATCCGCGAACTTTGTACTCTTCCGACTCCTTTGCCAATTTCAAACAGGCTTCTGCCAGACGATCCAAATCGGGCGGCGAACGCCACTCTCCCAGTATCCGTGTCGCCACATTCCGCATTTCGGCATCGTCTCCCCAAGCGAAACCGTTCACAATTTCCAACGATTTTGTACCGGCAATTTCTTTGAGCAAATCGAGTAGTTGCGTTTTGAGTGCCGTTGAACTTCCTTCCAGCACTTTGGCAACTTCTGCGGCGGCAGCATCTTGCGAAAACCGAGTACAAGCCGACTTCAAAACATTGAGAAACTTGGCAGCATCCTCTGCGGAACCTGCTTCTCGCAACAGTCCCAGCAGCACAGGCAAGTCTTCGATACCCGCAATTTGTCCCAGTGCCGATACCGCCGCCTCGCTGACGGAAGCCTCGGAAGCCCGTAGTGCCTTCACGAGAATGGGCGAAGCCGAAAATATCCGACGCTCTGCCACGAGATTGATAGCAGTCACACGAATTGCCGGATTGTCTCCTTCGAGCAAACCGACAATGGCATCGTCCACCGCCTTGCCCGGCAGAATGGCGAGCGTGTTCTTGGCGGCATGGGAAACCGATGTTTCCTCCGTTTGATTTGCCGCCTCGATTAAGACTCCTACTACGGAAGCGTCGCCGACGTTTTGGAGGGCATCAATCGCCGCCACTCGAACGGCAACAGCGACCGTCGTTTCCGAAGGAGCAGGGCTACCTTGCGGTACAAAATTTTCACCTTTAGCAAGTGCCGTCAGCATGGGAAGTGCCGCCGCCTTCGATTCTTGGTCGTTCCGGTCGCCGAGCGAACGGACAATTTTGGCTTTATGCAAGGGATCGGTTTGGGCTGCGAATTGAGTCATCAGTACCCGCGCCACTGCTCCGCGTCCGCCGGCTGGCAGTTCCCGGGCGACTTTCAGTCCCACCTCGAATTGCCGACGCGGCAAACCGGGAGCAAACTGCTGGAAGAGGCGATCCACTCCGTCCAGACTTCGAGCCAAAATGCCGTGATAAATCGCCGCCATCTTTTGGAACTCCTTGAAGTTTCCAGAAGCCAGTGCATCGTAAATTTTCGCGGCTTGGGCGGTGTCTCCCTTTTGCTCGAACTGCTCGGCAAAGAGAAAGCCCGAATCCGCAAAGAGAGGATCAAGCAGTCCATTGGCGAAAAAGTCCACTCCGCTGTTGCCCGCCGTCAGAGCGTAGGCATAACCAGCGGCGCGGCGCACGTCAGTGTCGGAGTGGGTCAAAAAGGATTGGATTGTTGTCGCCGAGTCGGGATTTCCACGAACGCCGAGCGTGGTTAAAATTCCGGCAAGCACACCGGGTTTTTCGATGGTTTTGAGTGCCTCACAAAGTGCGGCATCGACTTCGGGACCGGGAATCGTTTCTAGCGCGTATCGGGCAAAGAATCCGTCTTTGTCGTTGTCCAAACGGGGGACGAGAACAGGAACCGCCGCTTTTGTGCCGTAGAGTCCGAGCCGTTTGGAGGCGAGCATTTTGAGGTACAACACTTCTTCCTCGACTTCGGGACGCTGCCAGACTTCTAGCAGAACCTTTTCGTCTTGGGTGACGTGCAGTAACTTGGCGATTTCTCCGCGATTTCCCGCTAGGTCATCGCTGGGGACCTGATGCCACGAAGGGTCTTGGGCAAGCACCAATGCCGCCGAAAAGAAGAACAATAGGGAAAGTGTCGTGTGTTTCATAATTCTTAACCTTTTTTTAACCTTTCTGCCGGAGTTCCGGCACTATGTGCTAAGGGTTCGTGCTAGGGTTCGTCGACAAAACGTTGCCGAATTTCGAGGAATTTATCTTCGACGGCAGTAAACGCATCGACTACATCAGAATCGAAATGTTTACCGCTGTCTTTTTCGATGATTGCCCTGGCAGCCTCGTGCGGCAGTGCCTCTTTATACACCCTTTTGGAGATCAGTGCATCATAGACATCCGCCACCGCAATGATTCGACCGCACAGAGGAATGTCGTCGACTTTCAATCCGCTAGGGTATCCCGATCCGTCAACTTTTTCGTGGTGCGACTCGGCAATGTCCCTTGCCATTTTGAGAAATGCCACGCCCGGAAACTTGTCAAGAGCCGCATCCAAGGTTTGAGCCGCAATCGTCGTGTGAGTTTTCATGATTTCGAACTCCGTCGGATCAAGCCTACCCGGTTTGAGCAAAATAGAATCAGGAATTCCTACTTTTCCAATGTCGTGAAGCGGACTCGTTTGAAATATCAACCGTATAAACTCTGAATCAATCACGTCACGGAATTTGTCCAGTGTGGACAGCCATTGGGATAATGCCCGACAGTAATACTGGACTCGTTCGAGATGCGCACCTGTATCATTATCTCGGGATTCTGCCAATTTTGCCAACGCAAAAATTGCCACATCACGTGTTTCGAGAGAAAGGATTCGTTCTCCGGCACGCAATCGGGCAAGCACTTCGGAGGGATTGTAGGGTTTGGCAATGAAATCGTCGGCACCAGCGGAAAGACCGCGTACCATTTCCCCTACCTGACCATGCGAAGTGAGCAGAAGGAAATAAACGTATCCTGGTCGATCCTGGGCACGTATTGCCTTACAAAATTCGATTCCGTCCATTCTTGGCATTTCCCAGTCGGAGATGACAGCCCGGCAAGATGGATTCTGTTCCAAGGCTCTGAGCCCATCCAGTCCGTCGGAGGCGGTAATTACCTCGTACCCATTCTCGGTCAGCAATCCTTTCAAAGCGATGAGGGCGAGTTTACTGTCGTCAACAATTAAAACTTGCATAAAGGGGGGACAACTCTACGAAAATAGTTCTTTACAACCTCTGGGGCGTTTCAACCTATGCCGGTATTCTAGCCCATTCTCCAAAAAAGTCAACCGTCAAGCACACGAGAATTGCAAAGTCCGCCCATCGGTTTGTTTGACCGCCTGTTTCCTTTTTGGTACAATGAGCGGCACCACTTCGGTCAACACCGCTCTCCATGCCATCATCGTCGTCATCGGAACATGATTCCGTGATCATACAGAAATTGCTGCATGACCGTTCCGTACCGGCAATGGAGGAGTTCTTAATGGAGAAACACCCGAACGCCGAAGCCGTGAAGCAACTCTACGATGACGTTCTTGCCATTCGCGAGACCCTCGGTAGATTCGCCAAGGGAGATTTCGACATTCCCATTACGGGACGCGGAACGGTGTGGGGACATTTGAAAGCCTTGCAGGCAAACTTAAAACATCTCACCTGGCAAGTCGAACAAGTCGCAGCGGGAGATCTGTCCCAGCGAGTCGACTTTATGGGAGACTTTTCGGTCGCCTTCAACAAGATGGTGCTTCAACTCGAAAGTTCACTCGAAGAAATGAAAGAACAGGAAGCCTCCGAGCGTATCCAAATCATGCTCGACGCGACACCGCTTTGCTGTTGCTTCTGGAAGGAGCAGCATGAACTACTCGATTGCAATCTCGAAGCCGTCAAACTCTATGGAGCAAGCAGCAAAAAAGAATTCATTGACCGGTTTTACGAATTACTACCGACCTATCAACCCAATGGAAAACTCTCCGCCGAACTCATCCGCGAAAAACTCCAAGAAGCGTTCGAAAACGGATACGCACAGTGTGAATGCGTTTCCCAAACATTAGGCGGCGAACCTATTCCCGCTGAAGTTACGTTCGTCCGGGTTCAGCGGCACGACCATTCTATTGTTGCCAGTTATCTCAGAGACCTTCGGGAATTGAAGCAAAAACAGGCGGCACTGGAAAAACAACAATTACTCTTAATCGATGTCATTAATACCAGTCCGATCTGTTTTGCGATTCTCGTGAAAGACAAAATAAGATTTGCATCACTGTTTATGACCGACCACCTCGGTGTCATGGTCGGTGAATCCCTGATCGACTACTTTGTCGATCAGGAAAAAGGAATCGCTGTGTTTTCGCATGTAAAAGAAAGTAGTCACGTCAACTGGGAACCTATCACGGTGCGCTCCAAAGAAGGGGAGGTTAAAGACATGCTTGCCAATCTGTTCTTGACGGATTACTATGGCGAGCAAGGAATCATTGTGTGGCTCGTCGACATTACCGAACTCAAAAGGATCGAAGCCGATCTGCGCGCCGCCAAAGACACCGCCGAACACCTCGGACGAGTCAAAGATGAATTCATCGCCAATATCAGTCACGAACTGCGGACTCCGATCAATGCAGTGTTTGGAATCCTTCACCTGCTTCACAATACCAATCTTTCCGAAGAGCAAGAGTCGTATATTGGTACGATGGAGGCATCGGCAAAACATTTGCTCCAAATCATCAATGATATTCTCGATTTTTCGCACATCGAGTCGGGCAAAGTATTCATCGGATCGGAAAATTTTGACGTTCGGCAAACTGTATCGAATGTTCTGACTCTTTTGCGGGAGTCTGCCGAAGAAAAATCGTTACCGCTCCGCTGCCAAGTGGATAAAGAGGTGCCGACGTTAATCACCGGAGACCCGCTAAGGTTACAGCAGGTACTCACCAGTCTCGCAGATAACGCCATAAAATTTACCGAACAGGGATCGGTAGAGATTCGTGTACAGTTAGAATCGGCAGAACAGAACCAAATTGTCCTGCGGTTTTCCGTGCAGGATACCGGAATCGGAATGAGTGACGAGGATCAATTAAAATTATTCCGTCCGTTTTCGCAGGCAGACGCTTCGAGAACGAGAAAGTACGGCGGAATCGGACTGGGATTGACGGTTGCCAAAAATCTTGTCGAACGTATGGGAGGACGAATCTGGTATGCAACCGAAGTCCAGAAAGGCTCAACCTTCTTTTTTACGGCAACATTTGAGTTACCGACAATCGAATCCGAAGCCGAATCGGTGATTTATGCCGAATCCTCACGCGGTCTGCCGATTCTGTTGGCGGAGGACAATCGCATCAACCAAATCGTCGCAACAAAATTGTTGCAGGAAAAGGGATTTTGCGTGGACGTTGCTCCGCACGGACTTCGGGCAGTAGAAATGGTGAAACAAAAAGACTATGCACTGGTGCTGATGGATATTCAAATGCCGGAGATGGATGGTTTTCAGGCGACACTGACAATCAGGAGCGATCCCAAATATGCGTCACTTCCCATAGTGGCATTGACAGCGAACGCGATGGAGGATGACCGGCAGCGGTGCTTGGCGGCAGGAATGAACGATCACCTTGCGAAACCGATTGATCCGGCGCAGTTGTTTCAAGCGATTCTTCGCTGGGCAAAACCGATGAACGAAAAGTAGAATACCAACTGCGTTTAGCGGACTGCCAGTACCGGCTAATACTTGACAAACGGTTCCTTTTTGAATATACTATTCTCAACACGATGGAGCCCCCCCCATCGCTATTCGTTACGCAAGGAATTGTTATGGCAGCCAGTATTGAAGATTTCGTTAAGCGATTCACTCGCGGGAATAAAAAGTTTACTTTCATCTTCACGGAAGACTTTTTCAACATTGTCACTCCGCACGGTATTCGTACCGACCGCTTTCGTGATATTCGGAATACCATCCGGCTTGTGAAACACAAAAAGGGGAGCAATGCGGAGTCACGTCTTGCCGAGGGACAAGTTCTCTTCGATGTGAATATTGCGGTCATTCAAAAGGGCTTTTCCAGTTTTATGACCACTTTTGACGAACTGATCGAGGGTCCCTTTGCCGACACGGCGATGCTTTACGGCAACGCGGAAGGAGGAGGAATGGTGGACGCTCAAAAGGCAAAGTTTCAAGTAGATTCGTACTTTACCGAAAAAAATGACCAACTGATTCCGACCACACAAATCGTCGAGGACTGCAAGAAACGAAAACTAGCATTGGTTGCCGAAGGACCCGCCGATCTGAAACGTCCTAGTTTGGAGCCGTTCATGAGGCTGCGTAGTCAACTGACGAAAATCTTAATCAGTCCCATCAAAGGTCCCGTCGTCGACTGCCAGGTAACGACCATTTACGAACCGGGAAACAGCAGTTCGCTCTCGACATTACTCAACATGTTCTGCGTTCACTATTGACGTTCACTATTGGGCACTTCTAAAAACTCTGTGTTTTCCTCTCGACAGTTTTCTGTATTACGGTACACTATTGCGTATGAGCAAAAAATGCAAAGGACAATACGGTTTCTTCGATCTGGAAAAACAACTGGCTAAAATCTACGAACTCAACGACTTTTTGCCGAAACTCAATTCCCTCATCGACTGGGAAATGTTTCGACCCATCCTCAGCA
>Ga0123353_10018680_pt1 | contig 10261 bp, 5 predicted proteins | sample TergutLab28metaG_3_FD_92763 | JGI IMG/M metagenome (GOLD analysis project Ga0123353, IMG submission 92763) | Labiotermes labralis P3 segment gut microbial communities from Petit-Saut dam, French Guiana - Lab288 P3 | ecosystem: Host-associated > Arthropoda: Insects > Digestive system > Gut ...
CTCGTCATCTGGCAGGAGCACATCTCTTAACATTATCGCCGCTCATTTATCTCCTCGTCATCTGGCAGGAGCACATCTCTTAACATTATCGCCGCTCATTTATCTCCTCGTCATCTGGCAGGATCACATCTCTTAACATTATCGCCGCTCATTTATCTCCTCGTCATCTGGCAGGAGCACATCTCTTAACATTATCGCCGCTCATTTATCCCCTCGTCATCTGGCAGGATCACATCTCTTAACATTATCGCCGCTCATTTATCTCCTCGTCATCTGGCAGGAACACACCTCTTAACATTATCGCCGCTCACACTCATTTATATCCTCGTTTTCTGGCGAGTCAAGTAACCGTATTAATCACAGTGGCTGTATTTGACTCTCTGCAGGTTAAAACTGGTAACGTATAAAAATTGTAATTCCTGTATCAGAGTAAACATGTTGCAAACGACCGGTCAGAGATATGCAGAGGAACAATTACTGGGTTTTCTCAGAATCTTGTAGAGTAACTGTACCTGCTGGAGACTTTCTTCCTCCTGCGAAGCCAGTCTTAAATAACGAGGTAATTACAAATAATTTTACTCTTGTTTCCTTTTTTACTTAGTGGGTTTGAAACCGAGCCTTGCCTCTAGGCTTTCAGTTATACCACAAATACTTTTTAGAAGTACCCGTATATAATTATAAAATATTTTGGATTAATTCCTACTTTAAAGTTACTTATATATTTAGGGACATATTATGTACGTAACTTAAATAACAAGAAGTTTAATCCTCTACATTTCTGATTATTACAGCACCCACCGCGAAACAAATAACCAATTATCCTATGTTCATAACCGGTCATTTACATATCCAAAACTGCTTGCCAGCTTAACACCCGCTAGCAAGTTTTTCTTTTATCCTTGACGTAATAACGAACTTACTCTTGGTTCTCAAATGCAAAACTTGGAGTCACGTAGTCGGAAGTAGGACTTTTTTTTGTCCTGTTTAAGTATTCATGTCGGGTTCTGTAATTTTCTGTTTCCATTTCGCAGAGAAAAATAAGTTTCTCTGATACATTTGTCTTACAGTTTTGAACGTTACTTTGGCACCAACTGTAGGTGTATGAGTAAATTTATCTTTGATTTATCTCACTTTAGATTAAAGAAAATCTATCAATAATGCAAGAAATTAGTAAAAATTACCCATATTTAATCATAATAAATACATTAACTACAAATGTAGCTTTTACTCAGTGGTGGTGTTGGTTGAGACTGCTCTACAAGCCGGAAGGTCGCATGATCAGTCCCCGATGGAGTCACTGGGATTTTCTCATTGACTTATTCCTTCCGCCCGCACTATTATCTTGGGGTTGGCCCAGCCTCTTTAACAGAACTGAGTACCAACTGTCTCTCCTGAGGGGTAAAGACGACCGGTGCAATGGGCTGACAACCCTACCAACTTAAGTGCCGATTGTGTAGAAATTCTTGGAGCCTCAACATTCTGGAATCTTCAGGGCCTATACAGCTAGCTAGCTTTACAAATGCAACAGCATCTTTAATTGAAAAAGGTAGTAGGCTACGGAATGAATCACTCGACAACTGAAGCTGGTCAGATTTCTTCAGCGTCAGAAAGACTACTCTAATTTCTGTAAAATGACAGATGCAATTCGCAAAATTTAAGACAGCTGTGATGTAAATGTAACAGAATACATCTATCCTCACTTCGATTAAGAATCGAGAATGCAAGGAGTGTTAGATCGAAGTTTGTGTCCTACTGGAACAAAGTCATATCAATTACATAAATAGAAGTATCAAAGTCAATTACATAATTAACGGTATCAAAGTGGGCTACTGAAAAAGACTCAGGGTCAGTGATGTTGTAATCAATAATAAAATAGAGCAAACGGAGCTAGGAACAGGGTGTTCAGAAGCTATGTTACAATAATTGTGCGCTGCAAAAAACTTTATATTAGCGGTCGCAGTTCAGTGTACTGCGTATCATGTATTTTACGCTATGAAATGATACATTGCTGACTAAACTAATGAATATCATGCTATATTATAGCGGAGCGTCGATTATCCGAACGTCAGTAACCCGAACCGTCAATTATACGAACTGCCGCCGGTAAAAAAATTACCATGTACTTTCCAATTACTGGTTATTATACTGAAATACCACTAAGCCGGTTAAAGCATTACGGAAGTTCGTAATTGAATGTCGAATTTGGCTACTGTCTGGACTCAAGACAGTCTCCAGTCAACTTTTTAAATATAAACATGGTGAATTATTCATGAAGCTCTGCAAGCAAACAGGGGAGTTCTAAATAAATTTAGTATGCATCATTATTTCAATGTTACCATTTACAAACGACTTCCTAAATCAATTATAATATTTAATGATAATATTCTCATGCATGTCTGATGATCCGAATGATATGACTAACCGAACTTCCTAGGTCCCAATTAGTTCGGATAATCGACGCTCTATTGTGCATTGCTTTATATAAGAATATGAAAATATTTACAAAGGCGTAAAGGCGACACAAAAATTGGTTAAAATGTAAAGTTGGTAATTAGTCGTGAACCATGGCAAACCGTGTTAAAGAAGTAACCAGAGTAAAAGAATTGCACGTACTGTATGAGTTATAGCAGTATGACAGTGGAATATGATGTGTGGTACAGCAGAAGAAGATTGATGAAGTGTGTGTTATAGCATGAGGACTGTGAGTTACAGCATAATGAGAGTAGGAATGGTGTGAGTTACAGCACCAGGAGAATGAAGAAGGGTATGAGTTACAGCACGAGGAGAACGAAGAAGGGTATGGGTTACAGCACGATAAGAATGAAGAAGGATAGGAGTTACAGCACGGGGAGAACGAAGAAGGGTATGAGTTACAGCACCAGGAGAATGAAGAAGGGTATGAGTTACAGGACGAGGAGAATGAAGAAGGTTGAGGAGAATGAAGAAGGGTATGAGTTACAGGACGAGGAGAATGAAGAAGGTTATGAGTTACAGCACGAGGAGAGTGAAGATTGGTATGAGTTACAGGACGAGGAGAATGAAGAAGGTTGAGGAGAATGAAGAAGAGTATGAGTTACAGGACGAGGAGACTGAAGAAGGTTATGAGTTACAGCACGAGGAGAATGAAGAAGGGTATGAGTTACAGCACGAGGAGAATGAAGAAGGGTATGAGTTACAGCACGAGGAGAATGAAGAAGGGTATAAGTTAAAGGACGGGGAGACTGAAGAAGGTTATGAGTTACAGTACGAGGAGAATGAAGAAGGGTACGAGTTACAGCACGAGGAGAATGAAGATTGGTATGAGTTAAAGGACGAGGAGACTGAAGAAGGGTATGAGTTATAGCACAAGGAGAAAAGAATTAATTAATCTGCAGTTGTATTTTTTCCATATATCAATGAGATAAGGGAAGGTTGTGAATTCACCTGAGAAATTTCATCCTCCAGTAAAATGATCCTTACGACGACGACGTTTATTGTATTTCCGATGCTGGCGTCGCGGTAAAGGGCCGACACCATATTCATGATGGTGAGGATGTACGTCTCGACGTCGCCGTCCTCGTGGAAATTCATCATGGAAGTGTCGGCTACCAGCAAAGCCTCAACGTGTCGTTCCTTGCTTATGGAGCGTCTCCACCTGGTCTTTCTGGATTTGCCCCGACCTTGCACTTTTACTTTTCCAACTTGCTGCTTCCATTCCAGTCGAGTTTCTACAAGGCGCCGTGGTTCTGTCAACCAATCTCAAGTTCATGTGACTAATAATGAAATCCTCGAAAAATACTAGCGAAAACGTCAATAAGTGGCAGTAGTGGTCATGGACTGCTTCAACAAAATTTTGCAGCATTTCTCAAAAATTGCAATGAGGGAAAACACAAAACAATGCAGTAAAAATTTCTGGTGTCTCAACCGAGGATAGAAATGACAGTGTCTTAAATAAGTAATTCCATCAAAGCACGTGCTAAATAAACTACTTAACCAACATAACAAAAACAATTAAATCTCACGTAAGGTTGTAATTCAGCAGGTAAGAATTTTCCAGTTTTCAAATACCCGAAGCTTTATAATCATTTTACAAAAATTCGTCACTGGACACTTTTCGACCCTCATGAACTAGGGGTTGCCTCGAAACATCACGTGAAGGTCATATTGACTCGAAGAATCAAATAATGCCTCTATCTCCTATGTGATCTCTTCCTTCGAAAAATTCCTGCCAAACTTTTGTATGCATTTCTCATTCTTCAATGCGTATGAGATAAATCTAGTGGTGTCGTACACGGTTACATGACGCGACTTAATTTGAGGCCCCCTCCAGATCTTGAAGCCAGGAGTTCCAAAAAAGTTTGTTGTGAAATAACTTTGCAAGGGTCAACCTTTCGGGAAAAATTCTATGATTGAAAGCCGTAACGTGTTTATGAGGCTAATTTATTTGCAGCAACTTATGGTATTCATATAAAAGCGGTGAAAGTATCATTGTTAGAACAGGAGTTTCTAAATACTAACTACTGTTTTCTTAGTGTTGAAACATATGTAATTCGAATATGGAACTGGTGGTAGCCGACTTTTACCCAAGAGGTTCACTCCAGAGGTCACAGTTTCGAACAGCTCCCCTGACACCGGCACCCTCAACTTGATTGTTTGGTTCCCGTCAGTTCTTTCAGCCAAGTACTGAGATATTACACATTGCATATATTGCTAACTTGGGCCGTGACAGCTCAGTCGGTATGGTGACTTGCTACGGACTGGACGTTTCGGGGATAGAATGCCGGTGAGGGCGAGATTTTCCACACCCATCGAGATCGACCCTGAGGCCCACCCAGCTTCCTATACAATTGGTACCGGCTGTCTTTCGCGAGGGTCAAGCGGCCGGAGCATGGAGCTCGCCACTCACCCCTTCTACAGCCTTTTCTATTGTCAACTTTAAATTTTTTTGATTGCCAACATCGATAGATCGATAGATCTGATTGCTTAAAAATTGTGTACATGCTACCAGAGGTTCAGACCGATTCTGTATAGCGACTTATGCTATTTAGTACCATTTGTTAATTATTCACTCATGTCAGAGGCAGAAATATAGTCTAACTGCTTATTCTTGAATGGATAGAATTCATGTATGTTCAAATATAAACTTTCGAAAACGCTAGAAAAATGAGTGGGTAGGTTCGGTCTTTGTATGCTGATATTAAAACAAATATAATCAACTATGACATCTTTGCTCCATATATTATCCAATTAACCATTCACAAACAGTCCTGCACATGATATTGAAGCTGAAAAAATGTCAGAATTATTTAAAAAGCAGAATCCATATTATTCTCTTTCTCTACAAAATGCTAGTTGTATGGGGACATTATTTTATCATACGACTATCGCTAGTCACTTCCTGTCGACTCGTTTAACTTATAAAACTTCGACTTGAACAGAACAAACTGTTTGTTAGCTATGGCGCGTGTAGGGGTGGGGGAAGAGTCAAGTTCCCAGCACGTTCTTCAAATACAGGGTTATTCGAAACGATTGTCGGGATTTAACAACTTGACATACACAGTACACTTGAAATAGAAGTATGTAGTTGCACCGATGGATGTAGAAATTCTCAAAGTTTTCTTTGTGGTATATGGTGTGCAGTAGTTATGCATTTCTCCGCTTGGAGCGCAGTTTACTAAGATGGTGGCGAACGGCAATGAGAAGGCGTTTTGTGTACTTACATTTCATTATCGTGTTGATGTTTGTAGAATCACAAATGGTTCACATATAGAACACCTGTAAGGTATGTAACAAAAACTTGGAGTGTTGTTCTATTGAATAAAAAAACATATACTCCTATCTCAAGAGTATTGTGTATGACAAGTTGTTAAAACCCCGACAATCATTTCGAGTAGCCCTGTACATATTGCAAGTAAATACCTAATATCAACTGCAGTACACTGAAATACAACGAGTTTATCTAAACTCGGTTCATTCCTGAACCCTACGCTGCTCGACGTCTCGCAAAACAGTTTCAGTCCATAGCGATAAGAGTTGTCGGATAAAATAATGTCCCTGTAATAATGTGTACGGTCCTCTGTGTCTACTCACCGCGGGTTCCGCAGTTCTTTTCATGCCTTTTCTTCCTCTTTCGTTTGCGCTTTTTGGCGTCGTGGGTTACGGAACGCTTGAAAACTATGTGGGGTCGCTCCTTGCCGGGACCTCCATTGTGACCTCGCACAGGTTCCATCCACAGCTCACCGCTCTTCGTGCGCAACAGCCCCGCCTGAGGGTTTGACCACACGCAAAGCATCAATCAATTCGCCCACACTCCTTCGTCCAGCGAGCGTTTAAAAATGTGATATTCATTCATGTATTTCTTTTTTTTGGGGGGGGGGGATCTTTGGTCAACTTGATATATTAGAGGAGAAATTTGTCGGTGTTTCGTATGAACTGAACTGAGGAACATTCCCCATAGCGTACAAAACACAAATACCTGTCAGTTATTTTCTCCTATGAGGATTACCACACATACCAGGGTGCTAATAAGTCCCTAGCCTGACCAGGAAGGAAACAAGCTCGGAAGCATGTCAGGGACGCGCGCGATTTCAACAAATTCGAGATGAGAGCTGTCATCAAGTTTCTTTTTCTGCAAGGAAAGGCGCTGAAGGAAATTCAAGCCATTCTGACAGAAACATTAGATTGTTTCCTTCCTGGTCGGGCTAAGGACTTATCAGTATTTACTTACACTTACTCTATGCAGCAGATTCCTTCCTGAGAAGCTAACCGGTTCTCAGCTAGTGAAGAAATTAGCCGCATTTTATGGAACCCGAAGGTTCACTGCCACATTCACACCCGCCACCTGTCCCCACCCTGAACCAAATCGAACCAGTCTATGTCCCCACATCCCAATTCCTGAATGTCCATCTTGACCTATACAGGCTCCTAACATTCAGATTACCGAATTTCATGTCACTTTTCCATTGCTTAGGTCATACCAAAGAATCAGACCAGGTCCCTGGTCGTTTTGAATGGTTGTAACATGATACGTTTTTACGGTGAGGAGATATTATCACCTCGCCCAAATCCCAAACTGGAAGACCACCCCTTGTAGGCTGTCCGCGACTGTTTATTCAATATATTAGTAGCTATCCTCCATATTAGAGGCCGTTTCTCCTTCCGCAATCTGAAGACGCGCAATGTCGTGGTGACAGGGACCCAATATCATGCAGGAACTTTCATCATAGTGTACCAATTACACATCCCTGACAGTTTTCTTCTCTCGAAGTTCTCTAATGAGCAATAACACGTATGTTTGCATTCTAATATTCTTGTGAAATATGCCAACTGTTAATGGCATCATTGTGTATGAGAAGAAGAGATGTAAAGAAATGGTGTAAGACGTTCAGAATGGTCTGCAGTGGAGCAAGCTATCATTTCGTGCTTAGTTATATTAAGGTCTATATTGCCAAGTGTTTTTGCAAGATAAATTGAGTAAAAGTATGCAGAAACTATTATTGGAAGCAGTTGGTTAAATATATGTGCATTAATTGTTACAACATGTAGTCTGCTTCCTCGGTCGCAGGAAGCTATCTCTTTATCACACACAGTCGGAACGGTGTGCGGGCAGTCTTCATGCGGACTGGGATTCGAACCCGAAAATTTCGAATAGAAAACAGAAGGTATTCCAATTACAGGTCTGGGCAGGCTATTAGGGTTCCAGTAAGTTGAGGTTCGCAGAATTTCTAGACAGTCGGTACTGAGGGTGGTAAGGTTGTCAGTCCTACGCACCGGCCGCCTTTACCCCCCCACTAAATATCCCAGCTACTCGTTTCTGTTAGAGGCCGAGTCCAGCCCAGGCCAACAGTGTAGTCGAGTGGATCGAAGCCGCGACCTTCCGGCTTGTAGCGCAGTGCCTCAATCAACTGCACGACCGTGTACCCAGAAACAGCAGTACTAACTTTTAAACATAATATCCAGTCTATTTGGCATATTCACAAGATAGGCACTAAGAATAGTAATGTTAGCTGTGAAAAATACACAAAGGGTAATACAATCCTTGTTCAGGGTTGGACAGACCCTCTGGTTTCCTGGAGATTGAGGTTCCCAGATTTCATGACAATCGGCACATGAAGGTGGTAAAGTTGTCAGCCCTACGCACCGGCCGCCTTTACCTTCCAGGAAATATTTCTGGCACTCATTTCTGTTGAACATTTCTTGGGGGTAAAGGCGGCCGGTGCGTAGGGCTGACAACCTTACCACCTTCATGTACCGATTGTCATGAAACCTGGGAGCCACAATCTCCTGGAACCCTCTTGGCCTATCCAGGCCTGTAATTACTTTACCTTTTCTACTCATTTCTGTTAGAGGCTGAGTCGACTACAGGGCTATAGTGGGAGGGATAGGATTATGTCTACGAAAAATTCCAATGACACCATCGGGAATCGAAGCCGCGAACAATTATAAGAAGCTGTACAAATTCCTCTCTTACTTGGGTGTTTTTACCTTTTGTACATGTTGTATTCTAATTTGTCTCGCATGTATTGTCGCTAGTTTTAAGTTTTCTTCTGTGTAATTGTTGTTGGTTTGGCCGTGTGTATTGTTGTGGTTGTCTTGTGTGTGTGTGTGTGTTGTTATCTTATGTGTATTTGTTGTGCTATGTGTGTATTGCTGTTTTTGTTTAAGATGCCTGACTGCTGGCTAGAAGTCAGTATTCGGAAGGTCCTGCGACCGGTCATCTCGACACAGATTTTTTTGGTTTCCCTGTGTCTATAAGCAAATGCTGAGATGGTTCCCAAAATTGCAAGTTGCCACTACATGCTTCTTATGTAGCCCTCCCGACTTAAATTCAGTAGTAACCGATTTCGTGTTTTGTATACATGTAAAATAACCACTGCCACCGGGTGACAACCCAATTGCAGTTAATAGATATTATTATTTATTATAACAAAGTGTCGACCAATGTAGAAGAAACTATAGCAAGTCTTTGAAAATGTTGGATTTATATTTACATTTAAAAATCAATATTTAGGCAAGGATCGCATAGTGATTAAACTTTTTAGTGTAGTTTTTTTGCAATTAACGGGATAGCCTGTAATCATACTAGCCTATGTCATTGATCATTTATGACTGACTGCAGGCGTATTGTAGAGAGCAGCAGGAGTTATTCTGAATAGGTACTTTCAGTTCTGCTATAATAAATATGCGTTGTGCATGTTAGATCAGTACTGCAGACGAGGATGACGAAATGATGATACGTTACAAACTGGTCTAGAGTTTCTTCCGTTCATCCGCAACATTCGTGACTGATTGCTTGAAACACTTGGATTACTGCGTGGGTCACTATGTACTTCTGCCGTATATAGGTGCTCCTCTGAAATTTCTTTGTGGGCTATTCATCTTCGTAATAAAAAATGAGACTTTGTCGCGAAACGTTTTTATGGATTTTAAGTACTGCTACGTCCAGTGCACAAAATAATTTTAACGTTTATTATCTTATTTTTATCTCGAATTGTGGTATAAGAATGCATGGGAAACATAAGAAATTTATACCAAATTGTGGCCTGGAAAATTAAACGGTAGAGACCAATTGGGTGATGTAGTCGTTAACCACTGGATCAGGTCTCCTAGAATTCATAAAGTCCCTGATCTGACTTCGGGCAATGCCAGTAATGTGGAAAGTAACACAACAGTAACACATTTGTCAACATTTAAAGAAAACTACAAGAAGACAGAGCGTATCAAACTCCCGGAACTTTTTGCAGAGTCTACAAGAATACAAGCTACATCAGACAACGTAAAATATACAGTAACAATCCTGGCTCGGTGCATACATATTTGTCTTTCCATACCTACACGTACAAATATTAGTATCTTTTTTTGTAATACATTATTACCGCGTACACAAATATAATGAAATAATATATATGAACAGCTTATATATTAGACCCGGAATCTACTTCTATATTAAACCAAGAAATAATTAGTGATATATCTAACATTGTTTGACATATCTTTATCGTTGCACCGTGCATTCTGTATTTTATTTAATTAATACACCAACAAATGCACATTTATTAATTTAATTATCTAAAATTCACATTAAAACACTTAAAACGCTCCTACTTGTTTCGATCATACGATCACCCTCAGGGAGCATACATTGTTCCTTGGTAAATGTATAGTTTAAAAACACTCAGTGATTTACATCGTTACTTTGAGTTGGTGCTGTGGCAGCATGTCTTGTGTATTGTGTGAGTCGTATACTGTTCAGAATGAGCCTGGCTATGGATGTGCGTTGTGC
>Ga0123353_10018682_pt1 | contig 10261 bp, 7 predicted proteins | sample TergutLab28metaG_3_FD_92763 | JGI IMG/M metagenome (GOLD analysis project Ga0123353, IMG submission 92763) | Labiotermes labralis P3 segment gut microbial communities from Petit-Saut dam, French Guiana - Lab288 P3 | ecosystem: Host-associated > Arthropoda: Insects > Digestive system > Gut ...
CATCCACGATACCCACGCGGCGGCCGTCGGCGCGTTGCCACACGGCAAACCCGAGGTCAATGGTCATCCCCCGCGCCTGCTCCTCCGGCAAGCGGTCGCACCAACACCCCGTGAGGCAACGCACGATGGAGGTCTTGCCGTGGTCAATATGCCCGGCCGTGCCGAGCGTGATGCTGATGCCTCCCGTGGAAGATACGCCGCAAGTGAAATCCGTTTTCATGGAATACATTATGTTCTGTGTTCAAAAGAAAGTCAATTGCCGATTGAGGGAAGCCGTGAAGAGTTTCACGCAGAGGGGCAGGAGCGGGTGCGCTCCTGCCCCTCGGGAATATCCAATATCCAACACGGAATGTCCAACGTCCAAGTGGGATGCGCTCTGCAGCCTCTGCGAAACATCCGAGGGGGTGGAGTGCCCCCGCATGTGTGCCTCGGGAAAGTGCCTGGGGCTAAAAGCTGGGAGCGCCGAACACTAGTTCGGCATGAAGCAATGCCCACTGCCGAGCTGGTGCTCGGCGTTCCCGGGGCAATGCCCCGCCCCCACTCGGATGCCTCGGGACGGTTGCCTGTCCTTCCGACCCCAACCACCGCACCCGCTCCGTGCCCTCGGAAGAATGTAGGGGCGAAAATTTTTCGCCCGAAGGAACCCGAGGCATCCGAGCGGGGGCGGAGTGTTGCCTTGTCGAAATTAAAAAACTAGCGGTGTCCCTGAAATTCGGGCTGGATTTTGTCGCGGGGAAAGGGTATATTATACGCTTCACAACATTTTTGGAGAAGAGATGAGAACGTTTACGGTTGCGTTGGTTTTTATGTTGAGCCTGTTGTCGGTCGGCTGTGCCGAGAGTGACAAGAGCAAAGGAGCTGGGATGAGAATTGTTATAGACACGAATTTCGGGGTAATCACGGCGGAGCTGTATCAGGACAAGGCGCCTGCTACGGTCAGCAATGTGCTGGCGTATGTGGATGAGAAGTTTTATGATGACACGATTTTCCATCGCGTGATTGACGGGTTCATGATTCAGGGCGGGGGGTTCACCAAGAACATGGCGCAGAAGCAGACCAAGCCGCCTGTCAAGAACGAGGCGGACAACGGGTTGAGCAATACGCGCGGGACGCTGGCGATGGCGCGGACGATGGTGCCGGACAGCGCGACGTGCCAGTTCTTCATCAACCTCGTGGACCGGAACAAGGATATGCTGGACCACACGTCGAAGACCGGGCAGGGCTGGGGCTATTGCGTGTTCGGTAAGGTCGTGGAGGGTATGGATGTCGTGGACAAAATCGCCAAGGTGCCGACGGGGTTCTCCGGGCAGCACCAGAACGTCCCGACGGAGCCTGTCGTCATCAAGTCCATCCGCCGCGAGGGTGCGGGCGCGAAGTGATGCGGGCGCGTTACCCGGCGGAACGGCGGCAGGTTGCGAGACCTGCCCGTTTTTGATTTGTCCATCCTGAATTTCGGCTTTTCTCATGGCGCATTCTTACGACGAAAAACATATCCAGACCCTTTCCGCGATTGAGCATATCCGCAAGCGCACGGGCATGTACATCGGGCGCATGAGCGATGGCAGCCAGTATGAGGACGGCATCTATGTGTTGCTCAAGGAGGTCATTGACAATGCCGTTGATGAGTTCATCATGGGGTATGGCCGCAAGGTGGAAATCAGCCTGGACTACAATTCGGGGCGTGTGGCGATTCGCGACTACGGGCGCGGCATCCCGCTGGGGAAGGTCGTGGATTGCGTGTCCGAAATCAACACGGGCGGCAAGTTCAGCGATGACGTGTTCCAGTTCTCCGTGGGCATGAACGGCGTCGGCACGAAGGCGGTCAATGCGCTCTCGGCGGATTTCGAGGTGCGCGCGTTCCGTGACGGCGAGTTCTCGGAGGCGCTCTTCAAGAAGGGCGTGTTGCTGTCGCAGAAACGCGGCAAATGCAACGAGCCGCAGAAGAACGGCACCTATGTCTGCTTCACGCCGGATGCCGAGATTTTCAAAAAGTTTCAGTTCCGGGAGGAGCATGTCGAGCGCCGCCTGATGATGTATGCCTACCTGAACGCCGGGCTGACGTTAGACCTGAACGGCAAGAAAATCATTTCGCAGAACGGGCTGCTCGACCTCATCCACGACGAAGCGAAATTCGAGAAACTCTACCGCCCCTTCCACTACCGCACCAAGACGCTCGAGCTGGTGTTTACGCACACGAACCGTTTCAACGAAGACTACTACTCGTTCGTCAACGGGCAATACACGAACGACGGCGGAACCCACCTCTCGGCATTCAAGGAAGGGTTGCTCAAGGCGGTCAACGAGTTCAGCAAAAAGAAGTTCGACGGCGACGACGTGCGCGAAGGCATCATCGGCGCAATCGCCATCCGCCTGAAAGACCCCGTTTTCGAATCGCAGACCAAGAACAAGCTCGGCAACACGGAAATCCGCGCCGAGCTGGTGGCAGAGATTAAGCGCGTGGTGGTCGAGATGTTCCACCGCGAGCCGACCGAGGCAAACAAGCTCATCGGCAAAATCGAAGAGACCAGCAAGATACGGGCAGAGATTAACAGCGTCAAGAAACTGGCACGCGAGCGTTCCCGCGCCATCTCCGTGCGCGTCCCGCAACTGAAAGACTGCAAGCACCACCTGAACAAGCAGAAGAACGCAGGCCTCGACTCGATGATTTTCATCACCGAAGGGCAATCCGCCGCAGGGTCAATCGTCAGCTCGCGCGACGTGAACACACAAGCGATTTTCACGCTCAAAGGCAAACCCAAAAACGTCTGGGACTTGAAACGCGACGCCCTCTACAAACACAAAGAGATTTACAACCTCATGCAGAGCCTCGACATCGAAGAGACCGTTGACCGCCTGCGCTACCAGAAAGTCATCCTCGCGACAGATGCCGACGTGGACGGCCTCCACATCCGCACCATGATGATTACGCTCTTCGTGAAATTCTTCGACCGCGTCATCCGCGAGGGACACCTCTACATCCTCGAAACACCGCTGTTCCGCGTCCGCAACAAAAAAGAGACGCACTACTGCTACACGGAAGAAGACCGCGTGAACGCCATCGCGCGGTGCGGCAAGAACGCCGAAATCACACGCTTCAAAGGGCTAGGGGAAATTGACGCAAAAGAGTTCAAAGGGTTTATCGGGAAAAACATGCGCCTGACACCCGTGGACTGCACGCAAGACCACAACCTGCAAGACACCATGGACTTCTACATGGGCGACAACACCCCCGAACGCCGCAAATACATCATGGACAAACTCGTCATCACCGAAGACGCAATGTCGGAATAAAGTCCGGCGTACGATACCCCGGGAGCGCCGAGCACCAGCTCGGCATCGGGCATTGCTGGGCTTTTTAGGGGTTTCACACAGAGACACAGAGGGTCACAGAGGAAAGCAAAAAGCTCATTCTCCCCTCTGTGTTTCTCCGTGCCTCTGTAACTCTGTGTGAAACAACGAATGCGCCAATATCAAGTTAAATTCCTATAGAACGTTTTACATTAACAATGAATGTCAACAGCACCTAATAAGGGTCAATAAAATCCAAGTGCCTTATTCGTCCGTGACGGACACGCGGCAGCGGGTGGCTTTTTTTTCGCTGTGCTGGCGTTTGTCGGCGAGGATTTTCGCTTTCTGGCGGCGGGAGCGGCGGCGTTTCTGGCGGCGGACGCGTTCTTCTTCCTGACGGCGTTTCGAGAGGACGGCGTGTTCCCGTTCCAGGATTTTCTCTGCAAGCTCGCGCCGCGCCAGCCAGCGGTTCATTTCGCGCGAGCGGGTCTTGCCGCATTTGATGGTGAGGTTGCTCGGCTCATGGAAAAGGCGGACGACCGAGGAGGTCTTGTTGACCTTCTGCCCCCCGGGTCCGGATCCGAGTATGAATGTCTCGTCAAGGTCTTCTTCAAAGACGCTCGCCAACACCATCTGCTGCTTGATTTTCTCGATTGTATCCGATGTAATCATCGCCATGCGCTCCATAAAAAACGATGCCATTTTACCAGCCTGCCCGTTTTTTTTCAAGGCTCGCGTGTGAAGGATTTCCCCTTTGGGGCGCATGAGGGTAGCGCACGGCGTCTCGCCGTGCCTCCCCGGGCATGGCGAGGATGCCATGCGCTACCTTTACGCCTCTGTGTGAAAAGATGTCGGGGGGGTATTGAAAACAGCAACTAAAAAAAACTTCCCCTTTAAATTTAAGGGGGGTTAGGCTATACTTCTTTTTTGGTTCAAAAGGTTTGTTAGGTGTTATGAATGAGAATAAGGCCAATTACGCGAAAATCGGTTTCTTTGTGTTAGCCGGGTTCGGGTTTATCCTGCTGGCAATCGGCATTGCTGGCGCACAAATCTTGAACAGGAAGGAAATCTACGCGGAGACGTACATTTCCGAATCTGTCACCGGGCTGGAAATAGGGTCGCCCGTCAAGTACCGCGGTGTGCCGATCGGCTCGGTCAAGCGCATCGGGTTCGTCTATGGCGAATACGGCGAGCAGATGTCCATTCAGGATGCGCCGCTCAACGCGCAGCAGATCCTGGTCATCATGGCGCTTGACCCCAAGCAGTTCCTGCCCATGAAGGCGGATGACCCCATCCAGTTCCTTGAAGAGCTGATCGCGACGGGGCTGCGCGTGAAGGTGGCGTCGCAAGGCATCACCGGGCTTGCGTACATCGAGTTCGACTTTTTCCCGTTCTCGTCGCCAGACACCCACAGGCAGCTGACGTGGAGCCCCAAGAACAAATACATCCCGTCCGCGCCCAGCACGTTCTTCACGTTCAAAAGCACGACGGAGGAGCTGATGATTAAGTTCAACCAGCTCGACCTGCAGAAGCTGACGGACGAATTCACCGCGCTCCTCCAGACGACACGCGCCAAAGTCAGCGATGTGGACGCCGCCGCGCTCTCCTCCGAGGCAACGCATCTGTTGAGCGAATTGCGCGGCACGATGAAATCCGTGCAGACGCTGATGGACGCCCCGGAAATCCAGCTGCTGCCTGCCGAGGTCACCGCGACAATCGCAAGCATCCGCCACGTCACGGAGCAGGTCAGCAACCAGATCGAACCGCTCGCCTCGTCCTTCAAGGGCGTTGCCGACCGCGCGGCGCAGTTGTCGGACTCGCTCTCTGCCATCGCGACCAACACGGGCGCGCACGTTGACCAGACCTTCGCCACGCTGAACCAGACCGCCCAGACACTGAACCGCCTCACAGGGGCGCAGCAGTACGCGTTTGCGGAGCTCATCCAGAATTTACGCGCCACGTCTGAAAGCCTGAACCACCTTGTCTCCGGCTTGCAGGTCAACCCTGCCTCCCTCATCTTCGGGCATCCCCCCCAGCCGCTCCCCGAAACGGAAAAAGCGACGGGCAAATAAAGGAACGAAGGGGAAGTGCGAGAGTTCGGAGTTTTATAGTATTTCAACTTGATATTGGCGCATGGTAGGGCGGTTTCTCCGAAACCGCCGTTACCGCCGTATTGCGGACGGCTCGGAGAGCCGTCCCTACCCAACGATTACGGACAGCTATAGAGTGTTTTAACTTCACATTGGCACATTTCCCAGCCCTGAAAGGGCGACAATATCAAGTTCACTTACTATAGTTGCAATGTCATCCGAGGCACTAATCACTACCCACTAACCCGAGGCGCTAAAAAAATATTTTTTTAGTTTGATTATTTTACCCTGCCGTGCGAAACTAATGTCCTCTTAACGTGAGGAGGAGATTCATGAAAAAAGTGACGCTTTCCCGCAGGAATTTTCTTGCGGCATCATCCGCTTCGGTTGCGGCATTTACCATTCTGCCGCGCCATGTGATTGGTCAAACCGAGAACACGCTGCCCCCGTCGGAAAAACTGAACATCGCCGGCATCGGCATCGGCGGTCAGGGCGGTGGCGTGACAAAGGCGATGTCCGAGTTGCCGAACGTCAACATCGGCGCGTTGTGCGACGTTGACCGCCGCCACGAGGGGCGCATGAAGAACGATTACCCCGGCCGCCCGTTCTACCAAGACTACCGCATCCTGCTCGAAAAGGAGAAGGGCATTGATGCCGTCATGGTCGGCACCCCCGACCACTGGCACGCGCCCATCTCTATCGCCGCGATGCGCCTCGGCAAGCACGTCTATGTCGAGAAGCCCATGTCGCACACCATCGAGGAGGCGCACCGCATGGGCAAGGTCGCGCTGGAGACCAAGACCGTCACCCAGATGGGCAACGGCGGGCACGCGGGTGAGGGCATCCGCCTCACCAAGGAGTGGATTGACGCGGGCGCCATCGGCGCGGTCAAGGAGATACACTCGTGGTCAGACCGCCCCGGCAAATGGTGGCCGACCCAAGGGAAACGCCGCCCCACCGAGACACCCCCTGTCCCCGACACGCTCGACTGGGATCTGTGGCAGGGCCCCGCGAAGGTCTATCCCTATCACCGGGCCTATGCCCCCTCAAGCTGGCGCGGCTTCTTCGACTACGGCTGCGGCGCGTTGGGCGACATGATGGTGCATAACGCCGACCCCGCCTGGTACGCCCTCGACCTCGGCGCGCCCGAGTGGATAGAGGCAGAGACCTCCGAGAAGAACCCCGACACGTTCCCCGAGTGGTGCATCGTGACATGGCAGTTCGCCGCCAAGGGCGACCGCGGCCCCATCACGGTGAAATGGTGGGACGGCGGCAAGATGCCCCCCCCGCCCCCGGGCTTCGAGGCCGCCCGCGAGATGTCCGACAACGGAATTTATTTCGTAGGCGAGAAGGGCTCGATTTTGTGCGGCGGCTGGTCGGGTGCGCCCCGTCTGGTGCCGGAATCCGCGATGGCGGATTTCCAGCGCCCCGAGAAGACCATCCCGCGCAGCCCGGGTCATCACAGGGAGTGGGTCAACGCCTGTATCGCCAACCGGCCCGAAGACGCCAAGGCGGGATTCTGGTACTCCGCGCCCTACACGGAATCCATGCTCGCGGGTGTGCTGCCCATCCGCCTCGGCGGACGCATCGAGTGGGACGGTGTCAACCTCCGCGCCAAGAACGCCCCGAACGCAGAAGAGTTCATCCGCAAAGAATACCGCAGGGGCTTTGAGCTCCCGGCGTAAACGGTCTGCCAGAAAAAAAAGGAGCACAGGCAGGAATGCCTGTGCTCTTTTTCCCGAGGCATCAGGGCGGGTGCGCTCTAGCCCCTCGGATGTTTTCCAACGCCTGTCCATTTTGTCCATCCCGTCCATATCGTCCATTCCGTCCATAAGGTAGCGCACGGCGTCCCGCCGTGCCTCCTAAAGCATGGCAAGATTCCATGCGCCACCTTTTCCGAGGCATAGGCGTGGGTGCGGTGGTTAGGGTCGGAAAGGTCAGAAATCGCCCCGAGGAATCAGAGGCGTATGAGTGGGTGCGCTCAAACCCCCAGCTCGTCTTTGATCCGCTGGTCTAAATCGTATGCGTGCAGGGCGTCCAGCAGGGATGTGAGCTCGCCCTCGACAATACGGTCGAGGCTGTAGAGCGTTAAATGTATCCGATGGTCGGTCATGCGGTTCTGGGGGAAGTTGTAGGTGCGTATGCGCTGGCTGCGGTCGCCTGACCCTCTCAAGTCCAGGCGCGTCTTGCCCAGCTTCGCCTCTTCCGCTTGGCGGCGCATATCCAGGATACGCGCTTTCAACACGTTCATCGCCTTTTCCTTGTTGCGGTGCTGCGAGCGCTCGTCTTGGCATTGCGCGACAAGTCCCGTCGGCAAGTGTGTGATGCGGATTGCGGAGTAGGTGGTGTTGACCCCTTGGCCGCCATGCCCGCCCGCGCAGAAAATGTCAATCCGCAATTCGCTTTCCGGCAGCTCGATGTCGTCGTCCTCGTCCGCCTCGGGGAAGACGATGACCGTTGCGGCGGAGGTGTGGATGCGCCCTTGCGCCTCGGTCTCCGGGACGCGCTGGACGCGGTGCCCGCCACTCTCGAACTTGAACGCGCTGTAGGCGCTTTCCCCGATGACGGTGAAGATGATTTCCTTGTAACCGCCAAGCCCGGTCTCCGATGCGTCAATGACGGAGATTTTCCAGCCCTTGCTGTCGCAGAACTTGGAGTACATCCGGAAGAGGACGCCCGCGAAAAGCGCGGCCTCCTCGCCGCCGGTCCCGGCGCGGATTTCCACGACCGCATTCCGCGCGTCCGCGGCATCCGCCGGGAGCAGGTTCGCCAGCACCGCGCGTTCGGCATCGGGGAGCTTCGCCGTGAGCGACGCGATTTCCTCATTTGCCAGCGCCACCAGCTCGGGGTCGCCCGAGGGGTCGTCCACGAGTTCACGGTTGCCGTCAAGGTCGGCAAGCAGGCGGAAATACGCATTCGCCACATGCTCCAGTTTTTTCAGGGCGGAATGCTCGCGGAGCTTGTCGCGGTAGGCGGCAGGATTGCCCAAGACCGCAGGGTCGGACAACGCCGCCTCCGCAGCTTGCACCTTCTCCAGCATACGTTGGATATGGGCTTTGTCAATCATGCCAAAAGCAAACGAAACGAACCAGAACGCGCTCACGTCACAACGTGCGCCGTCCGATCCGTCTCGTCAAGCAAAAGCTACGCCTTCTTGAGTTTATAACGCTTCATAAACGAATCAACACGGCCTTCCGTGTCAATCATCGTCTGTTGTCCAGTGAAATACGGGTGGCAAGCGGCACACGTATTCACGCTCATCTCCTTTTTCGTGGAACGCGTTTTAATCACATTCCCACAGGCGCATGAGATAGACGCCTCTTCGTATCTCGGGTGAATTTCCTTCTTCATAACAAAAACCTTCTGATTTGTGGAAAAGAATTTAACCAAAATCCCGAGACGAACACAAGACGAAAAAGCGGAAAAGTTGAATTTTTCTCTCAATGGAGGGAGGGTAATGGAGTCAAGTTTGGAGGGCGGGCGTCCTCGCCCGCCATGGGTTGGATTGGAGGGCGGATGTCCCCATCCGCCGCGGCGCGTGGGGACACGCGCCCTCCAGAGCCGAGGCGGCTGAGGACAGCCGCCCTCCAGACAGTCGCCCTCTGGGTTATTCAATCACCACAGGATACGAGCGTTTGAGGCCGTATTTGAATTTGGGGGCGGCGGGGTCGAGGTAGGGGTCGGGGAGGAGGTAGTAGCCGGCGCCAGAGTAGTCGCCTTCGATTTGGAGGAGGACGCCGGAGTGGGTGACGGAGGTGGTCTTGAGTTTCCAGACGCCTTTGGCGTCGAGGTAGTCGTCGTAGAGGTTGAACTTGCCGGAGAAGAGGCCGGTCTTGGGGTTGGCGGTGAGGGTGGCAAGGTGGGGGTTGCCGACACTGGTGGGGTCGTAGGTGAAGGTGTTGGTGTCTTTGTCGTAGGCGGGGGGCTTGGCGACAGGGAGGCGGATGGCGGTTTTGTTGGGTTCGATGTGGATGGTGTTCCAAAGGTGCGTGCCTTCGAAGCGTTTGCCGTTGTAGTGGTCGGCGAGGCTGGCGAGGGTGCTGTAGCGTCCGCCGAGGGCGGCGAGGCGCAGGGTGAAGCGGTCTTGGGTGGCGGGGGGTTTGGCGGCGGGGTTTTTGCCGGGGTAGTGCCAGAACCAGGAGCCGCCGTCGTCGTTGAGCACTCCGGCAGGGAAAAGCCCGAGCCAGCCGGAGGCGTAACCCTGCTTTTTGTAGAGTTGGGTGAAGCAGGATGCCCATGGGGTGTCGCCGTACATGAGCAAGGGGGCGCTGCCGCTGACGGCGGTGCCGTCGGCGAGTTTTCCGGCGAATTTGATTGCGCCTTTGTCGCTGACGGTGAAGGTGAGGTAGCCGTAGCCTTCGGGGATGTTCACGGCGTCGCCGAGGGTGCCGCTGACCCCCCAGGGTTGGAGGGCGAGGGTGTAGTATTGCTTGCTGTGGGGCGCGAGGGCGGCGAGGGCGTCGGCGCGGGAGGGGTTGGGGTCTTTGGCGTTGATGAAGGGGTTGCGGTTGGCGTACACGTGATGCGTGCTGAAGTCGCCGTGTATTTGCGGGGTGTCCCATGGCTGGCCGCTTTCGAGTGTGAGCGAGAGGGTCTGCCCCTTGGCGGTTTTGGCGTTGATATAAAAATCGTAGCCCGACTTGTCCGAGAAGGAGGGGGCGGAGAAGGAGAAGGCGCCTTCGGTGGTGGTGACCTTGGCGGTGATTTTGCCGTTGGCGGAGACGGTGACGGTGAGGGTGCCGTTTATTCCGTCGCTACCGTTCATTCCCCCGTTGAAGGTGCCGACGACGTTCCACGGGAGGGGCTCGATGGTGAGGGGGGGGGAGGTGACGGTGGCGGACTTTTTGGGGTCGGCGACGCTGGTGACTTTGATGGTGGCGCCG
>Ga0123353_10018683_pt1 | contig 10261 bp, 7 predicted proteins | sample TergutLab28metaG_3_FD_92763 | JGI IMG/M metagenome (GOLD analysis project Ga0123353, IMG submission 92763) | Labiotermes labralis P3 segment gut microbial communities from Petit-Saut dam, French Guiana - Lab288 P3 | ecosystem: Host-associated > Arthropoda: Insects > Digestive system > Gut ...
GCGACGATGAATGCGGGATTTTTGTTTCGTACAGCGCGGCGTCGAGGGCTTCCTTGGGGCGCGACGGCTTGGGCGAGTCTGGCGTTTTCCAGTTTTTTTGTTCCAGCCAACTCGCTAGGTTTGGCGTTCGTCCCTGCCAGCCCAGCACCTCGGCTACATGCGGTGAATCGGCCCATATCCACGCTTCCAGTTCCGGGTCGATCACGATGGCTGCGGCGCGGTCGCCCCAGCCTTTGGCTCGCAGGGCGGCTTCGATTGTCTCTTCCATTTCGACGCTGCTCTTGAGGTGCTCAACGCCGCTGCCTTCACGGTCCATGATCACCATCGCATGCCTGTGCGTTCGCGCAAAGGCCGGCAACAGCCCGTCGTCCAGATTATGAAACACTCCCGGATCGCGTTGCGGATGCACAACGCAGAGTGGATCGACAATCTGTCGAATGCCCAGTGCCTTCCATCGTGCCAGAATGCCTTGAATGGCGAATCGTGCGTCCCGATCCGCCGTCAGGATGACAAGGTCGCTCTGTGTGTTTGTTTCTGATGTCACCCGAGCACCCCGGCGGCGAAAATGACACCGAGATTGGTTTCGCCCTTCCAGCCTTGCAGATGCGGATGCTCGTTGCCCAGAACGATGTCGGTGGCCCCGCCGGGTGTCTTCTGGAAGCAGAGCACCTTGGCGGCGTCGGCCAGGCTCAAAACCACCGGCGAGTGCGAAGCCAGCAGAACCTGGGCATCGTACATGGACGACAGCGACTGGAACGCCGTCTCCACCGCGCCGGGGTGGATACCGTTTTCCGGCTCCTCGATTAAACACACACCCTTGAAGTCCGGCAGGTACGCGGGCAGCGTGAGCGCGAGCAGCCGTAGCGTGCCGTCGGATGTGACCCACGACGGCACCTCCAAGCCGCCCTCGTACCGGAGCATCAAATAGCGATGCTTGTCCTCAGGCCGTTCAATCGTCCGAATCCCCACAAGGTCCGGCAGCGCGGTCTGCAAATGGGCAATCCAAGACTCATAATGCTCCGGGTGCTTTTCCAACTCCGCCACCACCCACGGCAGATTCGACCCGTCAGGCCTGAATCCCTTCCCTTGCCCCGGCGGACTCGGTCGACGAATCAACATGCTGTTGAGCACAAAATTATGCACGCCCGTCGCGAGGAGTTCCTTCAGCCAAATCGCCACAGGAAATCGGTCAACATCGGGCAGATAGGTTAAGGCAGATTTTTTCGTCCCCGCGAGGAACGATGGGAACGGTTCATCTTTTTGACTTCTTTCTCTCGTCTCAGTAAAAAACTCGCATTTCTGGCCCGTCTTCGCGACAACCCGATGCCAGCCTGTGCGCGGATTTTCTGTGACAATCTGGCTGGGCGGCGACGGCTCACTGGGAAATCGTGGCCGCTCCGTGAAGGTGATACCTTCCCGTGGTTTCAACCACGCTTTTTCAGCCAGGATTCCCACCTCGCGCGTGGTTTCATCGACACCAATTCGGACCTCATAGCGTATGTTGTCAATTTCCGTGAAATTTCGGGGTAGTTTTGCTTTTCGGTCATCGGGAATGGTTGCTTCGATGGCCAATTCAAACCACGTCCCGGCGCGGCGGAACAACAAATCCTCGAAATTCTGCGTCCGCTCGCCAATCGCCGCGTCGAGGCCATCCGACACCAGCCGACCCAGAAAACCAATGACGTCAAGGAAAGTCGTCTTGCCGCTCGCGTTGGGCCCCACGAGAACATGGAACGGCCCTAGCGGCTGCCGGATGTATCGCAGCGAACGGTAATTTAGAGCTTCAATAAGCCGAATCATCGTGTCATCTCCAGACGGTGCGTCACGCAACGCCCGTCACCAGCGTAGTCTACCATCACTCGCCGGACATTGCAGAAAAATTCCCCCGCACCGCCAGTCTCAATCCCAAACGGGCCTGAGACTGACTCGCCACGTATAATCGCCCTCAACAAGCAATGTTACGTCCGACCGTCTCAGAATCTCACGTTTTTGTCCTACGCCCCCCGGCGTTGGCTGAATTGTTGTACCACTGGCACAACAATTGGGTGGTCGCAGGCAGGCAGATTGTCGCGGCGCGCCACGACAATTGCGGTGCCCGAATTGTTGGACCAACTGCCTGTTTGTTCCCGGATCGTCCTTCGTTTTTCATCAGAATGTTTTGAAAAACGGCAAACTCTCAACACTGTTGAGAGTTTGCCGCTTTTCTGACTATGACAGGATCGCAACTCTTGTTTTGTCCAAGCATTGCGAGTTCAAACGAAAACTCTCAACAGTGTTGAGAGTTTTCGTTTCGGACGTCCGGTGACGCTTGGCGTTGTGGACAGAAAGGCTAGGCAGTGCCTAGCCAATTGGTGGCGTGTCCCAACTCTTCAGACGGTGTCTGAAGAATTGGGATTGGCCGATTGGCGTCAGAACGTCGGCAGCGCGGCAACGGCGCTGGCGGTGTCGGCTAGGTCGAGGTGGGTGTAGATGTTCATCGTCAGGCGAATGTCGCTGTGACGCATTAACTTTTGGGCGGTGGCGGGCATGACGCCGCTTCTGGCCATCAGCGTGGCGAAGGTGTGTCGCATCGCGTGGACGTCCACCGTGCGGCCTTGGGCGTCCACTTTTGGAATGCCGGCGGCGGCGAGGTCGCGGTTGAGCGTTCGCAGCAGGTTTCGCCAGTCGAGTTTGAACAGCGGCGTTTCCGGCGGCACCGTGGCGACCTCGCAACAGCCCGGCGGCGGCGGGTTCGGGCTGGTGGCCATGGTGGCGATGTGTTCTCGCAGTTCGGCGGCGAGGTCGGCGCGGATTGGTAGCGTCGCGGCCTTGCCGCTTTTGGCGTGGCGGCCCACGACTTTGACGTACGGGTTCGCGCCCTCGTCCAGGCACAGCGAGCCGACCGTGAGCGTGGCCATTTCGTTGCGGCGAAGGCCTGTGAGGACCATGAACTTGTACGCAAGCGCCCGCAGACGACCGGCCTCCACCAATTGCACCCGAACCTCCGGACGCACCTTCGCCAGCGGCTTGCCCCGGTTCTTGCCGGTGCGAATGGTGAGCGCCTCCAGCAGCGGGCGGTCGAGCGCGATCTTGAGCAGGCGGCTGATTTCGTCTTCGTTCAACGGGCGACGTACCCTCGCCGGGTCGCCCTCCTCCGCTTTGGGCAGTCCGGCTAGCGGGTGGGCGACCATGCGGCCTTCCGAGACGCACCAACCACAGAACGCGACGATTGCCGAGCGGTGCATGTTGATCGTGCGGGCCGCGAGCGGTTCGGAATTATCGTCCGCCGGGTCGCGAGGCTGCGAGGCCATTTTCTGCATCAAGCGTTGCACCGCCTGACGGTTGACGTCCTTGAGCCGTTTGAACCGGCACTCGTCCACGACGCGCTCGAGCTGACGTCGAACGTTGGAGACGTGCCTCGACGACACGCGCCGGCCTCGAAGAACTTGGGTGCCCAACTGCGTCAAGTAGTCCTCGACGTGTCTACCGATGGGCTCCACCACGCGGTCGCCGACGGCCAGTTCCTCGACGCTCATCACGCCCGCCTTCACCTTGTCCACGCGAGCGAGCACGTCGGCAAGGTATTTTTCGGCTGCCTGTTTTTCGCGACAGCCGGTGGTCTCCCGCGTCATCATGCCGTCGGCGTTGCGATAGCGAATATACCAACAGTCGGACACGAACAACACCCGCCCGTCGTCGAGCACCTTCGCGTAGCGGACCTGCCCCTTCCCGCTCTCCCACCGCGCGACCTTCTCGCCACGCCGCACAATTATCTCCGCCCCGGCAGGCATGGGGATCGGATACTCCTTCTTAAAAACTGTCGCCATTTTTTCTCCTCGTTTCGGGTTTCCGCTCGCCGCCGCATGCCATGCAACCGGCGGCCGTTGCCCTACACAGGGCCTCAAGTCGCAACAAAAGCCAAGCCGTTTTCATGGGGATTTCCGAGCGGAGTTTTGAACGCCATGCCGGAACGTAGCGACGGCTCACCGTCGCCCCGGCTTCGGCCGATACGGCGGCGGAGCGCCCTCGGCAATCCAGGCGTCGAAGGCGGCGGCGTTCCATCGCAACAGCCCACCGAACCGGGTCGGCGGCAAAATTCTGCCCGCGTCCACCAGCCGATAGACCGACCGCACCGAACACCGCAGCACCGCCGCCACCTCGTCGATGGTCAGGAACGTTGGCGGTCGTGCCAACACCGGCGATGGTGCTGGCACCGGCAGCTTTCGGATGACCTGGGCCGCTGGACGCTTCTCTGTCGTTGGGGGTTCCATCACTGCCGTGTCGTTGTTCGTCATCATCGTGTTTTCCTCGTTTCTATTTGCCCTTGTTATGGCGGGGCCTGATTGGTGGCCCGCCCTCGTTTCGTTCCACTTCGCCCCGCCCCCCTCGCTGCGCTCGTGCCCATTGGGCCGATCCGGGTCCGTCGTGCTGGAGATGGTGCACTCCCGCACGCGGCGAAGGGGGCGTTTGACAGGTTTGAGTCTGTCGTGTGCCTATCTTTTGACCTACGCCGTTTCGTCCGAACCCTGTCCGATTTCTTTCGCGAGCGGTTCGAGGCAGGCCCGGATCGTCGCGACGGCGTGGCGGACCCGGCGGCGCGAGAGGCCAAGACGGACGGCGATTTCCCACTCGCGGACCTCGTCCATCATCAGTTGGGCGACTTCCCGGGTCTCCGGCGCGAGGTGGCGAAGCGCGTCGGCGACGTCCAGGGCGAGCAGACAGCTTTCGAGGTCGTCAGGCTGAAAGTTGCCGCTACGCCGGGTGAGGTCGGTCTCGTGAACCACGTCGCCCAGGGTGATCTCCTCGCCGTCCTTGCCCTCGCCGATCATCGTCTCCAGTGCCCAGGTGGAAACGTTCGCTCCGCGTTTGAGGCGATTTCGGTCCCGGCACATCGTGGCGACGACGCTGTAGATCGCCCGGACGCAGAACGTGGTGGCCGCGCTCCGCGCGGGGTCGAACAGGCGGGCCCGATGGAGAACCTGAACGATCACCTCCTGCTGGAGGTCCTTCGGATCGACGTCCAGGAATTCCGGGCGCCTCCGGAGCTGCCTGGCCTTGTCCTTGATGAGCCTCTGGACGTACGGCGCAAAAATCGCCTCGTGAACCTGCCGGACATTCTGACCCTGCGAACCCTTCGAACTCTGATTAGCAGTCATGGCTGCCTCTCTCCGGCCGGAGAAAGGCGCGATGGAATGTCTACCGACGTGGACGTGGCCAAACAGTGAACGCGTTACGAAGTTCGCCGGTTCTCGGCGACACTCCACAACGCCCCCACCTCTGGTGGCCGGCAATTGGTGGTGTCATTTCGGTCCCTGGCCAACGCCCGTGACCGGCGAAGGCTCCACCGTCCAGACGTTTGCGGACGGAATTTACGGAACGGGGAAATTCCGTAACCTGCGCGGAGTCTAAGCGCATGAAGAAGGCGAGCTTGCGCTCGCCAGAAAAAGTCACGCGGTGACGTTCAACCCTCTTGACTGGTTACGGAATGGTTCTTACGGAAAATGAATGTGCCGGGCGTACGGAAAACCTTACGGAAAGCCTTACGGAAAGTCGTGGCTTTTTTTACGGAACCGCCAGCCGGTTGCGTGCTCGAACCCGGTCGTATCTCCGTATAAATTCCTTGTACGAGATATTTTCTTCCTTGCTGAATTCCTTGCCGCTCAGTCCGCTGGCTTTCCACTGATCCATAAATTGCTGGTCTTTCAGAGGATCATGGGTTTCCTGCTTACCACGTTGCGGGGGACGTGTAAGCACTTTTATCTTCTTTTTGGTTTTCGATGAAGAACGGTCTCCGTGGTAAACCTCTGGAATACCTATCGGCTGAGACTTCGGTTCGCCAAGCAGGTTTTTCAACGCGGAGTACGGCCCGCTCATGTACGATCTGCCCGCCGAGTCCATGATCTGCCACAGCCCGTCCAGGATTTTGCGCGTGTTGGCGTACGCGTCCCTGTACGATTCGTAGTCAATCGCCGGGGATTTTCCGTTCTGGTTCTGCAAAAAGTGAAGACTGTCTTCAACGTGCAGCAGCAGTTCGTGTATCGCCCGGAGAGCCGGCTGGTTGTTGTTGCACATCGCCTTGGCCGGTTCAAGGCGCACGGCGATGTCCAGCAGCGTGGCCGCGGTCTCCGTGTGTTTCAACGCCAGCATGAGATTGATCTTGAGCAGCGGATTGAGCACCTCACGGATGAAGTGAAACGCAATCCATCCGGCGGCCGCGAGGTCCTCGCTGGTCATGACCGATTGCACGCGCCGCACAAATTCGTTCACCGCCCGGTCGAAATTGTCATCAAGGCAGGCATCCTGCACGCGCAACATGCCCATGTAGGCGCGCAACGCCTGTTTACGCACATCCTTGAGTTCCTCGATCCAGACCGGGAGGAGCGTCTCGGTCATGAGGACACGGTGATGCCCTTTGTCCTTGGCCGCTTTTTTCTTATCGGTGTCCAGGCCGCTATTCCAACTGCTGACGATGGCGCTGAAGAACTGGATATAGATGTGCTCCGGCGCGTCCAGAAATGCCACTTTTTTCGCCACGGCGACCAGCCTGGCACAAAGTTTCGAGCAACGCGGCAGGGGAAGAACCGTGTATTTCTGCATGGCGGCATCGAGCTTCTTCGCCAGTTTCGTGTCGATTTTCTGCGCCTTGATCAGCAGGCCTTCCACTTTCGCAATGGCCCGATGGCAATCGTGATCCACGCATTCATCGTTGGACCACGACTTCACGTCGGGGGACACGGGGGTTCCACCATTGGCCGACCGCGACTCCGGGCGCGGATTCCCCGCCGTCTCCCCTGAGGGACCACCCGATTGGTGCGGTAGATTGTTGCCGTCGGTGTCGTCCTTCACAACCTCTCCCATCCATCGCGCAGCTCACAGCAGTCAGGAAGCATTCCGTTGCTTCATGCGCGTCAAACACATCCCCAGTATAGGGTGCTCACGTCCGTCGTTTGTTTTGTTGCCGGAAAACATAGAACTACGTATTTATTGCGGAGAAAACACAGAGCCGCGCTCTAATGAGCAACGGTCTCACGAATGTCGGCTTGCAGTTTCCTGGCAGGTTTATTGGATGCGGCACGGGACGGCGCCCCCGCGCGAGCGCTCACATAGTTTCCCGAATCGTTTCGCAGGACAAGATAGAACTCCTCCGGCTGGCCGTAGAACCACAGCACCTGCTTCGCCAGATCGCCTTCCGGTTGGGCGGGAAGGACACAAATACTTCCGGTTTCCACGGAAATGTTGTCGCCCAATTCTCCCTTGAACACGACGATGTCGTAGGCAGCGGGAGTAATGATAGAATGATCCGACATATACAGACGATGGAATTCCCTGCCCTCGGCGGACGCGTGAACAAGATCGCTCGCCTCAATTTGCCGGCGCAACCGGGCGTGGCTGTCGACCGTGAACACGCCATCCGGGCCTATCAGGTGCTGATACGACGCCCCATCAAACGCCAGCCAAAGGACGAAAAGCTCCGTTTTTCCGGGGGAAACAGGTGGCAATAAGTAGGAACAATACGCCGGTGTCTCGGTCGGGCCCTTCGAAAAATCCGGGTCACGATCTGAATACCAGCGAAGGTCGAGTTCGTCCTCGTTCTCCTCAAGGAAACACCCGCCGGGCCCATCCAGCGAAAGTTTTCTGGTCACCTGCTTCAGTTCCGGGCAATTCACCCGCGGCTCAAACACGGCCGTTTCCGACTTGCCGTTTTTCCTACGCAGCCGTTTGGCATACAGCTTGCGGAACACGTCCATCATCTTCCGCTTGTTCGGATCGCGGTTTTCCCAATTGTTCTCCGCCGCAAAGTCATCGCCGGGGAAGTAAAATCGGTTCAGAAAGGCGGTCACAAAGCCCCGGTGAATTACCCGCATGGCGACGGGTTTATCGTGGGGGTTGTGAACGACCATCAGGAAAGGAATGTCAACCCGCTCGTTCTTGCGACGGTGGGACATCCCTTCGACGATCTGAATGACCTTCAAGGCCTCCCCGTCGGGCTGTGCCTTCACGCAGATAATACAGTCCCCTCTGCCACCGCCACCGCCGCCAGCTCCCAGCCGAGACACCTGTCCATCTCCAGATTGGTTGCAGGCCTTGGTCATTGGGTGCCTCCTGAGGAGCGCGAGATTTTTGGGTTCAGTCGACCGACAGCACAAGACCAGGATGGGGAGACGACAGTCATATTTTGTTCCGGGCTAATCGTAGGCAACGAGTACGCGAAAAGCTGAATTTGAAAAACGACATCCGTGTCGCGGCTGTGTGCTGCCCACAACGATCCGCAATTACCTTTGGTTTCGCTGATTGGTGTCCGGCACGCTGCCAGACACTCGGCTTTTGGAACCGACTAACCAAATGGCTCCGACGGGTAGTAAGAATAGTTTGTGAGGGCGTGAATCGTCAACTGCAAAGTGAGCATCGAAAATGACAATTTTTACAAAGCGATATAACTCACTGCCATAGAACGTTTTGCACGCATTGCATTTTCGGTTGAATAGCACAAAAACAGGCGATTTTGACTGCGCGAGACAGTGCTGTCGCGGCAAAACGATCAAAACGTTGCCGGGATGGTAATGATGGGATCGTCTTTGAAAGGACTGTTCGCGCTGCCGCTCCCGTGGCAATGAGTGACGATGCCTGTTTTCACAACTCCCCGTCGAGGGGCCAGTCGGCCCGCTGCCTTCTCCTGCCCGCTCGCCGCAGACCCGGCGGGCGGGGTTCACTGAACATGGTTCATCCCATCACGTCCTGAAGGTGCCGACCAGTCTCCCGACTGTCGCCGCGAAAGGAAGCGGACAGGATACGGAACAAACGGCGTAGGTCAAAAGATAGGCACTCAACGTTCCGCCGAAAAATCCGACCTGTGTCGGGCCGGCGGGAAAGGACAATAACATGACGAACGAGCAGGCGACGGCGAACGAACAGATGATGACGGCAGAACAGGTGCATGAATACGCGATCGGGCGGGCGCGGTTCAAGGCTCGGCAGTTGGTGGGGAAGCATGGGTTCACTGAAAGCGATGTCGACGACATCACCCAGGACCTGCTCGTGGCTGTGCTGGAACGGCTGCCGAAGTATGACCGCGGGCGAGGCGGCATGAAAACGTTCATTTCCACCATCATCGACCGGCACCTGGCCTTGCTGATCGACGGTCAGTCGGCAGGCTGCCGCGACTACCACCGCACGGAGCGGTCGCTGGACGAGTTGGTCCCCGGCGAGGATGACGAGCCGGTCACCCTCGGGGAAACCATCGCCGAGGAGGACGCCCGGTCTCACCGCGGCCTGGACGTTCGGGGCAGGCATGAACGCGCGGACCTCGCGATGGACATCGCGATGGTGCTGGACCGGCTGGACGAGGCCGACCGCCAACTGTGCATTCTGCTCCAAGGCATGTCGCTGGCGGAGGTTGCGGCGGCGTCCGGGATCGCCCGCAGCCACCTGTACAAACGGATCGCCGTGATCCGGCGGGCGTTCGTCGCCGCGGGATTTGACAAAAATTTTTGAAATTCCGAGGGCGCTTTGCCTCGCGCGGCTGTAACTAGGAAATAGAGGGACATCGCGGCCCCCGGCGTAAACGCCACCACAAATCACGGTGGAACGCCGGGCCTGAAGGCCCCGAACGACAGTCGAATCGTCCCTTTTTGATGAGCACCCTACGCCCCGGCAATCCTTCTCCCGTCCACCGCGACGGTGTTAGGAACCGGGGTATCTCCGGCAGGTTTTTTGTTGCTGGTGTCTCGTTGCTCCACACGCTCCGCACCGAGTCGCGGGTTCGAATCCCGCGCCTGCCGCTGGCTGGCCAGCCAATCGTGAACGACACGCTCGATTTTCAGTAACACACGACTCAACCGTGAAAGGAACGTTACACATGCCACTTCCCGCTCAAGTTCTGAACCAGGCGCACATGCGTGCCCCGAAGGGGATCGTCTACGGCCCGCCGGGCATCGGAAAAACGAGTTTCGGTGCCAACACCCACAAAGCGTTGATCATCGACTGCGAGAACGGCGCCGCCCATGTGATTTGTGACCGCACGCCGTATCTGCCCAATTGGCCGAACATCCAGTCGTGGCTGGACGCCCTCGCCCTGGGCGGCCACGGGTACGGCACGGTCGTGGTCGACTCCATCGACTGGATGCTCCGGCGGATCGAGGAGCACGTCTCCGGCGTCAACGGCACGCCGATGGGCATGAGCCAGACGCTCAACCGCTCGCACGGCGGTTACGGCAACGGCAAACAGGTGTTGAGGAATTACGTCTACCAATACCTGCTGCCGACGCTGGACAAGATCGTCAAC
>Ga0123353_10018685_pt1 | contig 10261 bp, 10 predicted proteins | sample TergutLab28metaG_3_FD_92763 | JGI IMG/M metagenome (GOLD analysis project Ga0123353, IMG submission 92763) | Labiotermes labralis P3 segment gut microbial communities from Petit-Saut dam, French Guiana - Lab288 P3 | ecosystem: Host-associated > Arthropoda: Insects > Digestive system > Gut ...
ATAGGGGGAGTAGAGGTATAGCTGTACTGTACAGGCACTGAGGCTCTGTACAGGCCGTACGGCCCATAGGGGGAGTAGAGGTATAGCTCTACTGTACAGGCACTGAGGCTCTGTACAGGCCATGTGGCCCATAGGGGGAGTAGAGGTATAGCTCTACTGTACAGGCACTGATGCTCTGTACAGGCCATGCGGCCCATAGGGGGAGTAGAGGTATAGCTCTACACTTTCTTTACCACGGCACTAGAAGGGAGTGAGGGGCCAGCGTCACGTGTCGGCCGCTCTTTACCCCCGGTAAAGACCCGGTACCCATTGTACAGGAGGCTAGGTGGACCCCAGAGCCGGTCTGGACAGGTGCGGAAAATCTCTCCCCCACCGGGATCGATCCCAGTACCGTCCAGCCCGTAGGCAGTCGCTATACCGACTACGCTACCCAGCCCACAAATATTCCCAGTAACGGTGTACAAATTCGTGTCAGACGTTAATAATGCTTGACCGAACGTAGTTTTTATACAGTTGATTTAGCAATCTATCAGTAACTCAAGAATATACAAAGTTTAATGTGTCGATGGTATGGAGTAGTGAATTGGAAGTGATGTGGAAGGAGCAAGAGTTGGTCGTGGTATATTTTAAGAAACCGTGCCGCAATTTACCTTGAGAAATTCAAAAAAAAAAATCTCAACCAGGATATTTGGTTGCCATTATCGAGAATCGAACCGCCAGAATGCAGGTCAAAATTGCTACCGTTTGAGCCACAGTACTCCGTCGAAGTTCATGATGAAGTTCTGTGATTATGAAGGATGACCCCCAAAGAACGTCTGTCGAAATTCTTACGTAGGTTAGTTGGATGATTTTAGTTAAAACAAAACCTGTAAACACGGGTTTTTATTCGGAGAGTTTAAGGAATCATGGTACTTTGAACGTAACGTAAGGTCGTAACGCAGAAACTGTTCTGAAATGAAACATTTCGCATTAACGTAATGTAAAAGTGGAATAAGCGTTATGCAGTAAAAATATTATAAGTCCTTTCTAAATGTCCGCCTAAGACCTGAATGCCCATTTTAGCGCGGTCTAGTCTGCAACACCTTACGTACAAAGTCAATGTATGTAGTCTCCCAATTTACCGTCGTTTATCAAAAAAGTTATATATTCTTATTTTCGTTGTTGTACCGTGCATGTTGTCAAGGTACTCAATTATTGTACCAACTACTGCAAATATATAAAATTTATAAAATTTACACACTAAAACACTAAAACATTAAAAAAGCTCCGAAATCTTTTTGTCCTAGGACCATCATCAGGGAGCTATATCGTCCTTGCTAAAGTTACACTGTAAAAAGTCACATTAATTTCGCTATTCCAGTTGGGTATTGTGGCAGCATGCCGTGTTATTTTGTGTTGTGTTGCCAAGAGTGTTTCGTTGCGTTGCAGCACTTTGGCAAGAACGATATAGCTCCCTGATGATGTTCCTAGGACCGAAACATGTCGGAGCGTTTTTAATGTTTGAATGTTTTAAGGTGTAAATTTTATAAATTTTATATATGTGCAGTAGTTGGTATAATAATTGAGTGACTTGACATATATAATATTTATAAAATTTACATATTAAAACATTAAAAAACGCTCCGACATGTTTCGGTCCTAGGACCATCATCAGGGAACCATATCGTCCTTGCTAAAGTCACACTATAAAAAGTCACATTAATTTTGCTGTACCAGTTGGGTAATGTGGCAGCATGCCGTGTTGTGTAATGTTATGTTGCGAAGAGTGCCCTGCTACGGATGTGCATTCTGTGCTTCGTTGTGTGATAAGCAGTACCATAACATGGCATGCTGCCACAATACCCACCTGGTAGGGCAAAATTAATGTGACTTTTTATAGTGTGACTTTAGCAAGGACGATGTGGTTCCCTGATGATGGCCCTACGACCGAAACATGTCGGAGTTTTTTAATGTTTTAATGTGTAAATTTTATAAGTTTTATATATGTGCAGTAGTTGGTATAATAACTGAGTGAGTTATGTATTCTTATTGTTATGTTTATGTATTCGTATTGTTTGTATGCTCTGTTCTGTGTATTCTATTTTCAACGTGCCAACTGGCATTCTTCCACTACCCTGAATGTGGTTTTTCCTCAGTTGTAAGGCACATTCCAGGGTATGCCTCGCAAAGACGGGGCACGGTCCGCACTCTTCCTAATTAGTTAATTGTGTCTTTCTGTGAATTGTTTGTGTGTCAATGTGTACTGTACTACTGCCACCGGGTGGCAAACCAATTGCAGTTACATATATCATATCCGAAAAAGTATCGAAGAAATTAAACGGGCCCACATTTCTCATGATATAAAGGTGTTGTCTCTCTGATTTAGTATTTTTTAGTTATAAATGGAAGGAAAAAGGGCATGATGGGTTGTTATTGTGTACTAAAAGTAGTTCCGTGCTTTTTCTAAAGTCATCCAGCTATACACAGTCTTTTCTTTGCAGTGTCAAGGGTTAATTAAATTCCTGTTGTTTCGTCTTTCATTTCCTACATTCATAGAGACAATCATGTAAAGAGGGATCGCAAAACCGTGTTCCATTTCTTCAAAATTCTGTAATTTATCTAACTGTATTAGAAACGTCACTGCGAGAGTCATTTTAGTTTTTTCTGGCTAAAGAATTTGTATATTGCAGGAAACAAACTTGTACAGCTAAATAAATCTCGTTACTTTAACAGTGCTGTGATAACCTACAGTTACTTAAATATTTCTAAGCCACTAACACGTGGTGTATGATGTGTGTCCCTACATACACAGCTTTAAAATGTTTTGCGATTCAAAATTCGGGCGGAGCAGAAAAAAGACGAAGCAAAACAGAAAATGCCTGACACATGCAGACATTTTGACTTTGGAGTGACGGCTTCAGAAGTGGAAACCTGGACAATGCCTGCATGCTGACGTCACGAGCACTGACCTATGATCCCTAAGTTAAGGAGATAAGCGCCTTCTTTCAAGTTACGAAACGTTAGCAGTTTAGACGCTTGGGTCAATGTAAAGTGAACTGTGCAGTTAACTTCGTTGTTGGTACAACACAGCGCCATTAGAACGTAATGGGATTGTGGAAGCTTAGCGACTTTCATTCTTATACTAGGCACTTCACCGTTACGCTCCGATCTGTTCATCCTCTCACGATGATTTCTGATGTCAAATGGTTAGTATGCTGGTTAGAACTTAGGAGTCACTCTGAAGGTTGTCTTGGAGTAAACAAAGTTCCCTTCCCTTGATAGGAATCGAACCCCGAATTCCCAGTTGTGTATCATTAACGATATTGAAATTAGAAGACTAGGGTGGGCGGGTCATATTATAAATAATAATTATCATAATCATTAAAATATGTAATGGAAGATGAAAGGATCCCGAAAAGGTTCTTAATGGGAAATTTCGTAATAGAAGACCAGTGGGAAAACCAAGAACAAGATGGGAGGATGCCGTCCAGATGGACACATCACAGGTCTCAGAAATACGAAGATGGAGAAGACGAGCAGAAGGAGGAGAAGAATGGAGGTGTTTTCTGAAGGGGGCCAGGGCTCAGGAGGGGGGTGTAGCGCCTTAGATAAAAATGGAAATTTATCGTAATTACGGCTTAGGCTTCCCCTCGGCTGTAACGGAAAGAAAAAGGCATATTTAGGCTAAAATAAGCGTCCACCAGACGAGCACGCGGTGTTCCGTTAATGCGGAATGCGAAGGTGTGGATCATGCATACGGTTAAATGGCAGTGCAGTTTCGTGTTAGTTGCATGAACCTGACCGGAAGTCACGTCTTTAAATTTCAGAACGGGAAATGGAACGGGCTGATTGCAGAACTCGTCAATCGGAAGACGGATATGGTGATGACATCACTGATGATTAATTCGGAAAGGGAAGCAGTAGTGGACTTTACCGTACCTTTCATGGAAACTGGAATCGCTATTCTGGTAGCCAAGAGGACTGGTATTATATCGCCTACTGCATTCTTAGGTGAGTAATTGATTGAAATATCATCAGGATCTATATGAAAATCCAGAAAACTTGTTGGTACCTCTCAAAAAGCCGAAGGTTCAACATTGTTGGTACTAAACCGAGACACTGCTCAAGATCCTGAGCCAGTTGAGTCCACATTCGACAAACAAAACCCATCTTTCTGAAAGTGTTCTTCTCTTTCTCTGTGTTCTAAGTGAGGTTTTTAATTGCCCTCACCAATTATTATCGGGATGATCAAATCAAGAACATTGAGATGGGCGAGGTATGTGGCACGTATGGGGGAGAGCAAATGTATATTCAGGGTTTTCGTGGGGCGACCAGAAGGAAAGATGCTACATGGAGGAACTATTATCTTAGACTTGACGATAATATTAAAATGGATCTTAAAGAAGTAGTTTAGGATAACGTGGGCTTGATTTGTCTCATCCAGCATAGGGACAAATTGTGGGCTGTTGTGAACGCGGCAATAAATTCGGGTAATTTCTTGGTTAACTGGGGAAATTTGAGCTTCTCAAGAAGGACTCTGCAGTGAGTTAATTGCTTGGTTGTTTGGGTGGTTGATTGGTTGGGTTTTCGGCTTGTTTGTTATTTAGTTAGTCCCCCCCCCCATTCTGTATTTATTCCTTATCTAGCCGTCGTAATTGCATTTCAATCCCGTTGTTGCCTCGCACCCTTTGTTGCCCTACTCGACCTGACCTGCGGGTCACTCTGTTAAACCTTGTGTAATTTGCAAAACTACTCATTTGTTTACATTGTCTGCAGAACCTTTTGACACTGCATCTTGGATGCTGGTGGGTGTTGTAGCAATTCAGGTTGCCACATTCACAATTTTCATCTTCGAATGGCTCAGTCCGTCAGGATTTGACATGAAGGTGAGTAGCTCACATAAACATTAAATATTTTGTGTTTTAACATTTGTAGGCACGTTCGCAAAATTTTGCAAACAGCGACTATGAGCTTTGTCTTGTGTCACTTTCTTTTTGCATGGAACATATCGCCTACTACCGGACAGATTTTCATGAAATTTGATTTTTGAGTAATTTTAGAAAATCAGTATATACAAACTTATGTATTTCACATTCATATAACACAATCTGTAAGCATTTGGAATCCCACAATGCATTGAAATATAGATAGCTCTTGGATCTGTTTTCCCAGATGGCTTGAAGATGACCTAATAAAGGTCGAAACATGTCGCCCTGACAATATACTATTTTTATTGTATATAAAATAAAGTGTTGTGTTATTGACTGACACGTTGTATTTATATTTTCGAAAATCAGTTGAGAAAATTCAAATATCATTAAAATCTGACAAGAATAACCAACACTTTACATGAAGACCAACACAGTTTTTTTTTATCATATCTTGCTCATTCGTTCTTATAATGAGAAATGTTTCAGAGAAAGTTGTAGAGAAAATCTAAACAACCATTTCTTGTTCAGTAACTTTTTGTCTACAACAGTGCAGTTTATGAGATAACGTAGAAAAATATTGTTGAGACGGGAAGGCCACAGATGGCAGCACGGCTCATGCGCATTGCATGCTGGATAACTAAGCCTACAAGAGTACAATCGAATATGTAATCCTTATTGCTTGTCCACCATAACAGTCATTGGATGAACGCGGTTAAATGTTAGATTGTAAGTAAAAGGCCCACCTTGTTAAGTTCTCACACAACAGATATCAGTGTTTTGCGCTGTGAAGTGTCGTATAGGTATATCTGTATCACAGTATGAACTAAACTGAAACTGCAGTAAGAGTTTATTAAGAAGAGGGACTGTTAACAATACCTAACCTCAATGTTTTGGCTAGGACAGATGATGATAAAACGGAAAAGCGAAATGTGTGCGAGTGGTGTTGGTATTTAGGGGAAACTGTTTTGGGCAACGTGGACAGCATGGTGCTGATTCAATAAAACACCCAACTGCTTCAATCATCTGGTTCTCTTTGTAAGTACTTGTCAACATATACACTGAACACATGCTTACGTACCGAGATAATGGCAGCTTTTGTTCCCTTACATGCAATGTATGTGTGAGCAGAGACAGAATTTTAACTATTATTTATCTATTTTGGGACTTTAATTTTTTAAGTGTTTACCTGACAAAAAGCTGCGTTGTGTATCAAGCTGAAGGCTTGTATAAAGAAGTTTACAACCAACTTCAGATTTTACATTTTCTCTTCGTCTATTGGAATCTAAAAGTTATAGGGTGTCACTTTACGTAGTTCAAGGATGTACATACTGATTCAGAAAAGTTTGACTAAATAATGTGTCAAAATAAAGTTTGCACGACGCCAAAAACGCGCCCCTCCGTTTGACAGATATATCAGATTAGTTCCATATAATGCAGTATTCGCTGTGTGTGTTAAAATCATAACAAGCTATCACTCAGCGGTTTGGGTTACCTGTTGATAAGTTCAAACCTCATCTGTGCAGACGTGCCTTCGAAGATGTCTGTCATTTCTGTAAACTTCAGGGCTTTTAATTTTTCAGACTTATATAAAACCCATACATGTATTTCGTTACTATGATGACTGTCATCCAGTTTCGCTTGCACTATAATTCAATACTAACTTCGACTTTTCATTGAATCAAAGTAGAAGCGCAATGGCATGACGATCATTCAAGTAGCTTGACGACCATCAAAGTAACATTGTGATCATCAAAGTAATATTAAACACCAAAATAAAAGGATGATCCAAGTAACATGATTATCGTGAAAGTAACATGTTGATCATCAAAGTAACATGACCGCCATCAAAGTAACACTAGCATCATCAAAGTAACATGAAAATCATCAAAATAATATGCCGATCTTCAAAGTAACATGGCGACCATCAAAGTAACTTGACTATCACCAAAGTAACATTGTGGTCATCAAAGTAACATAAACATCAAAATAACACAACGATCCAAGTAACATGATTATCGTCAAAGTAATATAGAGATTATCAAAGTAACATGACCACCATAAAGTAACACGACCGTCATCAAAGTAACATGAAGATCATCAAATTAATATGCCGATTTTTAAAGTAACATGACGACCATCAAAGTAAGATGATCATCAAAGTAACACGACGATCATCAAAGTAATATGCCGATGTTCAAAATAAAATGGCAACCTTCAACGTAACATGACGACCATCAAAGAAACATGACTAACATCAAAATAACATGACAAATATCAACGTAATCAAGGCCAGTAAAACTTCTGACAGCAGCAAGTGTAAGAACCAAACATGTATTCTTTGGATGCAATGCAGGTACGTTGATGTCAAATCCTGTGGCACATATACTTACCACTGTGCGTTGAATTGTTAATGCTGTGACTGTTTCGGTTTTAGAACTACGAGTGGTCACTGTGTTTTGCAAATTCTGCAGCATTCCTTAGTTGTATAAAATCTGCAGGCAGTGGTGTATTTACTGTGAAATTGTGTTTGCATTGCCTAGTGCTTCTGGAGATGCCGGATGCCACATCAAAGAAGCAGTTTTAATTATGCAGAATGCTCACGCGAAGTAGGTTTGTACATTTTAAAGCTCACAGGCAAAACAGATGGGAGTTCATTCAACGTATTGATACAATCTGAAAGACCAAACAAGCCAAGAACATTCAAACGGGCAGAAGGCAAACGGGTCTTGACAAAAGTTCCTGAAATTCCACTAATCATTACTGATCTCAGAATTCTGTTCACTGAGTAGGTAGATATATTAATGGAGCCACGTGTACATAGTGTTACAGGATGATGTATATGGTGCTACGCTAGCTAATAACACCAGGTTTTGTTTTGGTGCGCGGCCCATTTAACCTTAATAGCTACTAAGAAATACCGATACTGTACCCCCAGTGCTCTGCTAGTTGTTAACAACCCTCACTGTAGTTTCCCTTAACGTCCTCTGTGTTTTGTCTGCTGAGTGATCATTGCTGTAAACAACTCGTTATGGAATGTGTAGCAACAGGTGGGGGGGGTGGCTTCTTTGCAGGTTTCGTGTGTGTGTGTGTGTGTGTATATATATATATATCGATTTATAGATGGTCTCTGCTTCTGTCTTCAGGCAACTGATAAAATATTTGTAATTATTCGCACGATTAATAGCGGAGGTTGAGGTCAAAAACAGCCGCAGTTCCTCGGTCACTAAAGCAACACGAACGAGACGACAATTTTTCTTCTCCGTCTTCCCCTCCCCTCCCCAACAGTTTCTGTTTCTGCTCTAGAAACTAATTACTTTCTGTCCTACCCAATTCACAGAGCGGTTCCCTAGCCACAAAATAAGTGACCTTTATGTAATTTACCCAGTCACATTCACATACAGCTTAGCTGCCAATACGTGAAGCTCTATCAACACGCTTTCAATATTTCAGAGTGTATTTAGTCGTCAGACAGCAGCTGTGTCATTTAAATTTGTTATTCTTCATAGCTCGACAGCCCCCAGTGGGCCAGGGCCTCCTCATTGTTGAGGCTTCACGATCACACTCAGACACGCCACACTTCGTAATGCTCCTCTGGACGAGTGATCAGCTCGTCGCAGAGACCTCTACCTGACAACACACAACACTCACAACAGACAGATTTCCATGCTCCCGCTGGGATTCGAACCCACAATCCCAGCAAGCGAGCAGCCGCAGACCCACGCCTTGGACCGCGCCCACTGGGACCAGCAGAATTTAAACATAAACACAAAACATATTAATTGCGTGTTGTTTTCACTATTATACAGTGAATAGCAAATGTGTATAAACGTGGGACCACGTCATCGTATATGCCTGGATGGAGTGATAAAAATGACAGGGCAGGCCACCTCAGGCAGTAAATGTGACCCCCATATCTCATGAATGCTACGTTAGAAGTCAGAGCACTGCATTTTTATCTCAGTGTGCAATGAGTAACTGATCTATAAGTAAGTACGGAAGTGTGAGGCAAGCATAATATGAGAAAGAGACAGAGTATTATTTGATGAAATTCGCGACAACCAGTATTTATACTGTCCACGGCAGATAATAATAATAATTATTATCATTATTAACTACAATTGTGTTGTCACCCGGTGACGGTGGTTATTTTACTTCCATACAAAATATGTAATTGGTTACTAATAAATTTATGTCGGGAGGGCTACATGAGAAGTATGTAGTGGCATCTTGGAATCTTGGGAACCATCTCAGCATTTGCTTTTAGGCACAGGGAAACCAAGAAAAATCTGTGTCGAGGTGACCGGTCGCAGGACCTTTCGAAAACACAGGACCTTCCGAATGAATGAAATGTCAGTATGGAGCGTTGGTGGGAATGATAATGACAAGGAATAGCAGAAATATTGTGAGGAAGAACTGTCCCAGTGTCATTTTTTCCACGACAATTTCCACATAAACAGGCCTTTGAAACGGACAGGGAAAATAGAAGTACTTGTTCAAAAACCTATCCCAGTGCCACACTGTGCACCACAAATCTCAATTAGACAGGTCTTTGATCCAGACGCGGAAAACTGAAGTAATTGGATAGAGCAAGTCCCAGTGGTACTTTGTTCACCACAAATCCTAAAGTGACTGAAGTGGAATCGAATTCTGGGACTGCACGTTGAGGGGCCTACGGCAGACACTTTGCTTTAGTAAAGTGTTTGCCGTCAAAATTTCACGACACAATTTGTGTGTTGAGACAACATCTGGGGGGAGGGGGGTAGTTGTTATCTTTTACACATTTCGCGGTGTCAATACACATGCACTGTCAAATGGTTTTATCACCCGCAGTTCATAGTGCTCACCGTCTTGACAAAACAATATTGAATTAACCTGAAGCACTTCCATACTGAGCTTTCAATCCTGTATCCGCAAACTGATCAATCATTTCTCTCTACACGTCATTGTGAAATTGCTGTTCGTTGCCTTCACAAGCTTCGTCACTTCCAGAGAGAATAAAGAAAGATTCTGACCTTATCTATAGTCCTTTATAGGAGGGAAGAAATAGGGGCAAGAATACTTCTTAGTTATCAAACACGCACTCCACATACACACACACAAACAAACAGAACTATTGCAACCGGAGAAAATAATGATTTTGTGATCGTCAGAGCACTGGTCTCCTTTTCTGTAAGTCGGTGTCTAATCCATTCATTCATTTCCTCTTATTATGTTATTATTATTATCATCATCATCATCATCATTATCTCCTTTATGCAGGGTATTTATACTTATATTCCTGAGACAAACTATGTCCCTAGGGAATACAGTGTTGCAGCTGTTCTGTTGTTACTATTCATGGTGCTTATATC
>Ga0123353_10018686_pt1 | contig 10261 bp, 7 predicted proteins | sample TergutLab28metaG_3_FD_92763 | JGI IMG/M metagenome (GOLD analysis project Ga0123353, IMG submission 92763) | Labiotermes labralis P3 segment gut microbial communities from Petit-Saut dam, French Guiana - Lab288 P3 | ecosystem: Host-associated > Arthropoda: Insects > Digestive system > Gut ...
ATAATAGCTTCGCCCTAATCTTCGCCCGATTATATCAAATGTTTGTAGATAAATCAAATATTTTCATCATATTTTGTTGAAATTTATACATAGCAATATTCACCCCCGCCTGTGGCGCGGATTTCGGCCTCGCGCTTCTAGTCTTTGCCCTCTTTGGGGGGAATCACCCGGCGCTACGCGCCACCCTCTTTGGGGAATCACCCGGCGCTACGCGCCACCCTCTTTGAAAAGAGGGCTTTGGCTCCACCGCGCTGCCAGTTCCAGCAGGGCCTCGCGCACGTTGTCTTCCGGCCGCTCGATCACGTGAGCCAGCAGCTTTTCGAGCGAAAGGCCAAGCTCGCGCCCGGGCGGGTGGCCTGCGGCTATCAGATCGCTTCCGGTCACCGCAAGTTTGTTGAGCGAAAAGCACTCGCCGCTTGCGATGATCTCGCCGACCCTTTGCAGGGCTGAGCCACCATTTATTGCCTCGCTAGCCGCAGCCGCGCAACGGACCGAGTCCACGCCGCACTTGGCGCAGAGCGCCTTGATGCCGATGCTGTCATCAGGAAAATCAGTTATCGACAAAGCCCGCAAACATGTCCGTATCGTTTTCCCGTCAAGGCGCACATCCCGCAGAAACTCAGCCGCAGACCCGATGAGCCGTTCCCTTGCCAATATGGCGCAAAAGGCGCACCAACGGATCGCACTCTCCATAGGCAGCTTTGCGATTCTTTCAAGGTCGGCGGGATTTCTTCCCACCGACGCCACGTATCGGCTCATGAGGCCTATTTTCACCATCTCGCCCGCTATTTCCGGTTTGTGCGACATAAGCGTCTTTTCGAGTTCCACGCGTATGCGTTCTGTGCTTATGAGCTTTGCCCTGTTGGCGTTTGCGTAGATAGCGAGCAAAGTCTCCTGCTCGATATCGAATCCGAGCTGTGCGCTGAACCTGAAAGCGCGGAACATCCTCAGTGAATCCTCGCTAAACCGTGTGTTCGGGCCTCCGACGCAACGTATGACGCGGTTTTCAATATCTTTTATCCCGCCGAACGGGTCCACCAATTCGCCATCGGACGACATTGCCATCGCGTTTATCGTGAAATCCCGGCGGCTCAGATCCTCTTCGAGGCTCGAAACGAATTCGACATGCGCCGGGCGGCGCCCGTCGTAGTACGCGCCTTCGGTCCGGAATGTCGTGACTTCGACCTGGTCTTCAGGTGTGAGCACTGTCACTGTGCCGAATTTTTCGCCTGTGAGGAATGTTTTCGGGAAAAGGCGGGCAATGTCTACCGGGGTAGCCGCCGTTGCCACGTCCCAGTCATTCACGGGGCGCCCCATAACCGCGTCGCGTACGCACCCCCCGACCAGGAACGCGGGGTATCCGTTGTCTGTCAGGTGGCGCAGCAGTTGCGATATATGCCCCGGGGTATCGAGGTTTATCATATCTTTTGCTCCATTTCGTTCGATAACTGTACAGATGGTGTCCAAAAACACAGTGCCGAGCGCAAGCGCGCTCCAGCCCCCCATGAACAATAACCTTGCGGCATGGCGCCGCAAAAACAGTCGATTCCCGCTATTGTCAAAAGCTGCACATAGTAGTATAATCACTAATTGGCGTTATGGCAATCGCCATGAAGGGTGTTTTATGGATTTTTCAGAAATTGAACGATATATGAAGAGCGGCGAGCGTTGCCACCTTGTCGGAATCGGCGGGGTTTCGATGTCGCCGCTTGCGGAGATACTGCACGGCATGGGCGTCAGGATATCCGGTTCGGACATCAATGAAAGCCCGGCAATCGAAAAACTACGCTCAATGGGGCTGGCAATAACTATCGGGCACTTCGCCGAAAACGTGCGGGGGGCAGGGTTTATTATCCGGACGGCCGCCGCGCGCGAAGACAATGCCGAAATCATTGCCGCAAGGGAGCAGGGCATCCCCGTTTTTGAGCGCGCGCAGGCATGGGGCTATATCATGCAGGGGTACAAGGACGCCATTTGCATTTCCGGGGTGCACGGGAAAACGACGACGACTTCAATGATAACCCATATCCTGCTGGCTGCTGAGGCGGACCCTACCATCATGATAGGCGGCACGCTCCCTGTCCTGGGATCGGGGTACCGCGTCGGCAAAGGCAACATCATAGCGCTCGAATCCTGCGAGTACTATAACTCATTCCATTGCTTCTGCCCCACAGTAGCAGTAGTCTTGAACGTCGATGCCGACCATCTCGATTTTTTCAAAGACATCGACGATTTAAAAAGCTCTTTCTGCAAGTTCGCATCGCTTGTCCCGGACCGGGGGCAAATCGTGTGCAACGGCGACGACGCGAATACTATGGAAGCCTTGTCGCCGCTTGGGCGCGGGCTTCTAACATTCGGTTTCGGCAAGAACGCGAGGGTGCGGGGGGTAAACGCGTCCGCCGCGGGGCATGCCACGTCTGCGGATGTACTATATGATGGCGAGGCGTTCTGCAAAATAAAACTTCAAATCCCGGGCGCCCACAATTTGCTCAACGCATTAGCCGCGACTGCCGCGGCGATTGCCGTCGGGATACCGGCGAAGGCTATCGAAGACGGGCTTTCCGGATACACGGGCGTCAGCAGACGGTTCGAGTACAAGGGCAGCATAAACGGGGCGGACGTATACGACGATTACGCGCACCACCCCAGCGAACTCCACGCTTTGCTTGACTCGGTTATGACGCTTGGTTATGAGCGCGTCATACTTGCGTTTCAGCCGCACACCTTTTCAAGGACGAAAGCGTTGTTCGCCGATTTTGTATCTGAACTGGGCAGGGCTGATTTTACATTTCTTGCGGCTATATACGCCGCACGCGAGAAAAACAACATAGGCGTCACGTCCGGGGACCTGGCCGCCGCGGTAGCGGGAGCGCGGTTCTGCCCTGAGTTTTCCGGGCTTGCGTCAGAAATCGCAGCGATTGCCCGCAAGGGCGACATAGTGCTGACGGTAGGCGCCGGGGACATTTACAAAGTTGGGGAGATACTGGTTAATCTATAAGTATCAGGAATTATGCGTTTATTCATTGCCATAAATCTGAATAGCAACACAAAGGATGGGCTGCTGGCGCTGCGCGACGAGCTTCGCTCAGGAGCGGAGCGGGGCAACTTTTCGTTGCCGGAAAACCTGCACCTGACGCTTGCGTTCCTCGACGAGTGCGACCACAAGCAGGCAGCGTCGGCTAAAGCGGCGATGTCCGCCATGAGGTTCGAGCCGTTCGAACTGCTGATCGAACGCATCGGGCGGTTCGGCGGGCGTGGCGTTAAATCACCCGGCCCTGTGGGCCACCCTCTTTTCAAAGAGGGCATGGGCGGGCGAGACGCCGGGCAGGATGAAGCGCTCTGGTGGGCCGGGGTTCGCGTGAACGAGCCCATGGAGCAGTTGCATCGCGAACTCAACGACAATCTCATAGCCGCCGGATTTTCCCTTGACACGCGCAAATTCAGCCCCCACATTACGCTCGGCCGCAGGGTCGTGTCCGATGCGGCGTCGAGGCGGGTCGAGCCGTTCGGCGAAACCGTCCGCCACATCGACCTGATGAAGTCGGAGCGCATCGCCGGCAAGCTGACATACACCGCGATATTCAGGAAATGAGCCAAGCATAAGTGCGCAATACTAACCCGTTTTCGTATAGCGCATGTATGCTTATGCAATATAAACAAACATTCGCGATATACCTACGGGAAATTTTCATGCTATTGCGCTGATAATTTCCCGGTTTTTGTTGAGAAATCTGTCTGGATTTGGTATATTAATCAGATACAGGCTATTGAATGAAAGAGTGGTTAACATTAATGAGGTTTCAAAGCTGGGAGGTTGGGGGTTTTGACAGGGCTACGGCGGTGGAATTCTGCCGCAACGGCATCAACCCGCTCGTTTCGGTTCTCCTGGCTTCAAGGGGCGTCACATGCATTGACGACGCAAGGACGATCCTGGGGGAGCGCCCCACCGAGTTCTTCGACCCTTTTCTGATGGCCGACATGGGCAAAGCAGTCTCGCGTATAAAATCAGCCATCGAAAATAACGAACACATCGCGATTTACGGCGACTACGATGTAGACGGAATGACCTCGTGCGCCTTGATAGCCCTTTGGCTTCGTTCAAAAGGCGCGGACTTCGAGATATACATTCCGGGCCGTTTCGGTGAAGGGTACGGGCTGAACGTCAACGCCCTCGAAGCCCTGAAATCACGCGGCGTTGGGCTTGTGGTCACGGTCGACTGCGGAATAACCGCCATTGAGGAATCTCAATATGCGCGCGATATCGGCCTTGGGCTGGTCATAACGGACCATCATGAGTGCAGGGACGCGCTTCCTGTAGCTGACGCGGTAGTCGACCCGAAGCGGCAGGACTGCGCATATCCGAACAAGTCGCTTGCGGGGGTCGGCGTCGCTTTCAAGCTCGTATGCGCACTGGAGGGCGATACGGACCTCGACGAAATGCTCCGCAGATACGGCGACCTTGTCGCTATAGGGACAGTGGCGGACGTTATGCCTGTTCCGGGAGAAAACCGCGAACTTATAAGGCGCGGCCTTTTTGAGCTGAACGAAGCCCCGCGCCCGGGTCTGTCGCGGCTTATTCGGGAGGTCGGCATCGAGCCGGGGAAAGTCACTGCTGCCGCGATAGGATACACCCTCGCCCCGAGGCTCAACGCAGCGGGGAGGATGGGCAGAACGGAGCTGTCGGTCGAGCTTTTGCTCACTGAGGACAGCGAGGATTCCGAAAGGCTGACCACTGAGCTATGCCGCCTCAATTCAGAGAGGCGCTCTCTTGAGCTGGATATATACGAGGAAGCGGCGGCGATGTTGCCGGAAACCGGGCCGACAGGCCCGATAATATTGGCGCGGCGGGGGTGGTACCAGGGCGTGACCGGAATCGTCGCGGCAAAAATGGCGGAACGCTACCGGGTCCCTGCCGTAATAATAAGCATCGATGAAGACGGGCTCGGCCGCGGCTCCTGCCGCAGTTTCGATGCTTTTGCGATATACGACGCGCTGAGTTCCTGCAAGGACCTCCTCGAGAACTTCGGCGGGCACGAGATGGCCGCCGGCGTTACTGTCGCGGAGGCGAACATAAGCGAACTGGGGCGGCGCATCACGCAATACTATTTCGACAATATCGGCGCCGGGCCGACGCCGGGCTTGCGGCTGGATTTCGAGGTGGAGAAGCCGGAGCTCCTGACGGTCCAAAACCTCGAAGCAATGGGGCGTCTGGAGCCTTTCGGCAACGGCAACCCGCATCCCAGCCTCTGTATCAGGAACGCGGAGGTTTCCACCGCAGTTTCCATAGGCGAGGGGAAACACACGCGGATCAGGCTCGAAAAAACAGGCAAGAGCCTGGATTGCATCTACTTTTCAATGCCGCCCGGGGATTTAGGCGTCAGCGAGGGGATGCTTGTCGATGTCGCGTTTGAACCTCAGATAAATGAATTTCGCGGCCGCACCAGCGTACAGCTCCATGTGTTGGACATACGACAAAGTAATATTTAAGCAGCGGGGGGCCAATCCGCTGCTTAATGCTTAATGAGCGGGGGATCGGGCCAGGAAAGGCATAGTTATGTCAGATGAAAACGAGATATACCGCCAGTTGGAGGCGGTCATACTCGAAAGCCATCCCGGCGCCGATTTGTCACGGATCCGGGCGGCGTTTAACTATGCCCAGAACGCCCATGGCGATCAAATGCGCATGGACGGCAGCAAGTTCGTGACTCATCCGCTTGCCGCCGCCGAAATAGTCGTCGAGCTTGGCCTTGACGAGGACTCCATTTGCGCGGCGCTGCTGCACGACTGTATCGAGGATACTGCCGCAACATATGCGGAGATATCTAAACTGTTCGGCAAGGACGTAGCAGAAATCGTCGAAGGCGTCACGAAACTGAAAAAGGTCACTTATACGAGCAAAGAAGAAGAGCAGATGGAAAACCTGCGAAAAATGCTCATCGCTATGGCGGAGGACATCAGGGTCATACTTATTAAGATGGCCGACAGGCTCCACAATATGCGGACTATGGAGTATGTCTCGCTGGAAAAGCAACTGGAAAAGGCGCACGAGACGCTGGAGATGTACGCGCCGATTGCCCACAGGCTCGGGATGCAGAAGATAAAATGGGAACTTGAGGACCTGTCGATCCAGTACCTCGACCCGCCCGGCTGCGCGGAGATAAACGAGGGCTTGAAGCTGCGGCTCGTTGATGATGATGATTTCTGCGAGCGGATACAGACGGAAATAAAAGAGAATGTTGCCGGAAATGGAATCGAGTGCTCGGTCTACGGGCGCGTAAAACACATTTACGGCATTTACCGGAAGGTGTTCATAGGCAACAAATCCCTGTCCGAAGTGCAGGACGTGTACGCGTTTCGCATTATCGTAAACGACATATCAGACTGCTACTCCGTTTTGGGTTATATCCATGTTTTGTATAACCAGATCCCGGGGTCGTTCAAAGACTACATAGGCACCCCAAAGCCAAACATGTACCAAAGCCTGCACACGACCGTCATATGCAAAGACGGCGTGCCTTTCGAGGTGCAGATCCGCACGTGGGAGATGCACCAGACGGCGGAATACGGGATCGCCGCGCACTGGAAGTACAAGGAAGGCAAAGTGGGTAAAGTCGCCGACGAGGAAAGGTTCGCCTGGGTCAGGCGGCTTTTGGAATCTCAGCAGGACAGCGACGCGCAGGATTTCATGCAGTCGCTGAAGATCGATATGTACTCGGACGAAGTCTTTGTTTTTACCCCAAACGGCGACGTCGTCAATCTCCCGGCGGGTTCCACGCCGATCGACTTTGCCTACAGCATCCACTCCGAAGTCGGGAACGGGATGACGGGCGCGTTTGTCAACGGGAAGATGGTCCCGTACTCGCAAATCCTCCACAACGGCGACATCGTCAAGATTCTGACTTCGAACGCCTCGAAGGGCCCAAGCCGGGACTGGCTGGGGATAATAAAAAGCTCCGAGGCGAGGAACAAAATCCGGCAATGGTTCAAAAAAGAAAGGCGCGAGGAAAACATAGTCCATGGCAAAATGTCCTTCGAGGCCGAGCTGCGCCAGGCAAATATCCACAATTCCGACTTGCTGCGCGACGAACTCTTTCCCAAAGCGCTTTTGCGCGCGGGGTTCAGCTCGATCGAAGAGCTCTATGCGGCAATCGGCTACGGCGGGATATCGGCCCAGAAGGTGGTCAACAGGATCCGCGAAGACTTGCGTACGGTTGAGAAACAGAAAAAGAAAGAAGAACCCCCGCCGGAGTCCGAGAAGAAACCGGAAGTCCGGGCAAAACCGGTACAAGGCGTTACGGTCGAAGGTCTGGACAACTGCCTGATCAAATTTGCCAAGTGCTGCGCCCCGGTCCCGGGGGATCCTGTCATAGGGTTCGTCACCCGGGGGTTTGGGGTGTCGGTACACAGGCAGGACTGCCCGAACTACATCAAATCCGGGGAATCGCCCGAGGACACCGGCAGGTGGGTAAAGGTCGGCTGGGGGGATACGGAAGGACGTTTCTATTCGTCGACGATAAACCTGCAAGTACGCGACAGGAAAGGCGTTGTGGTCGACGTCGCGTCGGTGATCAACTCGCTCAACATAAGGTTAGTGTCGTTCAGTGCAAAGCCTGCGGCCAATGGCATGGCATTCGTCTCTGTCGACGTCGACGTCAATAATCGCGACGAGCTCATTTCAGCCATGGCGAAGCTAATGTCGATTTCGGGCGTTATAGACGTGCACCGGGCTGACGGGTAGGCGTGTATCCGGGAGACACGAAATGAGAGTTTTTCGTAAGCAGCAAATAGTCGCCCTTATAATGGTTTTCGCCCTTACTGCGGCGCTTTTTTCCGGCTGCTCGAAGACAACGGGGACGGAGCAGGCGCCGGGGTCCGTGTCGGCATCGCCTGTCGAGGAACCTCCGGCCGGGGAGGCCGGGGAATACATACTCATAAAGGGCGAACGCTATAGCACCGGTTTGACTGAGCTCGACCTTTCGGATATGGGCTTGCGTGACGATGATATCGCGCCATTGCATCAAATGGCTGAATTGACAGTTCTCAACCTGGGATGCAACTATATCAGCGACCTTTCGCCGATCGCCGGGCTGCCGAAGCTGGCGTGGCTGGACCTCGGCGAGAACTACATAAGCGACTTGTCGCCGATAGCTGCGCTTGCAGACCTCGAGCGCCTGGACTTGGGGACCAACTACATCAGCGACATATCGGCGCTTTCCGCCCTGACAAATCTGACTGATTTGGGCTTGGGCGATAATTATGTCGGCGACCTTGAGGCACTCTCCGGCCTTGCAGATTTGGCGCAATTGGACATGGGCGATAACTACATCCGCGACTTGTCTCCGCTTTCCGCCCTTACCGGTTTGGAAGGAATCATCTTTGGCCAAAATATCATTATTGACCTAAATTCGATCGCCGGTTTAGCCAGCCTGAAATCTCTGAGTCTTGGACCAAGCTCGAGCATGAACATAGCGCCGCTGTTTGGGCTAAAAAGTTTGGAATCGCTTACTGTGTACTCTACGGATTACTATTATCTGTCACAGATTTACGGTCTTCCCAAGCTCACCGACCTTGACATTCGTTGCTTCGGCGCCATAGAGCCCACACTGCTCTCTGATTGGCCCAGCCTGACCAGCCTGACATTGTATTCAGGAATAGTCTCAGGCTATATGGCGCTGGCCAACCTCACTAATTTGACTAGTCTGAGCTTGTATAACGCCAACATCGCAGACTTGGCGCCGCTTTCCAACCTTCATAATCTGAAAAGCCTGACGCTTGTCAGCACCAAGGTAAGGGATTTGACGCCGCTTTCCAGCCTGACAGGACTTACAAAGCTGGTGCTGCGTGACAACTATGTGACCGACTTGGGCCCCCTGTCTTCTCTGACAAATCTGGAAACCTTGAGTTTGAGCACTGGCACGATTCGCGGCGATTATATAACCTTGAGCACAAGTATGAGCGACCCGGGCGATGACCCCGTGAGCGCTTTCCCCTCGAAGTGCGACTTAACGCCCCTGGCCGGGATGACCAGACTGACCAGCCTGAATCTGGTCCATAATGACGCCAGCGCCGACAATATGGACGTTCTTTCGAACTTTACCGAACTGACAAATCTACAGTTGGTTTTGAATAGCTTAGAGTATTTACCGCCCCTATCCGGGTTCACGAAGCTGACGAGCCTGAATATTACCGGGCACGCGGACTCGAGCCTGGACTTATCCGATCTTGCAGGCCTCACCGGACTTAAGAGTTTGAGCCTGAGCGGTATGAAGCTCGCCGACCTGTACCCGCTTTCCGCCCTCGCCAATCTGAAGAGCCTCAGTTTATCCCCTTATGAGTTGCCAAGCATCTACCCTCTCATGGTTTTAAGGAACCTGACAAGCCTGAGCCTGCGCGCGAGCCGGCCGGGAGATGGAATCGGCGACCTGTCCGTTATCTCTTTCCTGACAAATCTGAAAAGCCTGGACTTAAGCGCGACGCATACGAGCGATTTGACCCCGCTGGAGGGCCTTAAGAATTTGCGTGTGCTGAATCTGGGAGACAACAATATCAGCGATTTGGCCCCGCTTTCCGGCCTCGCGTACCTTACCGAGCTAACGCTGAACAACAACTTCATAACGGACGTGGAGCCTCTGGCCGGGATGAAGCATCTTGCGCATCTTGTAGAAAAAGGCAACATGATCACGGACTGGTCGCCTTTGGCCGGGCTTCATTATTTGCGGTTTTATTGAAATGCCGGGAACGGCGAATAATAAACAGTAAGCGTGATGATCAAGAATCCAATTTTATCATTATGAATATGGGGGTTAGTTGCATATGCGGGCGGTAGTTACCCGGGTGTCGTCGGCTTCTGTGGAGATCGACGGCGCCGTAGCAGGCAGCATCGGCAGGGGGTTTCTTGTCCTGCTGGGGATAAAGATTGGCGACACGGAGGCCGAGGCCATCAAACTTGCATCAAAGGTGTGCAACCTGCGCGTGTTCAGCGATGAGAACGGGAAAATGAATCTTGACCTCAACGCTGCCGGGGGCAGTATTTTAGTGATTTCGCAATTCACGCTCTATGCCGACTGCAGGAGCCGAAGGCCGGGCTTTACCGGCGCCGCCCGCCCGGACACGGCGATCCCGCTCTATGAGCTTTTCATCAGCGAGTGCAGAAATGCAGGTTTCGGCGTCGAGACCGGCGCTTTCGGCGCGATGATGGACGTAGCCTCAGTCAACGACGGCCCGGTGACGATCATACTTGATACGGAGCAGTTATGAGATA
>Ga0123353_10018687_pt1 | contig 10260 bp, 4 predicted proteins | sample TergutLab28metaG_3_FD_92763 | JGI IMG/M metagenome (GOLD analysis project Ga0123353, IMG submission 92763) | Labiotermes labralis P3 segment gut microbial communities from Petit-Saut dam, French Guiana - Lab288 P3 | ecosystem: Host-associated > Arthropoda: Insects > Digestive system > Gut ...
ATCGCACTATGGCCCTGGGGTCGACTCAGCCTCTAACAGAAATGAGTACCAGGAGTATTTTCTGGGGGTAAAGGCGGCCGGTGCGTACGGCTGACAACCTTACCACCTTCATGTGCCGTTGTCACGAAATCTGTGAACTTTAACTTCCTGGAACCCTCTGGGCCTGTCCAGGCCTGAAATGGGACTACTTTATATATGTATATGTTATTCGAATGGAAGAAGATTGTTAATTTCGAAGCATCTCTCTAGTAATAATTTTTTTCCAATTTTAACTTCTTTTCGAAATCAATTAATTTTGAAGTTGACATGGATGACAATACGTAACAAATGTGTGAGCCCTGACATTATATGGGGATGTTCTAAAATCATGTGGTGCAGTGAATTACGTTCGTGAAATAAGTAATGAATAGTCATCTTCAATAAGAGTCGGAAAGGTTTTTGACTAGCTAAGTGACTGTCAGCGTCTCAATAATGACTTTCATTTATGGAGTTAACTGTTGTTTTTGTTGTCGTCAGTGTTATTAACAGTGGTATATTACTTTCAATCTTTTTCTTGCCACTTGTTCGTTATTTTAGTATCTTACCCTCTGATACATGTCGATGTATGAAGTAGTAGACAGTAGGTATCCGCTTTTTGAAAGACGTTTGAATACATTAACTTTACTATGTGCATTATGCCAGACTTTCTTACTCTAATATTCAGTTCTATACATAACTCTGATATTAGCCGTCTGGGAAAATAACAATAACTACAACGTGCAATGAAGCAAGATTTTTTGTGGGCATTTAATGAGCCGTCTAGATTTTCTTAAACATATTTTGAAGGAAACGTCAGTCCACTGAATTTGATATCTGAAATTTCTGAAAGATAGTTAGACGGACTGGAATTGTTGCATGATTTTCTAGGAAAACTGCATGACAAAGATTTCTGGTGTGAGTCGATAAAACCTCAGTCACAGGGAGCTGCAAATTATGTCAGAATTTCTGTAGCTAATGCTGCTATTACAGAAACGGAGTGGCGCATATTTCTGCTCCTTAATATTAATCACTGCCAAATTCCACGACCAGTGTCTAATTTACACCAACTTACAAGTTCCCTGTTCTCAGTGAGAGAGACAAAACAGTCATTAACAGAATGAGAATGACGCTTCACAGCGGACTATTTTTTTTTTTACTCTGGATGTATTAAATCAAATGCCGGACTAAAAGACGCAACGAACAGTTTTCTGGTTTTGGTTGTAATGGTGCTGAGAAATTCTCAACACTAGGCTTCGTAAATTTGCGATTGTTGATCTTTTTCATTTCGGTTAATCAAAATATCATTGGTCTGTGTAGGCGTAAGTTTTATTTGGCTACTTGTCCGTGTATCTCAACGTCTCATCAGTTTTACACAGCTTTCCTCCAAACTGATTTAATGTTCTGCAAACTGACGTGAACATTCTAACACTGACACGTGCTTCCAATGCAGTCTGTCTTTAAGCACGCCTGTAATCACTGCCCTTACGTCTTCAGTAGGCTGCAAATCATGAACTGCCTCCTTCTTCTTGCATCTGTCGACTTACGAATAGCGGAAATCTTGAAACCATCAATGTACTGACGTAAATACTTTGTGAAATGTATTCCGTACAACTTATATTGCTACTCAGCTTGTCAAAGAAATTAATAGCAAAACCAAAGAAAAAAGTGGTTTTATTTCACGACACTGTCAGTTGCTATTGTATAGCGCCAGTTGAAGATGAATTAAGTTTTGTTATAAATGTTTCGTGCAGTCGTAGTGACAGGCGGATACAGAAGTGTCACGTTTTCAACCACAAAACCCACAGAAATCGAACCACTTCTGATATGTGATGAAAATAATAACGAGACGGTATCCTTTCAGAGGGTTTAAGGTTTTTGTTTCCAGTGTCACCCCAAACAACGCCCCATATTCGAATCTTTCCTACTACCGTAAACGCCACACCACCATGAAATATATCACCATGCTGATTAAATCGTAAAACATTTAAAGAGATTACAAAAGCGTTAGTCCTATTAATTTTCCACTAACGTAAAATAATGCCTACTTTGGTCCACAAGTTATGTAACCATGCGATTTTAACTATAAGTGTAATACTCTATTATTCAAATTTGATGCAGGGAAGGCATTAAAGGTAATGAGCAATAAATTCGAAGGCAATTATTCTGTACTACGTTTCGATTTTTATCGATTAAGACCTTGAGAAAACATTAAAGAAAATTCAGAATTTTAAATCCGGAACTTTGTGTTTGCCGATCCCGGTGGCCGCGCAGCTTAAGGCGTTGTTCTCCGGCTGCTAGCTTGCTGAGATGGTGGATTCGAATCTCGCCGAGGGCATGACTGTCTCTGTCTTGTGAGTGTTGCGTGCTGTCAGGTAGAGGCCTCTGCGATGGGCCGATTCCTCGTCCAGAGGATTCCTATCGAATGTTTGTTTGTCACTGAGTGTGATCAGGTGCAACATAAAACTTCTACACCTACAATGAGTAGGTAGAGGAAGTCAGACTAAGAAAGAAAGCAAGAAAGAAAGAGAGAGAGAGAGAGAGAAAGAAAGAATTTTTTATCTTTTGAATACAATCCTCCTAAGATATTTTCGATATGCCACCTTGCTCTGTCCAAAATATTATCAAATATTTCGTTTTCATATTTGCAATCATCGAAATTTCTTTGGACTTTAATAACTTGGTCATATTCAGACTGCGCCATTTCTGGTAGCCGCGCGGTCTAAGGCGTGGGTCTGATGCCGCTCGCTTGCTGGGATTTCGGTTCAAATCCTGTGAGGACAATGGATGTCAGTCTTTTCTGAGCGTTGTGTATTGTCAGCGACGGGCCGATCACTCCTCCAGAGGATTCCTAACGAGTGTGGTGTGTCTAACAGAGTGTGGTCTCGAAACCTGGACAATGAGGAAGTCTTGGCTAATTAGGGATGTCGAACCATAAAAAATAGGCTTCAACCCGTAGACTTCTGGGTTTGGCTCCATACAGAGTTTTACAGTAACACAAACAGTTTACAGCACCATGATGCCTTAGGATTGTCGGTACCAGCCAGCAACACTATATGATGTCTGTCTAATCCATGACAGTACACTCTAAAAACCCCACCTTAAAATTATGAAAACCTATATCGTGTTCCTATCCCACAGTCAGTTGTAAAAATATTATATGTTTCACACGGATTTCAGGTAGATAATATTATACTTTTTGTCACACACAATCTCAACCTTAATGCTGATATTTACAGAATACTCTCTCAGCTTTCTATTAACTAGTTTTTGGCAAAATTATTTACTATACGTAAAAAGTGGTTTTTATTTACAGTAGCTCCTCATATCGGGGCATTCGTAGTTCCTCTCAGTCTGTCAAGATAAATTACATTTTATACACCCGAGCTATTGCACCATGTACTAATCTTTCTACAAGCGTTTTCTTGTCTTTCTTAATTACGCGTTACCAAAATTCAAAGTCAGGCCGGTATTACCTGACTTCAGGGTCGCAGCTGATTGGCTAAAATGCGCCGCACCACAAACGTTAGTTACTCTGTTGGTCAGCCCGTAACCATTCTGTCGCGATCCCCGCACCCTTCCGCCTCGCGCCGACCAACCTGCGGCAAGGGTTGCTAAACGCAAGGCTTCAGGCAGGAATATGCAGAGTGAGCAGAGCGGACGTTGACTTGCTGACGCGAACCTTTTGTAAAAAATTTATATTAGTTTTAAATAAAACCCTTACATCTCAGGGAAGCCGTTCCCGGGGTCGAACCTGGAAGGGCGACTTCATTGTTTTAAGTTACCTCGTGATATTTGTATTTGTTGTTTTCCTGGTCTGAAATATTTATCAATCCCAATTGTAACATTATATACCCTAGAACTTATATTTTGGGTTTTATGAGATTTTATAAAGCCAATATTTTCAATTACAAATTATTGGTACCTTTCAATTGCAGACGAATTTGAAACACAGAAGTTTCTATACTCGGGAATGATTTACACATGAGATTTGTAGTGGGCTTATCTATTGGGGGGGGGGGTCACCTAAATTTTCGTAAGGAAATAAAAATTACATCAAATGTATATTGAGGAGATATAGTATTGAAGCCGTTCAAATATTCAAATTTTCGCTACTATTAAAAATGTAACAGTTTCCTATAGGATATATGTGCCTAACGTTTTTGGAAACTTGGACTTATTTCTTCATGCTTACAAATGAATGCTTGCTTCATAAAATCTGCTAGACGAAGTTATATATATATATATATATATATATATATAGCTTAGGAGACGAAGGATATTTACTTAGCACATTCCATTGTGGCCGTAGGCCAATACATGTTTCTGTCATTTTTCTTCTTTACATTTTTCAGTCTTACTTGCAGTTTTACTATAATTCTGACTTCTAAAATTATGTGCAATATATACTGTTTTTGTTGTTGTGTAACTACACGTGTCCCATTTTATGCGGAGGTTCTCCTTAATTAGCTGTGATTTCATGAATTACGCCTTTGTATCATAGGAATTTCAGTTCCTGTACTTTGCACGTAATGGGTTTTGATTCATAGTGTTCATTTAACAGCGGATTGAAGAGGCCTTGTGTTGGTGTCACCCACCAGACCACAAGGCCTCAACAACAATCCTGAATCTTCATACAAGTTGACAAACTTGTTTGTAAAGATTACTGTCGTCTGGGAGGTGTCAGCGTTGAGCCCTCTGTGTGTGTACTGAGATTTCATAGAAATGTGCCGCCTTTATGATCAAGGTAGGTATTCCCACCCTGATGATGGAGGAAGCAGGTTTATATGAAAAGTGGTTAAAAATCTGTCAAACCATAGGTCGTATATGCCATGAGACAAGTTATCTTCACTATCACCCACGCAGATCCTCAGATCTTCGTCAAATGGCCGGCTCCCCGATCTGCCTGCAACTACCCTGACAGATCTGTACCGCGGGACTGCTTACGTCGATACGAAAGGTATTCAGTTACGAATGGTATTTCGGGCAATGACTTCAGTGAGGCTAGAAAGAGAAACAAACCATGACCTGCTACAACGCACATATGCACACTCAACCATTCAGTACGTCAGTGTAAACATGCGTCGACCGGCGCTGAGTGCCTGGCTTGTTCGTCTGTTACAGAGTCAGTATTCCATTCATATGAAACAGACTTATGAATTTACTCGAAAAAGTTACGAAACAGACTGTACTACACACGAGGTGAATCTCATACTGCAAGTATCAAGTGAGTTAGCACCTGCAACGAAGGCCGCAAATGATCTATTGAGTATGGTTGTAAGTGTGATTCATTTACTACCTTATATATGTGGAAAAAAATTAATCAATCTCTCCATTTCGAAGACAATAACATAGATGGCATTATAATGTTAAAATCAGTCTTAAATAAATAGGATTAGATGTTGTAGACAACATTTACTTGGCACAGGTTAGAAATAATGTACGGACAATTGTGAACACAACAGTACAATTCCGGGTTCCATAATATGCAGGAAAATTCTTTGCGGTTGAGGAAGTAGCCGTTGACTATTCCAGGACGACTCAGACCCATGTAATTACGTAATACTGATCTCTGTGTAAATTTATGTTATTGTCAGTTGCAACATGTTGTAGTTTTAAAATTAAAGCTGAAGGTGTAGAGTTTTTGTGTCTTTCTTATTTTGGTGTCTTTAACTACTTATTCTCATACGCACCTGCTAGACTGCATGAAATGTGAAATAGAAAGAGCACTGAGGCTCTTTGAGCTGACTCCTAGACAGTTTTTCGGGAGGTGCAGACTAAGACCACAATTACTTCAGTCAATACAGCAGTCTTCAGACAAGTAATAGCAGTGAGTATGTCTGAAATAAGCCGCAGCAATGCTGACCACTGGGACGATTGAAATAAGCCCCTATCGCCTAGTGCTATTTGTTATATTGTCTAATTATGTCTTTTCGCCAGACAGCTATATAAATTAAGTGAATTTTCTGCCAGTCCAACAAGACTTGGCGTTATAGTACAAAGTTTATAAATTTGTGGACAAGTACCCTACTTACCACGTGGCTGAAGTTGTAGTTATTTTTAATAGATTAATTTAGGAATTATATTTGTGTGAATATAAAAACAGGAAACTTTGTTTAAATCTTATAATAAGGCAATTAAGAGACATAAATGTGTAGCTATAAGAGTAAAGTTCCTCCGATTATTTCGTAATTTAGGATAAAAGTAATTTTCACAGAATCCAAAGACAAAATGAAATGTAAAGTCACCACGTAATTAGTTTTTAATTAGTTTTTATTAGTAATTAGAAACAATACAGTCTATAAGTAATGTAATGATTATACACAGTACGCTACGATACCATGTATTACTATGACGTGGTAGGGTATTCATCCAGCGATGTCACCTCAGGTGCCTTGTAAGTCTAAAGACCAGCATCTGTTTAGTCTCCTAGTGTCACGTACTTAGTGACCACTAATTCAGAATAAAATAATTGTTTGCCCAGTCAAGAAATTTCCTGTATTTTACTCAAAAGTAGTTTATTACCGCGCTCAGAACAAAGTATGCTCTCTTAATTCTGAGCCAGACGAATCCATTCCACACCCGTCCAATTGCCTTCAGATCTCTTTTAATACTATTCTTTCGTCTAACCCTGATTCTTCTAAGATGTCCCTTTCTATCAGATTGTACAGCCAAATTGAAAAACCATGTAATTACTATGTAAGAATACTGGATTTCTTTCCATAAAATTTAGTATTAACACATGAATTACGTTAGAAATAAGGTTCTAAGTTCCAGCGGGGCTGTCACTGAATTACGGTTAGACGTTTCTCAGAGTCAGTCTGAACCTTCTAAAAAACTTTTCTTACGATGCAGGAAATCGAGAAGTAGACACCCAGTCCTTAGCAAGTCAAACTTTCCTGTGTGAGCTGATGCGGCTTCTTGAACCCAATCGTAAGCAAAAGTACAACTTGTATTTCTTAGCGCTATCAGGCTGTATATATTTAGAGCAGCGCAGCATTTGCTTTATTTCGTTAAGCTTAGAACCAAGATCATAATTTCATAAAGATGATGATGATAATAATAATGCCGACAGGGTGCACTTGAAATTTAGATTTTCACACACTTAATATCGGCATTTTACTAAAAAAAAATAGGTTTATTATGAAACACCTGAAACTTAACGCTTCTTATTAAAGATGACAATTATTAACTGACAGCCTTCACCTTGTATGTACTGAGGAACGGAAAACACCTGCGTAGAACACTTAAACGTAGTAGAAACTTAGTTAAACGGAAGTACGTAAGAAATGAAAACCCTTTAAACAACAAAAATTAACCAACCAGCTAAATTAATATCAAAATTTTTAAGGTCGTGACGTTGTGTAGTTTGGTAGAGAGGTACAAAAGTTTGGGGTGTTGCCCTGAAGAGAGGCAGCAGTGTTTTCCAAAACTTTGGAACGTATCTACCAAACAACACGCTATCACATGCCTGAAGATCGTGATCTTAATGTTTCCTACAGTGATAAAATAAAATCTAACAGCTAACTGCCTGTCTGCATGATTACGGCGTATGGTGGCGGTGACGGTAAAAACATAGCTCCGTAGGGTTTACACCGACAGTAAGTAAAGTAATAGTGTCTACCATTCACCTTTAGTTCTTGTTTAAAACTCAAGTGTTCCACCTAACCAAGTAATTCCATGTTATTGATAAATAATTTCATCATTATTTTCACAAAAACTCGCAATTTGTCACCACTGTAAAAAGTTTCACATTTATCAAGTTCCCGTAAACTATTTCGCCACGATTCATCCAAGAACTGCCTCCCATATGGGGTATATTTCATATGCTTTAACTAAAGTATTTTACGTTTTGGGGGTTTCCAAAATGAGTGCTATAAATTTCGGCAATTTTATCATTCTTAGATTAATCATCCGATGCACTTATGTAATGAAAAATGGTGGGAAATTTTCCATAAATAGAAGTACTGGATTAAATTTAGAAGGATTCTCATTAAGCCCTTTTCCTTTGGATGATAAATTTTTACCTGGCGACTACCTGCATTACATAAATTCTTCAAGCCCGGATTGTCGCTCCGAGTGGCACAAGAACGACTTTCGGCTTTAAATGCTGGAAAAGCTTCATGACTTCTAGTCACACGTTTACATTGCAGCACATATTCCATACCCATGGATAAATAGAGTGTGTGCATTGTTATTTCTCTAAGCCTCTCACCCTAATAGACCTGGAATCAAGTGAAGGATTTTCTTGAAATGTTGTTTGAAAATCGCACCACTGCGTGGCAGTCTACCTCTTTAATATTAAGTGTCTGTTAAAAGTGGGGACCGCGTAGCACAGCGGTTAAGGAGCTGTGCTACAAACCGGTAGGTGGAATTTTCATTGACATAAAATCCTTCCGATCGCACTATGGCCCTGGTTCGACTCAGCCTCTAACAGAAATGAGTACCAGGAGCATTTCCTGGGGGTAAAGGCGGCCGGTGCGTAAGGCTGACAACCTACCACCATCCTGTGTCGTTGTCATGAAATCTAGGAACCTTAACTTTCTGGAACCCTCTGGGCCTGTCCAGGCCTGTAATGGGATTGCTTTACCTTTGCCTGTTATAAGTGACGCAAGACAACGGCCGTAAGGCCTGAAGTACTGTGACTGACAGCAGCGCTGCCACATTCTGTCTTGCTGTCTCATTTAGCTAGACTTACATTTGCTTAAAATTTAAGAAAAACGTTTATATTACAGTAATATTATTTACACGATGACGAATGTGTCACTGTTAGTTGTTAGCAGTACAGCTTTGTGGGCAGAAGGATATGGTGTGACACTATACTAACCATTTTACTATTAGACGCTGTGCAGGCTGTTATTCAAAACATCTTTAAATAAACCACGCATAAATTTATTAACTTAATTGACCATTAATAGATGAACGTGAAGCAGAAGTGGCATGGAACGGTTACGTTACGTGCTTCCATTTTTAATACAGAGTAGATTTATTTGTTGGATACATTCTGTGTCGTGTTTTTAAGTGTGAGTTCCACTGCTTGATATAAATAACGTCTAGGTGAACGTTTCATTAGCCGGAGTCTCCTATCTTTTATCTCGCAATTTGGTTGCGTAATGAACCATGGTCAGTTTCTAATGAAGGTATTACAAATTACTATACTTGTAATTTGATTCATCGATACAAGAGCAAAATTTAGATGACATAGGCCTACTGCTATATCGGAAGAGATGTAGGCAAGAACTGAATTAAACTGCAGTTATTACGATTACTAAAACCTTGAAAATAACAAAAGTAGATAGCAGTATAATAGATGTTTGTGCTACAGATAGGATGAAAATTGTACTGATATATGCTTTCAATTTTTACCGCTAAATTTAAAGAATTTTGTCTGAGGTCGTGTGGGTGTAAAGGGTTCTAAAAGAGCACATTGCCAACACGTGTCACTGTGAAAGTACGCAGCATTTAAAGTAACGGAAACAACATGGACACATTTGTTTTTATGATTGCTAACGGAGAAAGCTGTGGTTGCTGCAGGCGGCTGGATGTGCGCACTGTCTATAAAGGTGGCAATTGTACTTAATCTATAATAAATTCCAAGTTAGGAATTACATTATTTTCTTTAAACCGGTACTGTGCTTCCTTTTATATATATATATATATATATATATATATACAATGTATTTTGTTGGCAACAAGTATAGAAATAAACCTATTCTGTCATCTCTTGTTTCTTCAAATTAACAATTTGCAGCGCCTTATGAAGAGAACGGCAAATATGCAAATACGAAAGAAAAGAATTCCTTTGTCTTGATGGAAAGGCGTAAATTACTTTGGAATAAAACTTTCCTATTTAGTGACATTTCTCTATGCCTGTTTTGCCACATCATTAATTATATATATATATATATATATATGTGTGTGTGTGTGTGCGTGTGTGTGCATAATGTTGTCTAATAGTCTACCATCTTCGACAATGTTAAAACAAAGACATTGTTGGTCCTAAAATCTCTTGGAAACCTTGCAAAGTTTTTGTTTAATTATGCTGAAGGGCCAGACGTTTGTGGGCATTGCCTGTGATAAAATATTGCGACAAAGAGGCCAAAACTCGATTTAGCCAATTGTACCAAGACGAAGAAGAATAAGAAGAATGTGACGGTGATTTTGCAGATGAACAAAATACGGAAATAAACTACGCACTTCTACACGTTAAATCCCTATTACTGTGAGAAAATTACAAGCAGACTG
>Ga0123353_10018688_pt1 | contig 10260 bp, 9 predicted proteins | sample TergutLab28metaG_3_FD_92763 | JGI IMG/M metagenome (GOLD analysis project Ga0123353, IMG submission 92763) | Labiotermes labralis P3 segment gut microbial communities from Petit-Saut dam, French Guiana - Lab288 P3 | ecosystem: Host-associated > Arthropoda: Insects > Digestive system > Gut ...
CAAGTAGTAAAATCGCTGAAGGACAGAAAGGTCAACAACTAGCACCAACTTCCACTTTCTTCTGAGACACACTTACTTGAACTTTGGAATTATTGTGTGCGGTAGCCTGGTCCAGTTAAGACCATTAGCTAATAAAATGTTCAGAGCAGTAGCTACCGCGCGTGCAGCTGACGTTGGAAGAGCTGGGGTATTGGGCACTTGCTGACCTCTTCGTGCTCGGATTGGTGAGCCAACACATAGCTACAAGAAAAACTGCAATTATTTGGTGTAGTCTGAAAGATAACAGAACCCTGTATAGTGATAAGGCACATTACTATCAACAGCAGCCTTTGTGCATCCTCGCACAGAAATGAGTACTGGCATGTCTCATTAATCAATATTCAATACACAATTTCTTTACATCAGAAAAACTGTGTAATACATGATGAACAGAATATAAAATTACAGCGCACGTGAAGTCTAAGAATATGTGTGTGCTAACACAATGTTATTTACGAAAAATGCACAGATCCTAATATCCATGGCCTTACTTCTTCAATACAGGTCCACAAATATTCCAAAAATCTAGTAGAAACCTAAGAATTCCAGCCACCATATGGTGCAAGGTCCATACTGAAGACCCACATAAATTAAGCAGCTCTGAACAAAAGTTAGTCACCCAAGCAACAGGCCGCTCAAGGTTGGTGCACCCCGTTCTACTACATTCAGTTTACAATTTCAACAAATCACCATCACAACATTTCATGCAGTTAAAAACTCAAGCACTTATAGAATAGGAACTCAGCCCAATTAAAATCTGTATGTTCAGCCAATCCTCCATCTAGGATACACGCAGAGTTCTGCGACATGTTCAGAAGAAACGTTCCTCTCTAGTGGGCAGTGTCACAGATACGGAGTCGAATTAGAATAATAAACCACAAATTCTGTAACTTTACATACATGAATCATACAAAAGCTTTAGAATAATATTCCAAAAAATAGGTACCAAAACCAAAATTGCTGGGACCACATCAATCCAATGCCCAATATTTTCTCCCTTTTCACAAAAGGAATGCTGGAGCAAGTCTCGCTCATCTTTTGCTACTTAGAATCCAATGTAGCTTGTAAGGTGGGGGGGCAGGAATGGTCAAAATCTTGTGTATCATATCAGAAACGTCTATGACCCTCATTGCCTTACAGATGCATAAGAACTGAAAAACTTGAAGACCAATACTAACACATCAGTGAGACATATCTACAGGGTCTGACAAATACAACTGAAAGGATGGAAATGCATAATTAATACAAATTATATATGGTACATAATGCTAAAGGTGAAAGATGTCCTGCTGCATAAGCATCTATAACAGGAATTTAAAGGATGCATTTAAAGACTGAGTTTTAAATGCATGACAGCCAATGCAAAACATCAGCCAGTGAGGATGCAAAAATCATGTGCCTTTCATGCCCATCATAACATGGCTGGTACTGACATTGAGGCAGAATGTATGGTTGTTAACTCACCTTGACTAGGAGACCAAATAATTCTGCCAAGGTCCTTCCAAGTCTCGATGAAGCACCCAGTAAAGGTTTAATATACTTCAACTGCAAAGCTGGAGGAAGCATGTGACTGCTGGACTCTGAATCCACCTCCATGGCGGTCTCCGAGGTTGAAGCATCTGTTGTGTTACCAGACTGGTGTGAATCACCCTACAACAGACATAGATCTTCAGTACATCTAGTGTACAGACGAAACTGTGAAATGACAACCCGTTAAAAAATAGTCCTTGTGTACTTATCACAATTTAAGAAGTTCCAGTATATTCGGACAGTCAATTACAATTCTTTAAATAAATTAATTAAAATAAATAAACAAATACACAAACAAACACTCAACCACAAAGAAGTGTCACCACTAATTATCCTTCCATCTGTTCAGTCCATATCACATCAACCAAAATATTTCTGTACAATTAATTTTAACAATGCCCTCCTATACATGTCTCAGTTCCACAAACCAAAAACAATGTCTTCTGGGGCTGGAATACAACATCAACCAAAATGTTTGTCACCCAAGTACAGAGACGTTAAATCTCCAAATCTGCGGTACTGGCAACCGTACGCGTTAACTTGGAAGTAACTGCATTGCTACCAAAATTACCACAATCAGCAAGTGGATTGTGCAAACTTGCTGTCATAATAACACGATGCACGGCCAGTAAAGGTTAGAGACCACAAATGTAAGGCTAACAAATTAAACAGAATTAAAAATATGAGTTTTGCAAACTTTGTCCTGTAGACAAAATTCCTTCCCACAAAGCACAGTTGGCCTAACAAATGTACGAAACTCTTACAGGTCACATAAACACTCACCCTCATTTCTGATGGGAGAAGTTTCTCCATGTCTTCTTTACCAAATTTGCAGCCTGGAGGAATTATATCATCACTGCACAGTGCCAGAAGAAGGGTGCTTTCCCACACTAATGATGTATACAACTCAGCCAAGCCATTAAGCACACTAAGTCCCAACTCAGAGCCCCAGTGTGTCAAGGACAGCGCTCGGATGTCACTCTGAAATTAGGCATCTGAGTACAAGAACTCTTCATATTAAGCTTCATAAAATATGACTACACACAATATCAACTCAAGGGCACAAGTTACGTCACATCTAGTGACATTTGGCCACTTTCTAACATTCATGGTGATAAAAGAGATCACCTTCTACCCAAATTAAAAATGATATCTTAATATTGCAGGTTATGGGTAAAAGCAACAGCTAGTGATTATGAATCACTTTACTTCTTAAACAATTACTGTATTTACCCAAATGCAAGACGATTCTAATCTAAGACAAACACATCCGCCAAAGGAAAATGTATTTATCTGATTATAAGATGACCCCCAAAAAATAAAACGGCTGCTATGAAGAAATATTTTACATTTAATTTCACACACTTAATACGCAAATCATGTCAGATTCTATCCACCTTTATCAATCAGTGTCACTGTCTCCACTTTCACAGTCAGTGCCTTCATCTTCCTAACACTCCATCCTAACATTCCCATCCTCTTCAATGTCATTCCAGAACACATCATTATGAGTCCCATCCACTGCATTGGGTATACAGCCCTTGTTAAAACCCTCCACAATCATTCTGGTAAGATGCTCTGCCATGCCACTATGATCCACACTAAATAAACAATACATTCATATTTCTTGGTTTATAAACTTACTTTAACCCACAAAGAATAACATTTTTCTAGCCAGATGTTTGTGGTGTTAAGAATTTAAATACATGTATTCTGGATTTTTGTGTCAAGTCTGATCAGTCTGAGTTCATGGCATTTTTTATGATTTTTAATTTGAGCATTGGTCCAGGTTTTATTTTTGAGTCTAGTTATTAATTTTTAATTCTTCAATATATTTTCTAGTTACTATCCTTGGACAAGATGTGTTCTCAAGTTTACAAGTTACTATTTCTACGGTGTCCAGTGACTGAGAGTCACTCAATCTACAGGGTTAACCAGGTTAGATGCTTCTTTGCGTGACTAAATGGAAACACAGCTGGCTTCCAAAACACTGTGCTTCTATAAAAAATGAGATGATCGATAAAGTCCAATAAAAGAATATTGCATCAATTAACTTCCCTTTTGCTCTGTTCTCTCATTTGGGATTTCTTTGACCCTTGAAGTTGTCCCAAAACGTTGGTGCGGAATTACCCCTATATACTGCGTAGTATCTCAGAAGAATGTGTATGTCATATGATGATTTGGCAATGCAGGCCTTGGTTTGGCTCTGTATGATTCGGCTCAGAGTGATCTGGTTCGGTGCTTCACGTGTGAATTCAAGGTGACCTCCACAAATTTAAGCACCAAATTTAAGGGAAAACCTGGTCCTTCATTTGAACAAATATGGTACATACACATGAAGCCACCACAATTTTGTACGATGCCTCAATAATTATTCATTTTGTGCTGCCCACTGGCCAGTTAACTATGGCCCACACAGGCTCTTGCCTCCATCCTGGAGCAAACATTTCATAAACATTTCTATTTTAAAGCAAAACTGTTAAGTCAGACAGTTACTGGTAATGAATGTGGGTTTTTTAAAACTTGAGACCTAAACAATACAAGGCAGGCAATGTATGTACGTGACATTGAGGCACATTCACATAACCATCCTTGCAACAGAAAAGCAGTACCTATTACTGATTTTGGGTTACTGTATTCTTGCCTTAGTTACCCAACATGCAAAGTGCACTATCATGAGGCTAATCTGGCCCTACCATATTTTTCCACATTAACTCATAAATGGCACAATTTTTGGAAAAAGATTATTGAGCATTTTTACGTTTTTGATTTTCTCTGCAAATTCTGTCTTAGATATTTTTTATTCTAAAGAAGATATCAGCAAGCTAATATCATAAATCTACGTAAGTCTTCATGTAGCGTACCAGTTACTCTTGTTGCATTTTAATGAAACTTGAAGTTTCTTGACAGATTTTAAAAAAATCCTCAAGTACCATATTTCACAGACATCTGTTCCATGACAGCCAAGTTTTTCCATGCAGACAATGGCACAGCTAAGAATCACTTTTTGCAATTCTGTTATCCCATCCAATAACGACTAACAATGTTACATATGTGACATCACTGTTACAAAACAATTACTTTTAAAATCAAATGCACATTTCTTTGGAAGTTTATGGGGCCACTGCATGTCAAATCAACATGAAAAATAGCAATTTTCAACCTGACACTTTTGGACTTCTCTGAAATTGAAACTTACAGACGCGACACACCTATGTAAGTGCCAAGTTTTAGCACTACAATTCCTGTCACAATCAAATTCTATCTCAGCTTCCAATCACATTAATTTAATTAAATGCTGCCATCTCATGCTGTCACACTGGTCTAGTCATCAGTTATTCCTACAATTACTTCCAGTTCAGTATTCCTGTTTATACCCAAAAACAAGTGTCATTATTATGCTAAGGTAAAAACTGCACAGCACTTCTACAGGCTATGCGCGTCAGGGTCTGAGACTGAAACATCTGATGGTGGCCTACCTCCCAGTCCCTCTCCCTCCTCCAACTACAAATAAGCAACTATCTATTCAAGTGTTGTACCCTTTTTAATCCTCCTTGCATCATCTTGATTCTAGTATAGCAGAGCTAACAAGACAAGGACCAAGTGTGAATGGCATGTCACATAACAGGCATTGTCTTGCAAGCCAGCACTGACCTGTCTATGACTCCCAGCACAAAAGCATTATCCAAGTGCATTGTGGTACCCTGATTGTGCAAGATTGGAGGTTCTAACAGCAGAGCTGTTGAAGATTGAACTCTTCTGGGATGTGACACTGTGTCATCATTGGGCAAGTGTTCCCAGTGTTTTGGAGGTAATATGATCCTTCAAAACACCTGTAACTACTCACCTCACAAACACACCATCATGTCTCAGAAGATCCGAATCTCTGAATATTGTCATGTTATGATTCTTTCATTGGTTCTCAATCTGGACCACTCATACACTATGCCAAAACTGATATCAGACATCTCACAGATATATATTTCTTTAGTGTAATGATGATATACGGACCTGCCCTGTGCGACAAACATGGACGAACATCACAACATAACCATGTGCAGCACCTATTGCATGCAGGAGGGGAGTTGCAGCAACTGACGTAAATGCCGTGTCAAGGCTGGGAGCTGATGCTAGCTCATGTAGCAACACTGAGCTGCCAGGCTCCTTGACAGGTTTGTGAAGAGGCTGCAGCCGCTCAAGTACATTGCTCAACTGATGAAGGCCTTCCTTCAGTACCTGAGGCTCATGTGCAAGGTTCTGAAACACACAGCCCAGCACCAATCAGTTTCTTGTAAAATGAACTGGTCACATACATTTCAGAATAATACAATATCTCTGCTTTCCTTACCTTACCATGTGGTGCTGTTAATTCACCATGGTCTACAATAGACATGGCTACAGCAAGGTTAAATATGAGCAGAACTACATATAAGAAATCTGAGGTTCTTGTGGTGGTGGTGGTGGTGGTGGTTATGATGGCATAATGCAATACGTACACAGACTGTTTCAAAAAATTGCCTTTCACAACCAAAAAGAAAATAATCTTCATGAAACATAAGATTCAGGATCTTCAATTCTTCTACTTTGTATACAAATCACCACTTCCTTCAGGTTTAATTAACCAATAACATTTAACTAATTACCGCATGACCATTGCATTTGTTTTTGTTGTCACTATGTAAAATAAACCTAATAAGAAAATAATCGGTTCCTTTATGTCATTTTTAATACCCCAACCAACAGTATGAAATGTCATTCCCTCAAACATTCATTAAATAGAGATGTGACTTTGCTTGCCTGGCAATCATGAAATATACATGTCTTTACAGGAGATACACCATGGTGCAAATATGCTCCACTTTAGTTCATTTTTCGTCAATGAACAGAAGACATATTCTACCTTCAAATCTATGAATTTAGTATTCAGTAGCCTGTATGGAGATGAATCTACCTGCACACGGACATCCAACTGCTACAAAGTAACTACTCAAGTAATGAAAGAGATTACCAAGTTTACAAATTAAAGCTATACATAAATATCACTTAAATTAAACTTGCACTCACCAGAATTGACTTACAAACAGACGCTACAGCCTGTGCAGCTGTTACAACTGGGTAGTCAACTGGAAGATTTGGCAGTCCAAGGATAGACAACAGTGGAACCAGTCCACCTTGAGCAACAAATTCCCGACAGTGATCGTCTGTTGAATTGTTACTTAATATCGCATCCACAAACTTCATCTAAAAGCAAAAAGCAAGAGAAAATTTCACACATCCCACATTCTGAGAAGTATTCTATTTTTCTCTACATTCCCAGCAAATTTACCAAAACGATCCCCACAGTTTTCTTATAAGTCTTCAATACAACAAGACCATAATATTTCTACACAAAAATATTCATAACCCATTGAACAACGTCAACAGCAACACACAAACCATATAACATGACTATATCCAATGTCCTGTCAACAGCAACTCACCAAAAATTAAATTCTACCAGTATTTAACAGGAACACAACAACAACTATACAGGTTTCAAAGCAGACTTACCACATTGAGAATGTAGTCAATCAGAGCAATGGGCGTTTTTTCATGCAATGCAGAGGAATCTGAAACAGCTTCCTCGCGCTGGGGATGTGAAGAAGTAGATGCTTCCTCCTCATCCTCATCTTCCTCATCACTGCTGCCCCCTTCATTGTTTCCAGTGGGGCGGGGAGCAGGAGCAGGAGACACTTCCATTTTGTTTTGTGCTCTCCAACAAACATACTTGGGGTCACGACCGAGAGCACACAGTTCCTCAAGCAACTGAAACAAGGCACGTCTTTTGAGCACCACAATTTTACACAGAAGACTTCAAACTGCACACACCAACAGCACAAGGAGTTTCTGCTTTCAATGCAGTAAGAACATACGTGGCATGTGCAGTAAGTTGAATGATCACTTAGCAATGAACAAAACAAGACAGCAGTAACAGATGCTAAACTGCAAGCAGCAGAGGGGTAGCTGTTGTGACCTACTTCACAGAAACACATTGTGAAATGTCTACAGACTGTAAGTGTTCCACACAATCTAATTTTACCGTAAAAATTTTAAAAATCCAATAAGCAAACAAGAATAGAAATGACGAAAATTCATTTCCATAAAATTTTATGTTACTCACTTCACAGTACTGTCAGTATTTAATTGTAAAATGCTCAACAGCGGCATGACTGATGAATTATGAACTGGAACGGATCTAGAAAGAAGCAGTTATGCTGTTCACCAGACACTGCTTGGATGATCAAATACAGGAGAATGACGTGTGGCACACTGAAGGCACGGGATACAAGACAGCCACAAACAAGTGTGACTGTAAAACCTGCAGGCACAAGACCTTGGATGACGGAGGTTTAGACAGGAGAATAACATCAAAGTGGATCTGAAAGAAACAGGGTGTAGGAGTGTGGACTGGATACATCTAGTTCAGAAACAGACCTGTAATGGGCTCTTGCAAAAAGGTCACTATATATAGGGAATTTCTTGAACCCCTGGGCAACTACCACAAAAACCCTTTTGTGCAGCAAGAGACTTACTTGAAGACATTTTGTCTGTCACCCTGTAAGTTCATACCCGCATACAAAGATTACAGAAAACAATGAAAACAGTGGAACTGCAGAGGCCCTACATGGAACTCTAAGCCATCATCCCACTAGAACAGCACATAACATCCTCGACTAAACAGGTGAAAAGATGTTACAATATTACCTTGATTATTGCATATGTTGCATCCACTTTCAAACTTGGCTGATGCCTCATCAGTTCATCCATCGCATTGCCAAGGTTAGAAGCTGTGTCTCCCATGGGGTCAGAGCTACGACGGCGCCTCATTGCAGCCAGGTAGACAGGGGAGAGGAGGACTTTGAAGAGTCTGTCAAACGGATCACACCTCACAAAAGATCCAAGACCACGGGTATTCAAGCAAAGGGCACTGAATACATTTGGCAGTGATCCTAGTATCTCTCGAGTTGCTGGTACCTGATGACAAATTGACACTATGAAAGTTAACAACGAAACAAACATTATGTTCACAAAGACAATTTCTATGCTGGTACTGTACTTACATCCTTCACAAGTAGAGCATGTAGGACCACATCAGTAAGGCCATTATCCTGTAGGGATGAAAGAAGGGATGGCTCTTGGAACACATACACAGTGACTACATCAGTTGCTAACAGGAACAGAGAAGGTCCATAGTACTCGGCATTGCTAATGATGTGCTTCAGAGAGGACGGAAGTGAACCTTCCATCACATGACGAATGCTATCTGAAAAAGCTGGGTCCTGTATGGCCTTTTTTAAAAAGTTTAACATCGATTTGAGCAAAGCTGCCCGCTGTGGCAGACATGTTTTTCCTGTCCTGGCAGCACTGTAATCTGGCAGGGCACCACTGGACTTTGAACAACTCGCCACCTGTGATGATACCAAGGCAGTCTCACTTGACACAGAGGGGGTAACTGATGTTGACTGCTGAGGCAACTGCACCGGCATATTTGATGTCTGGGAACTAGACGCTTCTTGGGGAGCAGTGGGTGTCACTTCCATTGGGGACAGCAGCGTGCTCACATTGAGTCTATCCGCACTCTGTTCACTACCACTTGGATTACTGTCATCAGCAACCACATTTGTAAGCTCCGTACTGTTGTGCGCACTCACAGTCTGTGCTGCAACACCTTGTCCTGATTGCTCTTGGACTTCCAGTTGAGAATTTGGGAATGTTATCTCAAATGGCTGTTCCTTCCGGCACACGTTCACTTCCATCTGCATAGCAAAAACAAATTACCCTCCAACAATACTGACCATACTATATCACATATAAACCGTAACTAAATTTCACTTCACACTTACCTCCAAACGATTGATAAAACTTGTTAATCCCCCATGCATTTGGAATGCTTGCATGTCAATATTTGTTATAAGGTCAATCACCCTCACAGCTCGTGTCACAAACTGGAAAATATTAAAAAGTGTGAAGGGGAGACAATGAAAACATTTTACAAAACTGAAATTCAAATTATGCAGCTGATTCACTCAATAATCTTTAAATTATATATATATATATATATAATATAAAGATGTAAGTGTGTGTGTGTGTGTGTGTGTGTATGAATGTATGTATGTGTGTGTGTGTGTGTATATATATATATATATATATAACTGGTCAAAGTTCTATCAAGAGAAGGACAAGTGTGTGGACCAATCTGATGGAATGCTAGAGGTATACACCATAATGGTCTAGCTGCACCTTAACCAGCATTACTTACTTACTCCATGGTGCAGAGTCCTTCTTGAGAAGCTAACTGGTTTGCAGCTAGTCAAGAAATTCCCCGCATTTTATGGAACCCGAAGGTTCATTACCATACTCACAAGCGTCTGCCACCTGTCCCTATCCTGGGCCAACCCAATCCAGTCCACATATCCACATCCTACCTCCTGGAGATCCATCCTAATATTATCCACCCATCTATGCCTAGGTCTCCCCAGTGGTCTTTTTCCCTCCTGTTTCCCCACCAAGACCCTATACGCACCCCTCGCCTCCCCCATACGCGCCACATGCCCTGCCCATCTCATTCTTCTTGATTTTATCACCCGCACAATATTGGGTGAGGAGTACAGATCACTTAGCTCCTCGTTATGCAGTCTCCTCCATTCCCCC
>Ga0123353_10018690_pt1 | contig 10260 bp, 6 predicted proteins | sample TergutLab28metaG_3_FD_92763 | JGI IMG/M metagenome (GOLD analysis project Ga0123353, IMG submission 92763) | Labiotermes labralis P3 segment gut microbial communities from Petit-Saut dam, French Guiana - Lab288 P3 | ecosystem: Host-associated > Arthropoda: Insects > Digestive system > Gut ...
CCCCCCCCCCCCCGCGAACAAAATTCCTGAGTACGCCACCGACACGGATCATTACAAAATGAAACACCACAATCCCCCGAAATCTCTGTAATTATTTGCCAGTCGACAAGGCGTAACGTCTCAGAAAAGTTTAAATCCCCATCACTGTCACTGCGAGAACATCAGATCTCGCACAAAACGTGACATTCCGCTTGTGTTTTCAGCACTAATGCAATAACAAACCAAATAGTGGAAAACCCAAACGGTATGGGTATCAGTCACGCTGCATTACGTAACGTAATAATAAGTGATAATAAGTGCAACCAAACATTTATTATCCTCTCCGCAAGAGCAGGCCACCGAAACTTATCCCGCACAGTAAGGCAAATTATCACTTGTACGACTGCCCGTTCAGTGAAACTGTACCTGTCCAATAACGCCCTCTGTCTTTTTCGTGACAGTCTCTAACAGAAACTTATCCAGCCTCTCAAGTTTCACTACAATGTTCACAGCCCAAGTACGGAATATATCCTGTACAGTAAGGTCCACTACAGATTTACACGAGTATGAAACCTGGGTCCTCTCATGCGTAGTAAGGTCCATTTCTATGTTTATACCATCAGGGTTCTTTCTACTATAATTTTTGGTGGCAAAGAGTTAGACAATCTGCTTTGCTACATAGCCAAGTGCAATCTAATGACATACGAGGGCTGTCCGCAACGTATCCGTCCATTTTGAATATCTCGACAGCCGATCGCGTGGCCTTGATGTAAATTCGCAGTCAATCAGAGGAGGCTTTACTGTGTATCCGTGAATAGTCACCCTCCCGTGGGGCTAGTCAGTCGGCAGTGAGACGCGGTTGGCTGAGTTTGTGTGCTGTGTGACTGTCGTATTCACAAATCTCCTCCCTTTCAACGGCGAGTTTAGCTTTGGGAAATGCCAGAGGTCGCAGGACGCCAAATCAAGGCTCTAGGGGTGGCTGATAGACCTGGGTGATGTGATGCTTTGCCAAAAAATAAAAGCCTGCACAGAACTGTAGAATGGGCAGGGGCATTGTCGTGATAAAGCTGATCTGCTCGCTCGGTCATTGTGAATGTGACGGTCAAACAGCACACAAGCTCAGTCCACGGCGTCTCACTGCCGACTGACTAGCCCCATGGTAGAGTGACTGTTCACGGATGTGCAGTAAGGTCTCGTCTGAATGGCTGCCAAGTTAAATCAAGGCCACGCGACCGGTTCTGGAGATATTCGAAATGGCTGGATACTTTCCGGACAGCCCATGTACTTTCTGACTTCGTCTGATCAAAAGACGTAACTACGTAATAAACATGAAGCAGAAGAGTCCTTCTCAAAAGGTTAATAGTTGTCAGCTAATTAAAGAAGCTTCAGCATTTTATGTAACCTAAGTTTATTACCTTATTGACAGGAACTGGTATCGACTGGCGGGAAAGAAAATTGATCAGCAAGCTGTACATGAATGAGGGTGATAAAAGTACGTCTGGACCAGTGGGAGACAAGAAGTGTGAAGACTGGAAGAGGAGTCAGACAAAGATGATGTATGTCACCGATTATATTCAACTTATGCAGTGCATAACTTACCAAGAATGCTCTTGAAGTGTTTGGAGACTGCAAAGAGGAAACAACTAATTTGCACTGTGAAATATGCAGAAGAACTTGGGCTACTGGCTAAGGATAAAACGGTGCTACAGGGCATGATTGATAGACTAACAGAAATTTACAGACGCTATGGAATGGAAATTAAATGTGAAAAAAAAATCTAAGGTAATGGGACTCTCAAGGCAACCATCCCCAATAGCGATTAAGGCAGATCCATAAGAACTATATAACGTGAAATTATCAGCTATTTGGGTAACCTGATAACAAATGATGCAAGATGTGCATGTGATGTTGCACGTAAATCCAGAATTTTTATGGAAAAATCAGCAAGAAACAAGATAAGGCTCCCTTCACAAGCAAATTTGGCTAAAATTTAAGAAAGAAACTAGCAAAATGTTACATTTGGAACATAACTTTGTATGGTGCTGAAACTTGAACGTTTCGGAAAGCAAATCCAAAGTACCTGAAAAGCTTTGAAATGTGTTGCTGGAGAAAGATTGGACCGATCGTGCGAAAAATGAAGTATTACACAGAGTCAAGGTGGAAGAAAATATCCTGCATACAGTGAAAATAAGGAAGGATAAATGGATGGTCACGTGTTGTGTAAGAACGGCCGTCTAAGCCACGTTATTGAAGGGCAGATGGAACGGATCGGAACAGGCAGAAGAAGAAGAAGAAGAAGAAGAAGAAGAAGAAGAAGAAGAAGAAGAAGAAGAAGAAACAGCAGATGTAAGCTGATAGTGGATAAATTAAGGAAATGAGATGATAATGTACTTTGACAGATAAAGCACTAGATTTCCCTCTGTGGAGTATTCGTTTTGGAAGAAGTTATTTCTATTGTCTTTGATAAGAAGCAGTAGTAGTAGTAGTAGTAGTAGTAGTAGTAGTAGTAGTAGTAGTAGCACTACTACTACTACTAATAGTAACATAACGGCTTTGAAGACATCTGCTGAGATGTGAGTCTTATTACTGCTAATTTATAGACGCTCCTCAAATTATGGACCGTAATGCTTCAAGTCCGGTCCCAGTGGCCGCGCGGTCTAAGGCTTAGGTTTACGGCCAATCGCCTGCTGAGATTGTGGGTTCGAATCCTACCGGGGACATGGATGTCTGTCTGTTGTGAATGTTGTGTGTTGTCAGGTAGAGGTCTCTGCAACGAGCTGATCACTCGTCCAGAGGAGACCTACCAACTGTGATGTTTCGTTTTATGTGTGTGATCTACGACAAACCTTGTGAATGAGGAGGACCTGGCCCATTGGGGGCTGTCGCGCCAAAAACAAGCATAAAATACTTCTTCGAATTTGATTCAAACATTTTACAATAACTTGTACAGAATGTGAAATTGTCACACGGCTCTCTTGGGAAATTTCCCTAACTTTCCTTTTGAGAATGATAAGTAATGAAGTACTGAAAATAGGGAAGCGAAGTTTGGTAAGGAGATGAATTACAAATATATCTAGAATACCTTCGTATAGTATTTCGTTCTTAAGTCGACACTTTAAAATATGGCGACGGTTACCTAGTGGATTAGCAATTATTTTGATAACAGTTGTGTTCAGCCAAATAAGATAACATTATCTAGGACACTGTGGCAATGTTATTTACCTAAAGACAGAGAACCAATATAAAAGGGTCCATAAACACTATTATTACTTCTGCCTGAAATTCACATTTGTTAAAATCAGTGTAAGTGTAAAAGTAATTCGCCCACTTTCTTACAGTCAATATACTAAGTAATAAATTCACTCAATAAAATACCATAGAACTGAAATCATGAAATGTAATTCATGGTGAGTGTCAACTACTATATGTTTCGGCAATTCACGCCGATCCATTTATTGATCGCCCAGTGTGGGAGAACGATGACCGGTTTGGTTAGTTGGACTTGTGTGTTTCTTTGTTTCAATAGATTCCCTGAAGACGGCACTCCGGTGTTGAAGCATGTAGGAGTTTATATCTTGAATTACAATATAAGCTTTGTATTTTATTGCATTTTATTGAGTGAATAAGTTGAATAATTCTCTCAGTCTGTCTTAAACAAAACGTATTAACTAACGATAATCGGATTATGCCACGGACGGCATCATGTGACGACGAAGTCTGCAGTGTGGGTAATCAGGGGTCACATTTCAGATCAGGTTGCAAGCAGAAACATGGAGTGTGGGTTCAAGGACTTGGAAGTAATCCGCTCCTCAAGCGAGCTTATAGTACTGATTCATGTGAGTCGCCACCGGACACCGTCCCAACGGTCCCAGGGGAGTTCTGGCTGCCGTCATCCGCTGGCGGCTTACAGGGAGGCTTTACATCTACTGACACTGTGGAAGGGATGGAAAAGTCTCGGGAAGTCTAGAGTAGTCTGTCATTGTTCGGAGGCTTTTGTCGGTCAGCAAAAATCTTCGCTTTCTCTCACAGATTCTCACATAATCCGAACAGGTCACTTACCCCAACCCCCCTCATAGGGCCATTCTTACTCACCCACAAGCTCCTGCACACACACTTAACCTCATCCACCAGTATCCCTATCGATAAATTCAATCAATGAATCACAGATTAACCCACGCTCATGCACACACAACACCAATGATTCATCTACCCATAACCACATTCACTAACAACCATCCTTAAGTTAAATCACCCCCTACCAACAATAAATCTATTTCCCTCACTACTAATAACTCAGTCGGTATAGCGACTCGCTACGGGCTGGACGGTCCGGGGATCGAATTCTGGTGGGGGGGCCGAGATTTTCCGCACCCGTCCAGACCGGCCCTGGGGACCACCCAGCCTCCCATACAATGGGTACCGTGTCTTTCCAGGGGTAAAGCGGCCGGGGCGTGGCGTTGACCACCCACACCCATCTAGCGCCGAGGTTAAAGTAGGAGTAAAGCTATACCTCTACTCCACCTCTGGGCCTTCGTGTCCTGTTATAGGGTGGCCTTTACCTTTATCTTTACTATAATCTCAACACTGTCAATAGTTTTGTCTCTTCCCGAAACAATCCAGAGAGGTTCTGCAGACCACCTGGCGTCCTATTCAACGGCTATCGAAGGCTGTATCCCGCTGGAGGAGGAAAGATGTTAGAAGGGTAAGGTGGCCGTGTAGTGAAGCTGACCACTCACATCCATCTAGTACTGAGGTTAAGAATGAGTGGAGTTACGCGGTCTCTCCACCATACGTCTTCATGGTTTGCACAGGAACAGCTTGACATTTTGTCTTTTGTTTCACTCCCTCCTTCATTCACTCACACATTTACCAAGAGATTCACTCACACACACACACACACACACACACACACCCACACATGCACACACACACACACATACACATACATACACAACACACACAACATACACACAAAACACACACACACATAAACACACAACACACACACATACACATACACACACAACACACATACACATACACACACAACACACACATATACACACACAACACACACCCACACACACACATACACACACAACACACACACACATACACATACACACACAACACACACACACATGCACACACACAAACAACACACACACACCACATACACACACACCACGCACACAACACACAAACAACACACACACACACACACACACACAAAGGTCTTTTAAAAACTCCGAAAATAATTTCCAAGACAGGATGTTACAAACACAATAGGCATATAAATGAGCACACCGGACCTCTTGTGACCACAGTAAATTTACATTGGTTTCTGGCTATACGAAATTAATCTCATTACATTACTGACAATAGCAAAACATGAAGGCTGCTCTCAATACACACTGTAGTTGTGACGAAAGCTGCAATAACTACATACAAGTAAAATTACGGTACATCTGACCAACTGGTGCATCGTCCTACGATCCCTAAGGCTGGCCTCAAACAATCAAATTTGTTCAGTTTTCAACTGGACAACCTGTACAGGGTTATTCGAAATGAGTGTCGGAGTTTTAACAACTGCCACCTCGTTCTCCAGATGCAACCCCACGTGATTTCTTTCTATGGGGTTACGTCAAGGATCAGGTTTATGTTCCTCCTCTTCCCGCAAGTATCCCGGAACTGAAGGTACGAATCAGAACCGCCAATGAAACCATCACCGCTGCCATGCTACAAACAGTTCGGAACGAACTCGATTATCGTTTTGATGTTTGTAGAATCACAAAGGGTGCACATATAGAGCACCTGTACGGTATGTAACAAAACCGTAGAGTGGTGTTCTATTAAATGAAAAAATACATACACTCCTTTAGGTTTCTGTGACCGTGCATCGTGAACAAATCGTGAAGTGAGAGAGAAAACCAACAAGATGCAACAGTTAGATGTTTATTATCAACACTTTCGCAACATGTTTCGGGCATCATTATGCCCATCTTCAGGAGACCAAGACGTGTGTTACTGCACGTGGTGTGCTGTAACACACGTCTTGGTCTCCTGAAGATGGGCATAATGATGCCCGAAACATGTTGAGAAAGTATTGATAATAAACATCTAACTGTTGCATCTTGTTGGTTCTCTCTTTCACTTCACGACATACACTGCTATCTCAAGTGTATTGTGTATGACAAGTTGTTAAAACCCCGACAATCATTTCGAATAACCCTGTATTTGTGACAGTACCCGAACATGAAGGCCGCACTCAGCACATACAAGTCAAGTTACTATACAAATGTCTTAACAGGAGCGACATCCTACATTCCATGACGATGGTATCGTGTAATCAACCTTTTACGGTCTCAGTTGGCCACTTTTTATTTACCAAAATATCAGACTTGTTCGGTTATCAGTACGATTGTCGCAAATTCAGATGTTCATTTCCACGTGCACAGTGGACATGGACAAACCGGTAAACTGCGCGCAGGAAAAGAGGTCATTGTAGATAATACAATTATGTCAGACAGAAACCTTGGACCCAAGTAGGGTAGGAGGTAAGTGCAACTGCACTTAAATAATGTAATGATATGGTTTTACCTTTACAGCAACCACTCCCACAAGGAAGCACGTACAGTTGGTTACCTTACGTTCAAACATGCAAGCAGCTGTTCTTTACTTTATCAGTTGGATGATCTCACACCGTAAACACTAGCAGCAAACCAACAGAATATCAACACTGCTTCCAAGAATGTCTAAAGATACAGGCTACTTCGGTCCTCTATTCCCTTCAGATTGAGGCCCATTTAATGCTATTTAAATGTTCTAATCTGTATAAGATTCAACAGGCAGCCGTTCTACTATACAGGGTGTCCGGGCTAGAGGTATACAATAATACATGCTTATGTTTTAGTACCTAAAGTCTTTATGAAATTTATGTTTTCAGCAGTGTACAGAGTAACTCAAAAAGATTTTTATGCACGTCTGTACACTTCAATGTGTGCACGTGTTGTAGCTCGACAGATATCTAAAACGATATTCAAGCTCTTGCCACGTGTTTATCAGCATGTGAGGTGTTATAAGCTGAAGGTCCTACTGCCTGGCCCCCTAGATCTCCGGATTTGACACCATTAGAATTTTTTTGCATGGGGGTTTATTAAGGACGTTGTGTACAGGAGAAAAGTTTGAGATCTGGCTGATTTGAGACAACGTATCATTGAAGAAGTTGAGCTTATAACACCTCACATGCTGATAAACACGTGGCAAGAGCTTGAATATCGTTTAGATATCTGTCGAGCTACAACAGGTGCCCACATTGAAGTGTACGGAGGTGCATAAAACTCTTTTTGAGTTACTCTGTACACTGGTGAAAACATAAATTTCATAAAGCTTTTAGGTACTAAAACATAAGCATGTATTTTTGTATACATCTAGCCCGGACACGCAGTATAAAGTCACAAGAACGTATTTCAGGACACTGCAAAAATTTGGGGTGAACTGCTGGTAAACAGACGTCCTGTTTCAGGTCCGGGCGTTATTTCCTTCAAAGGCGACATTGTCCGGGTTTTCGGCTACCGATCTTTTCACGAACAAAAATCATGGTATTCCGCATTCATTACGGCTGATGGTCGAGAAAAGGGTTAAAACACGTGGAGCAGAGGATTCGGGTTTGCATAAAAATTCTCTCCATTATCACATGTTATTGCCATCTTGCCGTTTTACGTTAGGGTCCAAATTCTCCTAATGTTCTCCCATTATTACGATTTCTCCTTTTCGAACATTCTCCAGTCACCTCAGCATTAGTATTCGCACAAGGACAGACAGCAGCGAGAACGACTGATTCACTCGGTTGGGGATACAAGGTAAATACGAGGGCTGTCCAGAAAGTATCTAGCCATTTTGAATATCTTGAGAACCGGTCACGTGGCCTTGATGTAACTTGGCAGCCAATCAGAGGAGACCTTACTGCGCATCTGTCAACAGTCACACTCTACCGTGGGGCTAGTCAGTCGGCAGTGAGACGCCGTTGACTGAGCTTGTGTGCTGTGTGACTGTCGCAATTTCTTGACTAGCTGCAAACCATTTACATTCTCAAGAAGGACTCTGCACCATGGAGTAAGTATTCCGTTTCAGATATTCACACAACTCTTATTATATCTCAGGGAATGTAACTCAAGGTTTTAACAGAATTTTAACACTGATTTAGTTTTTTACGTGATCGAATACGACTTTGAATTTAATGTGCACTCAATGTAACATGTTTTACATTTTATGTAAAGATTGCCTGATGCTGGTCTAGTGACCGACAGTAGTACACGGTAAGGGAAATAAAATATTGTGTTTGAGTGTAGAAAGAAACATTATGTTGTATTTCCATTGAACCTCCTTTGCTATAATATTGTAGGTTTGTCTTGTGCGGTTAGTAGCCAGTTACATTGCCGTGCGGTACCGTAGTTATTGCTAAAGGGCCCCTTACACCCTAAAGGGTCCCATACACCCTATAGGTCCCCATACACCCTAAAGGGCCCCATACACCCTAAAGGCCCCATGCACCCTAAAGGGCCCCATACACTCTATAGGTCCCCATACACCCTAAAGGGCCCCATACACTCTATAGGTCCCCATACACCCTAAAGGGCCTCATACACCCTAAAGGCCCCCATGCACCCTAAAGGGCCCCATACACCCTAAGTTAAACTGTGCAGTTTAACTGTGTAAGACACTGCACGAAAAACTGAACAGAATGTTCTCTGGCACAGCACAGGTTTGTCAGCTTTTCTGTCAGTTCTGTGCGTCTTCTTGTGCGTGTGACTGTGGTGGATAAAAACCAGGCTGTCGTTTGCTGTTTGCTAGCCACGTCGGCCATAATGTTATCCGAAAAGAAGAAAAGAAAGCGTAAAATGTGGAGTAGGAAGTGGTATTTGAAAAGGAATATATCATGCGATGCTCATCTGCTGAATGAACTCCTAGAAACGGATGTTGCCTAGAGATGATGCCATCGTGGTGTCGGCAGGTAAACTGAGGAAACTGTGGGATTCCCTGAGTGAACTGCGCAGTTCTGTGTGTGAAAGACGAGTGGAAAGGACAGTTCCGAGGCCTGCGCTATTGCCTGTAAAACTGCACAGTTTACTCAGTTTTCCCTCCCGTCAGGTATGACGTCACACAGTAAAATCGCTCAGTTTAACTGAGAGTACAGAGCGCCCTGTAATGCGCTATATATTCGTTGCATGGTTTAATTCAGGAATTCAGTAGGTTCTACAATGGTCCACCATTATGTGTAAAAATTTTAATTCGTTATGACCATTCGTCTCAAGTCAATTATACGTTTATGTCGGTTCTGTTTTTGTTGTTGTTCATTGCTGTCTTGCTTATGACGCAGTCTGGTCCTCTGAGGGTCAATGTTTTAGTTGTGTTGGCTGAAATATTTTGATGACGTATATTCTGATTCGTGTACAGGGTTTTATAGTAAAGTTACAGTTCTGCTTATCTGCAGACAGATGGGGTTTCATTTCATTACTTCTTGGCTTTTATGCTGTTTTATACTGTCTCCTTTCCTTAACGAAAACCTGCTTGGTAAAATCGTGTATCATATGAGTGTATTTTGTCAGGCCTTAACAGTATACAGGGTGTTTCATAATGTTACAAACATTTATTATACGAAAACCGGAAGACACGTATTTACGTGATTTTTTTTGGGGGGGGGGGGATATGTCAAAGACCGGGTATTCGTACCCCCATTGCCACGTGACCCCGCTGACTTAAAGGCACGGATCATTGCAGCAGTGCAGAATATCGATGCACCCATGTTGACGTGTGTGTGGCAAGAACTTGAATATCGTATCGATGTGTGCCGTGTCACCTGTGGTGAACACATCGAACATCTATAGTTGTACAAAAAAAACTTTCTCAGTTTTCCTGTGGCTGTGAATAATTCCATTAAGGCAGGTCCTTTCGTTTTCTTGTTATAAATGTTTGTACTCCTCACCCAATATTGTACGGGTGATAAAATCGAGAAGAATGAGATGGACAGGGCATGTGGCGCATATGGGTGAGGAGAGGGGGTGTATAGGGTCTTGGTGGGGAAACCGGAGGGAAAGAGACCACTGGGGAGACCTAGGCATAGATGGGTGGATAATATTAGGATAGATCTCCAGAAAGTGGGATGTAGGTATATGGACTGGATTGGGCTGGCCCAGGATAGAGACAGGTGGCGGACGCTTGTGAGTGCGGTAATGAACCTTCGGGTTCCGTGAAATGCGGAGAATTTCTTGACTAGCTGCA
>Ga0123353_10018691_pt1 | contig 10259 bp, 5 predicted proteins | sample TergutLab28metaG_3_FD_92763 | JGI IMG/M metagenome (GOLD analysis project Ga0123353, IMG submission 92763) | Labiotermes labralis P3 segment gut microbial communities from Petit-Saut dam, French Guiana - Lab288 P3 | ecosystem: Host-associated > Arthropoda: Insects > Digestive system > Gut ...
CCAAAAGGTGCGATTGTTGAGCGTGGCGCATTTCCCGAGGGTTGTAAAGTCGAACGGAAATAGGGGAGTAGTGACACAGTTACGAATTGAGAATTACGAATGACGGATTGGAGGAGAGTTATGAGAACGAGAATGAAGGTGGTTTGTTGGAGTGCGACTATTCTTGTGCTGATAGCAAGTGCGGGATGTGTTGTTATATCGGAGTGGGGGGAAAGGCGGAATGAGGTCACGCGCGGCTATTATTGGATAAATGCGGACGGAGAGGGTGTTCTCTGTATAGAACATATAAGCGCATCAACTAATAACACTTTGAACATACGCAACGTGTATGTAACGGGCTTCCCATTCTTACAGGCATACCGCATTGAAGGTCGTAAGATTTTCAACTGCCGTTGGGTAAATCGCTTAGATGAGTCTGTTGTAGCACGGGATGATTTCGACATCGTTAGTAGTAAATGGCTTGATATGTACAAGGCTTGCGAACAACTTCCCAATAAGCTGAAACAAAACGATAGTCCCCACAACCCATTAGGAAATAGTCCTGTTGTCGCCATTACTACAATGGACTGGGGTCCTTGGGGTTCCCCCTCGCCAGAAGCCGCTTGGTCTTACTGGACAACGTGGCTATGGACGGGAAGACCAGAGGAAGTCCCCGAGGCAATCGAGGCGTTCCGTCAAGCCATAGAGCAAGTGTTATCCGTGCCTAAGTATGCAAAGAAATACCGTTCTTATCTGCGGGCAGTCCCCTTGCTTACGGAAGAGGCGTTAGAGGCGGAAAAAGATACGCCCCTGATTGACTTGAAGAAGATGAGTTATCATGTGCAGTATGCGACGAGTCACCCTTACGTGTTGTTCCCTATTTCTGGAACGCCGTTTTGTTTTTCTGTTAAAAGATATACACCTGGAGACAAATTCAAGGCTCGATACGAATGGGACGGTAAGGCGTATTATTTTCTTATCGAGACATTCAAAGGTGGGTGAGGAAGTTCTAAAATTGGAAAGCAGGAAGAAGTTATTATGAAAAGAATAGCATTGTTGATGGTGGGAATGTTAGTGGCAATCGGGACACAGGCGCGGCATCCACAATTTACGCGGTTGGCGACACCGGGCGACCCGACGTTTGACATCGTGATTTCTTATTGGCGGAAAAATCCCGATGACGAGATCAAGGGGAAGGTGGGGCTTATCATCACCAATTTCGCCCATTGCGTGTATGAAAGCACGGAAGGGGTGCACCGTTTAAAGAAGGTACGGATTTTCACAAGTGAGAAAAACGCAGACAAATGCGATATCCAATGGATTCAGTATAGGCATGCTGACAGCTCGGTAAGAGCGTGCGGAAGCATCGGGGCTAACGGGTATATCGCTTTTGGAGACAGCATGAACTATCCTGTGGGTTTATACAACTACTTAAATTGGGAACCGGAGCGGGGGGGCTATGTGTTAGGGCATGAGTGGGGGCATTACGCCTACTCTTTGTATGACGAATATAAGGATGCTGGCGGGAAAACACTCAATGAAAAACTCATGCCCTATCCGTCGCTGATGGCTGGTGGGGGGCATGATGCGAAGGGCGGCAAATACGAGCACCTCAAATTCTCCGTGAGGCATCGGGGCGGGAATGCCATTGACGGTTTCGGTCCTTATGAGAACACCAAGGCAACATGGCATCATGCCGTTTATGGGGAAAGCTGCTGGGAGACGCTGGGGCGCGGCGAGCCGTCTTTTTGGGCATGGGGCGATCTCTTCAGGTGGCCGGGAAGCCTGAGACCAAGGACTTCCTATCCCGAACTGGCGGCTGTCGCGCGGTTGCTGGAGGATGGCGGTATCCCGACGATCCTGCTGGACAAGCCCGGGCAGAAAGAATACGCGTGTGAGGCGCTGAAAATCATCTGGATGGAAGAACCGGCGGTACAAATCGTTTTGGACAGGTCGGGGTCAATGGGCGGGACGCCGCTGGCGAACGTGAAGGCGGCGGCGCAGAACCTGATTGACACAATCGAGGACGGGGCATCGGTGGGGGTCATCGCGTTTGACGACACGGTCTCCGTGGTCGCGCCCATCGTGAAAATCACAGGCAGCGCTGTCCGCGCGAACCTGAAAGCCGCTGTCGCGGGCATCACGGTGGGGAATACCACGGCAATCGGCGACGCGATGCTGGCCGCGCTGAGCGGGCTGCAGAGCTACGGCATCAATGACCGCACGGCGGCGGTGTTCCTGCTGACGGACGGGGATTCCAATGCCGGGGTTGACCCGCAGAGCGTGGTGCCGGCGTACCGGGCGGCGAACGTCTCGCTTTTCGGGTTCGGGTACGGGAGCGGGGTGGATTCGCGGCTGGAGGGGTTCGCGCTCGATACCGGGGGGAAATATTACGCCGCGCCCGTGTCATACAATGCGGTCAAGTTCGCGTTCCTCGAAGGGAACGCGGCCTTCTCGGGGCGCTTCGTCGTGCTGAACGGGAACACGGACCCCGCCTTTATGGGCGTCATGTCAACGGCAGAGCCTGTCCACATCCCGTTCCTCGTGGATTCGAGCATGGAGGATTTCAGGCTCTCCATCGTGTATTCGGGTTCGGGGACGCCCTCGGTGTCGCTCGGGCTGATGGCGCCGGACAGCACGTTGCTGACCGTCGCGCCGACCAATGCGCCGGACGGGTCGGTGCTGATGGATTTCCGTGTGGACAACCCGATGGCGGGGGAATGGGCGATCGTGGGCGAACGTCCGCCCGGCACGCACATCTCGTACCTTGCGGATGCCAAGGCCGCAGGGGGGTACTGCCTCGACTGGGTTGCGTTTGAACAGCCGGACTTCAGCCTTGAATACCTGACCGTGGTGTCTCTGCGGGGCGAGGGTTCGATTGACGGGGCGCAGGTGACGGGGGAAATCCGTTTCGACAACGGGGAAACCGTGTCCTGCGTGTTCTCGAATTTCGCGACGGGGCTTTACGGGGTGATGAACGCGGTGACCCACACGGGGCGCGGGAAGATGATTGTGACGGCGAGCAACCCGAACGGCACGGCGGTGATGACGTGGCGCGACGCGCAGATTGCGGCGGACGAGAACGGGAATTCGGAGCCGCCGGAGGATGAGCCTGTCACGGAGAACTTTATGCGCGTAATCTCGGAGCGTATTTTCGTGAAGTCCTATCTCTATGTGGACGCGGGCCGCCCTGACGACTCGGGCGACGGGCTCACATGGGAAAGCGCGTTCAAGAACCTCCAGCCCGCCATTGACATCGCGTGGGATTCCGTGACGATTGGTGTCACGAACGGCACATACGCGCCCATTGTGACGGGGAATAAACCCATTACCATCCAGAGCGTGAACGGTGCGGACGTGACTGTCATTGACGGCGGCGGCACGAACCGTTGCGCGACGCTCGGCTCGTGGTATGGGCATGTCAATACCGTCCTCACCGGGTTCACGCTGACGAACGGGTGGGCAAGCAATGGCGGCGGCTCGTCCTACGGCACGTTGAACGATTGCGTGCTGTCGGGGAACACGGCAACGGACAGGGGTGGCGGAGCGCACTTCGGCACGTTGAATAACTGCACGCTAATGTGGAATATGGCAGAGGATGGCGGCGGGGCATATTACGGCACGCTGGTTAATTGCGTGGTGACGGACAATACGGCGAACTATGGCGGCGGCGGGGTGTGTTTCGGCACGCTGAACAACTGCATACTGGCGAGGAACTCGGCGGCATGGGGCGGCGGCGGGATTGGCGGGATGTATGACATCCTTACGATGGACAACTGTATTCTGACGGGAAATTCGGCAATAGGCGGCGGCGGGATATACAGCGCCGGACTGAACAACGGTCTATTGTTGAGGAACACGGCAACGGACTATGGTGGCGGAGCGTGTAATGGCCTATTACGCAACTGCACGGTGATAGAAAACACGGCGGTCTCTTATGGCGGCGGGGTGTATGATGGCGAGTTGTTCAACTGCATCGTTTGGGGGAACCTGGTAAAAGGCGTGACAAACAACCATGGCTGGGCATACCTGCGTTATTCCTGCAGTACACCGTTGCCGACGAGTTCTTACAATGGCGCTGGGAATATCACGCAAGACCCGCTGTTCGTGGACGCGACGGAGGGGGATTTCAGGTTACAGGACGATTCGCCGTGCATCAATGCGGGGACAAACTATTACGTGGTCGGCACAATTGACCTTGACGGGAAACCGCGCATACGGGAGGGCAGGGTGGACATGGGGGCGTATGAGTATGACAAGCTCCGGCCCGCGCAGGGTGTCCCTGTCCCGATACCTTTAGACTGGCTGGACTTATACCTGGGCTGGCAGGATGTGTGGGGATATGCTGACCTCGCATTGTCGCAAGGCGCGAACGGTTATCTGTTCTGGGAGTCGTATGTGGCAGGGTTGAGCCCTACCAGACCTGACAGCAAGTTTCTCATCACCAACTTCGTGGTGAAAAACGACAACGGCAAGGATACCGTCACCGCCCTCGACTGGGGCCCGCGTCGCGCGGACCGCGTTTACAAGGTCTGGGGCAAGACGAACCTGACGGATGGCGCGTGGCATAGTCCCACGAATGACGCGACGCGGTTCTTCAAGGTAGACGTGAAGATGCAGTGAGAAGTTCTAAAGTTCGAGAGTTCTAAATAAGAAAAACCGCAGCCCAGAGGAACATTCCCGACCATGGACTCATTTGATAAACTCCGCTTGCTTTCCGAGGACTCGCAATATGACCTTGCGTGTTCGTGCGGGACGAATGAGAAGGACCGCCGGAAGCGCGGGCTGGACGGCAAGTGGCTCTACCCTGTGCCGCTCGCCGCCGGAGGGTACGGCATCATGTTCAAGACGCTGATGTCGAACGCCTGCACCAGCGATTGCCGCTATTGCCCGTTGCGTCAGGCGGGGAACACGCGCCGTTGCTCGCTGTCGCCCGATGAGACGGCCTCGCTCTTCATGGAGCATGTGCAGAAGCAGTGGTTGCTCGGGATGTTCCTCTCCTCCGGCATCCTCGACACCGCCGACCGCACGATGGAGAAGCTCGTCGCCTCCGCCGAAATCCTCCGCCGCAAACACGCCTACCGCGGCTACATCCACCTGAAGGTCATCCCCGGCGCGTCGGAGGCGGCGATTGACGCGGCCCTGAAAGTCGCCAGCGCGGTGTCGCTCAACATCGAGGTGCCGGGACGCAAGCACGCCGAAAAACTCTCCTCGCGCAAAGACTTCGACGCCGACATCGTGCGCCCCCTCAAATACATCGCGGCGCAGACCGCCAAAGGCTCACGCCACGCGCGGATCCGCACCACCACCCAATTCATCGTCGGCGCGTCGGACGAGACCGACAGCGAGATCATCAAATACCTCGACGGTCTCTACAATCGCCTCGACCTCGACCGCGCCTATTTCTCGGCCTACCAGCGCGGGCTGGGCGACGAGAGCATCCCCGGCGAACGCTTCGTGCTGGAGACCGACACCGCGCAACGCCAAGACGCCTCCGACCGCCTCACCCGCGAGCACCGCCTCTATCAGGCAGACTTCCTCCTGCGGAGATACCACTTCGACCCGCATGAGCTCGTCTTCGACGGCACCGGCAACTTCGACCTGCTCGAAGACCCCAAGCTCGCATGGGCCAAACGCCACCCCGAGCGATTCCCCGTCAACCTCGCCACCGCCGACAAAGAGACCCTCCTGCGCGTCCCCGGACTGGGTCCCACCTACGTCGAGCGCATCCTCCGCCAGCGCCGCGCCGCCCGCATCACCTCATTCGAGAGCATCGGCCTCAAAGGCAGGAACGCGGAGAAGGCGGGGCGGTATTGCGTGTTCTCGTAACGGGCGGGTGAAAAAAACACAATCTAAAATTTGAAAACCGCTGCCGTTTATGGTTAAATGAATGCTTAATGAATTTCAGGTTGAAAGCGTTTTTTCAGAATTATGGCCAAACGTTCGGGTTCACGCTGGTGGACACGGCGGTGATGGGGCTTGCCTATTGCTCGGCGTTCCTGCTGCGGTTTGATTTCGGGACGCCGAAGTGGGGCTGGGGGGCGGTGGCGCTTTCGTTCGTGGTGGTATGGATCGTGCAGATGGCGGCGTTGTTCGCGTTCGGGTGCCACAGGCTGTTGTGGCGGTATGTGGGGGCGAGCGACGCGCCGCGTTTCGTGGCGGCGGTCGGGACCTCGACGGTTGTCTTGCTGGTGCTGCGCCTGTTGCTGCCGGTGGAGGCGTGGAGTAATGTGCGCCCGCCGTATAGCATCACGTTCTTTAATGCGTTCCTGCTGGCGGGCGGGCTGCTGGCGGTGCGCCTGATCTGGCGGCTGGTTGCGGAGGGCGACCTGCTCGCCCCGGCGTCACGCGCGGGCAAGGCGCGCAACCTGCTGTTCGTGGGCGCGGGGTCGGCGGGTAACATGGCCGCGAGAGAATTCAGGCGCAGGCACGCGGGGGATATGCGTGTCATCGGGTTTGTGGACGATGACCTGTCCAAGCGTGACGCGAAGATTCAGGGCTACCCCGTGCTGGGTATGGTCGGCGACCTGCCGCAGGTTGTGCGGCGGCATGACGTTGACGAGGTGGTCATCGCGATCGCGCAGGCCTCGCGGGAGGTCATCCGGCGTGTCGTCATGCTGTGCGAGACGACGAAGGCGCGGGTGCGGATTATCCCAGGGTATTTCGAGCTGATCGAGGGGAGCATGACGGTCTCGAAAATCAGGAACGTGGAGGTCACGGACCTGCTGGGACGCGAGGAGACGCATTCGGACGCGCAGGCGGTCATCGGGCTGTTCGGGCAGAAGCGCGTGCTCATCACGGGCGCGGGGGGGTCCATCGGCAGCGAGCTGGTGCGGCAGATTCTCCGCACGGGCCCCGAGCGGCTGGTGCTGGTGGAGCGTTCGGAAAACGCGCTCTACGAGATTGACCGCGAGATACGCACGCACGGCATGAACACGGTGGTGACATCCCTGCTGGGCGACGCGGCCGACCGCGCGCGCATGGCGGAGGTTTTGGGCACCGTCAAGCCGCACATCGTCATCCATGCGGCGGCGTACAAGCACGTGCCGATGTCGGAGCGCAACCCCGTCGAGACCGTGAAGAATAACGTCCTGGCCACGCGTGCGCTCGGCGAGCTGGCCGTCGAACACGGGGCCGAGCGTTTCGTGCTGGTCTCGACCGACAAGGCTGTCAACCCCGTGTCCGTCATGGGCACGACGAAACGCCTTGCGGAGATCGTGCTGCAAGATTTGAACGTCCACAAGCGCACGCGCTTCTCCGCCGTGCGCTTCGGTAACGTGCTGGACTCGTCGGGTTCCGTGGTGCCGCTGTTCCGCGAGCAGATCAAGAACGGCGAGCCGCTGACCGTGACCCACCCGGAGATGCAACGCTACTTCATGACGATTTCCGAGGCCGTCTCGCTCGTGCTGCAGGCCGCGGCGCTGGCGCAGGGCGGCGAGATTTTCGTCCTCGACATGGGCGAGCCCGTCCGCATCCTCGACCTCGCCAAGGAGATGATCGTCCTCTCCGGCCTGCGCCCCTACGAGGACATCCCCATTCAGTTCACGGGCATCCGCCCCGGCGAGAAGCTTTTCGAGGAGCTAGACGTCAGCGAGCGCTCCGCCTACCGCACGGGCCACGCGCGGATTTTCGTCAGCAAAATCAACGTGTCCGACGCGCCCCCCGCCCAACAGATTCTCAAGGCCTGCGAGGCCCTTTGCCAAAGCGGCGCGGCCCCCGAGGCCGCCCGCGAACGCATCCGTAACATGATCCCAACCAATCCGCACGAGGAGAAACCGAAATGAATGCCCCCGAAAACCTGCACGAGCTCACGCGCATCCTGAACATGTTCAACGTCGCCGGCCACCCCGTCATCGTCCAGCCCCTCGGTTGCGGCAACGTCAACGACACCTACCTCGCCATCTGCCGCACCGTCTTCGCCGAAGAGCAGCTTGTCCTTCAGCGCATCAACGGCAACGTCTTCCGCAGCCCCGAGAACATCATGCAGAACCTGCGCCGCCTCACCGCGCACGTCCACCCCAAGCTCGAATACCAGGCCAGCATGGGCGACCGCATCTGGCAGATGCCCAAGATCATCCCCACCCGCGCCGGGAACGACTTCATCATTGACGGCGCCGGCAACGTCTGGCGCGTCATCACCAAAATCGCCTCCGCCACCGCCTACGACAAAGTGCGCGACGCGCGCCACGCCGAAGAGTGCGGCCTCGTCCTCGGCTACTTCCACTGGATGGTCTCCGACCTCGACCCCGCCACCCTGATAGATCCCCTCCCCGGCTTCCACATCACCCCCGGCTACCTCGCCAAATACGACGCCACCCTCGCCGACCCGGCCGCCCGGGCCCGCCTCGCCGCCTCCCCCGAGGCCCGGCGCCTCGCCGCGTTCGTGGATGCCCGCCGCGCCTGCGTCCCCACGTTCCAAGAGGCCATGGCACGCGGCGAGCTTAGCCAGCGCATCATGCACGGCGACCCCAAAATCAACAACATCATGATTGACGACTACACCGGAAAAGGCACCGCCATGATTGACCTCGACACCGTCAGCCCCGGCCTCTTCCACTTCGACTTCGGCGACGCCGTCCGCTCCATCTGCAACCCCGCCGGCGAAGAAGAGACCGACCTCGGCAAGGTCACGTTCGACCTCACCTACTGCCAGGCCTTCTCGCGCGGCTACATGACCTACGCCTCCGGCTTCCTCACCCCCAAGGAGCGCGGCTACCTCTTCGACGCCATCCGCCTGATCACGTTTGAGCTCGGCCTGCGCTTCTTCCAGGATCAACTCGCCGGTAACGTTTACTTCAAGACCCGCCACCCCGAACAGAACCTTAACCGCGCCCGCGTCCAACTCCGCCTCTGCGAATCCATCGAGGCCAACGAGACCGCCATCCGCGCCCAACTGGGCTAAAACGCCACGATTCGCGTTAACAAAAAAACGTAAGTTTGTGTTGCCTTTCGCGCAAGGAACGGGTAATATGATTTCCATACTGTTATTGGAGGTGAATGTTATGAAACGTAGTGTGATGATGGTGGCGCTTGTTTGGGCAACCGCGGCCGTGCAGGGTGCAGGGATTGTGTGGGATACGGACGCGAACGGGGATTCCCCGTACAGGATTACGAGTGAACTGGATGTGCGGACGGACGGCGTACTGGTGTACGCTTACGGCGGGACGGCTGTGACGGTCAACTCCGTGGCGTTTGCCACGTTCACGGGAAACCCGGATGTCGAAACGACGCTCACCAACGGCCCCTACAACGGGTATCAGTCGGACGGGATTTCTGCGCCGTACTCGACGCTGATCACGCATGGCGTCTATCGCGACGGCGGCTCCCCGCATGAGGTGACGCTCAAGAACCTGACGGCAGGGGCGTATTATCTCGTCCAATTCTGGGTCAGCGACACGCGCTCAACTGGCGCAACCCGCTCGGAGATATTGGGCAGCGTGGGCGGCAACACGGTGCGGGTGGATTTCCAAAACACGACTCCAAGTGCATTGAAAAACGGGCAGTACGCGGTCGGCTATTTTATCGCGGACGACGTGACGCAGAAATTGACTGCCACCGCAAATAACGGGCAGATGAATGCGATCCAGGTGCGCCAGTTACCGTCGGGGGATAACCTCCTCGTGAAGGCGGACCTCGCGCTGATGGCGGTGGCGACCCTCTTGCCGTCGTCGCAGTTCGCTACTCCGGGGGGGGCGGCCGCCTGTGAGTTGAAGGCGCTCTACGGCTATAAAATCATGGCGGTCTATACCAATGGCGCGTTGTTTGCGTCGCCGGGGAATGACCGCCCGTTCGCGTTTGTGCTGGACAATGTGCAGGAGAACATTGACATCTCAGCGGATGTGGTCCGCGATTTTTCCGTGCCGCCCAGCTATGTCGGGAACTCCGGGAACTGGAGCGACACCACCAAATGGGCAAGCGGGCTTGTGGCGGACAACGGCGCCACCGCGCGTTTCGTCACGCTGAATAGCCAGACGATTACCGTGGACGTGCCCGTGCTGCTGGGCGGCCTGTACATGACACAACACCAGACGTTCAACGCGTCCGGCGGCGGTAGCCTGACCTTTGCGGACGGGGCGGAGATACGGGCCTATACAGCGAACAGCATGACAACCTTCAACCAGCCGCTCTACGGCACCGGCGGGACCCTCACGAAACGGGGGAGCGGAGCTGTCGGGAACAACAACGGGCTGAATATGCGCTTCACGCAACCGTTCGAGAACTTCGGCATGGTGAACCTGATGGGCGGCCTGCTGGAGAGCACGGCGGCCGGGTCGGTCGCC
>Ga0123353_10018692_pt1 | contig 10259 bp, 8 predicted proteins | sample TergutLab28metaG_3_FD_92763 | JGI IMG/M metagenome (GOLD analysis project Ga0123353, IMG submission 92763) | Labiotermes labralis P3 segment gut microbial communities from Petit-Saut dam, French Guiana - Lab288 P3 | ecosystem: Host-associated > Arthropoda: Insects > Digestive system > Gut ...
ATCTAAGCCTTGGTCTTCCAAGTGGTCTCTTTCCCTCAGGTATCCCCACCTAAACCCTGTATGCACGTCTTCTCTCCCCACGCGTGCTACATGCCCCGGCCATCTCATTCTTGTCGATTTAATCACCCGAAAAGTAATGGGTGAGGAGTACAGATCATTAAGCTCCTCACTATTAGTTTTCTCCACTCCCCTACTCTCCGGTATCTCTTAATCCCAAATATTCTCTTCAGCACCCTATTCTCAAATACTCCCTCAGTCTACGTTCCTCCCTCAATTTGAGCTACCAAGCGTGAATATTATAGCATCTTCTTATGACAAGCACGAGACTAGTTCCTTCATATATTCTCTTCACCTATGCTTGTGACTCCCGGGTGACATGCTCTCTCCCTGCTACAATCTCTCTCTCAAGTCCAAATATCAAATACTTTTAACATGGGTTGTCCTTTTGTTCACTTTCTGAATAATTTAGTGTACTAAATTCTGATATTATGTGTACTGTCGAATGAAAAATGCCAGTATGCCTCAAAGTTACGATGGTAACGTCACGTACAAGTGGTTACGGCGTATTTAACTAACTTTCTCTGGATTGTCTTAGGCAAACCACGTAAACGCTCATTCAGGATAGGTTGGTCTCCTGGAAAAGACCTGAAACTCGTACCTCCAAAATGTAAAATGTGGCTACTCAGAGAACACTTGGCTATAGGGATACCTCCTTTCGTGTATTGATTTACTTGCTGTTCGAAATAAAACTTTGCATTAAATTTGTCAGCTAATAAACATTCAAGATTTGTTATGTATTCACAGATTGTAAAATCTTGTTTGCATATGCACACATCTTCCCTTTCTTCAACATCTCGAGGTAACAAATATTGTACTTGTTTTCAGTTCCTTCGTTGTGATTCCCCTCTTCACTCCCAGGCTGCATAACTCCTTTCCCGGAAATGCGGCATTCGACAGTCTTTCATCAGCGCCCCAGCCCCAGTCCTTTCTTTAAAACCCCGTCTAAAGGACACACTTCTTCACCTTCCGCCCCTTTGTCCACGATTTCCGCTCACTGTTTCGATTTATTTAAAAGTATATGTAAGTGTGTCAGTATTTTAGTGTGTTTATGAAATTCTGTTTTGTGGTGAGTCAAATAAAGAACCAGTAAATTTTACGATACCTAGTGTAGGCAATCTTCTCACTCACCAGAACGATCAAGTTATCAAACGCCTTACTTCTATTCAAGATGCACTAAAATCAAATCCCTCAGCGCTATCAAACTTCATCTTATGTTTTCCTCAGTCCCTCTTTAATTGTGTGTCAAATGGCTCGCGACAGCTACCTTCCAAATCCCACATACGTATGACTATGCCTACATAAAATCCGACGCTGATTTGTCAAAGCAACATTATTTTTATTCAATAAATGGCATAGAACATCTTTGGAACATTGTTTCTTCGTCACTGCATATTACGCCTGCCTTTGATATGCGGTGTTGCCAGTTTCGTAAAACCGTTTGTAACATTCAGTAAACCAAATTTCTAAATTACCGTTAAGCATAACGCACACTAAGAAATGTTTTCTGGTGAAAATCTCAATACTTACATGACTGCATAACACATAACCTATGTTACATGTGTTCTTTCCATCCGAAATATGGAAGCCTATTCTAATACGTGAAAGCTAGCACGTTGGGATCTAGGGTCGTAACTTTACTCAGCTGGAAATAGACCCATGCCTTGTAATGCACGTAAAGACTTCTTTCTTCCCAGGTTCTCCCTACATGCCATGAAGTGTTCAAAGACTGCTATTGGACAGGGAATCCAGCTAACTGTTGTGATGTGTTTCAAATGCAACGCACGGAGGCAGGATTCTGTTATTCCTTCAACTCTCTCACATCTGAAGCCAATAGAAACTGGTAAACTTACGTGATAAGTCTATGTGAGTGTGTGTCATTATAATGGTTTACAAAGCAACGAGCCTTAATTCTTCAGTCACTGAATCACAGCGTGATGTTTTTCGCAGTGGAGCCAGAGGCCTACTTCTTCAATATTACTACGCCACCATTCCCTTCCTCGAACAATAATGCTGCAAATCCACGTCCAACATCTTATTTGATTCCAAAAAGCAGCACCAGGAGTGGAAATATGTGTGTACTCCGGTGTGGAAGAAGTGATTTCCCAAGGCACTCTTTGCTATTTTGTCTCACGTTATTTCTCAAGTATCGGTAAAATGCAAACACAACTTTTCGTATTTCGATTGCTAAGAGGTGTTCCTACATAGCTTGTCTTAACAACGACATGTTTCGGGCTCTATATCGGCCATCATCAGGTTGTACACTTTCTTATTATAAGGCAAACTATACAATATACAATGTTTTTGTTTTCGTCAAAGAGATCCCACGCACATCTATAAAATTTGCATTTAAAATAATTATAGTGGCAGTAGAATTAAAAAGTTATTCTAATATAAAAGGTATAAACAGTACAAAAAGTTGGGTGTTGTGATCTCGGGAGGGGGAGGGGGGTATGGTGTCAAACTGGGGATATTCCTGTTTGCAATGCTGGGTTTCTTTGTCCGTGGTGGCACAGTGAATTGGTTGCCAGGTAGTGTCGTAATGGTTAATTCTTGTCAGATGTTACATGGAGGTCGAGCTCCAACAGTTGTGGTGGTGCTTATTAGCCGCAGGTGGTTGAAATACACATATTTCATGAAAAACAGAACAAAACAACCAAAGTGAATCTTCACTCAGTATTACCACACGTCCGAAATAGATGTTCTACTATGCAATAACATTTCAAACCTGGACCTTCCAACTGAACAACGAAATATATGTAAATTCCATGCCTGGACAATGACGAACATAACAGTACTTCCCTTGGTGAGTAAAGTTGCCCTCTCACTTTTCCACTCTTGCATTTAAGAGGACACTGGTAAAGTGACAACATGGCTACACTCGCGAGCAAAAGGAAGTTTTTGATCGTCGAAAAAGTTAAAGTGATACGAGGAATATAAAGTGGAAAAAGGAAAGCTGACATGTGTCGGGAATTTTGTCTTGTAAATTCTACTCTCCAAAAGATTTGGTAAAATAGAACCAAAATTCTTAGTGCTGTTGAACAGAAAGGATAGAGAATAAGGCGATTTCGAAAGTATGAACGAAGTGACGTCGATGAGGAACTGCTAAAGTGTTTTAAGCAAAAGAGAGGTGACAATGTACCAGTCAGCGGTTCTATTATTATGACAAAAGCCGAGGAATATGCGAAGAGGTTCAATGAAGAAGAATTCGTGTGCATTGCTGGTTGGGTTGACAGATTTAAGTTGCGTCACATCTCCTTCGGGAAAGTGAGTGGTGGAGCCTAGGGTGTAAAGAGTGATACGACCACAGAATGGCTTAATGTCTTGTGACCCGGTGTGCGCGAAGGGTATGCAGACGTGATAATATTAACGCCGTTGAGACTGGGATTTTTTTAGATTAACACATGAAAAGACACTGAAATTTAAAGGACGAGAAGTGTGTTGGCACAAGTTTTCCAAAGACCGCATTCCAGTTCTTCTTTTTGCTAACGCGGATGGAACAGAAAAGAGAAAACTGCTTGCGACTGAGAAGTCAAAAACCCCCAGACGTTTTAAAACATCTAAAAAGTCTACGTGTAAGCCACAGTGCAAAAAGAAAGCATGGATGTTTTCTGATTTGTTTGAAGCCGAAATGAGGCAGTAGGACTGGGAATGTCAGCTACAAAAAAGGAAGATCCTGTTGCATGTAGACAACTGTCCAGCACACCTTGTGCTTGAAAATCTGGAGAACATTAAGCTGGTGTTTCCTCCTGTAAACAATACACGCGTATTGCAGCCCATGGATCAAGGGATGACAAGAAGTCTAAAATGCCGCTACCACAAGCTCGTGTTTTTGAGAATGATAGAATTAATTGAGAAGAAGCAATATCATACCATAACACTGCTGGATGGAATCAGATGCATTGAAAAAGCAGGCAGACGAGTAACTGATAGAACTATCCGCAAATATTTCCGCTACGCGGGAATTAGAAGGCACAATGAGCCAATGTCAGTGACAGTGGAGATGATGATGATGATGATGATGATGATGATCTGCCTTTTTCGAAATCGGCGCAAAAGATGGTTGTGATGTTGTGGGGGACACTATGACTATGACGCGTGTGCAATAATAGATTTTGACATTGTTAGGACCGAGGCACTAACAGACGAAGATATTGTCAGAGAAGTAAGAAATAAAAGTGGGAAACTTGATCCAGAAGAAGAAGGAGGAGGAGGAGATAATAAAGAGGAGGCGGAGAGGGAGAAAACAGAAAAAACAGCGGTGCCAGTTGCCAATGTGAGTGAAGCTCTCGAAGCCATCAGATTTGTGAACCGCTTCTATAAACCCGCCCTGCACGGATCAAGATTATTTCACAAAGTACGGACAATGAAGAACATTTAGAAAATCGTTATTTGGCAAACTGCAGAAGACAGGTAACAATCACAGACTACGTAACAATGGCGTAAGTTTGTGAGTGCTTGCAAAGTGTTACTACATGTACTGCACGTAAGTCTAATGATTGTTGCACCGGAAGCCTGTGTGTAAGAGTATAAACGTAGTAGGCTAATATTGTCTTCCCTTATTTTAAACGTAAGGTAATGTACTTTTCTGCGCAAGCCTGTGTGGTAATTGACAATTAAAAGAGTAATTTTTATTCTTTCTAAACTTCAATTGCAATTTAAATTTGAATTGGATCATAGCGTAAAAATGTAAGTAATATGCCTACATGCAAGTATTATGTCTTGAAATATTTTCCCTTCACTCTTACTACACACCTCGGTTTTCAACGACACTCGGTTATAATGACACAAATTTTTCGGCCCCTTCGATGTCGTTATAACTGAGTTTAACTGTATATAAATACATGTTTGTAGGTATAATTCTACCGTCTTTACTTGACAGTTCCACCAGAGATGAGTTATTTTTTGACGACGGAGGCCAGAACGTCCCTAGAGGTAAAGGCTGCTCTCCTCTGCACAACATTGCGTCGGGCAGCGCTACCGGTCTGGAGGTGTTCTTGAACAAGATACCTGAATGGGACTCTCTCGGAGAGGGACAAATTGATCCGAATGGAGCTCGGGTTAATACGTTTCTTCTAAGCCTTCACTTTTAACTCACTTACCCTTACCTGAACGACGTACCTCTCTTCTAATCACAAATCACTGGCTCTAAATAGGTCGCTGTTTAATAATGTCACTGAAAATAACTCTTCTTTGCCGTCCATTTTAAAATTCAAGTCGTTTCACAACGTAAAACTGTATCGAAAGTTCTATAAACGTAAACATGGAAACAAAATTCAGCATAAATTGATTAAAAAACATCCGGTGTTTGAGGGTTAAAGTCGTGATTGTCTAAAGTTTAGTGACAGTGATCTGATTAGTTACATGAATATTACACTGGATATTGCCACCTTGCCCACTGTCGGAGGCGCAGCTGATGTGCACTGCCTTTCGGAAGCTGGATCTCTTTCCGTCGCCAGACAATAGTCGTACAATGAAGCATGTACTCTTGGATTCTTCAGATCGAGCGAATTTCTATACACGGGTCAACGTCCACAATTATAAGAGTGTAAAGTAACAGTAAATATGGTAAATTTTCCTCATACTTGCCATAAAAGCATACAAAGAGAGTGGAGATACAGCTAGAAGTATAAACGTATAGGCTTTTATATCTCCTGTTTAACAATTATCTCGCTTTTGCGTTGTTTATAGAAGTACGGTTGTCTCTCTAAAACTCACGAAGTCATATGGGAGAATGAATATATATAACCATAAATTCTTAACCTCGACACGAAATAGGTATAACCTACAAATATTTTTAAAAAAGGACCCGTCTTGTAGGTTTAATTATTTATTCTGTTGGATATTCAGGACGACTGTGTTAGCTCAGAATATTGGTCATTATTTCATCAGTGAGAAGTGACGGCCGATCGGATCGCTTCTTGCTTGTCGACTCTGCCTTCTTCTCTAATACGATCAACACAGTACCATCCTACAGACTTATTCAGAACGCGTGTCTTAGGAAACCCGGGCCTGAATGACATGTGGCACTCCAAACACAGTACGTCCTTGGCATAAAGTAATATTCAACAAGATAAGCCGTTCCGCTCGTGTACCCTACGAGTATATTTGTGCTTCAAATGCCCAACGCGATTCACACCAGCCGAAATCTCACAGCTACACCTACAACACAGTCTAGAGGCCAATGTATTCGTACAGCTACAATTGCAGGTATGCTTTCACACTTTGCGTTCTTCTACAGAGAATCTACAACTCTGGAACAGGCTGCAAAACTATGCGTTATTACGAACAGCCGGTCAGAGACGGACGGTCTATACTTTCCAGCTTCCACGAGCCTTACGGAATAACTCCACGAAGAAGAGCCCTTTTTAAGCACCTGGTAGTTCCATAGCTAGTCTAGAAACAGCTCGCTTTTCATGAGACCAAAAATTTCATTGGCATGTTCACAACAGCCTCCACTTGTCCCTCTCCTGAGTCAGACAAATCTAGTTCACGCCCTTTCACCCAGCTTCTTTAGAGTCCTTTTAATATTATCCTCCCATCTATGTCTGAGTTTTCCACGTGGCCTTTATACCTCAGGTCTCTCCAACAAAAGCCTCTAGGAGTCTTTTCTCTACACCATGGGTGCCACATTCCCCGCCCATCTCACTGTTAGTGAATTTTTTATCACCAGAATATTATTTGTGAGGCGTACAAATCATGAAGCCGTGCATTAAGCAATATTAAAAAAATAAAATTAAATCGCAATGCGTGTTTTAAACTATCTTGTCATCTTTCTAGATTATGATTCATCATCCACTGGCTCCTCCAGAATCCGGCAAAAGCATATACATGGCTGAAAAAATTGCATCAACCTTCTCCGTCAAGATAACTCCCGTGGTAACCGAGTGTTCTCCGGAAGTGCGAGAGCTGGATACGTCGACAAGGAATTGCATGTTTCCAGATGAACACCGCAACAAATATTTCCAGACCTACACACTTCAAGGCTGTCTTATTGAATGCAGAATGAATTGGCTAATTTCTAAATGTGGATGTCATCCTTACTTCTACGACTTTAACCAGGGTAAAAATAATTACATTGTTGTTGTTATTAGTTGGTTTTAGCGTGTAATGTATCTTTCGTGACACAAAAACTTCAGGCGGTATATAATTTGATATTACATCTTTTGAAGGTCTAAAAGATAATCACATTAAAGTCTATAATTACGGTAAGTTTCACGCAAGAACAATTGCTACTCTTCTCTAAACTGAACAGAATGGCTTTACTGAACTTTGGAAAAGCGAGATGTTCTAAACTCATGTAAACGGAGCTCGAAAACACTAAACCCCTTTCGATTGCCACAAAAATATTAGCACACAACTGAACCAATCCCTGAAAGTCCGACTCGGCCAAAGGGTGATCTATACCCTACCTTATACACTGCATGTTCCGCCACGGGAGGTTCTACAAGTGATAAGGTGCACATTATAATTAGCAAGGCATTTTTGCCGATTTAATACTCTACTTACATCCGGTGTTAAGTCTCGTGGTGATTTTCGGGGACTTTTTTTCGGGAAAAAAGTACGGCCAATGAGGCGTGAAATGCGGTAAACAAATTATATCGTCGCGAATTAATACCAGATCGTGCTCTTTCCGAAGAGTACGCAGACAATTGAAAAGATGGATACTTGGCGTGAGGAACCCATAAGGGAAAACGTAGACTGCGGACAATATTGCTGTGTTTCGCAGTCTCCTTCCCAGTATCGCAGAATGAGTACCGTTACTTTAATTATGCAGCGCTTATAACCGCTATAGTTAGACGAGGTTCTAAAGTTATACATTTGATAGTTTGGACGGATTTGTTTAAATTAGTAATTTAGTTTCGGGTAGAATGGCGAGTATAACGGATTTGAATAGCAACTTAGAGGGATACAGAGAGTGACAGAGGGAGAAGACCATTAAGATGCGGGAAGATTATTCTGGAACAATACGGGCACAGCGTTACGTAAGTGAGCCAATAGAAACAATGCATTTCAAATTTTGACTGTTGATTATATTAGGGAGTCGTGGGATTTAACAGTTAGCCAATTGGGAAGAGAAAGGATATTTAAGGGTGGATGGATTTTAAATGTGCGAGTTTGAAATCTTAACGTAAGGGAGTAGTCTGTTTCCTACCCAGGATGTAAAAAGTTGCGTACGTGGTACCGAGTCTAACAGTGCATACATTTTTCAAAGACGCATCCATACAAGCAAACATATGTGAGCTCAATAATCGTGAAATAATACGAAGAATATTTTATGGTGTACAGCTATTTATTCCCGTTTTGCTACTTACAACACTTAGATTCCCTGAGATTAGGACATGCGAAATGACTGCTGAGCTGGGTTAGGTTATACGCTTTTGTGGTGCAGCTGATCCTGTTGCAGATAATTTTCAATATTTATATCCTCTCTGTAATATATATCACACCAGAGCCATCGGACTTATTTAGTCCAAAGGAAACAGTACGCACTATTCAGAAATAATTTCCAAAACGTGATATTACTGAGCTATGTACACACCCGATTATGCATTTTTCCCCCAACAGGTGGTGCGCCCGAATGCAATATTTCACAGCTACCATGTTTAGCACGAGAGAACAGTGAGTGAACTTTACTCTAGTATTTCTGCACTTACTATAACCACGCACTTTGCACACAGAAATGCTACGCTAACTGGCATATATACATTCATAACGACGAGCAGTGCAAAATCCTAAATCAGAGGTATAGTAAGCTACCGGATGGTATGAAGCAAATGTGCAATGAAAATTATGTCAACAAATGTTATTACATTATTATATAAAAGTAACCACGTCTCAAATTCTGTACGTATATCAAACACGCCTCAGACAATAAACAAGGTCCATCTCAGTTGTCGCGCAGTTAATTAACTATTGTTAAAAAACTGTAGATGATCATTAGGAAATAACAAGTATGTAATATGTAAAACAATATATATCTTACAACAAAGATATTCTTTATAGAAAGAATATTAATGTTTAGCAATCAAAGCACTTAGTTATGGACCACATAACTTGAGCCTTAAATAAGTTTGACATATTTATGAACTGAGTCCACCCCCAAGGACCGTTGCTATCCAAAGAAACTTTTCTCTTTTGACAGCTAATTTACGAGTGTATAACCCACCACCTGGATATCAAAATATGAATGCAAAACCAGGGTCATCAATACTCAACTGCTCAGCTTGCTTACCCACTTGTCATGACAATACTTTTAACGTGGACTACGACATGATTCCTGATACTGACCCAACAACAAAAGAAAGTACTGGCCACATTGATGTTTATTACAATGAAATGGGTGCTGTCAAGTATCGGCGAGAAAGGGCTTTCACGCTAATGCAATTGATTGGTAAGTATGCCAACCTGCTGCATTCACCAGTGAATGACTCATTCTATTAAATCTTATCATGGTAACGATATCTCAAGAAACGTATAGCCTTCTAAAACATGAAAGTATTTAAACAATCTCGTCTGACAGATTCATAATACTGTAAATTCAACGGGTAAATCCTTTACACCAGAAACGACAATGAGCATTCAAACGTGAGGCGCAAATATGAACATTTACTCTCAGTAGCAAACTTTCTGATTTGGACTGTAGTAGTATGACTGCCAGCTGTCCTTTACATATCAGAAATTCATTGCTTCAGTACCCCAGCATCCAAGCAAAGTCTTATTATTAAAAGATTGATGAGCAAAGATTCACAGCCATGGATAATACATATCATAACGTACACCTTCCTGCGGCCATAGTTTATTCTACTTTCAATTGTTTTTGTTCTGGTTGCAAACATTATCACAGACCAGATATGCAGGCTGCATATCTGTTTAGTGCCCTCCCAAACACGCCATGCAAACACATATGATATCAGAGATGACTGGAAATGTCATTATCCTGTCTTAAAAGTTATCCACATTTGACAACTAAGGGTGAAGTAGTCAATGAAGAAAAAAATAATAAGACGGCAACAAATTGTCGTTGTTATTATTATTATTATTATTATTAACATCATCATCACCATCATCATTATTAGTATTAGTACGAAGGCGGTGGCAGTGGGGTTGGGGGTGGCGGTGGTGATGGTGGTCATTTTTTCAGAGATTTAATTTACACCTCCAAATACTCAATCAGAAAGTCAGTAAAATCTAATTTTTGA
>Ga0123353_10018693_pt1 | contig 10259 bp, 12 predicted proteins | sample TergutLab28metaG_3_FD_92763 | JGI IMG/M metagenome (GOLD analysis project Ga0123353, IMG submission 92763) | Labiotermes labralis P3 segment gut microbial communities from Petit-Saut dam, French Guiana - Lab288 P3 | ecosystem: Host-associated > Arthropoda: Insects > Digestive system > Gut ...
AAAAAAAGGAGATTATACACCATGTTTAAAATATTCGGTACCTATATTTGTTGAATAAATATATAAAATGCAACTTTAGAGGTTAGCAGTGCAGTACAACCACTATAGTTGACATTAGGTGTCAAAAGGCTAATGTGAATTAAACCCTTAGTTGTATAGTAGACATGTCATATACGGAATTTCATGAAAATTGTTTGTTTGTTTATTTTCGCATTCCATAGATCCAAATTGGGTTACAAAAACCTTAAGGATATAGAAGTTGTCATACTGTTATGAATATGTCTAATACAAAACAGCTTCTTATCATACATGTTAATTATCATTCTTGTTGTTGCTAAACAGCAGTTTGTATTAAAATACATTTCCAGTACACAGCACTGCTATATACTGTACAATTTAAAATTATTAGAAATGAGTTCCATTGATCCCTATACACAAACCATGATTCCTAATTAAAACTATATTCTAAATACTCTTCCACTGAATAAAATGAATGTAAGTTAAGAAACCTTTTTAAGGCAGGTTTAAATAATTTTATCTCTTTTGTGAGACTTTTTATTTTTAGTGGTAGGTGGTTGAATTACTTTATACCAGAGTAATAAGTTCCCTTCTGGAATACAGTCAAGTTGCACACTGGGGGAGATAAATTTGGTCTCCCAAAGATGGGTTTGTACATTTATTTAGTTTTTTTTTTTTTTTTTGAGAAGTGGCATTGAACAATTCTTTCAATTGATAATTCTCGTATAACTTAATATGAATGCTACAATACAGTATCTCCAAAGCTGCATCCAGAAGTTAATGTTGGCTGATTAATAACCTGGCCCTTAGAGGGAATTAAATATTATTAAACTTATGCATGGTAATGTTCACATAATGGGAGCTGGGATAGCTCAGGATAGTGGGTAGGCTGTGAGAAGGATGATCAGGGGTTCAGTCCCTGACATGGACAAGAGGTTTTGATCACTAAATGCTAAACTTGATCTGGGACCCAGCAGGCCTCCTGTTTAGTGGGCACTGGCAGTTTTATCCAAGTGGGTAATGCAGGTAGATCATGAAGCTGACCATTTGTCTCTGTCTAGTGCCAAGGTTAACAGTGAGTGGAGCTGTACCTCTTTTCCTTGTATTTTTTTATGGCATGCACAGGTACAGCTTTACCTTCGCTGTTAATGTTCATGTCATGAAAGTGCTGTATGTAAAGTTTCTTAAAAATCTCTTCTATTTTAAAGATGCATGTTGAGGTACATTTATGCCATTCAAAGGAAATAATGTAAATGTATCGAACAGTAATACTTGTATGAAAGAAGTGTTGTGTATGGAGTTGCATTGAATTTTTTTTTGGGACTGTAAAGGTACCTGTGAACTTATTTTGCATTGTTGCATATTTCTCTGCCCTTACTCTTCTTTGACTGTGCTAAAGAAGGGAGGCAAGCTCTTCCAGAACACTAGTAACAGCTTACCAAACCAGATCACTGCTTTGTCAAACCCCATCAGACTGTAACTTTGAAGATGGATATTACTGGAGAGACAAGTATTGAATTAATATATTTTTCTGTTCTTTCTTCAGGAAAATGGAGGAAATTGTAAGTGATACAGGGACTGACAGTGAACAGGTTGGATCTACATTCGGCAGTGCTGCCAGTGGATGTGACTTGAGTAACGAGATTAAAAAAGATAACCAACCAACAGAGACAGTGGATGTTGGAGAAGTTGCACATGACAATCCGTATGCTTATATAGACAGAGCGGATTTCACTTCAGAAAAGTTTAAGATTGAAATTCGAGGTCTTCCCAAATTTTATGGGATTGGGGTGAGGTTTCTTTGTTTATTATGTATAAAAATGAATGTGTTTACCCAGCTGAGACGTGACCCAAATGTAAAGGGACCCTCGATCTTTTCATACACTGAAAACCGAAGTTTTTAAAAACATTTAATGATTGACACATGTTTAATTACACTAAACACAAATAGTGTATTTTATTATGCATGCTACATGTACTGTCCATCAGTGGGCAGTGGCTGACCATGGTAATTTTTTGGCTGGGTTTTATTCTAGGGATTTTGGAAATGTTTTCTATGAGTTATGTGAATATATTTGGTTTCTTTGTACTGTTTGTGTCGACTGGTTTAACTGTTTGTTATTCTTTCCGTTTATTTTATTTTGTTTTGTGCGGTGATTTTAATTTTGTTCCTTCTTATTTTATGGTTGAGACTAGATATAATATGGTGTTTGGTATAATTGGTTTGTTGGTTATATCTGTTTTTGGTGGTGGTTCTCTTATATGGTTAATTTGCCCCACTCCTTCTATAATTTGTTTGCCTTATTATTTTAAGTTTCTTACGTTGTTTGTTGTGTTTATCGGTGGTTGGCTTGAAAATTCCTCATCACAATTCCTCTACAAAGCAAGCAGAGTAGCATAGACACTTAGGTAATTAGGTTTATTGGTTGTACAGACTGTACACACATTGCACGTGGGCTATAAGAAGTTAGAAATTTGGAACATAGTGGTAGGATGATTGTGTAATATGCCATTCTAAATGTAATCAAAACTGCTGTAAATGTTCTTTGGTTGGCATTACGGCTTTCATACTTTGTTAATAGCATCTATCAGCCTGTCTGCTTAGAACCTTTCAAATTCCTGGCATGAATTTTCAGTGAGAGTGTGATTTCGTGGTATTCTTGAAGGTTTTCTGTGGAAATTGTCTACAGACATGATTTGTGAAAAATTGTGTTGGAATTTCAAAAGGGGTCTCTATTAGTAAAGTGTCTTTGTCCACCAGTCTTTCTTGAACTTGTGATTCCATGCACAAAGTGACTATTTGGTGTTCACTCTTACTATCACCGTGCATTGCCATGGCAGTAGATCAGTGTGTGATGTTTAGGGCCTGAAGAGCGAGAATTATTGTGTCTTGCATTTGCATGGTACTGCTGTAGATGCCTACCCACTTTTAAACCAACATGTAAGTGTGTACTGTCGTGCATCTGATGCCCCCACATAGCTAACGAACTTCAAACCCACATGCTGTTGTAATTAGATGGCAGTGTTTCTCAAACCAGCATACAACTGTATATGCAGACAGCAGAAACCCACATGCATCTGCAGTTGCTGATGTGCCCCAAACCTAGCCATAACTGTTGATGCTGACAGTTCAAACCCACACCTAACTGTGTATGTTGATCATCCCAAACCTACATAGATTTAAGATATTTTACTAAAGCTTCGAACATTCTCCAGGCAAAGCACTGAACAACTTGAGTCTGTCTGGTAGTTAAGTAAGACTGTTGGGAAGGTGCTTAGCCTTATTTTATGGGAAGGACATTAATAAACTTTATTGTATTCACAGAGTACACCCAACAAGATGCGACGTTTCTCAGTTTATTTATTTATTTCTGTAAGATGCTCTACGTGTTTCAGACGATTTTTCCATCCATCATCAGGAGCTCAAAACTGCACCTACAGTGTCAGGTATTTGTCAGACCATTACTGCTACCTGCTGCTAGCTAGTACCTGATGCTGTAGGCGCAGTTTTGAGCTCCTGATGATGGATGGAAAAATCATCTGAAACATGTAGAGTATCTTACAGAAATAAATAAATAAATTGAGAAACGTCGCATCTTGTTGGTTGTACTCTGCGAATATATTAGTCATGCATGGACATATGAATGTTAAACTTTATTATGTTTCAGGAATTGAAAAAACTTTTGAATGACAAATTAAAACTAGGCTCAAACAAAGTGAAGCCGCCAGCAAGGGGCAGTTACTGGGTGTACGTGTGCTTCCGTTCTGAAGAAGAACGACAGAATGCTCTGGTTGCCTTAAATGGTTATGTGTGGAAAAATAAAACATTGACTGCAGAAGTGAAGTATTTTTCCGTTATCTTTCCTGATTGAAAATTATTGGGTACGTCAGTGGCAGAAATAGGCAGAATTCCTTTTGTATGGTGATACACTTTTTGTCACTAGATTGCTAAACCAGCACCAGATCCGTTAGTGAAGAAACGCAGACAAGAAACACACAAGAATGGAGAGTGTGAAGATGATGCAAAAAAACAGAAGACAAATTATAGGTCACAGGAAGAGTGGCTCAAAGCGTCTACAATTCCACTGTGGAATGTGCCGTATGATAAACAGGTTAGTTTTTATATTGCCTTGCATGTGGGGTGTTCAGAAGAGCAGACATTTCAGCAGGAGTTCGTAAACACACATAAGTTATTTAGTTGGAACTGTCAACCAAACGAAGTCAAAATCTTTTTTTAATTATCTGTGGAGGTGTAATTTTGTCCAGTGATGTTTGTGATTTCTCTTACTTGGCTCAGATGGTTGCCATTATTTTTTCCTCATAAATTTCCAGTTAAGGCTCTGTGGGATTTGTGACAGATGAACTGCCACTAGGACTTTTTTCTTCGAGTACTTTGTTTTTCCCTGTCATTGCCATTCTATCAGTATTTCACACTCATACATTTATCTATCACAGATGCTGTATACTTGTAGCGAGTGAGAGCATTATGAATTACTTATTAATGCTGACTCTAGCCAGTCACGTTGCTAATTCCATTCAGCCACGTTGCGAATTCCCATAGCAGTCTCAGGTTGACTGTTGTATCAGGACTCATACAGTGCTGCTTTATAGTGTTCTTCTCAGGGAACACAGTTTGTAATAATGAAGCAGTCAAAATCAGGATTATAAGGCTCTCTGGCTACATGCAAATCGTGATGGCTTGCCATAATATTCGTGAAACCTTTCCTAGCCTCCTTCATCTCTTGATTGTTCAGTGCTGGAGCAAATAAAGCCTTTATTGCTCCAATCCCAGTATGCCATAGCGTTTCAGTATGTTGTGTTATATACTTAGTGTTCCACACTTTCTTGAATCTCTGCTTGCACCTTGCAGCTGACACACTCAAAGGAGTTTTCAGAAACAAGGTAACAGACGTTCAGATGTTGAGAACTTTATTCTGACTTCACTGTATACGTATGTGGCAGATGGTAGACATCAGGTCTCTACGTGGTCATCGTTGACATACAAACATTCATCCCACTGTGGCTGCATGGGTTGTATGCCAGCATACAAGAACTCAGTGTTCAGTGTCCATAGCCAGGAGGTGACAGCTTGCTGCATGTCAGTGTCTGTTGCAAATCGTTTGTTGGGCCAGGTGCTTCTTGTGGAGTCCAAACAGGCAAAAATTATTAGGTGTTGTAACAGTACTGTAGGGAGAATAGTCCATAACTTTCTGGCCATTGCACAGTAACCAATCAGAAGTTCCTTTGGCAATATGGGGCCCAGTGATTCCATCCCCTTGGTCCCCTTCAGAGGCACCTGGCTGATGAATGATTTGCAACATATGCTGACATGAAGCATGGTGTCACCTCCTGGTTAGACATTTGGCATCAGTTTATTCTGTGCTTGGATACAAGCCTTGCTGCCAAGGAGCGACAGATGTTTAAGTGCCAGTGGTGACTACATGCAGGTCTGATATGTACTGTTTGCTGTCCATGTGGCATGTGTACTTTGAAGTCAGAACAAATTTCTCGGGGTCACATTGTTTGTTATGTTATTGTTTGAAACTGTTCTGTACATCTTGCCATGAAGTGAGAATTATATTTAGTATGTTTATGGTAGCTCAGTCAGTATAGGGACTCTTAGCAGCTGGAATGACAGAAGTTGAGTGTTGTGGCGGGGTGTTAACTTTTTATCTTAGCCATCATGTTCTATGTTGTGGGGTGCTCTGTCATCAGGTTAAAGGGACCGTGGCATGAAGCTGGATGGGCTGTACAACAGTAGCTTGTTTTCAGAGTAGCTAGATCATCATAAAAAGAGACAGAAGGGAAGAAATTTTCCGTAGACATAGACCTTCTTCCACCCGCCCAGTAAGACATCTCACAGTTGCATCTGTTGCTGTTACAGCATCAGTTGCAGCCTGTGCGTCTTTACTGAGATAAACGTTCATACAGTATGTGTTGCCTGTCATGTCAGGAAGCTTATAAATTTTGGTGCCAAGCAGTTTATTGGTCTAGGTATATACTGTCTAAAAATGACCTGGCCTTTGAATTTCACAATAGCTTTATCCACAGCCAAATGTTCAGGCAGGCTGTAAAGTGCAGTAAACAACTGCTTAGCTTGCTCAGTCTGTCACAGTTGGTATGAGTGGCGTCAGGTTTGTTAGTATTGTCAGGGACACTTAATGAGCATAGAGTATGTAATGTTGTGCTTCACATTTAGTGGTGTCACTGTTGTAAAATGGTGTGTGGAGTTGTTGAAGCGTACACCAGCAGTCATTCAGGTCGTCTGGTGTGCCATCTGTGATGTGTGTAGTTAGAGCAAAGAGCAGTACAGTGTCAGGAGCTGTCACATCAGGAAGGGGGTTGTCCATCTCACTAGGAGTTAAGTTTTGTCAGCAACACAATTTGGTCTGTTCTAGCAGCAGTTGCATGTCTGCTGTGAAGTTCATAAGCACAGTGAGTGGAGTACTGGCTCTGTTGATTGAGGGGGGGGGTCTTGTGTTTGTTGACACCTGTTGGAGCCCCCACTAGGTAGGTGGAGGGCCCTGTGCTTTCCTAGTGGAGGTACCGACTGGCACTGATCCCAGGTTGCAGCTGCACTGCAGCCATCAGAGTTGTTGTTTGTGGCTAATCCACATTCTGTGTTAGCACTGCTAAGTTTTCTTTGACGGCCACAACTGGGTGTCCGAACGGTAACTTTAGTCTGCCAATCTGTGTACTGTAATTACAAAAAACCACTGCCCTGTAGACTGGAGAATGGCATACTGCGAAGATTGGACTAGTTTCTTGGGAATATGTGTGAGATTTGTGCAAGAGAAAGAGTGTGTAAGAGAGAACATGATTCCATGAACAAGAAAGCCACCTCTTTAGCGTGAGAAGTCGAAGCATAATATTGACCCACTGCCCACAGTATCATGTGGTGCTGTTTCAGCGATGTGAAGCAGAACGCTCCTGCCCGTTTGCTTGGAATTTATAGGTGCTGGTAGATTAAGCATCTATATGTGGACAAATTCCTGGTTCCACTGTACTGTACTGTAACCCAGGGGTGACCAGACATTCACGGGGAATGTCAGAAGTCGCATTACCTCTATGGATATCATGTCCTTTTGATGATCAGTTGCGGCATATCGATGTAGGCATTTCATCTCCAAAGGGTCAAACTGAAAGCAGGCAACGTGATATTGTAACTAATGAATCACTGGCTTGATTTATTTGTTTTAATGTTCATAGGAGAATGGAGATTTAGACAGATTTTATTGATATAAATTGATGATTTTTTATTGTTTCTTTAATCACTGTCTTACAACTGGTGCAGATACTAATGTATCGTTATGTTTGTAGATTGAACAGAAGCAGGAAAATATCAGGCAGATATTGGTGAAAATGGGTCATGAGATTCTTAAGGGGAATCCTGCTCTGAAGCCATGGATTGAGCTGCAAAGGTCAAAGTATCATGGATTACCTTGTGAGTTATGGGATGTTAGAGCTTCTCCTGTGTGCGATGGGTATCGCAACAAATGCGAGTTTACCGTAGGTATGTTTACTTGTGCATCTGTTTCATGATTTATATAATGATATAGGCTGTGTAGTGTGGGGCTGGGTAGCTCAGTCGGTATAGCGACAAACTGTGGGCTGGACGGTCTGGGATCGAGTCTCAGTGGGGACGAGATTTTCCACCCATCCAGACTGACCCTGGGGCCCACCCAGCCTCCTGTAAAATGGGTACCGGGTTTTTCCTGGGGGTAAAGTGCAGCTGGGGCGTGCTGCTGACCACTCACCCCGTTCTAGTGCCACGGTCATGGAAGAGTAGAGCTATACCTCTACCCACCCTGTGGGCCACGCCGGGCCTGTAACGGGATCACTTTATCTTTATAGGCTATGTAATGTATGTAGTATCAATGGGAAGATGATAATGGTCAAGTGTGTGGTTTTAATTATGGTGTAAGGGTGCTGTTATTTGTTTAGTGTAAATAATTATATAATAAAATCATGTATTAGAAGCCTGGAGACGGGTTGATCCTGCCCATGGAGCATATTGCTGTATTAAGTTTTATTTTATGTATATTGAACTGTGCATCATTGTGGTAGTTGAAGAATAAGAGACCAACTTGATGTCACTTGTTATTATGTTTTATTTCACTTCTTCTGTGCTCAACATGTTTCGGACATTAATACAGCCATCAACAGGGGCCTGCAACTCTTCTATTGAATCACCACATTGGTCGTGTGTTCTTGTTTTGATGTGTGTTGGAGTTTCGGTGTGCTTAACAAATTAACAAAGTCACTTGTCTGTTATGTTAGCACAACATTTGAGAACCCATGGGTTAAGTGATTTACTGACAACATGTAGAGAATAAATAAACAGGTTTTGGATGTCTGTGTGACTGTGCACCATTGATCCAATAATATAAACAGCCAACTGGATGCAACCAACTGACCTCATCCTTGTCACCAGCAGGCAGCATCGTCGGTGCTTTATACCACAAGCTGTAAACACAATCTAGTGCTCCTGAGGATGGGCGAAATTATTGCCGGAAACATGTCGAGCTGATTGAAATTATCAGTAATAAAATTATTATTGTTGCATCTAGTTGGCTGTTTATATTATTAAATAAAGAGGTATTTTTGTACATTTAATGAATGTTCTTTTTTTTGGTGCAGAGTTGAGTGTTGGCACTGTGTTGATTTCTGTACATTTATTTTGGTTTAGGTATTAACGAGGAAACAGGAGAACGAACAGTCGGTTTTCGGCTCGGAAGTTATGTTCAAGGCTTTACAGGCGTTGGACCAGTGGATTGCTTGAGGCACATTCCGGATCGTATGAAGGAAGCAGCTAAGGTATTGGGAAGATGACTAAAAAATAAGTCATTTTAATTAATTTCCACAGTTTAAGTAACTCAATACAGTGGATTTTGTCATGAAAAGCTACTAGTTCCATCAATTAATTCATAAATTGCATGCATGTTGTGGGATACAGAGGTTGATTAAGGCGTTCACAAAGCCCAACTCTTGTACCTATCCTTTCTGTAATATCCATTCTAACTATTTTGACGGTCTTCCTGAAAATGAACCCTCGGGTTCTAAACATGTGGAAACATATTAAAATCAAAATTATTATTTAGCAGGTTCAACATTTCCACATCTTCCTGTGCCCATTTGACAATTATCTTCTTCCTCCATTTGTCTCTGTCATTCCCGTCTTCTTCCATTAATCCCTTTTCCCCCAACAGTCCTCTAATCCCTTCCACCCAGATAGCTCTAGGTCTTCCTCGTTTTCTTCTTCCTGGTGGGCTCCATTTCATAACTTTTTTTGGTAGTCTCCCCTCTTCCATTCTCTGAACATGTCCATAACATTTTAGTTGTTTAGTCTTATTATCGTCTAAAAGAGATCTTGTTACATTCATTTTTTGTTTAATAATAGTGTTCCTAATTTTGTCCTTCCTGGAAATTCGAGCCGATCGTCGCCAGAAGTCCATTTCTGTGGAATTCAGTTTTGATACCGTTTTTGCTCTTAAACACCCTGTTTCTGCTAAATTGAAATCAAAATATTAATTTAACAAATGTGCATTTTGTTGGTTTATAATATATATTTGTATAGTGAATTCTGACGTTTACCAATTGCACTTAAGTAAATCATCCATCTAAATGAACTTTCGTTTGTGAGGGATTTAAATTTTAGTGCGTACCTTATGGGGAATGTGACAATTATGTGAACCAAATGGGATAAAATTATAAAATTAATGTCATTTTGTGGGAAGTAAGTTGTAGTTTTTTCATTGCCTCTTCAAAATGCAGTTAACTCTCCTTATTGCCTGATTTCAGACTTCTGCCATGAAGTATATGAGTAGCACGCTCTTCTGGGCTGTTACACAGTGAGTAGTGGTAATTTCTTACTGATGTTTTTGGAAAGCCATCTTCAATGTTCAAGAATCCAAATCACACCATGTAATAACCCAGAAGAGCACAATTCTCAACTGTTTTCATTGCCTAGATGCATATATAGATAGATGGATGGATGGGTGGGAGGGTGGGTGAATGGATGGATGGATGGATGGGTGGGTGGGTGGTTGGGTAGTTGGATGGATGGATGGCAAAATTCAATAATTTTATATTTCTGTGCTTTCTGTTATTTACATTATGGTAAAAGGTTTGATTTGACAAAGGGCACTGCTGTGTCTTGATATCGTTTCCCTCTACTTGCATGGAGCTGTGAACTATTTTTTTATAATAATTCCGACGAGAAGCACTAATTTCTCCAATTT
>Ga0123353_10018695_pt1 | contig 10258 bp, 7 predicted proteins | sample TergutLab28metaG_3_FD_92763 | JGI IMG/M metagenome (GOLD analysis project Ga0123353, IMG submission 92763) | Labiotermes labralis P3 segment gut microbial communities from Petit-Saut dam, French Guiana - Lab288 P3 | ecosystem: Host-associated > Arthropoda: Insects > Digestive system > Gut ...
AGTATTCTTGTTGATTAACTGTGAAGCGCAGGAATGTGGATTGTCCATGCCCCACTTCTCGCCTTGAAAGTGACCTGACTGTTGTATTCATAATTGTACTTATTTTTGTATTGCATGTTAAAAATATTGAGTTGCCATTTTGTCACACATTTAATATTTGCAACAAATCTTTAACCCTTTGGGGATGAAATTAAGTGCCCATAGTAATTCACAAAGACCAACAGGGCTGTGTAATCATATAGCATTCGGTGTTTGAGCATTGTGCTCGGCATTTTTTATACATAACGTTTGGTGCCAAAGGTTCATAGCACCAATTGGCTAAAGTACATTAATTCTCCTGTTTTTTCTGGAACACATGATAAATAAATTTGATATTCTGCACTTTGAGATGCTAGGACCTGGGATAGCTCAGTAGGGAGGCTATGGGCTGGGTGGCCAAAGAATTGTGGTTTCATTCCTGGCAGGGGTGAGAGGTTTTCCACTTCTCCAGAGCATCCAGACTGACTGTAGGGCCCATCCAGCTTTCTGTGCAGTGGGTATGAGATGTTGTTTCGTGGGGTTTAAGTGGTGAAGGCATGATGCTGACCACTGTCAACTGATGTACAGGTTAAGCATGTGTGAAGATATATCTCTACTCCCAAATGTGCTGTCATGGCATGGTATTTAAGCACAGGGTCTCTTATATCTGATTTCATATTTGCAAGTTAAAGTTATAATGTTGCTTATAGTTGTGAGTAATTTTGCTTTGGTATGCTGAATATAATAAAATGTCCTTAGTCCTCAGGTTTTTGACCCCCACTTAGGAAATACAGCATGAGAAGCACAACATATGAAACACAGTTACTTAACATGTTCACTCCTAGCAAACCTATTACTTGTCGAACTGCCAGCCCAGCCATTTTTTACATTGTACATGTATTTTGCAACATAATACAAATATAAATAATTTTCTCCCAAACTCCTGTAGGTTAAGAAGGTCGCAAGGCACTAATTGAAAGATCTGGTATTATTTTATGATGTGATATTTCTTATTTAACATCGCTGGTTGAAGGGAATGCCACATTTGGCTAAACCACTTGGTTTTACTGATTTTTTTGTTTCTTGTGCATTCCATATAACTTCCAATCAACCTGCTGTTAGAAGGAATTGTAACGTTTTCAGAATCCTCCAACAAAAGAATTTTAGCATTGGCATCATCTTCCAAACTTCTGTTGCTCGGATCTACATTTTTTGTCTACGGTACACAGTACAGCAGCTCCACTTGTTGCTGTTTTGACTGTCATAATAGTACTCTGAATACAACAGGTTAGCTCAGAGGCAAAGAAAAGAATTTCAGTAGAGCAATGTTAATAAAAATCCAACCAGATGCAACAGTAAGCAGATATTTATGTACTGCAAAGTCTGCTTACTGTTGCATCTAGTTGGATTTTTATTAACATTGAATTATGATGCATGGAACCATGAGCTTAAAATTCATTAGAGCACTACCACACCCTCTAGTTACAAAATTTGAAACTACATGGTTAGATGATGTTTCTTTCATATTGGAGCAAACATGATAAGTATCTTCATTTATTTTTGAAGACTCTTTAAGTATATAGTCTAGGGGCTCAGTATTTTTTGATTGTCTAAATTAGAACGGTATGAATGGGGAATTCCATTTTCACAGTTTATTGTACTTTTGTCACAGTAAGTTTTAATGTATTGTGAATTAATTTATTTCAGTTGTTCATCTCATAGCAGGTCAAGATCCCGAAGCACTGGTGCCAAGACATCTCATAGGAGTCCTTCAGGTGCCAGCAGAAGATGGCATCACCCATCACAATATGATCACCATGGAAGAAACCACAGGAGGTCTGATAGAAATTATGCAGGGTATCGCGGGTGGAGGAGGTACTCATGTCTTTCTGTCTCTGCTCAGTTTGTTGCAGGAACTCAGTAAGAAATTGAACAAAATATTGTGTGTTTACACTACAGTAAGGAAAAATAGTATTAAAGGAGAAAAGGCAATAGAGTGGCCAAGAAGTGATCAGTAACGACAACATGGCAGAACCATGAACTTCTGATGTGTGAAGTAGGATTTATTTGTTATGCCTGGGGAAAATTTCTAACAAGTGTGTGTGTGTACTAGGGTACAGGGAAAACTTCTGCATTCATTTGTTATCCCACATAAGAAAAACACAACACTTGATAGGCAAGAAGGAACTATAGAGTGCAGACATTTCTGCATGGGATGTTGTAGTATACTAAAAATTTCAGCCACAAGATAGGCTTTTCATTAGTAGTGCTTTAAAAATTTTTATTGGAAAAAAGGGAACACAAAGTACTTAATAGGAAATTAGTCTTTTGAGTTCTGCTTGAACTTCTTATGCTTTTGCTTCTAGCTACAGTTTTGGTGTAACAAATACATGTCATTACATTTCAAGTGAGTTCTTGTCTGATTGCTGAAGTCCAGAAATGTTGGGCATTATTGGAATGACTGGATCACTAGGGCAGCTTTGTGCCATAATCTGACCTTTTATTATCTGCATGATTGGATCTTGGGTTTTATTTGAGCTTGGGGCATTGGGTGTCTGGCTGTGTATTTTCTGTATTGTATGTCTGCCTTTTGCTATGTTTTTGTCTTTAGTGTTTTGATAGCTGTGCTTGTAGGCTGGTTACTCATTTAAGGAGTCCTGCGGTGTGTCTGTTGTATTTGGTTTGAAAGAAACGAGTCATATTGAACCACTGTGTCAGCCATAAATACAATAGCTGCTCACTTTATTCCAAATAAGAATTTCTTTGTGTAACATTAACACTGGACTTGTATTGTGGAGCCATCTGGTTGAATCTTAGCTGGATTACGGGCTATCCTGTATGTGATTTTTGCTTGTTTTTCTCATTCCTGTCAGGACTCTTGGACTGTTACACTGATTAGGACATGACAGCTTCCTTCCAGACCTTTCCATTTCATCCTTTGCCAGTCATTCTTACAACACTGCTATGTAGTGGAACATGGTGATATCATTGTAACATATCCCACTGTGTCTAACTGCAGTTCCATTACACTGCGTGTTTTCTTTTCAGTAACCTAAAGTGCTGTGCAACTGTTTACCTTATCTGACAAAGAACAGTCCTGGCCTGTGAGGACTCCCTTAGTAGTGGAACCTAAAAAAATTTGGTTAGGAGTATTATATATATATAAAATGGTTGTTGGAAATGATTTTACAGGTGTTTGTTTGTTGGATGTACTTATAATCATTGATGACATTTTATGTTAACCAAATATTGTTATTGTGTTTGAAGTATAGGAGGATGTGAATAAGTGACATAAGTAATAAATACACAATTCTACTTACAGTCCAAAAAAGAATAAACCATTTGACAGATCTAGGCATAGATAAGAGTATAATATTAAAATGTGTCTTTAACAAATAGGGTGTTTTATGGACTGGACTCTTAAGGCTCAGTGACAGTCTCCTGTGAACACAATGAGCCTTGAGGTTGTATAAAACTCAGGGAGTTGATTAGCTGCATGATTATTGGCTTCTCAAGAATACTATATTTTTAGGTCTACTGACAAAGTTTAAGGCTCCAACCTGAATGTTTTTACAGCTGCATTAAATATTAAGTGGGAGAAAGAGAACTGTTGTTGACCAGAGAATCTGTTGTATTGTACATGAATCTCAACCACTGCTTACTGATGCTAACCATACATATAAGTCCTGTTCAAAAGTTACAGTGATAGCACAAAGATACTCAGCAACCATTAAGAAAATCACAGAAATTATGCCTCAGGTTAGGTCAGTTGTTTGTGTAATAATTTTTAATTTTTACTGTCTTCTGTATGGTAAAGGGGGTAGGTGATAACATATCTTACCAAGATGTTTTACTTCTGTGTGACAAATTTAAACTCTGACAACAGTTTGGTTTTTAATGAATTATAAAAACCATTACAAGGTGTACCAGTGTTTGTCTTGTTTTGGTTTCCCAGGTCCCGGTCTCCACAGCGTTGCAACTGGAAAAACGTGGGTGGGGATTGGCAGTTGAATGAACGCGAAAAACAGCGGCAGGTGGAGGAAAGGCGAGTGATTTATGTGGGTCGCATTGAAGAAGGAACATCAAAGGCAGAGTTACGGAGACGATTTGAAATGTTTGGCCCAATTGTCGACATCAGCGTTCACTTTAGGGAACATGGGTATGTTTCTTGGCATAATGTAAGAGAAGTATGGGTATCTTAACCTTTGGTGGCTGAACAGGGCCCTTGTCCTGATAAATATAAGTGCTCACAGGTGAACGAGAAATTCTGTCCTCTGTACGTGCATGTATGAGCATTTAAAAACACAGTAACTTTGGCCATCAGTGGCTACATTGGAATGCAAAGGCTGGATGGTAAAAGTTAAAATTCTAGATCTTTTTATGAGATGAGTTATGTTCATCTTTTCATTAGTTTCTTCTTTTAACTAAGAAACTGAAGTAACAGCTGGGACATTCCTTCTCTATAATGGTCATAATGTTTAGGTGAGTTAGATTAGTGACAGGAAATAGAGTCTCTCAGGTGGTTTTTTTACAGTGAATCTGCTATTTACAATGATTATCATGTCTGTTGCAGTGATAATTATGGGTTTGTCACTTTTGCGTACAAAGTGGATGCTTATGAGGCTGTGGAACATGGAAATGATGATCCTAATCAACCACGTTACGATCTTTGCTTTGGAGGTCGACGGGCTTTCTGCAAGACTCGATATTCTGACTTAGGTAAGGTTGTCATTCCAGGGATTTTGTGGGTGGATGTCAATGTTAGGTTATTTCATGTGAATGCAACTATCACAAAGGTTATTTAGTGTTAAGTGAACTGTGAGTATCTTTTCTGTGCATGAACAGGAATTTGGAAGGGGGCAGATGTGGCCCGTGCAGCACAGAGTGGTTGTAAATTGTCATTGATTAAGGTTGTATTAAGTAGGTACATTGTTCAGATGTCTTTAAAGCTACTGGCTATCCTAACAGATTTCTTGTAACATTTCTCATTCAGGCCATATGAATTGTGGGGTAATACAGTTAAACAGATCACAACCATCGCTTTCCAGAGCCTTCATGCTCACTTATTATGTTGAGCTTCACATCTTATTCAGCAGTACATGGCCTGTATGATAGAAATAGCATTACAAAATGAAGGGCTGCTCTTTGTGCAGGCACCTGTAGGATATTTAAAAATAAAGGGTGTTTATAAGTACATAAATTAGTGAAGTTTGTCACGACATTGACTGTACAGCAGATTTCATGGTTTTTATTAGTCCCAGCAAAAAAATGCTGGGTTAGAACCTTGAACTACACAATTGTAACTTCCTTGCACATATGTTCCAGTTTATTATTATTGATTACCATCCTACCATTTCATAGTCTATAAATTGAGTTACTGACATTGTTAAATAAACAGTAAATAAAATAAATGCGTAGAGTATTATCACCTCTTTATTATTACGTGTGCAAATTACACAGGTCATGAATTAGTATGTGGTACTGAATGTGGTGTCTGATATGATTCTGATAACTTTTAAGCTGTATCAAATCAGAGTGTATAGGAGGTGCTATTTCAGAATAAGCTGTGTTGTTTGCTCATCACACCTCATTTTTTTTCTTCTTCTTCTTCCAGATGGAATGGCTACTAAGAACGATCCTCTGTGCAACCCCAATTTGTATATGCGAGGAGGACCACCAGACATCAATAAGAGCAGAACTCAGAATGAAAACTCTTTTGACCTGTTGCTGCGTGAAGCAAAAGCCAAGCTTCACAAACGCAAGGCTTGACACAGGTACATATTTATAGGACCCATCACTGTTATTGTTGATATTTTGCAGATAGAAGAAATTTTGAGTAATTTATTGTAGAAAATCATTTCAAATGCTGGTTCCTGCTGTTGTGTACTTCCTTCCTTGTGCCCATTTAACACAAAACCAGGAATTGAACATGATGAGGTATTTGTAATTAGCCAAATGATAACCTTACACTGCCAAATAAGTGTGCAAAGTTGGGTGGTGATCTCTAGGGAAACTGTGGAGTGTTATTTATGGACATAGTGGTATGTGGAAATGCATGAAGATGTGTCCTTCATTGTAATGTTGGAATTCAGCATTGTTAAATACATGTAACACAGTGTAATTTGGCCAGTGCGGTACAGTCTTCCAGTGTTCCTTGTGACCATTGTGCAGTCAAGTATTTGGTCTGTGCTGATACACGTCTTATCTTTCTTCAGCAGTTATTCAAGTAATGCTATGGCAAGTTATGTCTGTACTGACTGTATGGTCCCAGTCATTTCAGTTTTGATAAGTCTTGGAATAAATTCCAAAATTTTTAAAATTAATTTTTTAAGTGATATATGTGAGATTGTCTTACAGTGTCATATCTGTGGAATATTAATCCACATTTTTGAATCTTCATTGCATTTTTTATTCAGGAATAGTGTCTGAAAAACATGTGTAATGATTAAGTCATTTACTTTTACATGATTTAGGTAATCCCTTTAAAGAATGATCTTTGTTAGTAGAATCTAGTTACTCTCATTTCCATGTTAGATGATTTGTTATTTCTGACTTATGACATTCAGGCCAAAAATCTTGTTACTTTTCTGTTTAGAAACACTGCACACAGCAGGGTACTATTTCTTTCGTATGTCAGAGCTTCTTTTATGAATGTTTTGTACATACAGGAAAGCCCTCCTAAGATGTTTTTAGAACAATTGCACAATTTAGGCTTATTACACAATAAAACATCTTCATAGGGTGAACCTGAAAACATTATTTTGTAATCCTCTATGGACATGGACCTTCAGCTTACTAGAATGTCATTCCACATAATTCTACATTAAAGGATTCATTGTCACCCACAGACCACATTTTAAATCTTACCTTTTTTTAGTGATTTGACTTTTTTTGTTCCAAGCACAACTGGTAGATGAAGAACCCATTTTTTGGATCAGTCTGCCATCTTTATCAATTCAACCTTCTCATATTATTTTGCTATTTTCATCTTCTTGTGGATTAGCCATTCACTTAAGAAATGTGTGAGTGTTGTGTTTCATATTTGAGGTTGGTAAAAAAATGCCAAGTTTTTCAGTGATTTTTTTGCGATACACCTTTGAAGTAATATTCATATCATGTATAATGTCCAGCTTTCTTCGAACTGACAGCAGCTTATGTTTTATGTCGGTTTCTTATGTCACCGTGCAGTTCTTGTGTTTATTAATTATTCTACAGGACAAAAACTGCACTTATACACAATGTGAACACAAAGCTTATGTATAAATTTTTTGCACAGAACACCTCAAATTGTTGAAATTTAAAGTGAAACCATCATATTGTCACAGTGACCCCCCTCCTCCCTTTTCATCTTGTAGATTTTCCATGTGCCATGAGGTTATGTCTGATTTCAAGTTTTGTTAATGTGTGTGACAGAGTTTTGGACCTGAATTTCCTGACTAGCCAATAACACTGATGTAAAAATGGTAACAGTAACACACAGGCTTCACGTACATGGTTCACTGTCTGACCTATGCAACAGAGACGCAGATCACAACTGAGTCACATATGTGATGCCATGTGAAATACACATGTGTGAAAATGACCTTGTAGATTGACTGTCAGGTATATTAGAGTATAATTTCCTCCCTCTTTGTTTGAAATAGAAATTGTGTAAGATTTGATGCAAAAAAATAAAAAGTGAAAAAGTAATTGCATATCAGGTGGGAAATTTTTTAATCATTAAACACATGAAGGAAAAATGTATATTAATCATAAGAGAGAGTTTTAATATAGTTTTTTGTGCTTCTCAGGTGAAACATGTTTTAGTCATGAGACATTATGAAGGAAACATACATACATAAATCATGTGAGAAAATTTTGTATAATTTTTTGTGCTTCTCAGGTGGGAAGTTTTTTAATCATCAGATGTATTATGGAGAAAACATGTATATTAGTCCTATGAGAAATTTTCAATAGTAAGTTATTTTAGCATCTTAGGCAGAACTGCTTGAGTTGTGTTAACTTGGACAGGTTTCACACACACGTGTGGGCATGCACATATATGTATATTCAGTTTCAGTTCCAGTGAGACTCCTGTTTGAGCTATCTATGGGGAGATTGTTATAAGTACAGGGCCCTTTTTAGTGTCAACTCTTTATTTATTCCACAACATGCTAGTCCTCTTACTGTCACAATCAACAGCTGCTGGTATGTTGCCTGCATGTTCATGGTTGTGAGGTGTCATTATTGATGTGTTTAGTAGCCAGTCTTCATATATGATGTATCAGTTCATCAGATATATTTATTACCTCAAAACAGGTAAGCATTTTCATACTGGATGTTCTTCATTGTCAGAACAACCCAGCCAACAAAATGTACAAACTGAGGTAAGAGATATTGATCCATGAATTGCTGAATTTCATATGCTCCTACACATACATAAAGTAGGCTTCTCTTGTTGTGCAGATTAGGTAAGCTGTATCATGTTAGCAGTTTTCTGTGCAGATGTACACGTGTAACTGGGAATGCGTGTGTAGGAGGTATCGTATGAAGTCAGGCAGCAGTCATTAGAAAGTTAAATTCAAGATCCCCATGTTGAGAAATAACTGTGACTTTTGTATTTCAGCTTCAGACAAAAGCCACAGCCACATTACCCATATGATTAGGATGTTGTCACTTCTGTACAGCCTGAAAGTCATGGTCAGTGGAAAAAATTGTCTGTGGGTCATAACAGGGCATTGTTTGATGTTGACAATGCAGAAAATATTGCAGAAAAATGGTTTTTAAAGGTTTCAGCATTAGACAGACTGAGAAATTGATAAAGCAATGATAGAACCATGCTCTGATAGGATGCTAATTCTTCATTGTCATTTCCTGTGTTTCTAATGATACTTGTGCCTGTAGAAGATCTGGAATTCTTGGCAATGCAGCAGAAAGGAAGTGGCAGCAGTATTTTCCATACCACCATGAAATCTTTTTATGTGTACAGAGCAAGGTGAAAATAGGTATAAATTGTCATTTTGCAATAGATACACTAAAGTTTGGCATATGCAATTTGTGTAACAACCAACAGTAAACAACTGACTATATATGCACTATAGAAATGGTTGAGAATGCCACCCCTCTCCAAGAAAAGAAACTGCATAAGTATGAGGAAAAGCTGGTTGATGAGGTTGCAGAGAAGATAAATTTGCAGTGTGAATAAAGGGTATTATTGGAGCAACTGTAGAGGTAGTGAAAGAAGTGAATTACATTCCTTTGTTGTGTTGCAAAAAGATGGGTTGTAGAGTTATCCTTTACTTGGTCAGAGAAGTGTAGACAATTGTGGAAAACTACAAGTGGAAATTTCATACAAGTTTACAGATAGTGAACTATGAGATCTTTGTAAACTTACAGCATTTTTTTAAATCCACTGTCTTTTGAAAATTGTGTTTTGAATAATAGAAGAAAGCCTGGGATATTAATTAGATCTCTTTTCATGTCATCCAAGTAGCATGACACTGGGATCCATCACAAGTGGAATGGATTTCAGCATCACATGTTGGGATGACATCAAAGTGGGCTGTAGGTATTCCTTTTAAATTGTGATTATGCAAGGAGTGGTCATCTGATTATTCTACCTTCAGAATCAGTTACCATGTTTTTTTTTTATTATTATTATACCATAAATGTGTAACACTACTTCTTGCATAGGCAGCTTGCATATTCCCTAACTAGGTGTTCAAATTTATTGATGTTACATGCATCCATGCTCCAGTGACAAGAATTGTGTGGTCATGGGGAATCAGGTTTTGCAAGATCCTTTCCACTGATTTGTGTAGTATTATTTGTTGTGGTATAAATTATGTCTGTCATCATGTAGAAAAATTTTATTCATATGTGACTGTAATAGAGAATATATGAACTGCTTGTCATGGAAGTATTTTAGTATAATCACTGAGCATAGGCCGCTATCCCACTAATGCTTGGAAAATCCATGTGGTCAGTAGATGATTCTTCTAACTCTTCAGTCACCTCATTTGTCAATTCACATTGTTTTTCAAGCTGCTTGGCTAATATTTTAAGGAATCCCCTCCCTGCTGCTGCTGCTGCTGCTGTGAGTTGCAGAGTTCATGTTCAAGCCGTTATTGTTTGTTCTGACTGGGAAAAGAAGGAACTTTTCTGTGTAAATCTGAAAACTACCAATATGCAGTAACAGCTGTAAGACGTTTTCCTTCTTTGAAAGTAGTAATGTATAGTAGTGAATGTATTGTTCATCTGA
>Ga0123353_10018697_pt1 | contig 10258 bp, 7 predicted proteins | sample TergutLab28metaG_3_FD_92763 | JGI IMG/M metagenome (GOLD analysis project Ga0123353, IMG submission 92763) | Labiotermes labralis P3 segment gut microbial communities from Petit-Saut dam, French Guiana - Lab288 P3 | ecosystem: Host-associated > Arthropoda: Insects > Digestive system > Gut ...
CAAGAAATTCCCCGCATTTCATGGAACCCGAAGGTTCATTACCGTACTCACAAGCGTCCGCCACCTATCCCTATCCTGGGCCAACCCAATCCAGTCCACATACCCACATCCCACCTCCTGGAGGATATCTACACATTCCTCTCCGTAAACAATTTTCATCCAATTATGTTAGCCATCCCATTGTATACATTCAATCTTTAATTAAGAATTTTTTCCTGCAAGGCAAGGCGCGAAAGGAAATTCACGCCATTCTGACAGGAACATTAGCTTGTTTCCTTTCTGGTCGGGCTAAGAACTTATCAGCACACCTGTACAATCTCGTGAACACTTTTATATCCGTCAGACACAACCCCCTCTAACGCTACATTTTTCGATCAGGAAACGGATCGTCCTCAGATGTTTTTCCGCTTTAGGTATTTTTCAAGGTCACCCACGTCAAGAGCGAGAATGATTACAGAAACTAGATATTCGATGCAGCTTCATTTAATGTTTTTTCCCCCGTTTTACGCTTTCTAGGTTACGATTTTTGGTCCCTCTCCGGGGAAATAAGTGCAAATACGCGAGTATCCAGTTGGCCACATCACATCTCTTCCAGCTGACTGTCGATAACCACAAACCGATGCAGTCTGTGATAAATATATTTTTCATAAACCCAAAGACGTACTGAATCGATATCTCAAAACTGTGTGACAGGTTGATATCGAAACAAGAAATCGTTTTGTGTGACTGTTTTACACACAAGAAATATCATTTTACAGGTCAATGCTTGGTACCTTATTATATTAATTTCAAACAAAGTAGTCGATATACTTCGTGCATACATCGAGGTTTGGCGTTGATTTGTCTCAAGACTCACAAACAACAGGATAATATCACAAAGCAGAACGCTGTGTTTTCTTTTCTTCACTTCATGAGTCTATTTGGTTTTTTGTAATCACCCAGTAACATCGAAGAGTCAGTCGTAAATTACACATAATTCTGACCAAAAATTTGTTAGTGTGCAAAAGTGACACCTTCCTTCAAATATTGCTTTTAGCATTGACACTTAATAAGAAATTCATGTGGTTTTGAATCTGGGTCTCGTGATGCGCAGTATGTTTTTTGAAATCGTGTATGAATACTTACTTACTTACTTACTTACTTACTCCATGTTGCAAAGTCCTTCTTGAGAAGCTAGCTGGTTTGCAGCTAGTCAAGAAATTCCCCGCATTTCATGGAACCCGAAGGTTCATTACCGCACTCACAAGCGTCCGCCACCTATCCCTACCTGGGCCAGCCCAATCCAGTCCATATACCCACATCCCACCTCCTGGAGATCCGTCCTTATATTACCCACACATCTACGCCTAGGTCTCCCCAGTGGTCTCCTTCCCTCCGGTTTCCTCACAGAGACCCTATACACCCCCTCCCCTCAGCCATACTCGCCACATGCCCAGCCCATCTCATTCTTCTCGATTTTATCACCCGCACAATATTGGGTGAGGTGTACAAATCATTTAGCTCCGCGTTATGCAATCTCCTCCATTCCCCCGTTACCTCTTCCCTCCTAGGTCCAAATATTCTCCTCAACACCATGTTCTCAAACACCTTCAGTTACTACTACGTAAGAATATTACAGTTCAACAATCGTATAGTTTCGTGATTCGGACTAGTCCTGAGTTAAATTTTATCTTTAATGCATGTATTTATTTACGACTGCTTAGAATATTTTATATACTATTTCATTCATTTTGTGGTACTTCCTTTATTTTTTATTTCTTTTCCTCCAGAAATGTACCAAACTGGAGAATGGGTATGCTCCATAGCCTCTCACTAAAGAAGTCTGCCAAAGCAGATGTATAAGTTCGAATCTCGGCTAGACCACCAACAGTCCTGTCCTGTACTTTGTTCGTGCTTTTCTTCAGCTGTTCCAAGAAAACTTCAGAATAATGACTTATTACGCTTCCACGTGAATTTCATAATTTTACGTTCAGGTGACCCTGTATCGTGATAAATTCTTATAATAAAACCAACTAGTTGCACTAATTTCTTAAATTTATTTTTGGAATAAAACTCTACATGTTTCGGACAGTTTCTCTGTCCATCATGAGGAATTTTTCACTGTACACACAGCAAACCTGTATGACATATACCATTGCTGTGTGTACAGTGAAAAATTCCTGATGATGTACAGAGGAACTGTCCGAAACATGTAGAGTTTTATTCCAAAAATAAATTTGAGAAATTAGTGCATCTAGTTGGTTGTATTATAAGAATGAATTTCCTAGCTCATTATGTATTATAATTTAGGCACTGGATACTGTGTTGCTTTGATGAAAGTGTCTAATGTCGATTTTAGATATAAATACACTAATCCCTCCCGTTTCTCGAGGTTTATATTCAAAGACCCCCGCCTTCGGAAAACAAACTCCGCGAATGATTGACGGTCCCCTCCCCAAAATGCAGAGATATAGTATTTTTAATCGTTTATTGCTTTGCAGACACGCTGTAATGAGAGCTGCTTGCGTTTCTTCTTCAATCTCCTTGAACATCATGCGATAAGGCTCGAAGACCCCCTTCGCGTTGTCAGATAATTTTGATGCTCCTGTCAGTTGAAGTGTCCAAATAATGACATTTTATTCTTGGAACAATTCTACGAATTTGTAAAACCGTGAAGTACGAATCCACCTAAAGGGAGGGATGAGTATATAAAAATTCTTAGTCCCACCTACCGACGTAGGTGGTGATATTCATCAAGCTGCCCTTACTCGGATAAAACCCTAACCATCGAAGCTGCAACGGTCAGTTTTCTGACGCACAGTGGCTTCCAGTGAGTGATACTGATTAAGCAAGAAAATCAGGCCAATTGTTCATCACCAGGCGCTTTCTGATATTGAAATGCGTGTAAAGATTGCGCTTTTACCTTCGTATCGTTTTGAGTCAAAGGTATGTGATTTCGGAAACTGGCTGTACTGTAAATATGTGGTCGAAAGAAAAGTACTGACATCTTGTTGAGGTAAACATAACTGTATGAACCATAATGTTTCATATTCGTTGCACTGAAGTAATTTTTATAGTCTAATGAGCCTAACGGAAGCCGGTCCCAGTAGCCGCGCGGTCTAAGGCGTAGGTCTGCGGCCGCTCGCATGCTGAGATTGTGGGTTCGAATCCCGCCGGGTGGCATGGATGTCTGTCTGTGTTGAGTGTTGTGTGTTGTCAGGTAGAGGTCTCTGCGACGGGCTCATCACTCGCCCAGAGAAGTCCTACAAACTATGATGCGTCGTTGTGTGTGATATAGAGACCTCAAGAATGAGAAGGCAATGGCCCGCGTTGGGCCGCAGCGCCACAGGAAAAAAAAAAAATGAGCCTAACAGAACAGGTTTTTTATAACTTCTTTACTTGAGCTGTTTTTTTATAAAGGCAGTGTTGGTAAGTATGTAAGAGCTAGGAGATTTTTTTTCACAATATGTTTTTGCGTAGAACATTTGTATTATTGTTAACATACTCTATAAATGTTGCTGCTAAATATTCGTCCACGCGATGAATTATTTTACAAATCACTTTATTAATCATCATTAACTCATGTTATTGGAAGTAGAGTTAGAAAAGAAAGTGAAATCATGAAAAAGGACGGAAAGCTGCATCATGGGAAGGTAGCCGTGATGTGTTATGTGATGGTTCCTACTCGTACCGTCTCGCGTTACGCGTCGTTTTAAAGGCGACGTCGGGACACCGAGCGTCGGGACTGACGCCGGAGTTGCCCGAAGTAGTTTGGTTGGTCCGCCGGTCAGTGTGTGCGCGCCACCGCTTATCAGTCAGTCGATGTTCCGGCATGTGATCGCATGGCGGCACGGTGCTGCGGGTTGGAAACGGGATTCGTGTCGGTGCTGTTCAAAACGGAACGAGAACATGGACAGACATAATACAAAGAAAAATGGAACGTGTTCACCTTTTCAAAATTCTGACTTTTTCGGGGGCGTTAACCGTCTCAAGTACTCCAAAATAATGTAATTGTGTGACATCATACTGCTCTAGCGGCGATCTGCATTTTTGTCGTGTTTGTGTTACGTAAGTGGATAAAATGTAATTAACGCGTATTAAGAATATGTTAAATGATAACCGTGGAATACTTTTATTCTCAGGAGACATTGGAGTAATTGAAAAGTTTTGTAATAATTGTTACAGTTAAGTTGGGCACAGATGTGATAAGTATTTGTGTATAAGCTTCCGAACATCAAGTATGGAGAGACATAAACAGTTCACAAATTTGTGTGCCCTGTTTTGCAAATTGTGTACCCGAGTGACTTCGTACATTTTCGAAATAATTGCAATTTTTTAAAGGTTTGCGAAATATTTTCCAACAATTGATTTAAGAATTAATTAACATCAGTGTGCATTAAGTACTTTAGTTAGTAAATTTCAGAACAGTGTGTATATGAGACGTAATGACTTGCGATTGTCGACCATAATCCAGTAACGTAACAATGACGACTTTATATATATCGTATGAAATTCTGTGGTATCTGCAATATGTGTGTATTTCGTCACATTACAAATAACTATATATGTGCGTGTTTCATATGTTATTTCTGTTACAAATAGAACAAGAAAGTGACACTTATAAATGGAAGTAGTATACAAATAAGAAACAGGAAATTTTAAGTACCGTAAGGAAAGCTGGTAGAAATAAACTATTTGGTATTGAGTGTGTTTAGTATTCTCCTCAAAGTGCTTAAAGTGGGAATCTCTATGAACCAACTCTACGGCATGTGTGTATTTAGTCAAAGTTTTGACTGGCTTCCAACGAAAATCCCTTATTTCATTTTGTTAATTTTCCCATTTAGACAGAGAATGGTGACGTCACGACAAGTGTTGGGGATACTGCTGTGCTGGTTTGTCCTAGGATGTCAGGCTAATTGGGACAGCGATGATGACCCCGGTAAGTGATGACAGTCATAAACCTTCAAATATTATTTCTTATACTAACTGAATGCCAAAACATGGGATTAGTTTGTGTAACAATTTTAGAACAGTTTAATTTAACCGCTAGAGTTTTGATTTCCTTAATAAGGGTCATTTTTCAAATTTTAAAACTTTGTGTTACTGTAGTGTTAATTCCTTACTTCCGTTTCGGAATGTGACACGTATTTCGCTAGAGTAGATGTCCGTCATCGCACTGCGGTTATATTAAATTAAACATCACTCAAAACATGAAGTTATTTCGACAATTTATTGTGGTTTGGCATGAAGCTTAATACGTAGTCCTGCGGTTTAGAAAACAAAAATTGCGGTGTGAGAGAAACGGGGGAAAAAATTTGATGTATATATACGTGTAATTAAAAGTGGTAGGGAAGAAAAAGTACCCGCCCTCTGGTTAAAAACGCCGTGCATTCTGGTATAACTTTACCGAAATTTACGATGGAAGGAGTGTCTCAGTCTTCGAGGTAGAAGATGGAGGCAATACGTTATTTCGAGGCATCTGTGCGTTCCTAACGGAATACTTGGCTTCAAGTAACAGAGGACGTTATTGCTTATATTAACTGTAGGGCGGATCTCGGATCTTGAAGGGAAATGAAGAAACTCCAGAATCTTCTAGAAGCTGCAACAGAAATGCTCACAAATCAACTTAAACCGTTTAAAGGAAGGCGATTATCACAACTCCATCTGCTGTTCAATATTAAAAGTCTCTCTCTCTATTTTGCCCGTGGGATACGTCTATGGAGTTTATATGATTCTCGGAAATTGGAGATCATTTCCCTAACAAATTTAACGGAATATTCCCTGTAATGAGCACAGTGACGTGGGATCTGAGGATAAGCACTGAATGACATTAGGACCAGTGGTATGTATGACAATACAAACCACCCTGTGGCTTAACTATAAGTTGTTTCAGAAGCTGCATAGATTTCTAGTGCGTAATTTCTAATGCTTATCTCAGACAGAATAATCTATTGGCCTTTACCGTTAGAACTTAGCTAAAGAGATTACGCAGAGTACAAGACGTTTATTTTTAAGAAAGATATTCTTTATACCGCCTAATTTTCAGAATTTATTATGTTAAGATTTTCTGTAGAAGTGGGGGGGGGGGGAAATAGAAATTCGTTAGTAGAATAATATCACGTTACAACCTATCTCGGAGTGAGTCACGCATCCGTAACTGTTCTTAGATGTTTCAATATTTATAGGATAGAAGTGAGATATTTCTCGTAGTATAATGAAGGTTTTACTTTTATTGGTCAATCTGACCCACTCTACAGCAAGGTAAAGGGCATCGGGTTTTTGTAACGTGAATGAAAGTTACGAATACCGTAGGGTCTAGGAAAGTGATTTATTATTGTTTTATAGCTTCATGAATGCTGTATGATTGTTTGTAGAACAGCGTTCATTCAAATATTTATCAGGAGCTCGCGTTATGCGGCTGAAAGAATATGGCATTTAAACATGCATAAGTCCAAGGGATTTTAGCAGCTTGTAATCAGATAAGTTATTCGGATATCTAGAACAGGACGAAAACTCTGAGTGCGGCGATAAGAATTAAAACGGACTATACGATTTATGTAGTTTGAAATTCCCTGTACACTTTTTCACATAAAGCCAACTAGGTGCACATTACTTCTTAGTAGATTTATTTCATCTTCACTAAATGTTTCGGGCAACTACGTGCCCATCATCAGGAGGACTTACTGTATCTATGCGACACTGGTATTTTTCACTCTGCATGGGTGGTTGTCTGGTCTGTTGGTTGGTATGAGACTCCGTCATCCCAGCCAGCAGACCAGACAGTCTCATCCCATGCAGAGTGAAAAATACCAGTGTCGCATAGATACAGTAAGTTCTGATGATGATGGGCACATAGTTGCCCGAAACATGTGGAGAGGTTGAAATAAATTTATCGAAGAAAGTATTGTGCGCCTAATTGGCTTCATTTGAAAAAGTTTATACAGGGATGCGCTGTCAAGAAAACATAAATTCCTTGTACGCTCTCTGCTGCAACTAAGTCCCGTAAACTTAAAAGATATAACCGAAAAAAAACTTATGGTATTCTCATCTCATTCTCATTTTTTTTTATTTTCTTGCGTTACGTCTATCAAATGAAACAAAAAAAAAATATTTTGGCACCTGACTCTCGTTGTGACTTTCAGCCGATAAATTCCAAATTATAATTTTTTGGATCACCGTTTATAGCTAAGTTTACGGCTTGAAGGTAGAGATATTGGCTTCTCCGGTAAATTGTTACGCTTTACCAAATTACACGACATCACATCCCCGAAGATCGTAATCTTAATCCTGTCGTAAGAACACGACATTTGAAATTTCTCTTCTTCTCGGAAGGAAATACGCTCTTCCATCTCCTAACCACATAGGCTTTTATTGCCTTCACAAGTACCATAGCGCAACCTGCAAGATATGGATTCCCGAGAAAACCGTAAGCGTACGTTTAAAGCTCCCAAGCACACTTAACAGGTGTTGGAATTTCTCTCTTATTTTTTTGTAACATTTTATAATTGAGCCTATGAAATGATTCACGTCACTGCACAACGTTACTATCTGTTTTTATAGAGTGTTTCTACATAAGACTTCGCAGGTATCCTGTCATACAAGCGATTGGAAATATATAGGATTTCTCTGGTGAAAGATATGCCCATGGAAATTTCGTTATAGGTAAAGGCAAATAAATTTAACACTACGTACCGAAACCCTGTATTCTTCGAAGCCTCATTCTCATTGCTGCAGAACATGAAGTGCTGTGCATTTAACAATATGACCAACGAAATCGGCATGATCGAATATACATTTTGCGAAGTTTATGTGAAAGCGACACTCATTGCTGAAGTCAGGAGTCACCTTAGAGCCTCTAAAATTTTCAAGGCGCTTCTTTAAATATTATGTTGGGCACATACGAATAGAGGAACACTGCGCCACAAGCCGGGAGGTAGCGGGTTCGATTCCGGATGGTGTTATTAGAATATTTCATTGACATAATCCTTCCGACCGCACTATGACTCTGGGATCGACTCAGCCCCTAACAGATATGAGTACCAGGAGTATTTCCTGGAGATTAAAGGCGGCCAGAGCGTAGGGCTGACAACTTTACCACCTTCATATACCGATTGTCCTAAAATCTGGGAGCCTCAAACTCGGGGTACCCTCAGGGCCCGTCCAGGTCTACAGAGGTATTGCTTTACTTTTACATGCGAATACCGGGTGCTGATAAGTCCTTAGCCCGACCAGGAATGAAACAAGCTCGGAAGCATGTCAGGGACGCGCGCGATTTCAACGACATCGAGACGCGAGCTGTCATCAAGCTTTTTTTTTTTCTGCAAGGCAAGGCGCCGAAAAAAATTCACGCCATTCTGACAGAAATATTAGCGTGTTTCCTTCCTGGTCGGGCTAAGGACTTATCAGCACCCCTGTAGAAGGTAAAAGATATTACCGTGGCTCTCACTCGTGGAGATTATTTACATTGTTAGATCAGACGATGCAGTGACTACAGGATGCAAGCCAAATTAATTGGGATAAAGTGAACAATGTCAGTCATGAATCTACTAGATTTTCAGAAAGAAAGGTGGTAATATTTGAAGACGAAACTTAATTATCTTTAAAGGAACAGCAAGACAAAAACTGCTAGACTTGTGGAGGTGCTTAAATAAATTTCAGAAGGGCCACCAGCCTATAACTAACTTAAAGATATGGCAAAGGTTATCTGCATTCTGATTCCCATTGTGTCTTGAATAGGGAGAAGAATGAATTCTGTCACTTATTGAATGAATATTCTAGGGGCTAATGTTGTTAGATAGACTGAAATGTATGCAGCTGAACCTCTTGTATCCAAACCTGGTTTCTCTGATGTTTAGATGGCTAATGAAAAGCTGTAAAGATATAAATAACCAGCTACTGATCAAATTCCAACAGAACCGATTCAAGTCGGAGGAAGGAGAGTTAGTTCTGATATTCGTGTACTTATTAATTCTATTTTGAATAAAGATGAATTGACCCAAAAATGGTAGGAAACACTCATTATACTTATATATATAAGAGAGGCGATAAAACAGTCTGTAGGCATTATCAAGGTATGTCAGTCTCTTTTCAACTACTTGCCAAATTTTATCCAACATTTTTGTTTAAAGTTAAATTGCATAAGCAGACGACTTTGTTTGGGGGGGGGGGGATGACGATGTAGATTTCGACGTAACAGAACGGCTACTGATCAAAATATTATGCATTCTTATAATACTTGAGATAAAATTGAATTTCAATGGGGAACTTCATTTACTGTTTACAGACTTCAATGAAGCCTCTGATTCAGTTAAGAAGAATTTTTTTAAATATTATTACAGTTTTTTAATTCCTGGCATTTTATTTGGGTTAATAAAATGTATACAATGTAATCTATAGGAAAGTCCATGTAGGAGAATATTTGGAGTACTGCGGAGGCTTGGAAGCTGTTGCTTTTAACTATCGCACTGGAATAAGCCATTAGGAAGGTCTAAGCAAACAGCGAAGGTCTAGTGCTGAATGACACGTTTTAACTGCTGGTGTATACTACTAATATTAATTTACTGTGCGGCAACATAGATAATGTAGAGGAAAACAGAGATGCTTTCGTGGTAAGTACGAAGTCTTGTCTCAACGTAAATGCTGAGAAAACTTAAGTATATGTTCTTGTCTCGCAAAAGAGAACGCAGTACAAAATAACAGCCTTGGGATAGCTGATAAATGGTTGCGGAGATATTAAAGTTTTTAGCATTTTTTGAGTGATAATTTGAAAATAAAATTTTGTGCGTAATTAAATGAAGAGAGGGTTAAAGTTAAGCATTGCCGCCCCCTCCCCCCCTGGTATTTGACCCTTAGTCTTTTATATTCATGGATCCTTGCATCGTGAATCAAATTTAATAACTGTCCAACAAGATGTGACTGTATTCAGTTTATTATATTTTTGTAGGCAGCGCTACATTTTTCGGGTGTTGACACCCATCATCAGGAGCTCGCACAACTGTAATTACAGCTTCTGGCCCTGGTCAACTGCAATGAATAAAATACGTTGCCACTAATATATAATTTTAAATTCTAGACTGGTTATGTTGAATGTTACTAGCCATGACGGATAAGATATATAAAATAATGGTGGATGGTTAAAAGCAGTATTTTTAAAAATGTAAACTAAACTCCGTGGCCTTAGTCCGCACGCGAACTATACCGACAGAGCGGCCGCCGCCGGTCGGCGAAGTTAGTGCCAACTTTTGCGGATAGAGGGGTGTCACGTGGTCAGCGCAACGGG
>Ga0123353_10018698_pt1 | contig 10258 bp, 10 predicted proteins | sample TergutLab28metaG_3_FD_92763 | JGI IMG/M metagenome (GOLD analysis project Ga0123353, IMG submission 92763) | Labiotermes labralis P3 segment gut microbial communities from Petit-Saut dam, French Guiana - Lab288 P3 | ecosystem: Host-associated > Arthropoda: Insects > Digestive system > Gut ...
AATCTAGTGGTCGGTGCACTATATCACAAGCTGTAAACACAGTCTAGTGGTCGGTGCATTATACCACAAGCTGTAAACACAGTCTAGTGCTCCTGAGGATGGGCGAAATTATCGCCCGAAACGTATTGAGCTGATTGTAATTATCAATAAAATTTGTTATTGTTTCATCTAGTTGGCTGTTTGTATTATTATTACAAGCCTACTCTTTAAACATTTATTCAATAACAGAAGATACAAACGGTCACGGACGGGGTGTTTTAAAGAGTTTGTAAGACGTTAATCGCCATAAGCCGTGCAAATTTGGCGATTTGGCGATGAAACAGATTAGACGTTTATTTTCACGCGTTTTATTTTAACAATATATCAGTTTAGAGATTGTGCATCATCGACTGAGACGTGATGAATTCGTGAGAAAATAAAGCTACTGTAGTCTATTTCCAATGTTCGTCTAGAGGAGATTCCAGAACCACGAAAATTCCGGGACACGATAGTCGTGTTTATTAAGAGTTCGTCACCAGGTTATAGGCAATAAATAGGCCTATGACTGCCTGACTACCCAACAGTAAACATAATTGGGACATTAAACTAATGTGTCTCAATTTTGCTGAACACCCTGTATATGTCGGCACAGAGCACATTTCGGTCAAGGAGCGTCGCGATGTTCATATAACAAGCAGACAAATTGTGTTGTATGGATTTCCTGTCACATCGCAATATCACGTCGGTTCGGAATTGGAGCCTATTGACTAGTGGGCAAAAAGCGACTCTGCATACCCCGTAAGTACGACATCAAAGTGTTTACTGCGCAGTGCGAGAGCAGTCAAATGCATTAACATTGTCCCTCAGCTTCAACGAAAAGACAACTCAAATTTTATAATAAAACAGACACACCTAAGTTCAATAGAACAGCTCCACTGAGAGCTCCACTGAGAGTGCTTCAACATAATATCACGTGAACGCGTACAGTTGCCGGTCAGACGGCCTTTCATTGGGTGACTCGAAAGTGCTCCCGTTGTCTTCTTTCCCGGTGCTTTCCAAAGCAAATGCGAAAAGCGACTATCGGTCCCGTCATGTCTGCTCGTCCTTCTATCAGCACCGAAGAGCGTCTTTCCGACCTGACGGATTTTTGTGAGATTTCATATTCGGGACTTCTAATCAAAATTGGTCAAAATCAGTCAGAAATACCGGACTACGTACATTCATGTGTGACGAATGTTTGTGAAATTTCTTATTCGGGATTTCTAATCAAAATATGTCAAAATCTGTCAGAAATAACGGACTACGTACATTCATGTGTGACGGATTTTTGTGAAATTTCTTTTTCGGGACTTCTAATCAAAATTTGTCAAAATCTGTCACGAATAACGGACTACGTACATTCATGTGTGACGGAGTTTTGTGAAATTTCTTTCTCGGGACTTCTAATCAAAATTTGTCAAAATCTGTCACAAATAACGGACTACATATATTCATGTGCGACGGATTTTTGTGAAATTTCTTATTCGGGACTTCTAATCAAAATTTGTCAAAGTTAGTCACAAATAACGGACTACATATATTCATGCGAATGGGAGACAGTGTTCTCTGTAACGTTGGAACAGAGGCTTATACAAGTGACAAAATATATCGTTCTTTACGAGAATATTAATGAAAGAGGATACATTCCCTTTTATGTGTATCTACAGTTAGAAAGATACTTCTCCGCTTGCGAAACTACAAGCATATATTGACATTTGCAAGAGAAGTACAGGAAATAAATCAGAGCCAAGGTGGTCGAAGAAACAGTTGGCGATCTGGATGTAGCTATCTGTGCTTAATCAAGCACCGCTCCATAATTGTGCATGGGGTTGTGGCCGTATAAGTACGTGCATTCTGAAACTCGACGCTGCATAGAGGTAGTGTTCAGTTTCATGTCCTGACTGCATGACCCCTTACAAAAATTCCAGGAGACGGTTTCGACGCTGAGGAAGAGAGAAGGAAGCGTGACTCTGCCTGAAATCGAAACCCGATGTCTAGTTCATCTAATCAGTAGCCCCAAACACTGTTCTAGCTGAGCTCCACTGGCTCGGAGAAATGTGAGGGAAATGACAGGTGAATTTCAACCTATTCCAGACCTCGGCACTGGATGCTTGTTTTCGGCCTCACGCTTAGTATCACGTTGTACCGCTAACCACCGGCTACCAGTTCACGTGTTCTGTGTGAATCCTAGAACCGTCCTGCACACACCTTTGTAATTTGAACTGATGTTGTCTATCCTGTAGCCTAAGGATTCTCGTATTACCGATAAAGTGGTCTGTGGAGTAATACCTCCAGTCCGCAGTTAATCATCCGGACAGGCCGTTGGGAACATACAGACTAGCAAGTACAGGCCACACAAACACAACACATAAAATCTATATAATCGTCTATTATTGCCTACTACATGCTTCTGTCATACACATTGACCATTATCAGGTAGAATATAGCTATTTGCTGTTACTGGCCAACACAACGGGATGAAGCTGCCAAAATTCTTTTCAGGGAACATAGAGATTAAATGTCAAGAAGTCTTAACAAGACACGCAATGTACGTATGACGTAACAATGAGGCGCGTTCGTGCAAGCTTTGTTGCAGTGGAAGTGCAATGAGTATTACACAACCTGTGTGTGTATTTGTAGCCTTAGGTATCCAACATGCAACGCGCATGCGCCATGTTTCATCTGTGGATTCTCCCGCTCTTTTATATTTTTCCACTTTATCTCATAGATGTCACAATTTTCGAAAAAAAAAAAAGTTATTGAACATTAAATATGTGTTTCTAGTTTCTCTACAACTTTTGTCTGAAACATTTTTCATTCTAAGAATAACTGAGCGAGATATGATCAAAAATGTATATTGTTCTTCATGTAAAGTACCCGTTTTTTTTGTCCGATTTTAATTAAACTTGAATTTTCTTGACAGATTTTCGAAAAATACTCAAATATCAAATTTCATGACAATCCGTCCAGTGGTATCCCAGTTGTTGCATGCGGACGGACGGACAGGCATGACGAAGTTAATAGTAGCTTTTCGCAAATTTGCGAACGCGCCTTAAACCCACTAAAGGTTAAAGCATAATTCTATTGTGTGAAGGATGAACAAGGTCTCAGGGTTGCATGAAACTGACTTAGGCGAATCGTGATTACGTAGAAAGTAAAGATTCAGGGAGTCTGAATTTCAAGGCATACAGGGGCGGAATAAAGGCACAAAGCCACTCATTCCTCACCTTGACGCAAGACAGAAGTGTGTGGTCACTTCACAACCCGGCCGCTCTATCACCGGGAAAGAAACTAGGTACACACAGAACAGGAGGCTGGTTGGGCCCCAGCGCCGGTCTGGACGTTTCGGAAAGAAGAATAATTTCCTGCCCCATCCGGGATTCGATACCGGGATTGCCGATCCCTTAACTTTGCCCCTGAATCGACTATGCTAACTCCGCTCCAAGTTGTAATTGGCTGGCAATGTAGCATACATACGGCCACAGACGGAAATGTAACATTTGATTGCGAAGCGTCACCGGTTGAGAGAGATCATTTGGGGGGACCGAGGTGTAGATGAAACTTACTTTGGCAAGAGACAGTGCGAACGCTTACAGCAGTGATGAGACTGATAGCATCCGGAGGGGGTGTTCTCGTAAGTACAAAAGATAAGCACTGGATATCTTCTACTGCCGAACAACTAACGACTACTGAGACAGGACGCTGCTCTGTAAAGTTCCGTATAGCAGTACGTCATTATTTCAAAATGTGGTATATGGCAGACATTAACGGAGAGCAGTGACGTAATAAGACAGGTGCCCCGGTGTGATAAGAGGGCACTACATTATAAGCAGCGCCGACCGCTCTTGAGAATGGTTGTGTTAGTGGAAACAGTCGGTACAGATAATCGTTTTTTTTTCCTCTGACGCAGTGTTCTAGCCGGGGGGTTACGGTCCTGAACAACGGAAAAAAACCGAGAAACAAACTTATTGCCTAAAACGAAGAATACGACAGGGATAACAGATTGTTATATTCGGTACGAAAATACACTTACATTCTACAGTAAATGCGTCCTGTAAAAGAAATTAAAAAAAAAAATAAACTTTTAAGATCCAGGTGTTCCAAACTATTACCACGTGAAGTATTTTCCGGTGTTCAGAGGGGTCTTTCGAAACTTCGGCGACTACTTAATCACATCAGCACATTTCGCTCTGAAGAACGTCAAAACTAAACACTTAGGTCTTTGTTTTCATTGATGTTGGCTGAAATTAGCCCAGTGCGTTGATCTTTTTCCACATATATCGAAAGAGTTACTGCACTCTCGGATGGCGAGCCAAGCAGAGGGTATGACCGCAATCGTGAAAGTTCATACGATGGAATTACGTAACACACCAATCTTCGTACAGCGAGGACTGACTCTGTTTGTAGCCCTTATGCATCATAATACCGTGTCTCATGTGACCGCGAGTGTCCTTCACGGTCGATCGCGTGAGGAGGGCCCACACAATAGGAAAACGACCGGAAACGGGGCCCACAATAATAATATCCACAAAACGAAACCTGGAGATTGCTCTCCAGTTCCCAAGTACCAGCGCGGGAATAAAATTAAGAGTTCGTTATTCCTTGCAGTTCAGTGGCCTTACGTACTCGCGTGTCGATGAATTAATATCACCTTGTACGGTTTCTACTGCTGCTAATGCAGTCTTCACAGTACAGACAGCCTGCTTCTAAACAGAGCCCTGAGAACGTGGAATTATTTTTCGTTTCAGACAAGCTTCCATTTATAATAAGTATACTTTTTTTTATGAATACCAAACCGTCGTGTTTTGCAGATATCAATTCAGTGAGAAGTACACCGTCCAGCAGTGCCGTGTATACAATACGCTACATGTTTCGGCTCAACAGGGCCATCACAAGGCTTTATATAAAATATAAAGCAGTAATGAGTTTCTATACTTTTATATGAAACCTGATGGTGGGCCTTCAGGGAAGTGGGGGCATGGACTGGATCGATCTGGTTCAGGAAAGGGGACAGGTGGCGGGCTCTTGTGAATGCGGTAATGAACCTTCGGGTTCCATAAAATGCGGGAAATTTCTTGACTGGATGAGAACCGGTTAGCTTCTCAATAAGGACTATGATCCATGGAATTAGTTCAATGTGCCTTTGGACCTAAACATGCCGTGAACTGTGAAGAGGACAGTGTTTTGCTATAAACTACAGGTGTCTGACGGTGTTCTTCCCAGCTACTGACACATTGCATTCCGTAAAAGTAAGGTAAAATTTTGCTGGTGCACGTCAGAAAAGCGTGTGAGGGAGTGGAGGTTTACCTCCACGCATTCTTAGCCTCAGCTTCAGATGAAGGTGAGTGATTAACTTCACGAACCGGCATCTGCATTTTGGAGGGAAGAGACCCCGTTACACATCGATTAGGAAGCGGAGCGGGCCCGAGTGCCTGTCTGGACCTTCGGCGAAGAGGTGCCTGCTGTTGAATATATTTAAGTCTTCTAGGATATGACGCCGCAGCTAAAGGGTAAATAGTTACGAAGTTTCGGAGGAGCGTGCGTCGTACGTCTTCAATGTCCAAGCAGTACGCAATTCACAAGCGCGGTAGCAAGATCTTTCGAAACGTCGGTAAACATACACCGATCGAGCAGGCGACGTATCTCAGAAGACTAGCAGAATCCTCATCTATACGGTCGAATTAATCCATATCTCATGCTTTCTGCTGTCTGCAGCAACTAGACCTGACCCAGCGTGGTACCCCACAATTTCGTGTATATTGGCGGTACTGTTTGCCAATAGCAGCTCTTTGTCTTTGTGAGCTCAGTCCATGCGGTAAGAACCATACAACCGCAGGAGGTATTCCTGTTGACCCTTGCTAATGTACATCCACATCACGGTTTATATTCACAATATACCTGTCAGTTTCAAACCCCAGCACTTTCGATACATCTGGCCACTGACTGAATTTAACCCTTTAAAGCCTGGCATTCGTCTAAATTGCAGACAAAACGTCAGTTCCTATTTTACACACAACAAAAACCGTACCTATTATTGATGTTCTGTAGGAAAATACTCGAAATTCACTAGGAATAATAAAAACACACAAATGCAGAGGAGAATGCACAAATTCTTATTGTTACAACAGGTGGTACATATACTTACCACTTGGCGTTAAAGGGTTAACGACTTCTCTTTTTCCTTGTGCTTAGAGCATACTGTGGATACGTGGGATTAAAAAGACCTACGTTACAATATGTTTTGGTATGCAACATTCTATTTAATTCTGGACATTTCAAGATGGGTAATGTTCTAAGTTACTTTAATACAGTAAGTGGCTTCGCATTCTCGCCTGAGTAAGATAACGGTTGTACCGAAAAGCATAACGAAGAAGTGTACAGGCAATACTGTCCCATCGTACCGAAACATGAAGTTGTATGGCATCAATAGGTTGAGTGCATCTCAGACAAGTAAGTAACGGCAAGTAAGCTGCTATATTACAACACCTTGCCAGTAACCACTGATGCTCAGCTACATCACAACAGTTTGCCAGTAACCATTGATTCCCGGCTATAACACAACACCTTGCCAGTAACCACTGATGCTCAGCTACATCAAAACATTTTGCCGGTAACCATTGATCCCCGGCTATAACACAACTCCTTGCCAGTAACCACTGATGCTCAGCTACATCAAAACAGTTTGCCAGTAACCATTGATTCCCGGCTATAACACACCTTGCTAGTAACCATTGATGCTCAGCTACATCACAACAGTCTGCCAGTAACCATTTATTCCCTGCTATAACACAACACCTTAACACCTTACCAGTAACCACTGATGCTCAGCTACATCATAACAGTTTGCCAGTAATCATTGATTCCCGGCTATAACACAACTCCTTGCCAGTAACCACTGATGCTCAGCTACATCAAAACAGTTTGCCGGTAACCATTGATCTCCGGCTATAACACAACTCCTTGCCAGTAACCACTGATGCTCAGCTATATCACAACAGTTTGCCAGTAACAATTCATTCCCGGCTATAACACAACACCTTGCCAGTAACCACTGATGCTCAGCTACATCACAACTGTTTGCCAGTAACAATTGATTCCCGGCTATAACACAACACCTTGCCAGTAACCACTGATGCTCAGCTGCATCAAAACAGTTGGTCAGTAATCGCCGGTGCGATGCTATAACACAATAATTTGCTAGCAGCCACGGACAGCCTATCGCAATTTCAACTCATAGCGGTTCTGCAACGAAGAAGGCAATAACTATTGGAACTACTTTGCTGATTCAGATCTGTCGCATAATTTGAGGAAAATACGGTAATTTGTTTTGCTTCAAACTGCGTTATTCGAAATTAAGGGGTATATTAATTAAAGAAAAAGCACTTACCAAAAACTATGCTTTTACCTGAAATCAGGTCACCCAAGGTACATTATCACTAAAATCACTTATTGATCGGAAGAAAGCAAAATATGATAAACCTACTGATGTAAATGATAAGAAGTTGGAACCTATTGCCTCGAGACCTATTGGCATCTTTATCGCTGTTAACGAGAAGGAAGGACCAGTCTGTCTAGGTAAAGTCACATTAAACTGGCTAAAGTACAGAAGCAGGTGCGACCGACTACACTCACATCAATCAAAAAATGTCACCAAGTTTTCAACGGCATCTTCCTCTCAAAATTCCTGTAATTCATCATTCTCATGCTCCATAACGCCACATACAATCATAATCATCCTTGCATTTGCATGTTCCAACCGTGCGGCCTTAGGAATTTTAGTAACATCATTGAGTGAAATGAGAAGCAAGTGTTTGGCAAACGTTTGGAATTTGGCGTCTCTCCACCCACGTCAACGGATCGGTGGCATTATTTATCGTTGCACGAACATACGTCAACGTACCAGAACGAACAAAAGGACGGATGACGTCATAAGCTATGATAGTGGCTTTAGAAACTGTCAAGGCAATAAGCTTAAACTTACGTTTGAATAGCAAGGGATGGGGAAAGGGTTTAGACCCAAAGAGAGTTGCCGTAGCTGAAGATGAAGTCTGTGCCGTAGGCAAAATGATAAATAACATAAAGAATTTTGTAGAAATCGTGTGAGAAGCTAGTAACTCTGTTGGTATAGGATTAAACGCTTGAATAAACTCTTTGCTCCAGCTATGAGTGTACGTTCATGTACAGTCGCTAGAATACAGGGAAAATTCTACAGTACAAAATGTGGATCAGCTGATTTACGAAAATAATGTTCAAGAAGCGATAAGAGCGGATTGATTTGTGAAATACTGCCTACTGTCTGTCAGAATTCTGCCTTTGCTTTTCCTGTCTAAAATCTAAAGATTAACCCTTTGAAGAAAGAAGTATATATCAACAACACCAATTTAGATGGTACCGCACAGAAAATATACAAAAGACAAGTTACTATTGTTTACGGAAGTAAATAATGGCTGGTAATTTTAACATCGTACAAAATACACGTGGGCTGGGTAGCTCAGTCGGTATAGCTACTGACTACGTTCTGGACAGTCCGGGATCGAATCCTGGTGGGGGCGAGATTTTCAGCGCCTGACCAGACCGGCCCTGGGGCCCACCCAGCCTCCTGTACGATGGGAACAGGGTCTTTCCCGTGGGTAGAGGCGGCCGGGGCGTGGGGCTGACCCCCACCCCCATCTAGAGTGCCGAGGTCCTAGAAGGAGTAGAGTTATACCTCTTCTCATCCTAAGGGCCTTCGTGGCCTATAAAAAGGGTGAAAACCTACCTACAAAATACACAAATAACCTGTGTTTGTATGTTAAAACCAGATTATACGAGGAAGAGTCAATAGATAACATTAAAAGGGTTGTGAAAAAATAAGTAGAAATTATATGGTGCTGTAATCTGAATATGTTGTAATTCTGTGTATGTACTGGCGACATGTAAATAAGAAAGTTGACAGTTCTGGGTGTTTGACGTTATCGGGGCAGTTAAAGATTGCGGCTTTACTAGGGACATGCTCCAGAGAGGATCAGCGTTCTGTAACCCGTCTTTTGAGCAGTGGGGGTGTAAAACCAATTGAAGTTCACAGAAGAAAGAAGATGCAATATGGAGACGCTTGTTTATTGCCGCAACAAGTGTACGTGTGGGACAGGAATTTCAAGAATGGGGTGTCAAGCGAAGCTGATGCTGATCACCGAGGTCGGCCTCACACTGCCTTTACAGCAGAGACAGCGGAGCACACTGAACGAGTGATATGAGAAAACTGTCGCGTTACAACTCTTGAGTAGCCATGGCTCTGCTGACCATATTATGCACGATGTACACCAGTACCACAAAGTGTGTGCAAGATGGGTGTCAAGACGCCTCGCATCAGAACTGTAGGAACGGCGTATGGATTCCTTTAAAGAACTTATGGGGCATTATCAAACTGATGGGGTACTTTTCTTCGGCGCATAGTGACTGTAGATGAAAGCTGGGCCCATTATTTCCAGCCAGAAACAAAGAGAGTGAGCAAAGAATGGCGACATTCGAATTCACCGACAAATAACAAATTTCTTCCACAACATCGTTGGGTAAAGTGATGCTGACGCTGTTTTGGGGCAGTAAGGGGCCCATTTTGGGACATTACATGAGTAAGGGGACAACGATCACCAGTTCGTCATATTGTGACCCGTTAGTGAACCATCAGAAAACAAGCATTTCGATGTAATTGTTGTCGGTTACTCACTACTGGTGTTTTGCAGCTTCATGACAAAATTCGGTCACATACAGCCTATACGACCGTTGCAAAAATCCAAGGACTTCAAATTTGAGGGTCACCTTAACCCATCTCCATGTGTTTGGGGTACTAAAAGTGGAAATGTCCGGAAGAAAGCTCAGATCTGATGAAGAAGTTCAAGAGACAGCGCATGACAGGCTGTGCAAGCGATTTTTATTAAAGAGGGACTTAGATTTTAGTAAAGTACTGGAACAAATATATTGAACGAAATGGGGACTAAGTTGAAAAATAATACAGTTGTAATAGCAATATTGATTAATAAATTTATTCAATTAAGGTTTAAATGCTCTTTATTCTCTCTCCCTCACATATATATATATATATGTGTGTGTGTGTGTGTGTGTGTGTGTGTTGCTCTATATTCAGCCTCGACGCTAAAAATGGGTGGTTAATTACATATATACGTACACACACACACCCACACATACACACTCCCCCCCCACACACACACACACATACATACTCCCCCCCTCACATACACACATA
>Ga0123353_10018699_pt1 | contig 10258 bp, 6 predicted proteins | sample TergutLab28metaG_3_FD_92763 | JGI IMG/M metagenome (GOLD analysis project Ga0123353, IMG submission 92763) | Labiotermes labralis P3 segment gut microbial communities from Petit-Saut dam, French Guiana - Lab288 P3 | ecosystem: Host-associated > Arthropoda: Insects > Digestive system > Gut ...
GGATATCTTATAGCCCGTTATTTCGGAATTGCCGTTATCGGCGGGGGCTTCCCATTTAAGAACGACACGCTTGCTTGACGCCGCCGCCGTAAAGTTTTGAGGTGCGGAGGGCGCGCCCTCTTCTCCCGGCAAGTCCGGCGTGGTGCCGCCGTTGCCGGGGCCGTTGCCTCCGATTCCGCTCCCGCCGCCCGGGTTGCCCCAGCCCGGCGGCCTTTCGGGCGGGTCAACAGACGCAATCGTTACGTCGACGCGCGTAAGGCTTTGTGCTGGAGCCGTATATTTTTGCGTGTCGCCGGCATAATTTGTAAAGATAAATTCCACGGCCTTATCCGACGGGTTAAATACCTGCGCGACTACTTTGCCGTCCGTTTTTTCATAAAAGGTCGCGGAATTTTGGTTCTTTGCCCAAATGAGCGACGTTCGCCGGTTGAGGTCTTTCATGTTGTTTACAAACATATACACCCTGGCGCCCGTATTGCCGTCGCAATTGCCGATACTGTTTAGATTCGACGCGTTCCATGTCCGCATCAGCCCGTCGACGTCGACCAGTGATTGCATGGGATAGGCAAGATCCCTCCAGCCGGAGTTTGACCCGGCGTCCTTCAAAAAGAAGTCGTGAACGATTTTGAAGCGTTCTTGCTCCCACGCGTCCAACACGTGAGAGGTAAGGTATTCGCCGGTCGGAATCCATTGTATGCCGTAAATACAATGGGCGGCGCCCGAAAACCAGGTTCCGTACGCGATGGACGTCCCCCATATCATGCCCGCGCTTCCGTGGGTATAGCTGTCGGGGAACGACGTGCCGCTGTAGTTGAACCAGTATTCCTTGACCGATAAAAGCTCCGTTGTAAAGATATACGCCCCGGCCTTTTTGATTTCCTCGTTGCCGCTCGCTACCCCCCAAAGGTACATTCCGGCGTAAGCGTTTAAGGATTCGCTCGACGATTCTTGGTTGCCGCCGCTCACGTTGTCGTTATAACCGCTCGCCCACGAATGGCCGGCATATATGTCGAAGCTGCGCATATAGCTAAACAGCGGGTCTTCGCGGTAGGGGCTGGCATATTCGCGCACCATCAAATCGACCATTTCCTTGTAGTCGTTCAAAAATTCCTTATCGTAGCCCGCTAAAACCCCGCAAGCGAATACCATCATGCCTAAATGAAAGTGATGATCCGCGAGGTTCGTGTTAAAGCCGTACGCATTGCTGTATTGGAGCAGAGCTCCCCACGCGTTATCATAGTAAAAATACGGCCTTTCTCTGTTAAACTCGTTGCTTACGTCATAGGTTAGCCAATTGACCAAATGGGTTCTAAGCTTACCCGCAAATTTATCCCGCAGCGCGGTTTCGCCGATTTGGTCCGCCATCAAAGCGCCCTGGGCAATTTTCTGCAGCGTCTTGCCCATCCAGTAAACGTCGTTGCCGGTATCGCCGTTTCCGTCGCGATCCAAGGCGTCCAAATAGGTTTTAAGCTGCGATCTTGAATACTCTTGGTTGGTAGGCTCCACAAAACTGGGTATGACGCCGTTGAATTGGTCCACCGTCCGGAAACTATTGCCGACGGAAACCCTCGTATCGCCGCGGACGGATTTATAAATTTCGTCCTCAAAGTCGTTGTAAGACCGCATATGCTGGTTCGGCCGCAGTACCATGATTGTTTGGGGCGAACGCGTCGGATCCGCCAGCCAAATCTTATGGTAATAATCGGTGATTACCTCGTTGGTGTCGTCGACGACGTCAAAGCTGCGGTGCGTGGCGACGACAAAGGCATAGCCGTGCTCGTGCGCCAGGACGGCCGTTTCCTTAGAAGGCGCGACGCCCACCGACACGTAGTCATGACCCGCCGGCAGGGTAAGCTCCGCGCTGTTGTTGGCGGCGCGCCTAAACTCGGTGCCTTGCGGCGCGTTTACAACCCAGAAATTATTCGGGCGCGAGCCGCCGTTTCTTGTCTCGACAATGATGTGGTCGGACGTGTACGTCGAACCGTTTGACGCGAGAATCGTATTGAACTCGTCGTCGTAAAAGGCGACGAACCTATCGCCTACCCTGACGACGGGCGAGGCTCCGCCGGAGTATTTTGCAAAAACGTACGGGCTGCCTTGGTTGAGGTAGGTAAGCATTTTGCACGTCGAATCGTCGGAAAGCGATACCGCGACGCCGAAGTCCGAATAATCCACCACCGTCGCCTTTCTTGAGCCGGAGATTCCCTTAAATTCCAAATTTAAGTCGACGTTGGAGGACGCGACGCCTTCGCCCGGATTGGCTATGGCAAGCCCGGTATTCGAGTATTTTACCAGCAAGGGATTGCAGACAAGCCGGTCTCCGAAATCCTTAATAATCAAGCTGGTCCAAAATTTGCTGGACGGAACCGGCTTTTGCTTAAGATTGTCCGCGAGATTGACAATCGCTCTGGGCTTTCTCATCCCGCTCATGGTGCCGGCCGCGAAGCTTCCTTTTTTGCCAAGCTCGTTCACCCCGTCGACGACGGGCCGCTCGATAGGCGGAGCTACCGACGGAGCCTTATCCGTCACAACCGAGATTTTTCTTGCCGCCGTCGCCTTGTTGCCCTCGTTGTCGGCGACGGAATACACCAGGTCGTAATTGCCGGCTTTAGAAAAATCATAATTGCCGGAAACGAGCAGGTTTTGCGTAATATCGGCGCCCAGGCTGTCTGCGGCGGTGATACCGTCGTAAAGGTTTATGTACTCGCCCTGCGAAATGGCCGAATCTTTCACCCCTGCAATGGTTGGGTTTCCGGTTTGCGCCGCAAAAACATCTTGGTGCGAAAACCGCAAGCCCAACATTAACGAACCCGCCTGCATAAAAAAAGCGGCTACAAGAAGGGCTGTAAGAACCCTTACAATACTGACTTTCTTCATATGACTATACGTCCTCCTTTTTTTGCACAACATTCTTTTTTGGATTATACTTTACTGCAGATGGCGGAGTGGGAGGGATTTGAACCCTCGCACCGTGTTACCGGTCTACTCCCTTAGCAGGGGAGCCCCTTGAGCCGCTTGGGTACCACTCCGAATTATTATATTCCGTTCTGAAGCAACAGGGTGATTATACGATATCCTGAGGCGTTTGTCAAGACAAATCCAGCCTGAAATTTCCCAAAACGCAAAAATCCGGCGCTTCTTATATACTTCTTATGTAATAGAAGTCAAAACGCTACGCAACTTCTTATGCAATAGAAGTCAAAACGCTATACAAGCGCAAAGAATTATAGTAAAATCGCGGTATGCCGGAATTACCCGAAAACCGCGTAAAAAAAGTTTTCAGGCACTCTTTTGCCATTGCGGCAATAGGCTTTGTTGTGTTGTCTTTTGCGTTGTCCGCCGTGGTATTTCAGCAGGAGAACCTCTTAAACAGGACTTTGAGCAGTATCGGCGAAAAACACCGTATTTGGTTTTTGGTTTGGAGCCTTTTGTTCACTATCGGAACCATTCTGAACCTAAAGCTGCTGGGCTTAAAGCTGGGTATTAAGGGCAAGAAAAGCTTTATCCTCAGCACTATACTGCTTGTCAATATCCCGCTCGCCGTCGTCCAAGCGCTTATCATAGATTATTCTTTTCACTTAGCGCATATTTTATTGGCGGCAATATTTTCGGGATACGGCTTATTTACGATATTAACCTTTCTAGGCGTACTGATTACCGTAAAAACGCGCCGGCGGAACAAGCTTTATAAGCGGGGTTTTTTTTATCTTCTTGCGTTGGCGGTAATCGGCTTTGCAAATTTAATCGCCATCGGAATATACGGCCAATTAATCGCGGCATATCAATTAGCCTTAGTATATACCTGCCTAATTGTCGTGTTTTTAATGCAGCAGTCTCAAAAATGGAGCCAAACGGTTTGACAAAAGACCGGCCGCTTGATATACTGGCCGAGGATGATTGAATCATCCGGCGGTTTGTCGAAAACGAATAGCGAATAGTGAATAACGAATAACGAATAACGAATAACGAATAATGAATAACTAAGGATAAGAGTCCGAAGGCTCAAAAAACTACTTTCTTTTGTTCCGAGCGATTTTATGATTTACAACTACCGCAACCGTCCGCAGTTATTCACTATTCACTATTCACTATTCACTATTCGTTATTTGTTATTCACTATTCACTATTCGTTATAACCCCATCCGCAGTTATTCGTTATTCACTATTCGTTATAATTATTCGCCCACACCCTAATTCCTCATTCCTAATCCCTAATCCCTAACTCAAACCCCTAACCCCTAATCTCTACAAAGAAGGTTCCCGATGAAAAAACTATTTGCCGCCGTATGTTGCATCCTGATGCTGTTTTCGTCCGCCGCGTGCGCGGGCGGGCAAGCTACCGCTCCGTTCGACACCGAGCGGCCTTGGGGTACGCCCACCAACGCTTTTGAGCAATGCTCCTACACCCTGCAAATTTTCGAGCGCGTCAGGGTTGACGGCGCTTGGGCGGACGGCCAAGAGCTGGCGACGGGCGGATTTACCCAAACCCTGAACGCCTCCGGCGCAGGAAAGGACGGCTTAGCGTCCGTCGCAAGCGAACTGAGCGTTTCGTGGAAGGATTTGCCCGAATGCGCCGAGAACCGGGGCAAAACCGATTTGATGGAAAGCGCCGTGGTGTTTTCGGCCGCCAGTATGGCGCCGGTGAGCTCGCAAAAAACGATGACGCTGGATGTGCGCGCGGACGCGGACGGAGCGAGTTATAACCATAGCTACGATTACTCCGCCGATTACGCCGCGCTTACCAGCCATATAAAATTCGGAAAAAACGCAAGCGGCGATTATTCGGACCCCAAAACTATCGCGATTCCTAGCGGAACAAAGTACGACAACGAGCAATTGTTTTACTTATTGCGCGCGCACAGAAACCTTAAACCCGGCGCGGGCGTCGCGTTTAACGTCAACAATGTTGCCGACAATTACATCCGCGACAATAACAATTTGGCTCCCATGACCGCCTCCGCGTCGTCCGAAACCGTAAAAAAAGAGCTTGGCGCGTTTATGCTGGATTATGCCGAATCCGCCGAAATTGAATGTATGCTGGTGTTGTTAAGCCTGAGCGGAACCGATTCCGGCCCCGCGCACCGTTTTTATATCGCCGAGCCCGGCATACGATTCGGCAAGGGCAATATTAAGACCGCAAAAATTATCGTCGGGTACGAATATACGCTGTACACCTCGGCGGGCACCGAACAATTCCGCTATGTTTATACGCTGACGGGCTACACAACCAAACGTTCCGCATAGGCGTACGAACGGCGAGTAATACAAGAGACTTGTTTTCTAACCTAACATGGTTGAATAAGGGATGAATATTTGTTGATATAAAGACTTGCGAGACGGGACGTAGCAGCGCTACGTAACCGTTGAGCAAGGATTTATAGCGGCAAATAGACGCCCTTAAGCATACCATGGTAGGTTAGAAAACAAGTCTAAGGAAATATTTAACCATGTCAAACGTCATCCAAGCGTGCGCCGCGGCGAAAGAAAAATGCGGCTACATCGGCGCGAGAACCGCCGAAGAGAAGAACGCGATGCTCCAAATCATCGCGGGCGCTCTAACCGAACACGCGGAAACCATCATTGCCGCCAATCAAGCCGACCTGGCCGAAAGCGCGGATAAGCCCGCGCATTTTCTCGACCGACTTGCGCTGAACGAGAAGCGCATACGCGATATCGCGGCGGGCTTAGAGCAGCTTATCGCGCTGCCCGACCCCATCGGCGAGGTGCTGGAGGAATGGGACGCCGCGAGCGGCCTGCGCATTCAAAAAACGCGGGTGCCGCTCGGGGTTATCGCAATTATTTACGAGGCGCGCCCCAACGTCACGGCGGACGCGGTCGGGCTTTGCTTAAAAACGGGCAATTCCGTCGTTTTGCGCGGCTCAAAGGACGCGATTCACTCGAACCGCGCCATCGTGGATACGGTAAAATCCGCGCTTGCCGCCAAGGGTTTCGACCCTGAGTTTATCCAGCTTATTACCGACACCACGCGCGAGGGCGCGGCGGAGCTCATGAAGTGCCGCGATTTTGTCGACGTATTGATTCCGCGCGGTTCGGCGGGTCTGATCCGCTCCGTCGTCGAGCAGGCCTCCGTCCCCGTAATCGAAACGGGCGCGGGCAACTGCCACGCGTACGTCGAAAGCTCCGCGGATTTTCATATGGCGGAGAGAATCATTCTAAACGGGAAGCTCTCCCGCCCCAGCGTCTGCAACGCGCTCGAAAGCCTGCTCGTCGACCGCTCCGTCGCCGCGGCATTTTTGCCGCGTATCGTAAACGCTTTGACCGAAAAAGGCGTCGAAATCGTCGGCTGCCCCGAAACCGTTTCGATTTGCCCCCAAGCCGCGCCCGCGACGGAAGAGGACTTTTATACGGAATTTTTGGCGTTAAAAATCTCCGTCAAGGTATTGAACGGCGTGGACGAGGCCGTCCGGCACATTAACCGGTACGGCACCAAGCACAGCGAGGTAATAATTACCCATAATGACGCCGCCGCCGAAGCCTTCTTATGCGGCGTGGACAGCGCGGCGGTATATGTGAACGCCTCGACGCGCTTTACCGACGGCTTTGAATTCGGCTTCGGCGCGGAAATGGGTATTTCGACCCAAAAGCTCCACGCGCGCGGCCCGATGGGGCTTAGAGAGCTTACGAGCCAAAAATATAAGATTTACGGGAAAGGTGAAATTAGGGGATAGCGTTTCAGCAGTATGGTTGTAGCGATGGACAAGCTGCCGGCGAAAGTCTTGAGGAATATCACGAGGGAAGGTCTTGTTTTAAAACAATAGACTTCCTCGGAAATTACCATGGCACGCCTAAGGGCGTCTATTTGTCGATACGAAATCCTTGCTCCATGTGTCCGTACCGCTAGTACGCCCACATCTCGCAAGTTTCCGTATCGTCAAATATCCATCCCTTATCCGACCATGGTAATTTCCGAGGAAGTCTAATAATGCGGTTAAAAAAGCATTTTTGCGCGGATTTTAAAAAAATATCGATTATTGAAAAATATTTTTGTTTTTTGTGTAAGATTTTCGCCCTCTCAATCGAGTTATATATATAAGGTATATTTTCCTTCGGAGGTAAATTATTATGTTTAAAAAAATTGTGTCTATCGGCGTGCTGTTCGTCATGGTGCTTTCGGTAACGGCGTGCAGCTGCTCATCGTGTATTAAAATACCTATAGAACCACCGCCCGGGAACATCAACCTGCCGGGCAAAGATGGGGAGCAACCGCCGGAAAAGGAGTTGGAAGTGAAAGCATATTGGAAAACGCTTTATCAAACGGCGGCCGACTGGGGTTATAATGGGAGTCTTACGGATTTTATCGCGGACTTATTGGATAAGGACGGCGACAAAGACGACGAGGAAAACGCCGATTTAAGCGCGTATGAGATTTATTTCAAGTACCATCCCCGTTATTTGCACGACGAGGAACAGTGGATTTCGGATTTAACAGAGGGGAAGCTTGGAATCGTTGCCATGCTGAACGAGCCGATGCCGGAGATTTGGGAAGAGGTTATCGACGGGTCTGTATTTGACTTTTTGGCGAACGGTATCGACATTACGACAATTTTTGGCGACGTAACCGAATTTACGATTGGTAAAGATGTTACTCAAATAGATATAGGGAAAATATGGCACTGCGAAAGCCTTGAAAATATCTATGTTGAGGAAGGCAATCAAGCTTTTATAAGCGATAACGGCGTGTTATACTCTAAATCGTATCTTACTTTATATTGTTGGCCGAGGAAAAAACCTGTAACCGCGGTACGGGAAACCGTTAAATATTTTGCGCCGTTTTGTTTTTATTATTGCGATATGCCGGAAAATTTCGAGTTGCCGGACAATACTGTAAATATTGGAGACGGGGCGTTTATCGGCACCAATTTAACTAAACTACATCTTAAAGAAAACGTAAAAACCGTAGGATCTTCTAAATATGGTTCAACTGCTGCTTTCCCATCGACGCTCAAAGAAATCACCATTAGCGCGCCGATTATTTATCAAAGTTTTTTTAATGTTCATTCGTTGGAGACAATCATATTTTGCGAGGGAGTTAAACAAATTAGGGCGCAGGGAAGCCGGGAGAAAGAGCATCAAATGTCTCTAACCGCGACAAATATTGAATTTCCCAGTACGTTGGAGGCGATAGGCGACGTATCATTCCCCGTAAACATGAGCGTAGCGCATTATACATTACCTGAGAATGTAAAGTTTTTAGATAAATACGCTTTTGACGATTGCTATATGATACTTATAGAGCCAGGTGGTGTACCGGGTCCCCCGATACCATTTGAAAGAAAGTATATTACCGAATTTGAATGCAAGAACGATTATTCAAAATCCTATATAGACAAAATGCTGCCGATATGGGAGAGAACCGCGTTTTTAGGGTGGGATACCGCTAAAATGCGGGATTATGCTAGAATGCCAAGGAGTTAGCCTAATGGTCGCGGGGACGGGGTAAAATGACAACCCCTAATTCGCTTCCATAAATTACATAAAAATATTTTTAAAAAAATGTAAGATTTTTGGCCTCTCAATCGAGTTATATATAGAAAGGTTTTTTAGGAGGAAACCAACTATGTTTAAAAAAATTACTTGTATCGGAGTACTGCTCGTCATGGTGCTTTCGGTAACGGCGTGCAGTTGCAACATAGACATACCTACGCAATTGGATAGAGAACTTTTGGAGTACAAAACTTCGGAAAGAACGGAGTTGGAAGCCTATGCCGAAAGTAAGGGCAAGGACAACTATACCGCCGAGAACTGGGCGGTGATAGAGGGAATTCTCGCGTTGGCAAAGTCCGCCATAGACGCGGCGGCGGATAAGGCGGCGGTGGACGCGGCGGTTAAAGGGGCGCAAGCGGCGATGGACGGGATAGAATTAAAGCTTGCGGAATATAAAACCGTCGCAAAGACAACGCTCGAACTCTATGCCAAAAATAAGGGCGAGAAGAATTATAAAGGCACAAAAAATTACAGCGACATAAACTGGGCGGCTATTTGCGCAATTGTCGCGGACGGCAAGACGGCGGTTGACGCGGCGGCGGAAAAGGGCGGCGTGGATGCGGCGGTTGCGGCGACGAAAACAATGATAGACGCGGTAGAGGAAATCCCGCCCCTGTCAAGTCTGACAAGAATTGGACAGTTCAACGACGAATTTTTTGCAAAGTATACGCTGATTTTAGTGCCGGTTTGGAGTCCAATATATTTTCATTATTGGGCTGTTGAGGTTTACACGGTTTTTGCTGAAGAAGGCAAGCTTAATTTTATCATAGAAGTCACAGAAATGGGAACTAACGCAGCGGCCTCATATCATGCGCTTGCGGTTATCATCCCGAACGAAGTATTCGGCGGGTATGAGATTGGACGAAGTCAAGGATTTCTCAGATATGATTGGTGGAACAATCCCACGACAAAAAATGACCGCGAGTGGCTCAAAGAAATTGACGAAAAAAGCGTAAAGCATAAAGCGGGTTTTCTTTTTGGTGAGAAATTTTGGAGCGTACCCGGTATTACCGTTATAACATCTCGCGTGGGACTTGAAAAATTGCAACTGGCGTAAAGAAATTGACGAAAAAAATATAGAACAAAATTTAGCTATGTAATTTTTGCCCTTGGAGGTGCAATATGAACAAAAAGAAAAACCTGACGAACCAACGGAAAATCCTTGGACTGCTTATGCTTGTTACTTTTGGCATAAGCATTATGTTGGCTTTGGGCGCGTTACAATTTACGACTGCCGAAGCCTCGGAATTCGCATCGGACAAAAGTACGGTAATAGAATTTCGCGTCACCGCAGACGGCAAAACTTTTTTGACTGCCGACGTGGACGTGTTTTTAGAAAACACGGCTTCCGATGTAAAAATAGTAGTCGTCTACGAGCTGAACCGCGCCGCGCCGCTTTTTGAAAACGATTTAAGAAGCCGCTTGAGCTTGAACGCCGCCCAAAGAGACGTAGACCGGGAGACGGCGTTATACCGGCAAGAATCCAAGAATTTTCATACCGTCAAAAACATGGAATTCGCCGCCGCAAAGGGATTTGACGCGGATTCCGGGGATTATAGCTTGACGGTATGAACAGCCGATTTGAATCAAGCCGCTAAGAAGCCCGCATAGAATAAAATGTATTGATAACTTGACAACAGATTGAAAAAATGGTACTATTAAATTCTAAGGAGTTTATTTATATGTATAAAAAATTTGTTAGTATCGGCGTGCTGTTCGTGATGGTGCTTTCGGTAACGGCGTGCAGCTGCAA
>Ga0123353_10018701_pt1 | contig 10258 bp, 7 predicted proteins | sample TergutLab28metaG_3_FD_92763 | JGI IMG/M metagenome (GOLD analysis project Ga0123353, IMG submission 92763) | Labiotermes labralis P3 segment gut microbial communities from Petit-Saut dam, French Guiana - Lab288 P3 | ecosystem: Host-associated > Arthropoda: Insects > Digestive system > Gut ...
AATCATTTTTGTAATTTTTAGCCAAGCACTGTATAAGGCTCCCTGATGATGGATCCTTTGTGATCCGAAACATGTTGGAGCACTTTTAAATATTTTATAATTTTTATTTTATCTACAAATTTTATAATGTACATTAGTTGGATAGTAAAGTGTTTAATTGTCATTGATGCTTGGTGCAAACATGAAGATTACACCCAGTCTCTATTATGCAAACCAGTCAGTTAATGCTGTATAGGGAAATAATCGCTGTATGTTCTGAGATCCACACAAAACACATAAATACAGTGTGTGTGGCCAGAACGTGGAACTGTTGGATGTTAAACATGGTGGTACATATAGTTACCACTGGGGTTTAAAGGGTCCTGCGACCGGCCACTTCGACACAGGTTTTTCTTGGTTTCCCTGTGTCTACGTATAAGCAAATGCTGAGATGGTTCCCAAGTTCCCAAGTTGCCACTACATGCTTCTCATGTAGCCCTCCCGACTTAAATTTATTAGTAACTAATTTCATGTTTTGTGTACATGTAAAATAACCACTGCCACCGGGTGACAACCCAATTGCAGTTAATAATAACAATATTATTATAAACGTAGCTTCTCAATACATGTCACTCGACGGATAAGAATACACACCTCGAGCTTTAAAAGTCTCCAATTTGCAGGATACGACGCACTGTTAATTACCTGTACAGTACGTGCATCACCTCCTTTTCACAGTAGATCGCTCTTCGTTTCTCCACACATTTGGCAGTGTCTATTCTAGGATCCTTATATAAGCTATGTGCTTCCTATGCAGCATTGGCAGGGTGGTCTTTTCAGTGGAGACACACTGGATTTGCTCTCAAGTTCGAACTGAATTATATATATATATATATATATATATATATATATATTATTTATCTGGATTGCGTCATCATTACAGAAGGATACTTATTTTACCCCACAAATAAATTTCATTTCCCCTCCGTAGTTTATAAGGGCGTGTTGGCTGCCGTCAGAGCGCGCTGCGTTGATAGCACAAGACAGGCGACAAAAATTACCAAGCGCTATTTGTCAGATAAAATAATGGGGCAATCGTATCCAATATAGTGGTGTTTTCCAAACTATTTTGCTTGTGTACCCCTTTTGGCTTCGAAAAATACCCCCGGATCCCCTCGTCCTAGATAATGTTATTATAGTGTCCGGGTGAGAACTATCCTAAATTTAAAACTTGTATCTCGGAATTGCTATTAGACACGTACCAAAACACACCAGTAGCATACGTAACAATGCGTTGTATGATTTGACAATTAAAATGAGTATCGCTGGCTTCGTGAGTACAGGGTGTTTCTTAATTGGATGTTCTAACGGTCGTACGAAATAAACATCGCCAATTAAAGTTGCGCGATTATTTTTAACAAACAATTATCCCTTTAGTTAAGAAATAAGTAAACTCCAAAGTATATATTACATAAATTTGTGCACGGATTTCCTGGGAAATGGTCCCGGATCACTTGGTATAAGCGGTACACATTTTGGGAACCGCTGCACTGGACCACAGAGTCTTTAAGATGCTTAATCCACAGATACAGAGAGATGTCTATCGTGCTGACCCTGTACATTTACGTACATAACAAATGAAGGCATTATCAATGAATGAAATTTGTCTGTCCGTCACCAGCGTACCTCTTTTAAGTACGCAACGGCGCAGATAATGTGCGCAACACAAGCCGCACAGATGACTGGAAAACAGTTTATGTCCAACAATGTGTCCTCGCATGTCACACGTCCTGAGATCCGTACAAAATTATGGCTATGTGTTTGTTTGCTAAACTACATGAAAGAAACGTCAGGATTTGTAACAACAGGTCTACCCATTCTACTGTGGGGGAAAAAAAATTATTTGATGTTAGACTACGTGTATATCAGGTGTATATTTTTAAAGCAAGCCTGATACTGGGTTGCAGCGACCGCGCGGTCTAAGGCGTGGGGTTCGGCTGCTCGCTTGCTGGGATTGCGGGTTCGAATCCCTCTGTTGACATGTCTGTCTCTTGTAAATATTGTGTGTTGTCAGGTAGAGGTCACTGGGTCAGGCTGATCACTCGTCCAGTGCAGTCTTACCCAGTGTGGTGCGTCTGAGTGTGATCGTGGATCCTCGAAAATGAAGAGGCCTTGGCCCACTGGAGGTTATGGCTCTATGCGCGGTAAAAACGTACTGCATCAAAATCAGCCGGAACGCACATATATATATATAATTGAATTTTGTTGTTAGTGTGTGAATAATCTAAATACGAATAAGTTATAAACACCTGACATACTTCATACAGAGATATTAAGAACAAAACCCGCACCTCCTGTCCTGCAGCACAATGACAGCGCTTGAAGCGGCGGAAGTTTCCATTTCCATAAAGCTATTCATGCTGTACACTAAGCACCTCTGCAAATACAGACCCCCGACACTTCTCTTTTTCGTATTAGCTAACGTTCTGTTTATTACAGAATGTAAGTTCTTACTGTAAACTGTAGAGGCGCCCCTTTACAACTTGCGTAATGGTGACGCACACAGCTAACACCGTGCTTTGAAAGTTCAAAATGCGCTTTGAGAAATTCGATAAGACAGCAAATCGAGTTTGTCAGCGGACATGACGGTTGTTTCTGTAAAGAAGTCGAATGGCCAGGCGAGGGAAGACTGCAGACGTGAACATGCCGCTTACGCCACTGATATTGCTGTGGTTTGGACAGCGTGCAACCGCCAAGTGTCTGTTCAGCTTAAGTTGCTTTACCTTCCTTCATTTTATAATCCGGTTGTTTATGAATGATAATTTCGTGGCAAACAAGAATAAGGCGTTTGGTGATATGTAACTTGGGCTGAACATTTTGTGGAATGTTAGACAAAAGATGTGCTGTAGATGTAGTGTGGGGAGGGACAGCAATGTGACTGACTGACTGGGTGACTGACTTAGTGACTTTATGACTTACTGAGTGACTGACTGACTGTCTGGCTAACTGCCTGAGTAACTGGATGACTGACTGAGTGACTGGGTGACTGACTTAGTGACTTTATGGCTTACTGAGTGACTGTCTGGTTAACTGACTGACTGGCTGACTGTCTGGCTGAGTGACTGACTGTGCGACTGACTGTATGGCTGAATCAGTGACTGACTGTGTGAGTGACTGTCTGGCTGACTGAGTAACTGCCTGACTTCCTGACTGCCTGCCTGAGAGACTGAATGACTATCTGTCTGAGTGAATGACTGATTGACTGACTGAGTGACTGACTGACTGAGTGTCTGACTGAGTGACTGTCTAGCTGACTGAGTGACTGTCTGGCTGACTGAGTAGCTGCCTGACTTCCTGCCTGACAGACTGAATGACTGACTGTCTGACTGAGTGACTGTGAGAGTAAATGACTAAGTGACTGAATGTGTGACTAGAGATTGACTGTGCGACTGACTGGCTTTCTGGCTGACTGAGTGGTTGACTGATTGAGAGTCTCACTGACTGACTGTCTGGCTGAGTGACTGCCTGACTGTCTGAGTGACCGACTATCAACCTACATGAAGCAGAAGCAAACAGACTGTATAAAGCATCAGTTACCCATTCATATAAACCTTACTACACGTTTCAGCAATAAATCGCCACCCTTAGGTACACGTAAACACAAAGCAATATGCAGCATTCCTAATCTAAATGTACTAAATTAAAAATATATAACTTTCCCCCATGGTCCAACAGCCCCTAGTGGGCCATGGCCTAATTACATAGGCTACACGATCACACTCAGACACATCACACTGGGTAGGACACCTCTGGGCGAGTGATCAGCTCGTCGCAGAGACCTCTACCTGACAAAACACAACATTCACAAGAGACAGACATCAATACCCCCGGTGGGATTCGAACCTGCACTCGCATAAAGCGAGTGGCCAGAGATCCACGCCTTAGACCGCGCGGCCACTGGGACCGGCTATAAATATATAATGCTAGCTATAAATAAATTAATATGGATATCATGGCTAGGTTGATGTTCAATCGCCTACAGCTTGCGCAGTCATGTGCATACACAGCTGTAATATCGACGTGTTCGGTCCAGAAAGTAAAGTCCTTGCTACACAGGACACGTGAGGATATTTTACAGAATACAGGATCGTATGATTGGATAAGTACTTCTACACCTGGTAGTCTCAAAGCTGTGTTCATTCAGCATGCTGTGGCTGCCAGGTGCCCTGATTTTGAAGTACTCGCTTGTAACTTGTTCTGAAATTTTGGGGTGCAATGGCTGTTAGCACAATGACAAACATAAAGAAGATAATTTGTCAATATTAATTCACAGTTAAAATATCTGCAGGCAGTAATTAAAACAACGCAACTTTAAACCACACCAACTCACAATTAATAAGGTCTCTATTTACATTACTACTTTCTCATCTTCTAGCTTCTCAAAGTTTCTGCTTTCCGCGGCATTTCAAGCAGTATCCTACTCCCGTTAATCATTTCTCAGTTCCAGCTGTGTATTTACCACGTAATCTACTCCATTTTACTAACCCAAGAACATTATGCCAGCTGTATAAGCTATGAAGGTGACCTTTAAGCCACAACTCAGTCCATATAGTGTCTAGGCTACGGTGTGGACAACCGAGAAATCGTTGGTTCGTTCCTCAGTAGAGCTACGAGACATTCTCGAAAACGTCCACACTCGGTCTCCGGCCATCGCGTCCTCATGCACGACCAATGGCGGAGAATTTTTCCCTGAGGACAAACATCCGACACTTGGCCACACACCTCTGCACAGTGTTCAGGTTACGAGTGATTGGCTGTATATATCCATTCCTCCACGCGCCTTCTTGGTTTGCCAAGCGACACACCTGTATAGTTAAGATATATGCACTATTTCCAGCGCTGCCTCTAAATTCAAGTAATAATATTATAATAGTATATTTATTTACTGCAGTTGGGTTGATACCCGGTGGCAGTGGTTATTTTACATGTAAACAAAACATGAAATCGGTTACTAATCAATTTAAGTCGGGAGGGCTAAATGAGAAGCATGTAGTGGCAACTTGGGAACTTGGGAACCATCTCAGCATTTGCTTATAGACACAGGGAAACAAAGAAAAACCTGTGTCGAGGTGGCCGGTCGCAGGACCTTCCGAGTACTGACTTCTAGCCAACAGTCCGGCATCTAAAGTAAAAACAGCAATGCACACATCATACAGCAAATACACATAAGATAACTACAACTATAAACATAAGACAACTGCAACAATACATACAAAACTACAACAATACACACGGCCAACTAACAACAATTACACACAAGACAACTTAAAACTAGCAACAAGTCTTCGGCGATGTCGCGCCGTGGCGACTGGTATACTGTTACCGATGTTTCGTTAGTGTATTGACTCCATTGTCATGGTTCAAACATTCTAAGAGGAGACGACAAATTTCGCTTAAGCAATCTCACATCACAGAGTGACGGGTAGAGGTGACCCCACTCTAGTGCCTCAGTGTTGGGAAACCCCGTTTTCGGTTTAAAGATATTGAAGGAAATCAAAGTGCAATTGTGTAGCAGAATTTGTGAATAAGTCCGGAAACTTCGGAAGAAATTACATTGTTTGGCTTCGTTTCTTCCGGAGTAGCAGTACCAAATGTGACTAAGCAGACAAAGGAGCAGCATTACGCAGATTGCCTTACTGCTTAACTTAAAATTAGTTGCGACGCGGATGTGCAGCACAATGCGCGCGTTTTTTGTTTTTTTCGCACAGCTCGGCCCGAGACAATTGTTGAGCTTCCAGAACCGACCGCGAGGTGCGTGACTGCGCTGTCTCAACTGCAATCCGGACATTAACTAACGAAGTGGAACGAGCTTGGTGCTGGCGCGTCTACTGCGAACCTCCGCTCTACACAGCGAAAATGAATACAAATTGCATCGGGCGCCGTTCGTTTTTGTTCTTTCCTCGCCGCTTTCCTTCTGAATAAACTTTAGACGTAGCACAGAACAAGTGACGTCACAAGTACAGCATTTGTGGTCGTAATAAGCAGGTTGGCGCGGCAGTAGTGCTGAAGACTTTTGTTCTAGGAGCACCCAGTTCGATTCTTGCCTTTTTACCGGCTGTCCTTATTTTCGTGGCTTTACTCTGCTCTGTACTGATTATATTATATTATATTATATTATAACACTGACCATTTTGTTACAATTGTCTACAGTATTCAGTACAGTAACTTGCTGTATAGGTTTGTAGCCTAGGAGCAATAGGCTATACCATATAGCCTAGGCGTGTAGTAGGCTATACTGTATTATGTAGGTTTGTGTAAGTACACTCTATGACGTTCGCACAACGACGAAATTGCCTAACGACGCATTTCTCGGAACGTATCCCCGTTGTAAAGAGAAGCATGTCTGTATAACTAAGACCAACTGCCCAGTCAAGTGTGGGGCTGTGACTATTAGTCATAGAAGCATGATGTAGAGTGTCAGTTGAAATGTGACTGGTTTCCACAAACCGAAATGTGTCTACCTGAAAGGAAAGCTCTCCTCTGTGTTGGCTATCGCATTTGAACTGAAGTCATTTAAATGTCAGAAGAGGGCAAAATGGTGAGATGTGTTAGAAACTTCACGTGAATCCAATTTCATGATCACAGACACAAAACTTATTTCATCATTTCCACGTGACTCAAGAATTGTTGCCCGTCAAAATAGAAATAACTCTCAAACCTCACGATTCCGCAAATGAGAAACTCAAATTTGTTCCCCCTGCACATCATGAAGGCAAGCGGGGGGTAGCAAATTTATAGCTGCACTCTTTCTTAGCCTCTGCACTAGATGGAGCTGAGCGGTCAACATCACGCCCCCGGCCGATTTACCCCCGGGGAATAATTCAGTTACCTATTGAATAGGAAATTGAGTGTGCTGCAGAGCTGATCTGGAGGTTTTTGGAGTAAACAAATATCTCTAGTCCCTGACAGAATTCGAACCCCGTACCATCCAGCCCGTAGTCTAGTCGCTATGCCGACTGAGCTACACCGGCAGTCTTTTATTCCGATACAATTTGAAGTTTTATGTTTCTATCGATATCGGTCCTCCTTTCAGATCTCAATTGAAGGAAGCAGCCCGACTGACAGCTGTATCCTGCATAATTTCAGAAGGGACTATGCAAATCAATTAGTTTCGTTTCTGTTTGAAGGACACGCCTGCCTTTCACCTTGTCCGTGCATAGCAGTGGCGTGTGGCTGTCGAACAAACACATGATTTTGTTTCAAATTACAGCTGTGTAGGGAAACTAATGCAGCTCTGTTGTGTTCTCAGTCTATTGGTGAAACGGACGCGATTTTGAGGCCTTCGGAAAATTGCTGGTGAGTTTTAACCTCTCTGTATTTGTCAGTCTCTCAATTAACACACGGCCTTAATTAACACATTCGTGGGGTCCTGATTTGTTGGGCCTCTAACGCTCGGGCATCGACTAAACAAATGCAGGATATACTTAGCACCGCCTCCCCCGGACTTCCAATGAATCCTTTTCAAGTTTTGAAACATTTCGATTCTCCATTGACTCAACTTACGTAAATCAGACGTCCATTTTTTACACAAGCTTCCCGTTTATCAGCGCCAATGGGATTTAATTTTTAAACACCTCCGCATAAAGTGTCATTTCCCACAAAACCTGTTCCCATCGATTTTAAATTATTACAAATGACCCGCGGAAAAAAGGCGAAGCTGTCCCTGTCCATACCCTGAAGGAATAAAGGGGTTGGAGGTACAGCTCCACTCATTCTTCGCCTCGAACGAGATGGAGGTAAATTATCAGTTTCACAAACTGGCCGCTTTATCCCCGTGGGAAGAAAATCCGGTACTCGTTCAACGTGAGGCTGGGTGGGCCCCAAAGAAGGTCTGGAATTTCGGGTTAAGAGAAATTTCCACTGCCTCCACCGGGACACGAACAAAGGATCGTCCAGAGCGCAGCCCGGTCTCTATTCCCACTACGAAAATGATAAATGGTAAGGCGGGTAATATTAACCTTTTGACCCCTAATGTCAACTATAGTGGTCGTACCGCACCGCTAACCTCTAAAGTTGCATTTTATATATCTATTCAACAAATATAGGTACTGAATATTTTAAACATGGCATATACTGTCCGTTTTTTCTCTTCAAAATGCAGTTTGTTTCATAAGTCTAACATATTTGGTTCATGTATTATTCACATTTCATATACAGGATGTGCTAAAAATAAAAAAATAATTCCGGCGCCAAAAGGTTAATGAGGGTCAATTGTGTAAAACAAATCTCGGAATGCCTTGAAACTTCAGAGTCGACGTCGATGAATGCATGCTGATAATACTGACAAAATGCAGCATGAAATGCTGGACAGTGAAGACCATTTCCTTCTGGAACCTCAAGGAGACGTCACGAAGGGCGCCGACAAGCGTAAGATCCGGCTTGTGAGAGTCAAATCTACAAGTTCGGTGTGTAATGCTTCGGAGCACTTGAACACACTTGAACACAAAATGTGATTTATTGTCGTACAAAGTACACTTTGGACAAATTAGTTGTACGCAAAGTCGTATACTTATTTTCAAAAGGAAATTAACGCTACGTACCGGCTGGTTCTTTCTCGACTAGACCCAGAAATGTTGTGTCGGCGAAGGATGGAGAATATCAGTTGGACTGATCACGTTAAGAGTGAAGAAGTATTAAAAAGAGCAAAGGAGGACAGGAACAATCCTACAAACAATAAAAAGACGTTAGGCTAACTGGATTGGTTACAGCTTGAGTAGGAACTGCCTTCTGAAAACTTGCTACTGAAGGCAAGATAGAAGGAAGAAGTGGCGGGAAGTAGAAGGAGAAGAAGACGTAAGCAGCTACTGGATGAATTTAAGAAAGGGAGACGATACTGTAAATTGAAAGACGAAGCACTAGATCTCACTCTGTGGAGAACTCGCTTTGGAAGAGGCTATGACCCTGTCGTAAGGCAGACGACGGAATGAATGACAGTTTCACACATTTTTATGTGGCAATTCAGACGCTAAGCGATGCAAGGTGTCTCTGCCGGTGCCAGTGGTTTGACATCCCATGTTATTGTTTGCAGGTCAAGTGGCTCTCCGGACAGAGAAATGCGAACGGCCTTTTGTAGATCAAATTTCTGTTGTATTTTGCATCAACGAACGGACTGAGAAAGACAAAGAAATAGCTCCAGTCTTCCTACCCTCCCTCCAGATGGCGCAATACACCACCTTCGGCAATGGAACGCAACCTGTGAAAAAAGTTCACAAGAATCGAATCAAAGAAACCACTTGAAAATGATCTTCTCAGTAAAAATAATTTAGCTGAGCACAGTAACACAAGCTTGGTGATCTTAAATTTCTACTTTTTTCCATTAGAGAAAGAGAGAGAGAGAGAGAGAGGGCGCGCTAATTGAAAAAAGTGAGCCAGGTTTAATTCTCAAGTAACACGAACCTCATTGGCTGCTTCAGCTTCTGTAAAATAATCCGCAAACCTGACTGTTTTAGCACCTGGCTCTTCACCTGCACTTAACACGAGCCCAGTTAGGGCCCCTAAAACTATCGCGCGCTATTCGAAATGCACTCTTGGTGTTTTTGTTTACAAATATGTGGTACAAATGAATGTTGCATGCTGGCAGTACTTTCGTATAGTTTATTGTAACAAACCGTGTCTTCCAGCGAACAGGGCACGTTGTATTGTCCTTATAGAACAGACAGCAATATTCGACTACGCCCGTAATATCCACTTTGCTCTTTGTGAATTATAACAATGACAGCATTTTATTCGTCAGAAAATATCATTGCCTTACACTAAAAGACATGTTATCATCCATTAAAGTCCTGAAGAATTAGATGGTCCCTTTAAAACTACTGGTTTCGTTGCTGACCGCCAGGTTTAAATGTTCAAAATTCTATATTCCTGCTACAGAACACATTTATGTATTTTGTGTGGTTCTAAAAAAAAACAGCTATTATTTCACTGTAAATCACTGAATGGGTGGCCGCGCGGTCCAAGGCGTGGGTCTGCGGCCGCTCGCTTGCTGGGATTGTGGGTTCGAATCCCTCCGGGGGCATGGATTTCTGTCCCGTGTGAGTGCTGTGTGTTGAGGTCTCTGTGGTGGGCCGATCCCTCGTCCACAGGACTCCTACCGAGGGTGTATGTGTGTGTGTGTGTGTGTGTGTGCGTGTGTGTGTGTGGTGTGTGTGTGTGCGTGTGTGTGTGTGTGTGGTGTGTGTGCGCGTGTTTGTGTGTGTGGTGTGTGTGTGTGTGTGTATGT
>Ga0123353_10018702_pt1 | contig 10257 bp, 8 predicted proteins | sample TergutLab28metaG_3_FD_92763 | JGI IMG/M metagenome (GOLD analysis project Ga0123353, IMG submission 92763) | Labiotermes labralis P3 segment gut microbial communities from Petit-Saut dam, French Guiana - Lab288 P3 | ecosystem: Host-associated > Arthropoda: Insects > Digestive system > Gut ...
GAACTCGTGAAAATCATTGACCCTTACACTTACCGCAACAGATATACGGTGCCGAAACTTCTCGTTCACGGCACGAATGACCCTTATTGGACAGTGGACGCATCGAAAAATTACTGGGATGACATACCCGGCGTGAAATACATATTGACGTTGCCCAATGCGGGACACGGTTTGGACGGTCAACTGCCGAAGGCGGTGATGACGCTTTCCGTCTTTGCCCGATATGCCGCCGAAAAAGGGGAATTCCCCGAATTCACCTGGAAGTTAAAGGAGAACGAAAACGATTACTCCATTTCCATAAGTACCGAAGTACCGGATATTTACGTCAAACTCTGGTCGGCAAAAAGCGAAACGAAGGACTTCCGCAAAGCGGAATGGACTGAAAAAATGATAGACGAAGGAACAGAGAAGCCGATTGTCGTTCCGAAGCCGTCAAGCGGACACATTGCGTTCTATGTCGAAATAAATTCGTCTTACTTCAAAACGCCGTTTTCGCTGACGACTCAGGTCTGGCGGTATTGATTGGACTTGTGTGTAGAAGTTTAGTGTGGATTTATCTTGAGACATGACGATTTCAAATCCATGAATAACACGAAAAAACAGATTTGGCGCATGGCAAATCGTTATTTGGGTAATATTTACAAAAATATTGGCGACCATTGCACTTTCGGCGTTCCCAAAGACGATGGAACTCCCTGCATTATGATTGACGGCGATGAATACCATTACGTCATTTTCGAAAAAGTATGCGAAATTGAAAAAAGAACGACAAAAGATGTCAATTTGTTGATGTATTGGATTGTCAAGGATGTTGTCTCCGGCATAGCGCACCGATATTCCGTAAAGTATCCCATGAAAGGATTGGCACAACAGCGCGTGGTTTTAATAAGACAAATCGAAGTCATGCAGATGATAGATGAGGCATTTCAAGAAAAACTCCGTCAGGATATTTGGTTCACTTTGGGAGGAAATGATCCTTTTTCAGACGGCTTGCCGCTTGGCAGTTGCCCGGAAAGATGTCTACGCAGTTTCAATAAGTATTCTTGTCCTTGCCGGCATGATGTTCGCATACATCCCTTTGCCTACAGGTTGTTCAGGGCAATGCGTACATTTATCCAGCGAATGTTGACGGTGCTAAAAACGAGGTGCCTGAAAGCCAAATCGAAACAAAACGAGAAGCAAATTTCCGTTCCTCGTTTACCGGAAACCAACTTGGATGAAACTTCCTGTCCCGGCATTTCTAGTTTTGGGTACAAAAACCTTTGGTTTGCCGTCAGGTCAACGGAACCTGTCAAGGTTGCTCACGCTTTGGGAATCGTTTCGCCTCAAGAGGTTGACTGGAACGACGGCGTGGAAGCATCTTATCAGAACTCGGTTTTCATTACTCCGCCGATTGACGGCTGGGTTCTCGCCGTTGGATGGGGGTTGTTGGCTGCCGGTGCAACCGATGAAGCGCAAATGGAAACAGCCAGGCGGTTGAGCGAGGAATTCTGCGAAGTCCAGTATTTCAGAACGCATCGCATTACGGAAGCCCATTGCTGGATTAGGGCAATCGCCGGAAAAGTCGTGCGGGCATATTCGTATGTCGGTGATTGCGGTGAAACCCTGCTTGCGGAAGGCGAACCTACCGATGTTGAACAGAACTGGAACCTGTTCAATTCTCTTTCAGCGGAAGCGGCTGACGACGGTTATTTTGAACAGGCGATGCACCCTGACGAAGATACCGTGATGACGGTAGCCGCTTCTTGGAGCATCAACCCATCGGAACTCTCCGCCCGCGAAGATATTCCCGCAAAAGGACTTTTGGGAAAGAGCGGGGGCTAAAGCCGCCCGCCTCTTTGTTCTATTACTCCTTTGCAGCCTCAACGAATTTACTTGCTTTGTCTACCAGCGGGAAATCAACGCCTGCTTTCCGCAGTTCCTTGTAATGTTCAGGGTCTTTCGCAATGGTGTAATTGATGCGCACACCCGCATCTTTCAACGCTTTCATTTCCTCCGGCGTTCCCAATTTCAATAATTGGATAAAGTCGCATTTCCACGCAATCGTGTTGCTGATGTATTTTGAAACATCGCCGCCTTCGCGTTCCATATTGCAGATTTTGATTTGCGGATACTTTTCTTTGACCAGCAATGCCGCTTTGCGGGTGCAGGCAAGAAACGCCTGATGTTCCCGCTTCTTTTTGATAATCATCTCTGCCGCTTCGACAGGAGAGTTTTTAACATGCACATTTATCCAGATATTTCTCGGCAGGCAGTCAAGGGCTTCCTCAAATGTCGGCACTTTTGTACCGGCAAATCGTTCTCCCTTTTTGATACCGGCATCGAGTTTTCGGATTTCTTCAAAGGTCATGTCCGCAACATTGCCTTTACCGTTTGTCGTTCTGTCAACAGTATTGTCGTGCATTATCACGATATGTCCGTCTTTTGTCCGGCAGATGTCAAACTCGACTTGAGCCGCTCCGAGCCGAACCGCTTCTTGAAAACCGATGACGGTGTTTTCGGGAAACACCCCGTTTTCACCGCGGTGCGCCGTAAATCCGAATTTCGGCAAAACAATCTCTTCCGCTTGTACCGCAAAAGTACAAAAGAAAACGGAAACTGCAAAAAGAAGTAAATGTTTTTTCATAGTAATCACCATACTGTAAAGGTACCTTCATTGTTTTTAACCGCTTTTACTTCTAATTCAAGCGGTGTTGTTTCTTCGGAAGCAAAGGTCTTATCGAAAATCAATGTTTCAAGCGGCTCTTGTGATTCACCGCGGACAACGATGTTATATTTCGTAACAACAATTTTGAATTGTCCAGCGGGCAAACCGGCGTACATACCGTTTGTTCTCATCACGGCAATTCCCCCGCTGTCGGTCAGACCTTTTCCAGCCCATTGACTACCTTGCTGAACCGGCATTGCGTTCACCGATACATCGGCAATGGGCTGATTATCCTTCGAGACGATTTTAATTTTGCACGGATATATTTGCGGCATTCCGTCCGGTCGCGGTTCAGAACAGCCGGTGAGGAACAGGAATAATACGGAAACGAGAATGAATTTGTTTGTCATCGTGATTTTTCGTGGTATTACGGGCGGCTTACGCAGCTCCGCTATGATTGATTGTTTTACATACTTTTTGATTCGCCGCCGTCGCGGGTTCCCATTGCTCCCCATACTCCGAAGGGCGACGGGTCTCTGTTTCTTCTCGGAGAAGCAACGCCGATAACTTTGTCAGTATCTATCGTGTTGGAAACAAACCGGATAGAACCGTCGCACATTGCTCCGTTCACGCCGCCGGAATGATAACTCGTCGGCGGGAAAATCCCGTGCGAATATGATGCTGCCGCAGCACAAGAAGGACCATTCGGTGGAACAATAGTCGTAAAGCCGGCAATCGCAACACGTCCTTCAAATATGTAGGCACCCCGCTGCGTTTTAACATTAGTAGTACCGCGCTTCATCGTATAAGCGTCAATAACCAGGTCATAACATTTGCCGGAGTCAGCAGTCAAACCGGAAACATATTGGACACCGCCGCGTATCAGGTCGCTCTCGTCATCGGGACTGCCCGCCGTTTCGGAAAGAATAATCGTATTGCTTGTCCCGTCGCCGCACTTCGCCAAATCAAGCCAAAACATGTTGCCGAACATTCCCCGGGTTGCCTTATTGCATGGTGCATACGACGCATCGGAGCCGATAATAGCGTGGTTGTTGTTATAGTAATCGCCGTGTGAAAGAACATAATTATTTCGGGCATTTACCCGGCCGCCCTCACCGGTTCCATCATCAGCGGGGTCCATTGCACCGCGGGGAACATAAAGATTTTTCGCTTCCGGGTCGGAAGGACACAGATACGTTGGAATAGGAGTGGTAAAAAACTCCCTATAGACATTTTTAATATCCGTTGTGAAAAATGCCGGCGGTACTTGCGTATTTAATTGACGGGAAATGACCTGCATAAACTGGTCGTATCTTGCGGACTGCTCGTTGAACGGAAGGATATACACGGCAGGTCCCCAAGTGTGATTCCTGTTCGTGTCGGGTTCTTTATCAGCAGCGGTTGTCGATACGGGTCCGCTCCGCGAAGCGGGCAAACTGTTGTGAATGTCATGATAGTTATGAAGCGCGAGAGCATACTGCTTGAGATGATTTTGACACTGCATTCTTCTTGCGGCTTCTCTAGCGGCTTGAACCGCAGGCAGTAAAAGAGCAATCAAAACACCGATGATGGCGATAACTACCAGAAGTTCAACTAAGGTGAACGCTTTATAATTTGTCTTCATTGTTGTTTTCCTTATAAAAGATTATTATTAAGTAAGCGCAGGATTGAAATCCTGCGCTAATTAGAGTGCTTTACTTTCTCCGCCATCGCGGCTTCCCATTGCGCCCCAAACACCGAAGGGTGATTCTCCGGCTGCCGACGCACTCGCCGTTCCGGTGCCGTAAAAATTATTGCCGCTGCCGACATCAATCGTCTCCGAAATGAACCTCACACTGCCGTCTCCCAATGCAACTTGTACACCGCCGCTGTGGTTGCTCGTGGCGGACTGAAGCGAAGGATTGGAACTGCCGCCCACACAAGACGCACCATTTGGAGCAATGACCGTCGCAAAAGTTGCACTGAACGGCGCGCCGTCATAAAGGGAACCCCAATAACACCGCATATTAGCATCAGTTGTAGCACTAGTGTACATTCCGTTAACCACCAAATCAGCACAGGCCTTCCGGCTTATCAGATAGTAGGGAGTAGCGTGACTATTATGCCTTTCTCCGGCTCCGGAAAAGGCACCGCCGTTGCCATACGCTGTATCGGTTCTAACCTTTCGAGTAACAGCGTCATCCCGGTCACTGACCAAACTTCCGTTTTCCCGTTCGCCGTATAAAATGGTATTGCTGGTTCCGTCACCGATAGCAGAAAGCGGCAGCCAACTTGACCTGCCGAACATACCGCGCAACTGCCTGTCAATAACAAAACCGTTTGCTGAGAGGGCGTAGCCGGTGTTTTGTGCATTGTCGCCTTGACACATACGGTAATTGCTTGCGGCTGCCCTATTCGGCGGTTTTCTCGGACTTTTTGAAGAAGGACAGAGAAACGTAGGAACTGCATTAGCAGCCGGATTGCCGGTCGGATGCACGTTGTTGGTAATCACACCCACTGTATCACCGTCATACTGCGTATTGTTGTCACGCAAGCCGATGCCGATGGTTGTTATCGCATCATACAACGCGGACTGCTCGACAAACGGAAACAACTTGTTCAAATCGCTAAGACGGCTGGAGGCGGTAACTTGTACGGGGGCAATTCTGCTGAAGTGCGAACTTGCATGAAAAGCATTGTTGACATCGTGGTAGTTATGCGCTCCCAGCACGACTTGCTTGAGGTTGTTAGAACAGGTCATTCTTCTTGCGGCTTCTCTAGCGGCTTGAACGGCTGGCAGTAAAAGAGCAATCAACACGCCGATGATTGCGATAACAACCAGAAGTTCAACTAACGTGAACGCTTTGTAATTTGTCTTCATTGCTGTTTTCCTATATATGATTGTTATTGCGGGGGCTGAAGCCCCCGCCTCTTTGCGAATTATTTTTTCAACTACGGTGTTTTACTTTCTCCGCCGTCGCGGCTTCCCATTGCGCCCCAAACTCCAAACGGCGATTCTCCGCTTGCCTTCGGCCCCGCCGTTCCAGAGCCGTAGAAATTATTGCCGCTGCCGGTATCAATCGTTTCTGAAACGAACCGCACGCTGCCGTCTCCCATCGCAACCTGTACACCGCCGCTATGGTTGCTCGTGGCGGTTTGCATCGAGGGATTGGAACTGCCGCCTACACAAGATGCACCATTCGGAGCAATGACCGTCGCAAAAGTAGCACTGAACGGCGCGCCGTCGTAAAGAGAACCCCAATAGCACCGCATATTGCCGTCAGTTGTGGCAGTAGTATATCTTCCGTTAGATACCAAATCGGTACACGCTTTACGGCTCACGATATACAGGGTGCCGCTTGCAGCGAAAGCACCATGATCGTTGCCGTATACGGTATCGCTTCTAACCTTTCGGGTGACATCGTTACCGCGGTCGCTGTAATAGGAGCCGTTTTCCCGCTCGCCGTAAAAAATCGTATTGCTGGTTCCGTCACCGATAGTGCGGAACGGCAGCCAACTCGCTCTGCCGAACATGCCTCGCAACTGCGGGTCAATCGTATTTGCTGAAGCGGCATAGCCGGTGTGTTGCGCATTATCGCCTTGACACATACGGTAGTTGCTTCCGGCAGACCTATTTTCCGGCTTTTTCGGACTTTTTGAAGAAGGACAAAGAAATGTGGGAACGGCGGCAGTTGCCGGATTGACGGCTGGATTTTTATTTATATCATCGGTTGCCACTCCTACACTAGCCGACTCAGTTCCGTTTTCAAGTGTGCCGATGCCGATTGTTGTTATCGCATCGTACAACGCTGACTGCTCGACAAATGGAAACAACTTGTTCAAGTCGCTGAGCCGGGTAGAGTAAGCACTTTGCACGGGGGCAATTTTGCTGTAATGCGAACTTGCGTGCAAAGCGTTGTGAACATCATGGTAGTTGTGAGACCCCAGAACGATTTGCTTGAGATTGTTCGAACAACTCATTCGTCTAGCCGCCTCACGGGCGGCTTGCACAGCAGGCAAAAGCAAAGCGATGAGAACGCCGATAATGGCGATAACTACGAGAAGTTCAACAAGAGTAAAACCATTGCTTCCCCCCCTCGAATTACCTAAAACAACATTTATCTTTTTCATTTTTTTACCCTCTGACTGAAAAAATTACTGGAAAATTTTGAAAAAAACAGACGAAATAACTACAGTTGCCGAAAAAAAACGGCTCAAAATATTACATCCTAGTTATAATTCATTTTTCGGAAATTGCAACGGGGAAACTGTAAAAAAAGGAAATATCTCACCCAATCTCGACCCAACGCTGTTCTTTCGCGCTTTGAATCACAGCATCGCAAACCTTTTGTGTTCTGGCGGCGGCTCTCACATCCGGCTGGAATTTTTGTCCGCCGTCCAGCGACTGCAAAAAGTCCGCCAAACCGTTAATGAACGTATGTTCATAACCGATAGTCGTGCCGGGGACCCAGTATTTGCTCATATACGGATGCTCACCGTTTGTCACCAAAATATCCTGCCAGCCAGTCAAGTGGTCTTCAATTTTCGCACCGGAGTTCGGGTCGGCATAACGGAAAAACTTAATATACTCCGGCTTTTCGAGGTCGAAGAATATCGCCCCGTGTTCACCGTTGATTTCCATTGAACTGTAATTTTTCCGTCCGCGTGCATATCTACTCGATTCAAAGGTTCCGATTGAACCATTCGCAAACACGGCGAGAAACATACAGGCATCGTCAATGGTGATTTTCTCCATTTCACCGGTGTCAACATTCTTGCGCTCTTTGATGAACACTTCTGTATAAGCGCAGACCTTCGCAATGGGACCGTTAATCCACTCGGCTGTGTCGATGCTGTGCGCCAGCAAATCGCCGGTTACGCCGCTGCCTGCAATCTTTGCCGAAAGCCGCCACAATGCAGTTCCGCCGGACGGAACTTTCTGACTGATAGTATAGTCCTGTAAATATGTCGCCCGATAATGAAACGGACGACCGACGCGTCCTTCGTCAACGATTTGCTTGAAAAGCGAAATTGCCGGTACACGGCGGTAGTTGAACGAAACCATGTTGGCAACGCCTGCTTTTTCGACAGCGGCGACCATTTCTTCGGCTTCGGCGTAGGACATCGCCAGCGGTTTTTCGCAGATAATCATTTTGCCTGCTTTGGCGGCTTCGATGACCATGTCTTTGTGCAGGAAGTTCGGGGCGACAACATCGACAATATCGATGTCTTTGCGGTTGATGAGTTTTTTCCAATCGGTTTCGATTTCTTCGTATCCCCAGAATTCCTGAAACGTTTTCAGAGCAGGCATATCTTCTCCGCGACCATAGCACGCTTTGAGAACCGGCTGATACGGCGTATTGAAAAAGTGGTTGACCTGACAATAAGCATTGGAGTGGGTGCGTCCCATGAAGCCGCAGCCGAGCATACCGACATTGAGGATTTTCTTTGCCATAATTTTGTTCCTTGAAAAAATTATAATGAAACGGAAAACAAACGAATCGTGGGTATTTTACCCAAGTGCGGAGGATATTGCCAGTCCCCCCGCTGGAGATTGTTAGTCCGAGATGAGTAAAGAAGTAATTGCCCCTATTGCAAAACCCCGAATTACGGATAAAATTATCTATTCAAGAGTTTGTGGGCGGAAGTTTGTACGGTCAATAGCAGCGTTCTTCCGCTTTTTATTGAAAATTTTTCCCAAAATGGAGAATCAAATGGCTATTAAAGTCGGTATTAATGGTTTCGGTCGTATCGGTCGTATGGTGTTTCGCGCAGCGGTTAAACATTTTGCTTCGGACATCGAAATAGTCGGCATCAACGACCTTCTAACCCCCGATTACCTCGCTTACATGTTGAAATTCGACAGCGTTCACGGCCGCTTTAACGGTAATGTCAGCGTTGACGGCAGCGACCTCGTAGTCAACGGAAAGAAAATTCGTCTGACAGCCGAGAAAGACCCGGCAGCCCTGAAATGGGGTGAGGTCAACGCAGACGTTGTCGTTGAGTCAACCGGTATTTTCCTCGAAGGAACCGGTGATAAAGGCGCAGACAAACATCTTCAGGCAGGAGCCAAGAAAGTTATCCTGTCCGCTCCTTCAAAAGACGATACCCCGATGTTCGTTTTCGGCGTAAATTGCAAATCATACGCCGGACAAGCAATCATTTCCAACGCTTCCTGCACGACAAACTGCCTCGCACCGATTGCGAAAGTTCTTCACGATAACTTTGGTATCGTCAAGGGTTTAATGACAACCGTTCATGCTGCAACCGCAACACAGAAAACCGTTGACGGACCGTCAGCAAAGGACTGGCGCGGCGGACGCGGCATTCTCGAAAACATTATTCCGTCTTCAACCGGCGCAGCCAAAGCAGTCGGCAAAGTGCTGCCCGCGCTCAACGGCAAACTGACCGGTATGGCAATGCGGATTCCCACTTCCGATGTCTCTGTCGTTGACTTGACCGCCGTTCTTGATAAGCCCGCTTCAATGGATGCTATCAAAGCCGCTATGAAGGCAGCAAGCGAAGGCGAACTCAAAGGTGTTCTCGGCTATACCGAAGAAGCGGTTGTTTCGACCGACTTCCGCGGTGTTTCCGATACCTCCATTTTCGATGCCAGCGCAAGTATCCTGCTTGACCCGAACTTCGTGAAAGTTCTCGCTTGGTACGATAATGAATGGGGATACAGTTGTAAAGTCCTCGAAATGGTTCGTGTCATTATGAAATAACTAACCAGCAGTTATGTTCATCAGCGTTATTGTACCCGTCCGCAATGAAGAAAAGCATATCGGCGAAGTGCTTGACGCTTTGACATCGCAAAAGATAACGGGGGCTTTTGAAGTCCTCGTTATTGATGGACAATCAACAGACCGCACGGTGCAAATTGTTCAGGAGTATTGCGGGAAGTATCCGAATGTCCGTCTGTTTGATAATCCGAAACGCTTATCAAGTGTTGCCCGAAATATCGGGGTTAAAAACGCAAAGGGCGATGCCGTTCTCATTGTTGACGGACATTGCATCATCAGCGATGACAACATGTTGGCAAACGTTGTCAAAGCGTTTGAGGAATCCGGCGCAGATTGTCTTGCACGTCCGCAGCCGCTGGAAATGCAGAACGCAACGGTAATACAGTGGGCAATAGCGTCAGCGCGCCGCAGTCCGCTGGGGCATAACCCGAACTCGTTCATTTATTCTGACAAAGCGCAGTTCTCACCGGCAAGCAGCGCGGCGATTGCGTACCGAAAGTCCGTGTTCGAGAAAGTCGGTTATTTTGACGAAACATTTGACGCTTGCGAAGATGTTGAGTTCAACACCCGCTGCGACAAAGCCGGTTTGAAATGCTGGTTCGACCCGGCAATAGCGGTGCGGTATGTGCCGCGCAATTCAATCAAGGGCTTGGCATATCAACTTTACCGTTATGGACGCGGACGAATGCGCTTGTTCCGAAAGCACCCGGAAACATTTTCGTGGAGCATGTTCGGATTGGGAGCGTTTGTTGCGTATGTGATTTTCATTTTTTGTTTGTTATTTTCTTTCGTGTCGGCTTCAATTATCTGCGGTTATGCAGACGAACATACTGTCTTTCCAGTTTTTTTCGTTATGACGTATGGTGTTCTTGCAGTTTATATTTTTGC
>Ga0123353_10018703_pt1 | contig 10257 bp, 6 predicted proteins | sample TergutLab28metaG_3_FD_92763 | JGI IMG/M metagenome (GOLD analysis project Ga0123353, IMG submission 92763) | Labiotermes labralis P3 segment gut microbial communities from Petit-Saut dam, French Guiana - Lab288 P3 | ecosystem: Host-associated > Arthropoda: Insects > Digestive system > Gut ...
AGATAGCGCGCCGCGATCAACCGGGCTGCGTCCTCCTCTCCCGCGTCAAACAACCCTAATGTGATCAGGCACTGTACTGGCGCGACGACAGCTCCTCTTGTGAAGGCGCGCATAACGAGCTTGTCGCTCTTTAGATGCTCGGAAGCAAGACCGAAGTCAGTTAGGTATTCGTTTTCGTCAAGCAGCCGCGCCTTCAGTTTCGCGACGATATCCGCGGGCAGCCTTTTCCCCAGCATAATAGGCTGAAGCTGTGCTATGGACCCGCATTTATAAAGCTTACCGCTGCCCGGCAGCTTTGCCAGGAACTGCTCGCCGTCCCAAAGCTCTTCCGTCAAGAATCGCAGAACTCTTTTTGACTCGTTCATCCATTTTTCCACGTCAGCGTCCCTTCCGGCTAGACCGGCAAGGCGGGAACATGCCTCACAGAGCATGACCATATAAGCTTGAAGGTCCGCAGCCTGCAACGGTAAACCCTCAAGGAACAGCGTCGCTTCGTCATATCCGGATTCATTGGCATGGTAATAAGCCGGGAAACCTGTTTTTGCGTGGTCATGCTGAGTGAACCACCATTCAGTGTATGCTGAAAGCTTGTCATAAAGCACCCGGTAGTCTTCAATTGCAAGGGCTGACAGGTCGAAATGATCGAGCATATAACAGGTCGCGAAACCAAAAATAGGGGGCTTCGTGGTCAGCCAGTTTATCCTGTATTGGTCGCTGACAGAATCCGGTATTCCGCCGAGTTCATTTTGATACTCAAACATAGCGGTCAGCATGTTAAAGGCTTCTCTCGCATTGTTTTTCATAGCCATCGCATGAAACCCGTGATGCCAGCCAAAGGCATTGATCATGAACAGCTTTTGCATATACACAACAGTGTTCGTAAGACTGCCGCTGGGGCCAAGTCGTGATTGCCAGATGACCCATGCTGCCTTTCGCGCCATGTCCCGATACTGCACAGGCGGTTCGGGATAGTTTTGATAAAACGATTCAAATTCCGCCATTGTTTTCGCGTATGCTTCGTCAAATGGAATATAGTGATCCTTTGCAACCGCGTTTGATAAATATTCGTGTATCGCAGCCTCCCCGATTCCATCCGTACCCGGTCTTATATCAATATGAAACGGGGTCGGACAGACCTGCCAGACATTCCAGTCTGCGTTGTTCCGCATTCCGCCCGCAATATCTTTAAAGAGAAGCTTGCCAAGGTATGAGAATGCTATTTCGACTTCTCCGGGCGCCCTTTCGCATCCACCCTCGTGCGGCAGCGGATCATAGTACACTCGCATTGTGACGCCATGCACACGTACGCGCATGATATTGGACTCCTCGAAGGTCAGCTCTGCTCTGCCGATCGCCGATTGTATTGTTAACTTCGCTTCGTCGCAGAAGTACGTATAAGGCAGCTCAACACCGCCGGATACAATCTCTATCCGCAAAAGCTTCGGGCGCTCGTTAATTGCAGTTTCCGAACGGCAAATAGAGAAGTATAACTTCTTGCTGTCAGTTGGCTGGTAAATGGACAGAAACGATCCGGAAACACTGAAGGGTAGCCTCTCAAGCGTAAACTGTTTATTGGTACCAAACATATTCGTCAGCTCCTTTCTTACTGCTCTTCATTCAGCAAATGGGCAAGGACAAGAAAAACTGCCGCGCCCCACGATGCGACGCTTCCTGGAAAGAATGTCCTTGGATATATTGGAACGTACCTTTCAAATGGCTCGCATGCCGGTCCCATGAGGTCGCGCCTGGTCATCCCTATCCCGACTTCCAAAGTTCTGTCGCACCAGTTGCGCGCGCTTTCCAGCGCTAGTTCTCTGCAGCCGGCGTTATATAGGCCGACAGTCATCAGGCATTGTACGGGCGCATGGATAAGCCCGAGTGAGAATGCTCCGCAGGATAAGCCAACGTCGAAGTATCTGTTTGTCATGCTCAGTGACGGGAAACCATTAACTGTGAAGAACTTGTCCGGGTTGCCGACCGAGACGGCAATTTTGTCAATGATTTCCTGCGGCAGCCTTTTCCCCAGAATGATCGCCTGGTAAACGGCGATGCTTTCCTCGTCAACTATTTCACCCGTATCGTCAAGTGTGCAGATAAACCTCTCTCCGTTCCAAAACGAATCAATCGTCTTTTTAAGCATATCTTCCGAGCGTTTCATCCAGTCCGCAGTTTCATCCGCGAGACCGAGTTTTCCCGCAAGTTTTGAACAGATTTCCATGCACAGCACCAGGAAAGCCGCTATGTCTGAAGTAGCCAGGGGCAGGCCTTTGGAAAAAATCACGTCGTCGTCCCAGCCGGACTCGTCCGCATGGTGATATGAAACAAGGCCATCCCCGTTTGTGTCTCTGAACGTGGTCCACCAGCGAACCCACCTGCACATCGGCTCGTATAGCATCTCGCAATGCTCTTTCGTCAGCGCGTCCTCGCCGACTTTTTCAAGAATATAATCGAGCGCGAAGCCCTGGATAGGAGGCTTCGTCATGGTCCAGTTCATTTGCCTGTCGCTAACATCGTTGGGAAGCTCTCCGTACTCGTCCAGACGTTTAAACATGACATGCATAAACCTTACCGCCTGGTCGACGTCTTTATATGCTGCCATTGCATGATACGGCGGATGCCAGCTCACGGCTTTAGTGAGTTTTCCACTGCGCATCATGAAAATCATATCATCGATGACATTGTATTTCTCGCCGACTATACTGATCCAGACGATATAAATCGCAATGAGCCGTGCGTCGGCGTATTTTTCTGGTACTTTTTCGTATTTCTCACACCACCGCTCAAAGTCAGACAAGGCGTCTTTCACACAGGCGTCAAAATCATTAAGCTTCTCAGGGCGATTGACGGAGTAGTCCGCATATTTGACATATCCTTCCAGCACCCCGTCCGGCGCCGGAGTCCATGCGACGTCGGTATCCGCAGGCTTCATTTCCGGCCCGAGCCACCTGCCGTTGTGGCTTTGGCTGCCCTTTGTCGGTTCAAAAAGGTATTCACCAAGCATATGAAACCCGGCGCAAACCGTTCCATCCAGACGATCCATAAACTGTTCATGCATGTTGAATTTCATCCTGAAAACAATACCGAGCCCTCCGGCAGCACGAATCTGCAGTATCTCACCGCCGTCAAAGCAGATTTCAATCGTCCCTCCACCCGCTGAAATGGTGAGCAGCCCGGGGTTTGCTTGATATTCGTAGGGCAGCGGTTTGCCGTCCATAACCGGGATGATTTGTATCAGCTCATAACGCGTAATATATCCGGGCGTAGAGCTGCTGTATGACAGAAATATGCCGTACTCACCGTCTCCTCCGGGCGAGCCGGGAGGCGGCGCCTCTGTGTCGATTGCGGTATATCCAACCAGCTCACCGCCTCCTCCGCGCGAAACAGGAGCTTCGAGGACGAACAGCCGTGTATGCCGCCGGGTGAATGGTATTGACCTTAAGTCAAGGTCGTTAATAGTCTTGATCAAATGGATACCCCCTTTCAAGAGTCCGTGAAGAGTTATTGCTTACATATTCAATGATAGAAGAATATTATGCTTCTATACTAATGTCAAGCGTTTGTTTGCAGGCGGCATGATCAGCTTGATACGGTGAATAATTCGGGGGATTACAGCTCATCGGCAGCAATGACGGGGACAGAGATTTCATTGTTATTAGCTTTGTTTATACATCGATAACATTTCCCTCATACTTCGATAACACATCCACTTGCTTTTATACTGCAATACTATTATAATGTGGCTTAACAGTCTTGCGGTTATCTGACGTTCTTTATTTTTTATGTAAGAATTATAGTCGTACATTTAACCGCTAATACTAGAATAATAACGCAGGAGGAGTGTATCATAGTGAAGAATAAGTATTTGATTCGCATGGAGGACCCGGAGGATTGCTTAATCGTCTCCGATAACGCAGGTATCTATTACAGGATGTTCCTTAACCCTGCCACAAAGTTCCAGAAAAATGAGTTCGACTGTATGCAGTTTCACGCTCCGTCTACGAGACCGATAGAGTACCACGAGCATGACGAGGGTACGGAAACGTTCTTTGTGAGTCAGGGTAAATTTTTATGCAGTTGCATGGGTCGCGGTTTTGTGATGAATCCGGGCGACATTTTACATATCCAGCCTTGGATGGGCCACGGCTTTAATCCAATAGAACCGGAAAGCCGGTTGAATATATTATTCATGGGCATCGATCAGCAAGTGATAACGCAGAACTGGAAACGCTTACGGACGAACTTTTCCGGCGATTATGAGGAGCTCGTATCCAAACGGAAGTTCCATGAGTTCAGCAGTCTTTTCCCAAACCGGAACCTGCCAGCTCCGAATGATGTTTCTCCCGAGCTTGTTCAGCAGCTGCGCCTCGCCGGGACCGGTCTGCGCGAGCATGAGTTTGACGGTCTGAAAATGCACCTTAAGATAGCGCGGTATGAGACCGAAGGCGTAAAGGAAGTCTGGGATCTGTTTATTAAGTCCGGGTTTTATTGCGACTGGGACGATTTCCTTCCCGAGTACAGGATGTTTTACGTTACGGGCGGGAAGATACACTGCACTGTGAAGCTTTCTGCTACGGAGACATTGGAATTTGACGCTGTCGAAGAGAATATTGTCTTCATCCCTCCCTATACTCCGTTCAAGTTCGAGGTCATCGAGGACGTCCATATGTATGATATGGATTGTTCAGCGCGCATGCAGGATCTATGCGAGGAAGTCGAGTCACTGCGCCACAGTGATCCCGGAAAAATAAATGACAAAGCCGCAATACTGGCTTTGTGCAAAGAGTTTGATTTCAACTGTACTGATTTCGGTTTTAATAAATAAGAGTTTAGGGAGTTATTGCTATGGATATGCGAGTTTTTACCTCCGCTCCGGACAAGGACATTACAAACTATGCCCCGCCGGAAAACTATGAGCTATATGGCAAGCAGTTCACAGTCACCTATGACGGTGGCGAGCGTGAGACGCTGGCATTCCCAACGGATCACAGCCCGCACTGTGTAAAAATCAAGGAAGCTATATGGCTGGTAACAGCGCTTGCACCGGCGTCTTCCGCTGTTTATGTCCTGGACTTGGAAGCAAATCTTGTTACGCGCGCCGTCCCAACTCCGGGCAGCGGGTTCGGGATCGCGATAGGCGCGCTTGATGGTTCATCCGGACAACACCACATTTTGACCGACGAGCTTTCAGGCAATACGGTTGAGTGGACGCTCGGCATGCTCGGATCGTCCGTTATCCGCGTTGATTATAAGGACGGCGCGGTCATACTCGCCCGGCCTTTTGCACCCGACGCGCCGAAGCTCTCGGCGGAGTTCTTCAGCGCGGTAAAAATATCAGATACAGTCTACTTACAAACCGCTGTTGTCAAATGCGACGAGGCGGTCACACCTGTCTGCTTGCTCAGCGATTTCCACCGCGTACTTTGCGCCGGGCGCCTATTCGGTCCGGATAATGATGTTCGGATGATTGGCGGGCATGGCAGATACCCGCATGACGCATACCAGAAGGTTCCTGCAATGGATCTGCGTGCGCTGAGTCCTTTTGATAATGGCTCGATCCGCCAGTACATGCAACCGCATTGTTTTGAGCTTGCAGGCAAAACATTTGAGTTTTTTATGGATGACGGTTACGATTACAATATACACTTTTTAAGCAGCGATATTCTCGAATGGAACATAACCGGGGAACCGTCCGCCAAGGCGAAATACAGATGCTGCAAGGCGGATGATACTACTTATCTTGTCAGCTATGAGCTTTCTGACATCAGTCCGCGCGTGAACCACACGTTCGTCATCGACCTTGAGAATATGATGGTGACGCGCATTATTGCAAGTATTGGCAAGAATCCGCGATGGCCATACCTTACAAAGACGGAGTTTGAGTTCGGCGCGATCAATGACGGCAAAGAGTTTAAACCCTTTCCGCGAACCGGTTTCACATCGGAACTTACCGGCAATATCGCACAGTGGGCATATGGAAGCGAGATGACTACCGTTCATGTCTACTATTGCAGTGATTCCTACCGAATCACATATCCGCGCGACAGAGTGCCTCCGGATAGTGTTGGGGCTAATTTTGTCTTCACTGAAATCCTTGGTATTTTGCCCTCTTCTGACGAAGCTACGTTTTACATGAAGATCAAGGAGGGTATGTACCTTATAAGCCTCACTGAGATCCACTGCGAAAAACTCCTGGGCGTGAAGGCCGGCTTCCGCAGCAACACACTTTGTTTCTTACAGAACTACAAGCGCGGAATAGTCGTCGGACGCGCATTCGGTACAACCACACAGTCTGACGGGACGGACGCGCAAACAAACATCACTATCGGCGCGTATGGCCGCATAGTCGAAGCTGTCGACGACGACATGAAGAGTCTCCTGATCGATCCCAATCCGTACATGATCAATTAGATTTGCACATTCGCTCCATCGCTTAGCAGATGGGCAAGAACCAGAAAAACAGCCGCGCCCCACGAGCCAAAGCATCCTGGAAACAGTGTTCTCGGATAAATCTTCACATAGCCTTCGAACGGGTTTGTCTCCGACCCCATAAGGTCGTACCTTGTCACCGGCAGTCCGATTTCGAGGGTCCTGTCACACCAGTTGCGCGCGTTTTGAAGCGCCAGTTCCCTGCAGCCGGCGTTATATAAACCGACAGTCATAAGGCATTGAACCGGCGCATGGATAAGTCCGAGTGAGAACGCGCCGCAGGATATGCCGATATCATAGAACCTGTTTTGCATGCTCAGCGACGGAAAACCGTTGACTGTACTAAACTTTTCCGGGTCTCCAAGCGCGGCGGCAATTTTATCAATGATTTCCTGCGGCAGCCTTTTGCCAAGGACGATCGCCTGATGTATGGCGACGCTTTCCTCATCTACTATCTCGCCGGTTTCATCAAGAACGCAGATGAATCTCTCTCCGTTCCAAAACGTTTCGAGCATCTTTTCGAGCATATCCTCAGAGCGTTTCATCCAGTCCGCAGACTCCTCTGCGAGACCAAGTTTTCCGGCTAGCTTCGAGCACGCTTCCATGCACAGCACGAGGAAAGCCGCAATGTCGGGCGCCGCCAGCGGCAGTCATTTTGAGAATATCGCGTCATCGTCCCAGCCCGATTCGTCCGCGTGCTGATATGACACCAGTCCGTCCCCGTTAGTGTCCCTGAACGTGGTCCACCAGCGCACCCATTTGCACAGCGGCTCATATAGCATCTCGCAGTGTTCTTTAGTCAGCGCGTCAATGCCTGCTTTTTCAATCAGAAAATTAAGCGCGAAACCCTGGATAGGCGGTTTCGTTGCAGTCCAGGTCAAAAACCTGTCGCTCGTTCTGTCGGGCAGTCCGCCGTACTCGTCCTGACGCGTGAATGTGGCGTGCAGAAACCGTACGGCACGGTCGACGTCCTTATAAGCTGCCATTGCATGATAGCCCGGATGCCAGCTAACAGCTTTGACGATCTTTCCGCTGCGCATCATGAAAATCATATCTTCGGAGACATTGAGCCGCTCCCCCACATGACACATCCAAACGATGTATATGGAGACAAGCCGCATATCAGCATATTTCTCCGGTACCTCTCCATACATCGAGCACCACTGCTTAAAGTCGGATACGGCGTCGTCCACACAGGCGTCGAAATCATGCAGCTTCTCCGGGCGGTTTACAGAATAATCGGCGTACTTGATATACCCCTCTAACTCCCCGTCAGGCGCAGGGGTCCATGTAACGTCTGTGTCCGCAGGTTTATTCTGTTCTACGAGCCACTTACCGTTGTGGCTCTGATTGCCTTTGACAGGCTCGAACAGATATTCGCCCAGCATTGTGAACGCGGCATACACAGTTCCGTCCAGCCGGTCCATGAACTGTTCACCCTCGTTGAACCTCATCGAGAATGTCAGGCTGAGCCCGCCTGTGGCCCGCAGGCGCAGTATTTCGCCTCCGTCAAAGCCAATCTCGATTTTCCCGCCGCCCGCGCAAACAGTAAGAAGGCCTGGTCTTGCCTTGTATGTATATGGCAGCGGTTTTCCGTCCAGTACTGGGATGATCTGTATCAGCTCATAGCGAGTCAGATACACAGGTACATTATTACTGTAAGATAGAAACAAGCCATATCCGTCGCCTCCAAGACGAGCCAGCGGCGCGTCGAGCAAAAACAGCCGGGAACGCCGACGCGAGAACGGTATATTTCTGATGTCAAGGTTTTCAACAGACCAACTCATCTTGTTCCTCCTCAATAGATTACAAGTTTCCATAAAACTCCGGAACTGATCAACTACCTACCGTAAAATGATTTGCCGTAACTCTCGAATTCCTCGGTCATCCATCGTCTTCTATCCTCAGTTCCTTTGTCGCCGATCCTCCCGTATGCGCCGCCAAGGAAGCAGAAACCTCCTCCCGGCGCAAAACGGTTGATCGTGTCACGGACTGCCTGACGGGTCATTTCTTCAGTCGCATTCTGCCAGCCGACAGGGCCGGATGAATCCCAGCAGCCGCAGAGTCCAAGCCTATTACCATACTTGAGCTTTATCCCGTCGAGATCGTTCATGATCTGCGCGGGATTCCACGCCGTCACCCCGCATTCCAGCCAATCCTCAATGAAATCCTCGCACCGGCCGCAATTGTGCATGAACACCGGTAATCCCTCGTCTATGACCGGTCGCGTCTGAGCCTTTTGATATGGTTTTACCTGCTCGCGGTACATGTCGGTCGATATAAATGGATTCAGTGAAGTCGCTGTGTCGTCGGACAGTTCAAAAACATCAGGTTTATAGTACTCAAGGCACTTCTTTGTTATCCCGGTGTAGAAATCACATATGTATTCAAAAAGAGCCTTCACCTCATCCGGCTCCTCGAACATCGCGCACAGACCTTCAGTAAAGCCCATAAACCCCATTAGCCGCTGAAAATATCCGCTTAGATGCAATGAGACTGCAGTCACATCCCGGTCAACATTCGCTAGGTCTTTTTTTGCCATGGTCTCCCAGTTTATTCCGGAGACGTCAGGAGCTTTGATGACGTCACGCCATTTTCTTATGTCGTCAAGGATGTACTGATTCGGGACCGGTATTGCCGTTCCGCTCATATCAGTCGTAGCTATATATTCCACTCCCCAAATGTCGAACCCCCCCTCAGGAGTCCTGCGTTCATTAATAAAGCTTGGGGTGACAGACAGCATGTCAGGCGCCTGTTTAGCGTTCGGTTCGGGTATCATAACAAAGCGCGGTATCTGCTCCGGCTGTTCTCCTCGCATGAATCTCATCGCGTTTTCTTTCCCAGTGAGCTTTTTCATTAGTGGCGCCTCCCTTTTCTTCCTTGCCTGATAGTACCATATATGTGTTAAAGTGTAAATAGAGTCAATAGCAGGGCTCCTGTCAGGTGATTGCGACGGTTACTGTTCAATGGCACAGAGCGATAGCTTCCGGCACGACGGTTTATACAACTGCAAAACAACTTGTTTTTTTTATGTTGTTTTTGTTGACAGAATGAAGCAAAAAAACTATAATCTTTTCATGTCTGTAAAAGCATTATCTCGTTATACACACGCGTGTTTTAAGTCGTCTTTTACCCGCTTAGCGGAAGGAGAAATATAAACAACAGGAAAGGATAATGTGAAATGAAAAAAGTAAAAGCGATTCTCAGCATCGTTCTCGTGTTGGTAATGGTATTCACACTGGTAGCATGCAATTCATCTTCCCCTTCAGGCGGCGGAAGCACTGATGCAGGCGGCGGAAGCAGCAACAGCGGCGGCGGAAGCACTGATGCAGGCGGCGGAAGCAGCGGCGGCGGCGGAAACAGCGGCGGCGGCGGAAGCAGCAGCGGCGGCGGAAGCAGCAGCGGCGGCGGTGGCGGCGGCGGTGGCGGCGGCGGTTCAGATTCCGGCGGCGGCGCAGGCGGCAGGGAGATTCCGAAGAGTATCACGATAGGAGTTACGGGCTGGCTGGGCAGATTCCTCCCAGGTATGTCCCCCAACGAGACTTTCTCGGGATGTAACGCAATCTACGATATCGCTTTCCTTACTGATCCGGTCACAAAAGAGTTCACTTCAGAGATCATGGAAGACTGGTATTGGGAAGACGACCTCACACTGATCTTTAAGCTCAAACCTGGTATCTACTTCAGCAATGGGGAAGAAGCAACTGCCGAGGATCTTCTTTATAGTTACAAGAGCTTCTCAGAGCGCGGCGCTATATCAGCGTCTGGTTTGGGCGAAGTAGTTGAAGAAGAGTGCAAAGTACTTGACAGGTACACGATGCAGTGGAAACT
>Ga0123353_10018707_pt1 | contig 10256 bp, 11 predicted proteins | sample TergutLab28metaG_3_FD_92763 | JGI IMG/M metagenome (GOLD analysis project Ga0123353, IMG submission 92763) | Labiotermes labralis P3 segment gut microbial communities from Petit-Saut dam, French Guiana - Lab288 P3 | ecosystem: Host-associated > Arthropoda: Insects > Digestive system > Gut ...
AGACAGCAGCGAGGACGGCGACCGGCGTGCAGACGAGCATGGACAGCCCGGTGACGTAAAGCGTCGAGACGATCGTTGGCCACACGCCGCCCTCGGCATTCACGCCATGAGGCCAGGTGAACACGAACCGAGGGGAGAGCATAGATATCCCGTTGACAAAGACGTACAGGATGATCGCGCCGAGTATGAGCACGGTGACCACCGTTGCTGCCAAGAGCACGGCCACCGCTATGTTGTTGGCGAGACGCTTGATCATTGATGCTTCAACCTCGACAAGAGCCTTACGCTTAAAACCAGCGCCATTGATGTGACAAACAGGATGGCCGCCATGCCGAACAGCGCCGTCCGGTGGGTACCCGTCGAGTAGCTCATGTCCATCACGATCTGCGCCGTGAGCGTTGACATCGGCTGCCCGAGCCCCGCGAAGAACTGAGGCGCGCCACCCACGAGCATGAGCACCGCCATGGTCTCTCCCACTGCACGCCCCATCCCTAAGATGATCGCATCGACTATGCCGATCTTTGCAGCAGGGACAACGACTTTGTAGATCGTCTGCCACTGGGTCGCACCCATGGCAAAGCTTGCTTCCCGCACACCCATGGGAATCGAGCCGAGGGCGTCTTCCGAAAGCGCGGCAATGGTCGGGACGATCATGATCGCAAGGATGATCGAGGCTGTAAGCGGCCCGAACCCGAGCCCAGTGGTGGCATCCCCCATGAGCGGACGGAGCACGACCACGCCAAAGAAGCCGTACACCACCGAGGGGATACCCGCTAAAAGCTCGACGGCCGGACGGACGAGGGCCCTGATGCGCGGACTGGCGATCTCCGATAAGAAGATCGCAGTGCACACGGCAAGGGGCGTGCCCATCGCAAGCGAAAAAATGGTCACGATCGCCGAGCCCTGGACAAGGCCAAGGATACCGTACTTGCCCGCCGTCGGTGACCAGTCACCGCTGAACAAGAAGTTTGTGACCCCGACATCGGTGATGATCGGCCAGGCCTGATACCCCACAAAGACGAAGATCATTGCAACCGCAAGCACCGCAATGAACGCACAGGCAAAGAAAAGGGCGGCAAGCAGCCACTCCTTTGCCTGGGTCTGCTTGGATACCAGTCGAAGCCCGTCCGTACTCACTTGTGGTCTCCAATTGGGACAAAACCTGCCTCGGGCACCACGCCCTCTTGGATCTCTTTTGAAAGGACATGCTGGATATAGAGCCCAGCGAGCCCCGATGGCTCGCCTTTTGTGAGGAAATGCAACGCCCGGGAGATAGGATACTCCCCTGTCATGATGCTCTCGTCGCTCGGTGCCACGTTATCGACCATGATCGCTTTAACCTGGGTCTTGCTGAAGCGTGGAGCGACAAAGCCAAACGAGATATACCCGATCGCGCCTTTTGAGTGCGCTACAACATCCCGGACCTGCCCGGTCCCAGGCAAGACGACTGCCGAGCGATCGAATGTCGTCTCCTTCATGACTATTTTCTTGAACGCCTCCCGGGTGCCGGATGCCTCGTCGCGGTTCACCAGGTCGATCCGCCGATCCTCCCCGCCCACCTGGCTCCAGTTGGTGATCTCACCGGAAAAAACCGCTCGAAGCTCATCGGTGCCCAGCGCGTCGACCGGGTTATCGGGGTGGACGATAACCGCGATCCCATCGTAAGCGACAGGGGTGTCGACGAGCCCTAGACCCTGCTCGTCGGCGTTCAGCTCCCGTGAGGCGGTCCCGATGTCGCTTGTCCCTGAGGCTACCGCCTCAATACCCGCGGATGAGCCGAGGCCTGAGACGAGCACGTTTGTGCCCGGGTTCGCCTTCTGGAACGACTCGGCAGCCTGCTCGGCAATGGGGAGCAGCGTTGTGGAGCCGGTCACGATCAGCTGCCCGTCAGGGCGGGTGCCATCCCCGCACCCAGCGGTCGCCAATACTGCCGCCGCAACGACACAGCACATCAACCCGATGACGACACGTCTATGCATGCCAGCGCACCATGTCTGCCTGTGGTACCGCCTTCTGCCCGGTATGAGAAGAAGCGGTCGCCCTCCTCAGCCGTGCACACGTCCATCGAGACGACCCGCTGCCGCATGATCCCTGAAGCAACAAGCGACTCCATTGCAGCAGCAGCGAGATCAAGCCCACTAAAATGGGCCCGCGTAACTGTACCAAAGGTACTCACGAATTGTGAAATAATTGTTTCATCGGCCTCATAATGACACGCCTGGATGTGTGGGCCGATATATGCATTAATCTTAGATGGACTTGCACAGACCTGCCTTGCGACCTCCCCAACCGCTTTTGAGACGATGCCGCCGAGCATCCCGCGCCACCCCGCATGCACCACGCAAACCGCAGGGCCGGGCGCAACAAGCACCACGGGAACACAGTCCGCATAACACATCAGCAATGGCACTGCAGGTGTCGTGGTCATAAGTCCGTCGGCAGCTGGCACGGGAGGGCACCCAGGGGCAGGGGCTCTGGGGGCTGCGGCAAGCGCTGTAGGAACCGTCCCAGGGACAACCTGACGAGACACCCGCGTGATGGCGGTGCCATGCACCTGCTCGGCGGTCGTAAGCGCGCTCAGGTGTGCCTCCAGACCGAGCGCGAAGAGCATGCGGCGGCGGTTCTCAGCGACATGCGCGGGATCGTCCCCCACATGCGTGCCGAGGTTTAAAGAGGCGAAGGGCGGCGCGCTCACTCCGCCTGTCCGCTCGGTGAAAGCTACCACGACCCCGTTTTCCGCCCGCAGCGTGGGGTCGACCCAGCAGGAAAGCCCGCCGGATCTGTGTGGGACAAGTTCTGGTTTAGGGATTGCGGACACCAGTAAACTTCTCCAGAATGTTGACGAAAGCGATAGCCGTATCAGTGCAGTTTACGCTTCTTGGGGCGCGGTGTCGGGTCACCATGCCCAGCCGCTGGAGCGGGTCTATGATCAGGGGGTGGCTAAGTTGGATCTTGGTAGAGCGTTTAAGGCTCCGTTCAATGATAGCGAGTGGGTGAAAAAGACCCTCATGGGGTTTTTTGTGGGCTTTTCTTGGCTGCATCTTCTGTGGTCCCCTAATCTTTGGAGCCCAACTGGAGTATATCCGCAAGGTAGCTGCAGGGGATGACTCTCTGCCGGAATGGGACAACCTCGGCCAGAAGTGGATCCAGGGATTCATGGTTTGTCTTGCTGGGTTCCTTTATACCCTGCCAATCAGCATCCTTAGCGGGTTCATGCTTCTTCCGGGCATCATCGCTTCTGCCGCGTCAAGCGGCGATAGCGCTGCAGCCCAAGCGCTCGCGGGCGGAGGCATGTGCATATTCTGGATAATTGCTATGGTTTACGGCATTGCTATCTCCGTGCTTCTTAACGCAGCCATGACGAACTACGCAATGACCCAACGCTTCGGTGCGTTCTTCGCCATCGGCGATATCATGCGCCTTGTACGTGGCAACACGGGGTATTGGACCGCGTGGCTCTACTCAATCGTCGTCGGAGCTGCTGGGAGTCTCGCAACATCCGTGCTCAGTGTGACCGTGATCGGAGGACTCGCAGTCCCGTATCTCCTGGCAATGATGAACGGCCATGTTTTCGGCCAATGGGCCGCCCATGCGTTCAACGTTGCCCCTGTTATTGGCGCGGCACCTCCCATTGCCCCGCCGTCGTATCCGCCTTCCGCCCCACCCGCACCTCCCGCTCCGCCTGCTCCACCATATCCCGGATAGCGCCAGGTGCGGACAGGTCACAGATGGGCATTGGCGAGATAGCACTTTGATAGACTTTGATAGCTATTCGATAGCAGGTGCACGTGAACACAGCACCTGTGTACTGCAACAATCAAACATGGTACCTCGTACTGCAGCAAGGATGGGCGTTCTCAACCAAGAGCGCCCATTTGCTTTGCATAGAAACGCCTATAGAGCTTGTGCCCATCGTGCTTCAAGCCACATGCAGACAGGACAAGGATAGCGAGGCACCCCCGCCTAAAAGCCGTTGCCACTGACGGCCTATTGCCACTGGCAGTCTGATGATTGTTTTGGGATTATGTTGTGTGTCGCTGCGGAAATAGGGTGTTTTGCCTGTTTTTGCCTGTTTTCTTCTCGGCTGTGACAGACGGCCATGGGATGCTGGGATCCAGTTTCCTGCTTGGATGGGTAGCCATTCTCTTTCTCTCTGCCGATATAAGACCGAGGGAAGCGTTGCCGCTCGAAGAGGGCTGAGAAGGGAGGCGTGATAATGGGGGGTCAAATATGTGCTACGGCGCTATATATGGTAGCGCTGGCTGTTTCGCTTTTTATTTTCATGCAGTCCGTTTATGCAATCATAATCAGCATATTCGGATACAAAAACCCAAAACCATATGCGCAACACCCCCCGGAAAACCGCTTTCTGGTGTTGATACCCGCATGCAATGAGGAAAAGGTGATCTCGGGTATTGTCAAGAACATAGAGCACGTGGACTACCCGAAAGAACTCCTGGATATTTTTGTAATAGCCGACAACTGCACAGACCGCACCGGGGAGATTGCTGAGGCATGCGGTGCAAATGTTATATGGACAAACAGCGCTCCGGGTGAGCCACGCGGGAAACCACATGCGATACGAAAAACATTAGAACAGTTGCCGGATTATCATAAGTTACATGATCTACTGGTAATCTTTGATGCGGATAATCTTGTCAGTAGAAACTTTTTCACTGAAATCAACAGCCAGTACATAGACACGGGAAGACCGGAGGTAATACAAGCATACCTGGATTGCAAGAACACGCGAGGGGTTCTGCCGTATGCGTATTACATGAACTACATCATTACAAACAGGTTTTTCCAGGCAGCAAGATACAACGTGAACTTAAATGCAGCAATTGGCGGAACAGGCTTTGCGGTGTCTACGCAGTACCTTTGGGAAAATGGAGGATGGCTGCATAGCTGCTTGACGGAAGATTTCGAGTTTCAAGTTCGCACAACAATTAATGGTAAGCGTATTTTATGGAATCATCATGCCCGCATATACGATGAAAAACCGATAGCGGCAAAAGCCTCTTATCGGCAGCGAGTCCGCTGGGCACAGGGGCATTGGTACGTAGCCTTTCACAATACCTACGACATCTTGGATGCCGTTTTTCGCAAAACAGTCAAACCTGTTGAAGCACTTACAACGCTTCTGTACATGTATTCAATGAGCAAACCATTTCAGGTGCTCTCGACACTGGCCATCATATTATTTTTAGTCGCATCTGGTGGAACCCACGCTATCATGAGCAACATTTGGGCGATAACATTCAATATAAATGTATTTTCAATTTTGCGTTTTGTATATCACTACTTAGTTCTCTTCCCGATAAGCGCCTGGAAGGACCAAGGTCGCATTGTCTGGGTGAGAGAATTACTTTGGGCGCTTTATTCGCAAATGCTGTTAATTCCGATAGGGATTATCTCGCAATTTGTGGGATTCCTGCGCTTTAGACGGCAGAATATGTGGGACAAGACAGAGCATACGATCAATGTGCCATAGGACAGCAAGTGCCATAGGACAGCAGAAGCGACTTTTTGCAACCCGAGGAGATACCAAAGTTGGACTTAGGCAGAGCGGCCAAAGCTCCTTTTGAAGACCCCGAGTGGCTATTGAAGCTCGGAGCGGGAATAGGATCCGGGTGGCTTTTGCTCTCCTTGATAGGCCTCCTTCGCAGCTTACCTGTGCTTTTTTTCGTCATGGCCATGCCTCTGCTCTGCGGGACTCAGGTGGAATACATCTTCAATGTAGGCACGGGGGGAGAAGTCCTGCCGAGCTTGGGTAGCTTCGGGAAGAAATGCGTCGACGGGTTCATGGTCGGCTTTGCAGTGTTTGTTTACGCCCTGCCGATCACCATACTCTTTGCCATCATGCTCCTTCCAGCATTGCTTGCCGCTGTCTCATCAGGTGACACCAGCAACGTGGCTGAAGCACTTGTGGGGAGCGGGTGCCTCTTCTTGTTGATCGCCCCTGCTACTGCCTTGTATTTTCCGTGTTCTTCCCAGCAGCTCTCACAAACTACGCAATGGATCGCCGCTTTGGTGCGCTGTTCGCCATCGGCGAGATCCTGCGCCTCATAAACGGTGGCACGGGGTATTGGGCCGCCTGGGGCTACTTGCTTCTTATCGGGGTTACCAGTGGCATCGTAGCGATACTGCCTGGCGTACTGCTCGGCAGCATCGCCAAACTACCTGGCATGGAATTAATTGCCGCCTCGGCCCAACTCGTCAGCGCTTACATTGGATCACTTGTTTTGTGGATCGGGTTCTATCTCACGCTAATGGCGCAAGGTCATATGCTTGGCCAGTGGGCTGCCAAGGCGTTTAACGCCACCATCTTCGAGGGGATGCCCCCTGCCGCGCCAATGCACCCTCCCACTTCGCCACATGCTGGCCGGTAGTAGGTGGCAAGGCGAGCCAAAGGCTTCTGTGCCCAATATGGGGCTTAGCGTCAGTACGAACGCGTCGGCACGAGCGCGTCAGTAAGAGCGCTTCTTCAAAAATGCGGGGATGTCCAAGTCGTCATCACCGGATTCAAAAGCCGGAACAGAGAGCGCGGCTGCACCCTCGGCCCCTATAGCCGCAAAACTCATGGTCTCGCCTTTGCGGCTACCGTTAAACCCGGTAGCAATAACGGTCACACGGATCTGATCCATCATCGAATCATCGATCACCGCACCAAAGATGATGTTAGCGTCCGGCGATGCAGCACCCTGCACGACCTCCGCCGCCTCATTGACCTCAAAAAGCCCCAGGTCGCTCCCCCCCGCAATCGAGAGCAGCACGCCCTGCGCCCCCTGGATAGATGCTTCTAGAAGCGGACTCGAGATCGCCGCCTGAGCCGCATCATGCGCACGGGAGTCCCCGGTTGCCAGCCCGATTCCCATAAGCGCCGAACCAGCGTTTGCCATAACGGTCCGGACATCGGCAAAGTCGAGGTTGATGAGACCCGGCACCGTGATCAGGTCGGTAATACCCTGCGTGCCCTGCCGAAGGATATCGTCCGCATAGCGGAACGCATCCAGGATCGAGGTCTTTTTCTCGGCAACCTGAAGAAGGCGCTCGTTGGGGATGACGATTAGCGTGTCAACCTGGTCGCGAAGTCTGCTTATGCCCTCGTCTGCCTGCAGTTGCCGCTTACGGCCCTCAAAGAGGAACGGACGGGTCACTACCCCGACCGTGAGGGCACCGATCTCCTCCTTGGCGATCTGTGCAATAACCGGGGCTGCGCCCGTGCCAGTACCGCCACCCTCTCCAGCAGTAATAAAGACCATGTCGGCTCCCTGGAGAGCCTCTTTGATCTCATTGCGGTTCTCTTCCGCAGCCTGCAGACCGATATCCGGATCCGCGCCCGCGCCCAACCCTTTTGTAAGGTTGACCCCTACGTGGACCTTGTAGTCCGCGTCAGACATGAGCAGCGCCTGGGCATCTGTGTTAACAGCTATAAACTCAACGCCTTTAACACCCGCCTCAATCATTCTGTTGACTGCATTTGTCCCGCCACCGCCAGCACCAACGACTTTGATGACTGCTAAATAGTTGGCTCCTGTTTCGAGCATGCATGCCTCCCCGTCTTCGGCCAGAGCAGCAACTCTCTAGTTCAAGTTGACCGTTACTGTTCGGGATTAACACTCAATCTTGGCATAAAGGTTATACGTTGTGCAACCCTTTGTCCAAAGTTTTTTTAAACTGAATCTCGCCATACAGCATAAGTTGCCGTTGAACACTACCGTCTACCTGCGGTTTTGGGGAGTAAATCGTTCTGGCCACGCCGTATGGTGGGATTCTGTTTTTTAATCCATTTGGATCTCCGCGGAATCTAAACGCGGCGTTAGCGCCTCAGCCCCCTCCACGTCGGGCGGTCTATGACCCTCACATTTATGTAAACCACGCTTGCGTTGGCAGAAAGGATCTCGTCGATGATCCTGCACTTCACCTGCATGGATACCGCTTCTCCGATAAAGATCTCAAGGTCCTCCGTGGTGCGTAGAGCTGTTTCATCAACTGAGGGGGCAGACACTATCGCAACCGTGGAAAGCAGCTTCGGCGTGAGTCCATTGATTACTCCGATCGCATTTTGTATCTCTTGCTCTTTGACAGGTTCGCCGATCTCAGGCGACACCGCGGGAACATCGATGATCCTGACAGGTGGTGTATCACTCGCCTCTTTGCTGGCCTCAGCACCTTTGGCACCTTCAACGCTCCCGGCCGCCGAGGCCTCAGTGGAACTTGTGGCATCATCCATCGGCATGGGTTCCCCGAGCCAGTGCCCATCAGAGGAGACGAGCCAGCGGCTGTCCTCCCCCACATCAACCGCTCCTACCGCCACGCGCTCTTTGATGGCGATGCGAACCGTTTTTGGGAACGAACGGTCGACTTCGGCAGAAACAACCCATGGATCGGTTTCAAGCCGCTTGGCAACCACACCCGCAGACAGGGTGAACAAAGATACATCCGCCGGGATGTCCGCCATGCGCCGAACCTCATCAGGCGTGTAATGTTTGGCACCTGACACTTCCACCGACTGCACATAAAAAATGGGGGCCCGGTAAAGCGCAATAAGACCCCAGCAGAGCAGGCACACAATAAGAACCACAGCTATCCCTATGCCGACGTTCTTCATACGGGCTTTGCGCTGCCGTTTCTTGCGCTCTTTACGTTTTGCGTTTACGAGCCGTTCGGTTGCCCTCGATCTTGGTGCCCCAGCCTGTCCCGAAGAGAACGCCGTGCGATTACGGCTGGGATGCCGCCGTTCCAGCTCTATCTCTGGGGCCTTCTTCTTATCGAAGCTGACCCGCATAGTCTCACCCGCGCCGATCAGAACCCGTTTACGGGCTTTTGAACGATCCGAGGAACTTGATTTCCGGTTTGAGTTCGATGCCATGTTGCTCCAAAACCGCATCCCGAGCCATGTGCACAAGGGTCAAGAAATCATGAGCGGTCGCGTCTCCTGCGTTTACGATAAAGTTTGCATGGGCATCTGATATCTGAGCGCCGCCTACCGATGCTCCCTTGAGCCCAACGCTTTCGATTAAGCGCCCTGCCGAATCGCCTTCCGGGTTCCTGAACACGCTACCTGCATTAGGAAGTGCAACCGGCTGGTTGCGCCTTCTTCGCTTAAGCGAGGACTCCATGCTCGCACGTATGCGACTGGTGTCTCCGGGATTAAGCCTCAACGTCGACTCAAGGATGATGCCCTGCCGAGCCAGGCTTGAGCCCCGGTATGCCCAATCCACCTCCGGCCCCCGGACACTCACCAGCCCATGTCCTGCCGCGTATAGCACCACACTTTCAACTACATCACATATCCACTCGTCGCGGGTCCCCGCATTCATGCAAAGTGCCCCGCCAAGCGTCCCGGGAATGCCAACAGCAAACTCCAAACCGGTCATTCCCGCCGAGAACGCCTCTTGTACGATCGCTGCCAGTGCCACACCAGCACCAGCCTTCAGGCGGCCCTGCGTATCCAAAGCATACCGCCTGAACTCCCTGCCAAGTACTATGACCGCCCCGTCGTACCCATCATCAGCTGCAAGCACATTGCTCCCACGGCCAAGCACTGTGAACTCGATCCCCTCGGCAGTAAGCACCTCGAGCGCAAGCGCGACATCTGAGACCGTGTCACACTCAAGGTAGAGTGCAACCGGCCCGCCGATCCTCAAGGTCGTATGCCGAGCCAACGGCTCTCGGTACCGGACAAGCCCGTCAAGGCCATCGTCCAGCGCCTTAAAAGCGGCGTTCACGCCCACGTGTCCACACCCCACGTGCTTGCCACCTGTTGTTGCGCTGCGCCCATTGCCGATCTCACCGCTCCTCTTGCCCAAGGGCTTTTGCAAGCTCTGGCCCTATGGCGCTCACATCGCCTGCGCCCATCGTTATCACCAGATCGCCGGATCGGACAGAACCCGCTAAATAGGGCACCACATCCGCTCGGTGCGGCAGATACGCTCCCTGCGCCCGCGGACGGACATCGAAAACAGCGTCGAGGACCGTTTTTCCGTTGATACCAGGGATCGGGATCTCCCCAGCTGCGTAAACATCCATGAGCACCGGTCGGTCAGCCTTGCCTAATGCCGCACCGAACTGCGGTGCGAATGCCTCGGTGCGACTGTAGCGATGTGGCTGAAACAACACCCATATGCGCGAAAAGCCAAGTGACCGGGCAGCATCTAAGGTTGCTGCAACCTCAGTGGGGTGATGGGCGTAGTCGTCGACGATGCTGACCCCTGCAACTTCTGCGACCAAATCAAACCGCCGACGCACCC
>Ga0123353_10018708_pt1 | contig 10256 bp, 7 predicted proteins | sample TergutLab28metaG_3_FD_92763 | JGI IMG/M metagenome (GOLD analysis project Ga0123353, IMG submission 92763) | Labiotermes labralis P3 segment gut microbial communities from Petit-Saut dam, French Guiana - Lab288 P3 | ecosystem: Host-associated > Arthropoda: Insects > Digestive system > Gut ...
TCCTCGGAGAAGAAGCCCCTCCGCGATTGTCCGATGTGATGTGACAAGCTGTGTAGATTTGTCAGATCAAGTTTTAACTAATAAAATTTACGGGCTGCCGAAGGCGGCAGCCCGTAAATGATGACAAACGCGTATGAATTAGTCCGCCAGTATGGGCTCCCACGTCATAAGCAGCGGAGTGAAGGAGCAAACCAGGTCGGGATGCTTGGGTAAAACCCGCGCGGCAAACCCATACCGACCGCTGGCAACACAAGGCACATCCACACGATAAACTTCCTCATCGCCTTCCCGCTTTTCATAGACCGCGGTCGTGATCGACCCGTCACGAATATCGCCTCCCGCCGTATAGGGGCCATGCTTGATTTCCACGGATACGTTCTCCGGCGTAAGTTCCCCAAGCCGGACCCGTATGGTCACACCAACCGACCCACCAACCTGCATGCCGCTGTGTTTTTGGATCTCGTCAACGCGAATCGAAACATTGGGCCATACCCTGGTCACCCACGCCCGCCATTCGGCCAGACTCTTGGCGGGAGCGCACTGGTCGATGGAAAGGCGAGCCCCCGCTCTGTGCGCCGGCAGATAGCAGGACTCCGTATACTCTTGCACCATTCTTTGTGTGTTGAAGAAAGCGCCCAGTTTACTAATCGAAGCCTTCATCTTGGCAATCCATTCGACCGGAAGCCCGTTACGGTCGCGCTCATAGAACATCGGCACGATCTCGTTCTCAAGCAGATTGAACAACGCATCACACTCAACGCGGTCCTGCTCTTCCGGGTCGTCATACAGTTCACCGCTCCCGATCGCCCACCCGACATCGGGGCTGTACCCCTCGTCCCACCACCCATCCAGCACTGACACATTCAGCACACCGTTGACAGCCGCCTTCATACCGCTGGTTCCCGACGCCTCCAGCGGCCTACGCGGCGTGTTCAGCCAGACGTCTACTCCCTGCACCATGTACCGCGCCACACTGATGTCATAATCCTCGAGGAACACTATCCGGTCACGAACCCTCGGGTCCGAGGCAAAACGAACGACCGACCGGATGATCTCCTTCGCCGGAATATCCTGCGGATGCGCCTTCCCCGCAAATAGAATCTGGACCGGACGCTTCTGGTCCGTCAACAGGCGGATCAACCGCTCCTGCTGCAGGAACAACAGGTTGGCGCGCTTGTATGTAGCAAACCGACGGGAGAAGCCGATGGTCAAAATGTCCGGGTGCAACACATCTTCCGCCGCCATCTGTACCGCCTGACCAGCGCCCCGGCGCTGCAACTGCTTCTGAAGCCGCCTTCGGGCAAAGAACACAAGCCGTTCACGCCGGGCTTCGTGAATCCTCCAAAGCTCGGCTGAAGGAATGACCTCGGCGCGCTCCCACACCGATTGGTCCGCCGGTTTTTCCACAAACCGGGGGCCCATGTATCTCGTGAACAGTTCCGCCATCTCGTGGCTGATCCAGGAACGAGAGTGTATCCCGTTCGTTATGCTGTGGATAGGCACCTGGACCTCCGGCAGTTCTGACCACAACTCCTTCCACATATTCCTGGAAGTCTGTCCGTGCAGCTTTGCCACACCGTTAGAGAACGCGGCTGAGCGCAGCGCAAGCACGGTCATGCCGAAATTCCCTCCCCGCTGGGGCTGGATCTGCCCCATAGCAAGTACTTCTTCCCACGGAAGCCCGAGAGAGCGCACCTCGGGTTCCAGGTATTTTCTGAGAAGAACCTCGTCGAACTGCTCATTGCCGGCCGGGACAGGGGTATGTGTCGTAAATACGTTCGTCGCAAACACCAGTTCGCGCGCCTCGTAGAAAGAAAGCCCCTGGGAGACCATCAGGTCACGGATACGCTCGAAAATCAGGAATGCCGAATGTCCCTCGTTCATATGAAAAACAGTCGGCGTCACCCCTACAGCTTTCAGCGCCCGCGCGCCGCCCACCCCCAGCAGGATCTCCTGCCGAATCCGCATGTCACGATCCCCGCCATATAGCGTGGAAGTAATCTCTCGGGAGCGGTCGGAGTTCTGCTTCATGTTACTGTCGAGCAGATAGAGAGGGGTGCGCCCGACATCGACTCGCCATACCCGCGCTCTTACCGGCTCTCCGCCGATGTTCACCTCGATCTCCACGGTTGAGCCGTCCGGCCGCAACTCCTTGGAAACCGGCATGGTGTACCAATCATTGTAGGGATACAACTCCTGCTGCCATCCGTCGAGGGAAAGTACCTGCCGGAAGTATCCCTTCTGATACATGAGACCCACGCCGACCAGGGGAATTCCCAGATCGGAGGCGGATTTCAGATGGTCGCCGGAGAGAACGCCCAGACCACCGGAGTAGATCGGCAGCCCTTCGTCGATACCATACTCTGTTGAAAAATATGCGGTCCGAAAGTCCTTCTCTTGGGAATAGGTTTCCTGAAACCAGGAAGAACTTTTCATGTACTGCTGGAAAGAGCGATATACACGTTCCACGTTGGCCACGAAGCTTTCGTCTTTCGCGGCGGCGATCAAATCGGCCTGCGGTATGCTCCCCAGCATATGGACCGGATTCTGATACGATTTGTCCCAGAGTTTTGGATTGAGGCGAATGAAAAGCTGAACCGCCTCCCAATTCCAGGAAAACCACATGTTTCCAGCAATCTCACGAAGAGGCGCAAGCTCCTCCGGAATATTCGGACGAACATGGAAGTGACGTATCCGCATTTAAACTCCTCCTTCAAGCGGTTTCGATCGACTCGAGAGCGGTTAGCCCCAGTTTCTTCGTCATTGCCTCACGAAGCTTGTATTTTTTGATCTTTCCGCTGGCCGTTGAGGGGAAAACATCTATGAAAATCACATACTTAGGTATCTTATACCGGGCTATCTTTCCTTTGCAGTACTCTATGATCTCCTCCGGCGTTGCCACTATCCCCGGGCGAAGACGAATGCATGCGGTTACCTCCTCGCCGTATTTCTTGCTGGGAACGCCTACAACCTGAACTTCCAGCACCTTCGGGTGCGTATACAAAAATTCTTCGATTTCCTTTGGATAAATATTCTCGCCGCCGCGGATGATCATGTCCTTGGCGCGACCGGTGATCTTGTAGTAGCCAAGCTCGTTGCGAACCGCCAGATCCCCAGTGTACAACCACCCCTCCGGATCTATCACGCCGTCGGTAGCCTCGGGCATCTTGTAGTACCCCTTCATAACGTGATAGCCGCGAGTCGCCAGTTCTCCCTGCGCTCCGTCCGGAAGCTCTTTCCGGGTTTCGGGGTCCACTATTTTGACCTCCGCATCCGGCATCGGGCGACCGACGGTGGTCACGCGCAACTCTATCGGATCATCCGTCCTGGTCATGGTAATACCGGGGGACGCCTCAGTCTGGCCGTAGGTAATGGTGATCTCATGCCCGTTCATCTTATCCATGACCGCCCGCATAACTTCGATGGGGCATGGGGAACCCGCCATGATCCCGGTACGCATGTGGGACAGGTCGTACTTATCCGGGTTTTTTTCGAGTTCTTCCAGTTCCGCGATAAACATCGTCGGCACGCCGTGAACCGCTGTGCAACGTTCCTTGGTGATCGTCTCTAGGACAGCCTGCGGAGAAAAAGACTCAACCGGAACCATCGTCGCGCCGTGGGTCACACAAGCCATCGTGCCAAGAACGCAGCCAAAGCAATGGAAAAACGGGACCGGTATACACATCCTGTCCGCCGGAGAAAGGTTCATACACTCGCCGATGCTCGCCCCATTGGCGACAATATTCCGATGCCGGAGCATAGCGCCCTTGGGAAACCCGGTAGTTCCGGAGGTATACATGATGCAAATGACATCTTCAGGATCGCAGGACGCCTCCTCATCCTCGAGCGTCCTTATGGAAGTCTCCGCCGCTTTTGCCCTCATCTCTTCCCAGTTCATCATCCAGGAATAATGCTTTTCTCCGATGTACACCACGTTGCGCAAACGCGGGAATTTTTCGGAACGAATCCGCCCTCCGATCGCTTCACGCGCCTCCGGGCACACCTCGAACAACGTCCCTGGGTAGCTGACATCCTTGAAACCGTCGGAGAGGACTAAAAGCTTCGTATCGCTTTGGCGAAGAATGTAGTCCAGTTCGAACGGACGATACTGGGTATTTATGGTTATAAGAACAGCGCCGATCCTTGCCGAGGCAAACTGCAGGATCAGCCATTCCGGAACATTGGTCGCCCAGATGCCGATGTGGTCCCCTTTCCGGATCCCCAGCGACATAAGCCCTTGCGCAACCGTCCTGCATTCCTCGCGGAACTGCCTGTAGTTCAGGCGCAGGTTGCGGCTCACGTACACCATGGCGTCATTATCCGCGTGCTTGACCGCTATCTCATCAACAAGCTTTCCGATGGTAATTTTCTTGAAATTCACTGTAAATCTCCCACTAACACCAGATTTTCATTTCTCAAATAAAACGATACGTTATCGCAACTAACCAAGATATCAGAATCAAACCGGTATCCGCCGGAAATTTACATTTGTTTTTTATGATTGTCTTAATCCATAAACCTGTCGAAAACAGTATCAAAAGGAAATCGGCAATCTTTGTTCGCGGAGAAATTGCCGTAAAAGATATTCAAGACTTGCCGGAAAAGAAAAGCCCCTTCCGGTCGGCTACGGAAGGGGCGAAAAATTTGGTGGAGCTGAACGGGATCGAACCGTCGGCCTCCTGAATGCCATTCAGGCGCTCTCCCAGCTGAGCTACAGCCCCATACTGCATATCTTCATAATCTACCAGAACGATACTTAAAAAGCAACACTCTGATATCAGCGCCCGGAACCCGGCAGATCGTACGGTTGAAGACCCACGACATTTTCCGCCAGTCGGCGCAGGATACACGCCGTTGCTCCCCAAATCACATGGCGCTCATAATCCAGGAAGTACACCCGATGCGGTTTCCCCCGGAAGGCGGTTTCCTCCGTGCGATATCGCGAAAAATCGGTGAAAACCGAAAGCGGCGCATCGAAAATGCCCGCAATCTCGAAATCGTCCGCCACAAACGTGGAATTCGGAGGGATCCTTCCAACAAAAGGCTGGATGAAAAACCCGGTAACTGTCGGCACGGGCTCCATCGCTCCCAAAAACTCCACATCTTCAGGGCGAATACCAAGCTCTTCTTTCGCTTCCCTCAGAGCCGTCGCGTAGAGATCGCTGTCTCCCTGTTCTCTGCTGCCGCCGGGAAAGCAAACCTGTCCTTTATGATGCGGAACGCATTCCGTCCGTTGCGCCAGCACCACCCGGATTTCCCCGTCAACAACGCACAGCGGAACAAGTACGCCGGCGGCCTTAAGACCTTCCGATGCGTCTTCAAGCCGCTCCACAGGAAGGAGAACCTCCTTCAATCCCTTGAAGAATGTCTCCGTTGCGTCCATTCCACTATTCGAAAATCACTCACTTCCGGGTTCAATCACCGCCAGAAGCTGTCCTTCCTCGACCCGATCGTTGATCGACACGCAAAGCTCACGGACAACCCCGCCCACAGTCGACTTCACGGCGTTTTCCGTCTTCATAACCTCGATATTCAGTATTTCTTCGCCTTTGCGGACGACGTCGCCTTCTTTCAAAGTCCGGCCCTTTGCGCCGATCCTCCAGACCGTACCGTTCATTGTCGCGCCGACTTCGCCCTTGTTCCCCGGGGTCGCTCTACGCACCTTCTTGCTCGCGGCCGCCGCGGAATCCGGCATCTCGACCGGAAAGACATGCATGGTGTTGTTCACGGACAGCACCACGTCCTTGACGCCCCCCACTCCCTCGCCGATGGAGACGAGACTGATTACGTGAGGCTTGCCGTTTATCGAAAACCTTACCTGCTCACCAGGCTTTCTCAAACCGTTGAACCAAACCTTCGTGGGAAGAACCGAGGTGTTCCCGTACCGCTCCCTGAACTGCAGGAAATCGATAGCAGCCTTGGGATGCATGAGGTACAAAACAAACTCTTCCTCGGTTACGGAGCGCCCAAGTTCGGTCTCCATCGTCGCCCGCGCTTTACACAGGTCTTCGTCAGGCAACTTGGACTGCGGATCAGACTCGATCCGCTCCGCCTTCACTTTCTCGGCCCATCCCTCCCCGAAAACGCTGCGGTAAACCCAGTCGGCGGGCCAGCCAAACGGAAGCGGCCCATAGTGCCCAAGGAGCAGGTTTTTCAGGTCGTCGGTCGCGCCAGAGTAAAGCCTGAGGAGATGGTTCTGGTCGGCTTCTTTCATATCCTCGAAATGCTCCCCACCCTCAAAGAACCGATCCAGCACTCCAAAGAGCCGCTTGATGCCGGGATCTCCACTTTCCTTGTTTACACGCTGTAATATTCCGGCCCACGTGGTCCATGTAATCTGTGATCCAGGCGTAACATCAAAGTATTTGATGATCCGGTTCCCGTAAGACATCCCTTTCAGGATATGCGGCATCAAGTCAAGGAATCCGCCCTTGGCCGCCTGCTCAAAGGAAGACGGGAAAGCGCCGCCAGGCATGCGGTGCATGGTGACGTCGTTGGAGAATCCCTTGAATTGCGACTCGAACTTCTCGTAGTTCCGAATGAAGCCGCGGATGATATCAGACGCCTCATCTGCGCGTTTCATGTCGAAGTGGACCTCGTGTCCCAATTCACGCAGATAACGGACCAACGGTCGCACCGGCGGGTGGCCGTAGAAACGGGAGAAGGCGTCGTCGGTAACGTCGAAAAGCCGCGCCCCGGCTTGAGCCGCCGCCGCTATGGATGGTATCGCAAGCCCGTCAGTGGTATGCCGATGGTACAGGACCAGAAGCTGGGGATATTTCTGCAGGAAGGCATCCACCAACCGATTGATGCGGGCCGGACTGCCTACGCCGGCCATATCCTTGATAACCAGAACGATATCTTTCGTCCCGCCGCACAAGGATACGATTTCCTTGAGCACCTTCAAATAATAGGCGTCTGTATGATCCGGGGATTCGGTGAAGGAGATAGCCGGAGAGAAGATTCTGCCGGCACGAAATACCTCTTCAGCCACCGGAACCATGTTGGGAATGTAGTTCAGGAAGTCGAAGCATCTCCAGACATCAACTGTCGGAAGGAACGACTCCACCGCGAGCCGGACGGTATTACGGCTATACATCCGGTATCCCCACAGATTCGTCCCGCGCACGAGCGTATGCGAGAGAACATTCGGCATCCGCTCCTTGACCAGGCGCGCCTCTTCGAAGGGATCTATCTTGTTGTTCAGCATGTCTTGATGCAAGCGGGCTCCGCCGTGAGAATCAATGGCGAAATACCCTGACGCATCATAGACCGGCAATAGTTCTTCGAGGTCGTCGATGGTGAACCGGTTTTTGAAATCACTTTGTCCGGTGTCACGCGGTCCTGTACCGACAAGCCAAATAGCTTTGCTGTCGCGTATATTCTTCAGAATCTTTTGGTATTCTTTTTTCATCGGGCTGCCCGGCATCTTGCCTTCCCCCGTCTATTCGCTATAGATATTGCGCCCGATCGCGGAGATCTCGGCGACGAAACGCGCTACTTTGTAAATCTCTTCCCCCGACTCCGTATAATCAGTCAGGTACTGCAGATTCTCCTCGATGAACCCGGTGTGTATCTGCCCCGAGATAAAGTCGGGATGCGCCATGATCCGTTTCAGCAACGGGATCGTAGTGCGTACGCCTCCGATTTCAAATTCCATCAATGCGCGCTGCATCCGCTGGATCGCTGTTGCCCGGTCTTTTCCGACCGAACAGATCTTGGAGAGGAGAGAATCGTAATACGGCGGCACTTCCCATCCCGGATATACTCCTGAATCGTTCCGGACGAAGGGACCGCTCACCTGCCTGAGGTATGTGATCTTACCGAAGGAGGGAGCAAAGTTATTCCGTGGATCTTCCGCATTGACACGGCACTGGATCGAGTGGCCGCGCAGCACAACATCTTTCTGTTGTATCCCCAGCTTCTCTCCGGCCGCAAGCTTGTACATCTTACGGATGAGGTCAAGCCCGCTGATAAACTCCGTTACGGTGTGCTCCACCTGGATACGGGTGTTAACCTCGAGCGCATAGAACTTTCCGTCACTATCGAAGAGAAATTCCATAGTACCGGCTGTTACATAACCGATGTCGCGCATCGCTTTCGCAACCACGGCCCCCATCTTCTCCCGGATCTCCGGGGTCAACAGGGAACTTGGCGCCTCTTCGACCAGCTTCTGGTGACGCCTCTGGATGGAGCATTCCCGTTCGCCGAGGTGAATGACATTCTGGTACTGGTCCCCGAGGAACTGGAACTCGATGTGGCGGCCGTTTTCGATGTACTTCTCGGCAAAGATCGTCCCGTTCTTGAACGCCTTCTCGGCGACCGAGCGGGCCATGGCGAGGCTCTCCTCGACTTCGGCCGGAGAGGAAACCTTCTGCATTCCTTTCCCGCCGCCGCCTGCCGCCGCCTTGATGAGAATCGGCCATCCCACGCGGTTGCCAAAACGGACAACTTCTTCGGGATCGGTCACATCCTCGATTGCCGGAGTCACAGGCACACCTGACGCGGAAAGCGCTTTCCGAGCCTGAATCTTGTCTCCCAAGACCCGCATCACGCGGGCGGAAGGACCGATAAAGGTCATCTTCGCCTTTTTTACCGCATCCGCGAAATCCGCGTTCTCCGCAAGGAAGCCGTAGCCTGGAAATACCGCGTCACATCCGGAATCCTTGGCGGCGCGCAGTATCGCTTCGATATCCAGGTAGCTCATGTTTGCCGGAGACGGCCCCAACCGAACCGCTTCGTCGGCAAGTTTTACATGCAACGACAAGGCGTCGCAATCGGAGTACCCGACCACAACCGGGATCTTCAATTCCCTGGCCGGCCGAATGGCGCGGCAGGCGATCTCCCCGCGGTTGGCAATAAATATCTTTTTGAAAATGGACATAATAAGGGGTTCCGCCTTATGTGATGTCTTTACCCGTGAGAACTTTAAGCGCCTCACGGTATTTGAGCGCCGTCTTTTCCACAACATCGGCGGGAAGGCGCGGTCCCGGCGCTGTTTTGTTCCACGGCAACGTCAACAGGTAGTCGCGGACGAACTGCTTGTCGAAACTTTTCTGAGGGCCTCCGGGTTGGTACTCGTCGGCGGGCCAAAACCTGGAAGAGTCGGGCGTCAGCGCCTCGTCGATCAGGATCAGTTCGCCGTCCGCAAGTCCCATTTCGAACTTCGTATCAGCAATGATGATCCCACGCGACAGCGCATATTCGGCAGCCCGATCATACAGCTTTATCGCGATGGAGCGCATTTTCTCGGCGACGTCACTTCCTACGATTCCGACCATCCGCTCGAAGGAAATGTTCTCGTCATGCTTCCCTCTTTCTTCCTTGGTCGCCGGGGTGAAAATGAGTTCCGGGAGCCGGTCTGATTCCCGTAAACCTTTCGGCAGCCGAATCCCGCATACCTCACCGCTTTGCTTGTATTCCGCCCAGCCGGATCCGGACAAATATCCGCGAACAACGCACTCCACCGGAAACACATTCGCCTTTTTGCAAAGCATGGAACGGCCACGCAATGTCTCCGAGTAAGCGCTTGTCGCCGACGGATACTCGTTCACATCGATGGAGATCATGTGATTGGGAACGATATCTTCCAGCATCTGGAACCAGAAAGCCGAGATCTGGGTCAGTACTTTGCCTTTTTCGGGAATGCCGTCCGGAAGCACAACATCGAAGGCTGAGAGGCGGTCGGAAGCCACCAACAGGGTCTTGCCGTCCACTTCATATATATCCCTGACTTTTCCACGTCCAAGGAGCTTGAGGCTTGGAAAACTTGTTTCGAATACCGTGTCCACTGCCACGGTAACCCTCCATTGAGGAAATGATAGAATTCGTAACTATAACAAATTTTTCGAAACACAAAACCATTTTAATCACTACATCCTAAACGCCGCCTTCGGTGTTCCGTTTATGCCGCCCCGATCAAGAGAGTCTCGACCGAAAAGAAGCCGAGCGGGTGATGAACTACTGACAGAGAGGCGCCCGCGCTAAAAGAATTAAAAGAAGCTGCGCAGTGGTGGTTCGTCACCACCTCACTCCCGTTCCCGCTTGAATGCGACTGCCGCCGCTCCCGCTGTAAGCGCCAAGCGTCACGCAACCTGAAAGAAACCCAAAAAGAATGGCTGCGACCAGGATAGGTAATCCATGTTGACGCATAAAAACTCCTTCATGGTTTTTTGATATTCATACCAGCCGCATACCGAGCGGAACACACCTGGACTTCGCGTCCGGCGGGGGATTTGGTCGTCAGTCGCAAACCA
>Ga0123353_10018710_pt1 | contig 10255 bp, 6 predicted proteins | sample TergutLab28metaG_3_FD_92763 | JGI IMG/M metagenome (GOLD analysis project Ga0123353, IMG submission 92763) | Labiotermes labralis P3 segment gut microbial communities from Petit-Saut dam, French Guiana - Lab288 P3 | ecosystem: Host-associated > Arthropoda: Insects > Digestive system > Gut ...
CATAGTCGTTTCAGATTTTTATGCTTGTTTAAAATAACACAAACATCTAATTTCCAATTCATTTTCAATGATGTGTTACTCGATTTTTTTTTAGTCTTGTGTGCTTTAATATGTTTGAGGGTTTAGTACAGTTATGGTACATCAAAGATTTGTGTTAGGTTAAAGTTATCTCTGCAGTTGCTTTGTAGACCAACAAAAGGCTGCTTTTGTCACTAGCATTTGAGTCACAGTTGTTGGTTGTAAATTATACAGAATTGTTTTTTCTTCTGCAGCAGAAGCCTTATGAAGTCTAAGGACAGTATTGACAAATATGTATGGACATGACCACACTTGACTTAAAATTCTAAGTTTGAACAGAGGCATCCTTTATATTGCTCAAGAGATGATCATGGACTGCCCACCTTGTATTCTTTTTCACAGTGTAGAGCAGTGGCTCTGTACTTTTTGCATGTTTGCATATCTTGTGGGTTTGTTTATCTTCTGCTGATGGCAAACTGAGTTAGAATAGAGGATAAAAGTTTATGGTAAGAGTACATTTGTTTTAGGTCCATTTGCAAAATTGTGAAAAGCAACTATAATTAGTTCCATCATATCTGTCTGCCTGTCCCTCCATCAATCCGCGTGGAAGAACTCTGCTTCCACTGGATGGATTTCCAAGAAATTTGAAGTTTGCTTAGTTTTAGAAAATCTGACAAGAATAAGGGGTGTTGGATATGAAGACTTAATGTATTTATGATAATATCTCACTGAATTCTTCTTAGAATGATAAAGGTTTGAAATATACATTGTAGAGAAAAAGCACAATTTTCATATTCAGTAACATTTTCCAAAAATTGTGCCATTTGTGAGACAATTTAGAAAGGTGATGTTAGAGCAGGAGAGAGTGCAGATGACAATACAGTATGGCGCATGCACGTTGCATGCTGGATGACTAGGGCTACACAAACAAACAAACAAAAGAATATATCTTTCTAACTGCAACAGTGGTTGCACAAATGCATTTTACGTTACAAGTACGTTGCCTGTCTTGTTAAATAAAGTATGTTTTATACAGTCTCAAAGTTATAGCGGAATGTGGTTGCAGTTTTGATACAAATAAAAATGGTCCACACCACAAAGTCATGGAGGTGGGTGGTCATCTTGACATCCCAGCTGGTTGGGCCCAACTGCCTTTCTGGATGATGATGATGATGATGATGAACAGAAAAATTTCTGTTTGTGCTGGGAATCATTACTGTGGTTGCCCAACAATAGTGTACTTCCTATACCAACTACACTATCACAGTTTAAAATTATAAATACATATATTGCTTTCCAAGGTGTTTATAAAAGTGCTACCTGAGCCTAGTGATTGTCATCAGAAAACACCCATCTCTTTTCTTAATGATTTTCTTATGCATATGTGCAAGGATACCTTTATCAGGCTTTCATTTTAATAGTATTACTTTATGCATTGAATTTTACATGGTTGATCTTATATAGAAGGCCTTTTGGCATATTTGGGGGAAGCTCACATTGCCCTCTGCCACCTTTGTAGACATTAAATGCTGTAGGGAACTGAATGTGTTAATAAGGTGCAATGTACAGCAGAATAAATTATTATTAGTCAAGGAAGGTAATTTTACTTAATGGATGTTTGTAAGCTTAAGGTGATGCATGGAGAATTACATGGCTGCCCCCCCATGTATCTGTAACTACTTTTTTGTTTTAATTATAGCTTACTAGGATTGGATAACCTTCCTGATTTGGAGGACTTGGAGACCAAACTGAATGCGTACTATGCAAAAGTTGAGAAGGACACAGGACTGTCAAAGGGGTATGTTGTATTATATACCTAACAACTATCAGCCAGTTTAACATGAAGTACAGTTTAGTACATTTGTTAGTGGATAGGAGGTGTGGCTGTTAAATAATAATACTACTGGCAGCAGAATAATTATTAATTATTGTCCTTTGCCCTTCAGTGTAATTGTATCAAAAGCTACACACAGCTCCATCTACCAGGCCTTGCAGCATCCCCTGAAGTCATTATCTAATAGTGCTCAAAGTAACTGTTCTCTTTTCCATATACCTGATGTAAAATATTGAAGGTTTTTGGTGGCAGTTTTCTTCAGCATAACAAGAAATTTTATGCCTACTGACACATTTTTGCACTGAGGCACTTCGGTGCCAGTTTGACTATTGTGGAGTGTGGTTTGGCACACAACAGGGGGAAGGTTCAGCAGTGAGTATAGTTTGGTGATCAACAGTAAAGGTCAGGAGCTGCCTGTATTCCTCTATTCGATAGCCAGACCTCTATATGTTGTCTTCAACTCTGATTGAATTTTGGGATGCGTTCTGACACAGTGAGTTTATGGAATTGGATTTCAAATGGGCGTGTTGGTGTGGAAGAAATAGTTTTTGAGAATGATGTAAGTTCCAACCAGAAACTTTATTGTGATAGATTCATGAAAGTTTTGATTCATCAAACCATTTGTGTTGAAGAGGTGTGGGACTGTAAAAAAAAGGTGCCATATTTACCTGTATGTAAAAACATTCCCCATTCACAGTCTTCGGTTTTCAGGATAGCACCCATACGTAATGTGTTTAACCTTGTGTGTGATTGTGGGGTGAGCCCTGATTTTTCAGATAATGAAGTAATGAAAAAAATTCTCATCTTATAGTGTGGTAGATAATTGTTAATTACTTTTATTTGGAAAGTAATATTACCTTTTCTTTCCTCTACATTCTTTTAAAGTGGGTCATATCATTTCAGGTCTTTCACGTCAGACCACTGTCCAAGTAGGTTATGTAATTTGGTTGCCTGAGGTTTGTATTTGGAAGGTGTTGAGTTTGAATTTCAACCCAGGACATAAACTATCATGACAGGTTTCTTCTGGTTTTCTTCAGTCTATCTAAGCAGATGCAAGAAGAATACCTGATTATGCCATGGCGGCATCCTTACACCCTTGTCAAGTTGAGACATTCTATGCTCTGTATTCATATGTTGGTTTTGTCTAATAGCAGGGCTGATGAAAAAACAGAAAAGGAGAAAAAGAGACATTCATCAAGTCCAGGTAAAGGGAAACATGTGTCTCCTAAAGTCATGTTTGTTCATCATGATGATCCAAAAGTGGAAGAGAACCTCCGGATCAGAGGTAAGAATACTTGCATTGTTTTTTTTACTGTGTGTTACATTTTGATGGTCACACATTGGTTACAGTTCTGTGATAACAAACGAGCTCTTTCTTCAGGTATTGGTTAATTGAGCACTATGCTTATGACATGATAATAGCTTAGTCTGTGCTAATCATGTTTTATGTTGAATATGGAGAATGGAGAGCCTTTCTTTGTTATTGCATGTTGACCTATTTGTGATTTGAATTATTAAATTTAGTAAGTAAGTGCTTTATAGTGTGTCCTTCATATGTTAATTAAATGCGCCGTTAATGTCATTGTGTGAACATCCTGATAATTCATGTGTGCAGGTATCATCTGTAACTATGGCGTGTGTGGTATTTGTGTTATCGGTAGAGTTTTGGGTACGTGGTAAAAAATATGTTGTAAAGTGTCTTGTGTATTTGATGAGAATGATGTATTGGGTGACCATATTGTTGGTTGACTTAATGTTGAAGATTGTGAATGTTGGTAGTACTTTCATCGCAGCTCCCCCTCCCCAGTGTGCTTCCAATCCGATTAGTACCTTTGTGCTGTACTGATATTACCGTTCTGGTTGTTGTAGAAAAGAAAAAGATGGATATTTTTGCCGAGTCTCCATCGCCACCTAGGGAGAACAAGGGTAAATTGACGGAATCAGAAGCTACAACAGTAATGGCTGCCAAGTGGAAAATGCAGATTGGGTCTGTTCCATCAAGGTAAGAAACACTGTGACATTAAATAACGTGCTTTCCATTATCTTTGTATTTTATTTTGAAAGTATGATGGCAATATGCAAATAAATATTTTCAGACTTAAGAAGAAAGATAAGGCACAGCTGGAGAAGGAACCATGGGAAGAGGTAGAAGAAAAGCGATTCATATTCATTAAAGATGATACTGACAAAGCTGGTAGTGAAGACGAAGCTGAGAGGAAAAAGAAACCCACAGCAGATGAAAAATTCCAGGCAAGGAAGGGGCCTTTGAGAGATTTACCTGATAAGACTGGTTCTGAGAAAGGTAAAGTGGAAAGTTCAGATGAGGTGCGAGATGACACTGTCAGTAAGACTCTGCAGTTTGTGGAGAAATATCAAGGAGGTCTGCGTATTAATCCACGTGTACTAGATAAAAAAACAGATGATTTGCCTCCACTTCCTCCAGGTGTCCCCCCAAAGACTGCCTTTCCATCCGTAGGCAGAAGTAAAGCCACAGCTAATACACCCACTGTTTCGGCACAACCCAAAGGCCCCAGAACTGACAGTGAGAGTGATACATCAGATTCAGAAAAGAAAAAAAAGAAAAAACAGCAGCAGCAACAACAGCAGCAGCAGCAGCAGCAGCAACAGCAGCTACAACCTCCGCCACCACAACAACAGCAACAGCAGCAGCCACAACAACCACAACAACAAGCACAACAGCCTCAGCCTCTTCCTGGAGAAGCTTCATCAGGTGAGTCGTCACAGAGTCGATCACGATCCCGTGAGAAGTACAGTCATGCCTCAAGTAACAGCAGCTCACGTTCACGTTCATACAGGAAGAACCGTAGCAGGTCAAAGTCCGGTTCTTATGAACGTAGGCGATCCAGGTCAGGGTCATATGGCCGGTATGGCAGTCGATCAAGATCTCGTTCATATCCTCGATATAGGAGCTCTGGGTCACGTTCACGGTCACGTTCGTATCGCAGCCGTAGTCGCTCTTATGATAGGTATTCACGTAGCCACTCTCGTTCAGAGGATGGTCACTACCACCGTCGTAGTAGAAGTCAGTCTGATGACAGGCGAAGGAAACATGATTATCACATGAGCAGATATCACCAGGGACGTTACCCACGAAACCGTGGTACATACTACCGTCCTCGATTCCAGAATTATAAAAATCCTCGTGGCAGTTTTACACCACGTGGAGGTAGAAATTTCCATCAGAAATACCCTCAAGGACGGGGAAGGCCATTTGTTCATCGTGGTCGAGGTCGAAGCAGGGGGCGCTTCTTTCATTACAAATCTGGTTCTAGTTATAAGGATTACCACAGTCGTCGTTACGATGGAAGACCTCGATCGAGGGACAGTGATGATCGACGAAGTTACAGCCGTGAAGATGATGATCCAATGAAGAAAGTTGATGCTGCAAAGGAGAAAATTAACAAATACATTGCAGAAGAAAATAAGAAAGAAGAATCCAGCTCAGTCCCAAGCAAGTCAAGAGATGAACCACTAAGTGAAGGAGAAGCAGTTGATGATGATGATTATGGACTACCACCATTGCCTCCTGGTGGTCCACCATCTAGAGAATCAAGCTCCAACTATGTAGATCGAAAGATGTATGAAGGGAAATGGGCAGACAAGGAATCAGATGACAAAAGTGGTTCTCATAAAGTTCCAGAAGGGCCTAGACTTCCTCCTGAGAACAGTATTGAAGAAATGGATAAATTCCTGAACAAAGTGAAAGCACAGAAGAAAGAGGAAATGAAAGAGAGAAATAAATCATTCATGAAATCGCACGCTTGGTAGACTTCAGCATTATCACACCTATATTCTCAGCACCATTAGATGTAAATGTAACTTTGCATTGCTTTTGTTCATTAGTCTCTTCAGACATTGAATGAAACTTGAATATAAATGTATACTGGTGATAGTGTTTTTAAGTTCATAAAAATAGCAATGTGTGGCTTACATTGTTATCATTAGTTAATAATAATAAAAATATGCCCTTCAGTTTCACAAGGAAATGTTTGCCCTTATATTTGTGTCACCCATTGGAAAGTCATTGTGTATATTGTGACTTGTAAGTTCTTATGGTCAATTTGCTTTGCTGTGTAGCTAATGATAATCACGTGTTGTGGGCAGTCATGTTGGTGATTTTATGCAACATTGTAGACTGTAAAAGGACAAAATAAAGTACTTTTTTAACATCTGATTTTCCTGTGGACATTTGGGATTCTGTGGATAATGACAATTGTTTTGGAAAAGGGAAGCGTCCATATTACCACAGTAATATATTAGTACAGCAAAATTCTGTTAATCTGACTTGTGCAGGGCAATAGAGGTTCCAGATTATTGAGTTGTCCGGATTATCTGATGGTGCCTATGCTAACCCATATTCTTAACAGGTGACATTTGTTAATGCTGTATTCAGGCTGTGCAACTGATTGGAGGGATATTCTATCTGGATTCTTCATACCAGGTAGTGGATGGAACAGAAGACAAGGGGTCAGGAGATATCACAACTGCCTTTTGATAAAGGTTCCCCCCCCCCCTGATAAGGAGAACCTGTTCATGGGATGACTCTTGTAGTACTGGATTGTCAGGATTTCCAGATATTCGGATGTTAGATGTAAGGAATTTTGCTGTACATAAAACTTTTTTGAGAAATTCAAGAAATTAAGTTTATTAGAAGAGGTTAAGCCTGAAGATTTTCTTGTGTTGAAATGGATAGTCACTTTTCTAGAATGTTAGTATAACTATTGCATTTAATAATGTTTCATGTTCTAGGAAACCACACTTTAACCCTTAACCTTTGTTGGTGACAGTACATAGCTGTGCTGAATGTGTATTCAGTAATTAATTGCTCGACACAATGGAAACTGTGCTCATACACAGTAAAGTGTGAACACTTAAATGTATGGAAATTCTGTACACACCGTACTTAAAATTACAGAAATGGAAGTAAAACAGTTGTACATTGAAACACGTGTTTCATTACCTTGTAGATTGCCTACGTGGCACGAGGTTTGATCTCCAAGGTTTTAAGTTCTGTTAAGATGCATTAACAGGTTTTTTTAAATCTGAAATGTCTTGCAGGTTGATATTGCTGCCATAAAAAGTGTAGCTTCACAAACATGGGCCGCTCACTAACTCACATGACAGGACACACATCACACGCAAGTGACGTGTGTTGCAGTGTGAAGTGTTTTAGGTGAAATGACCTTGCCGTTCATCCTTGGTAACAGAGCATATCACTATATTTGGTACAAATTGAACAAGCAGCAACTGGGTTAAAAGATTGTATTGCAAAGTAGTATTGAAAGAGTGAAAGTTCTTCCCATCATGAACTTGTGCTTCGTAGGTGGCAAATCTTTCCAGCAGGAAACCTATACAAGGGCACAGCATGTGTTAAGCAGGAAAACTTAAGTGGGGTTATTTTCCATCTGATTTCACTTGATAATTGCATGATGAGAAACTTGAGTACTATAATTACCTGTGGTATCAATGAAGAAATGAGAAGTGTATGAAATTTGATAAATACCAAGATCTTGAAGATTTACTGTGACAGTAGTGGGCCAGTAAGACTGCATATGCACGTGTGTGTTCCTGCTCACCCAGACCAGCTTGGGACCTACCCACTCCTATGCATAGGACATGGGTAGGACTTATTTCACATTTCTCCAGGTGTAAAGCAGCTTGGATGTTAACCTCTCACCCCATATAGTGGTGTCTGGAGCTGTACCTCCACCTCTGCTGTATACCATCGTGGTATGCACAGGGATACCTTCACTTGTAACTCAGTTTGTAGACGAGGCTGTTTTTTGAGATGTAATTGAGTCTGGTTGTGTTTCTTTTTGGAGTAGCTTGCAGTCTGTCAGCTGGTTAACAAATATCCTGTTGTCTAATGAACATTAAGATCCTTTGCCATGTTCCACTACAGTCTGTACTTGAACTTTACTGATCCATTCAATACACCTCACACATCTTAGCAGCCCCTCTCTTTAGGATCTGTTAATTCAAGTTTGACATTGATTTTGAATTTGACGTTCAGGTGACCGTGCATTGTGATAAGTTCGTATAATAAACCAACTAGATGCACTAATTTCTCATATTTATTTTTGGAATAAAACTACTACATGTTTCGGACAGTTCCTCTGTCCATCATCAGGAATTTTTCACTGTATGCACAGCAATGGTATATGTCATGCAGGTTTGCCAACAGCTTGCGAACAGGATCAGGAGGGAACCAGTTCCATCCTGATCCTGCTCGCTACTGTATGACATACCATTGCTATGTGTACAGTGAATAAAACTCCTGCTGATGGACAGAGAAACTGTCCAAAATATTTATTAGAGTTTTATTCCAAAAATAAATATGAGAAATTAGTGCATATAGTCGGTTTTATTATAAGAATTTGACATTGATTTCCTTTACTTAAAAGATTCTTTGAATGACCTTTCTTTGTGTGTCTTTGCAGCCACACTTCAGTTGCAGTATGATTAAAAAGTATGAGATCTACATATTAATTTGAGGCAGTTGTGTATCAGTAGATCATTGAAGAGCCACAAAAGGCTTCCATATGATGATGAAGACAGGCATCAGCACAGTTTAAACTATCTCAAAGGCCTGGGACGCTTGTTTGGACAGTGGTCAGCATTGTATTAGAAATTTTAGACTGTGTTTTAAGAGATGGTGAATTCCGCATTCCTGTGCATGCAGCATCTACCACGGTATACTTGACTTCCCAATTTTGTGAAGAGAAATTATGAAGGTGCTTAATGGTATCCTTCCCATAATTCTGCTGTATCCCATCTCTTGGATCCAATTTTCTGTGGTGCCTGTATTGAAATTGCTTCACAGTAATCATGCATTGATGACAGCAAATTTTACTGTGAAGGTTCAGGTTCTTGCAAGTTGTCAACATGTAAGTAGGGTGGTTACAGATATTTTGAAAGTATTGTAATTGTTAAGCAGCCAAAGAAGGGTTGACCAAAAATTAAAGCACTACAGCCCTTTGAAACCAAGTTCAGATAATATTCTGTTGAATTTCTGGGGGTGGGGGGTCCAGTATGGTTCTTCCTCCAAGTTTTGGTTGTCTGAAGGCGGTCTGAATATTACTGTAGTTCCAAATTTGTATAAACTTTGACAGTGATACAGTTTCAAATCTTTCTGTGAGTCAAATTGATTTCTTGTACATACAATTATAGAAGCTCCATACATTGTGCTGGTTACTGGTATGTGTAATCTGTTATCGAATAGTGTCTCAGCGTAGACGTTTAGTTTTGAAAAATACGGGCTTTGAGGTGGGTTACAAACCACAACGTAGTGGCTATTTTTGTTGTCAGTTTACACTTCGTTGTTTTATACATATATTCTAAATATCGTCAGAACTGCAGGACAGCGGAACAATTTGTGTAGTGGGGCGTCTTGTAGATGGGGACGATACCAAAATGAAACTAGAAAACCTCGCTGTAAATGGAAGCCGAAGAGCTCAGTCGAGGTTGCCAATAGTAAGTCGAGTACTCTGACTAAGGTTTGGGATTATTGTCGTCTCTTTCGTGCCCAGGCACAGAACTGACGCCCCCCCCCCCCCCAATATCACTCATTGTACAATATCTCGAGAGCCTTCAGCCGATTAGATCAGAACCTCTGGCTTCTATAACCATACATCCGTCAAACAAAATGTGTCTTTCCGAAGGACCAGTTGCCTCTCCCACCAGCAGCAGTTTAGACACGTCGAATCCTTCAGCCAAGAAGTCAGACTCGTTGGCGGGAGGTAATTGCGTGTTACAATTATAGGGCACGGTTTTCGCATGTCAGCCATGCTTTCCTTCCGTGAGAAGGATGTGACGAAATATCGGGTTGGACAAGCTGAAAATTTTGCTTGTTGGTTGATTAGCTTTAAATGAGAAACATGAAGGCGCGTATTATATACCATGTTATTAGAACTGGCACTCAAAGAACCTGTAATATTGTAATAATTGGCAGCACCTGCGCTGTCGAAAAGGGGAAGACTTAAGACAAACACAAGCAGGCTAGTCTGACCTTGGAGGTGCTTAGTGAATAGTCGGTGTATGCCGTAAGGAAACGGCATATAATGAATGAAACTAGCCAGTGTTTGTGGCTAGTTTTTGTGAAGTTGTAAAGGTAAGTGAAAGTTGGACTAGAGATATTTTAAGGCAGACGACGTCGAGTTCCGTGCAGACTCGCAGCACGCTTTGCTGTTGTCTCGGTTTATGGTTCTGCGAATTTATTAGTAATGTTACAGTATTCTGCATTTTGATACTGTGTAATGTTGTGGATTGACAGTACGCTTCGGAGGAACAGGGTTGAAGCAAGTGAATTCAAGTGAAGCTGGTGGGATTAGTTTGAGTTCATTCATTCATTAGTATTCAGCCCTAGAGGCCGGTCCGGCAGGA
>Ga0123353_10018712_pt1 | contig 10255 bp, 7 predicted proteins | sample TergutLab28metaG_3_FD_92763 | JGI IMG/M metagenome (GOLD analysis project Ga0123353, IMG submission 92763) | Labiotermes labralis P3 segment gut microbial communities from Petit-Saut dam, French Guiana - Lab288 P3 | ecosystem: Host-associated > Arthropoda: Insects > Digestive system > Gut ...
AACCGAAAACATGTTGGAGTGCCAATAATTTTAGTGTTTTATCCATTTTAACAATTAATGTATTAACACTAATATTGTGTGAATCACAGGTGCATGTGTTGGTGAAATAAACGTGAATTGAAGCAATATGCACGGTGCAACAGTGAAAATGTGTAATGCCCAACAAAGGTCCGTTTCTCTTGGGTTAGAACGTATCAAACTGCAGAAATTAGGGGAAGAAAGAGAAGGTCAGATGGCGAACACTGTACGTGGCCGAGGCTATCAAGATCCGAAGAACAGCGTTGCGAATTCTAACCGACCAAAGGCTGCAATATGTGTTGAGTTGTAGAAGCAGAGCGATAAGCGTATCCGGGACAAGCGGCACTGGGAATAACTTGCACACCACAAAAATGGATATATGAGAGGCAGAATCACAACAATAAAAATAGAAACTTTATGGTCTGATATAATCAGCTAACAGAAGGCGCTAAAGATTCAAAGCCGGTTACAACAATAACACTGCATGCGGGGTAAATTTAATTAGTGTAAATAGTAGCATATTTGTTACACTGCAATATTTTGAAATACGAGATTACAATCTCTCAATGTACAGCCAGAGGTGTTATTTTTAGGCGCGTTTGCAAAATTGTGAAAAACGACTATTAGCTTCATCATGTCTGTCTGTCCGTCCATCAGTCTGTCCGCATGAAACAAGTAGGCTTCCAGTGGGCGGATTTTCATGAAATTTGATATTTTGACTACTGTTCAAAATATGTCGAGAAAACTCAAGTCTCATAAATATTGGACAAGAACGAAGGGTATTTTACATAGAGACCAACACACATTTATGATCATATCTCGCTCAGTTCTTTTTATAATGAAAAACGTTCAGCCAAAGTTGTAGAGAAAATCAAAACACACATCTTGTTCGCAAAACTTTTTTTTTTAATCCTGCCGTTTATGAGAAAGTGTTGAAAAATACTGCAGTGCCAGGCAGCACAGATGACAATACGGCGCATGCGCATTGCATGCTGGATACCTGACGCTACAAACACACTCTCATAATATGTAATGCTTATTGATTTTCCACTGCAACAATTGTTGCACGAAAGCGTCTCACGTACATTGCCTCCCGTGTTAGCGTTATACTGTTCATGAGAGAAATATATGCAGTTCTATGTTATTGTAAAACTATTTCATATGTTCTGAAACTGATACAAAAGAATGAATACTAACTTTAAGCGTATCAAGATGTCAGAGTAATCTATGCAGCTTAATCATACGTGCAAATAATTCAGTGTTTGTTTCTTGAACAGCACTATCATGCTTCACAAGAATTAGGAGTGTTTGGTGTTAAACCTGGAGGTATATATGTTAACCATTATGATTTCAATGGTTAAAAGCTCATGCAGACTTAATCTATGATGGAAGCCACACGACGTTATAGGTGTTAATTACGTGTTAATTAGAGCTGAGTGGTACACGAAAAAGCAATTTTACATTTCAGTGCGGTTTATTAAAGGACCTGATAAAAGAAGAGCTCATGAAAATTTCCTGGCTGTTAAATAATTCGCATATCAATGTGCAACAGAACGAGAAGTGTTACTGTGCTAAGTTACTTTTGGTCTAATACACTGCCAGTGCTTTAAATTTGACATTAATATGTCCGTGCATCGCTAATTTATTCTCAGATTACAACCAACAAGATGCGACTTTTCTCAATTTATCTATTTCTGTAAGACGCTGTACATGTTTCAGATGGTTTTTCCGTCCATCATCAGGAGCTCGAAACTGTGCATACAGCGTCAGGCATTTGTCAGACCGTTACTGGTACCTGCTGCTAGCCTGGACGACTAGCGGCAGGTACCAGTAACGGTCTGACAAACGCCTGACGCTGTATGCACAGTTTTGAGCTCCTGATGATGGACGGAAAAACCATCTGAAACATGTACAGCGTCTTACAGAAATAGATAAATTGAGAAAAGTCACGTCTTGTTGGTTGTACTCTGAGAATACACCGCCAGTTCAGCGTGTTAGTTTTTCATTCAAGAAATACGTATATGGCTGAACCTGTCTTAAACGAAACACAACATAACGCAAACCTATCTTTAGCGGAAAAGGTTTACAGTCCCGAAGATCAGGAACACCGAGGATCGAAGAAGTACCCATAATAAACGGAACATTCTTAGCAAGGAAAAAAAAATCGGTGCCTTGGGTTCCGTTATAGGCAACTGTCACTGTATTACGTTTCAATGTATGTGTTTTGGGAAGGCTTTTCATGACACTGCTCCTGTTTGAGTAGACGATGACTGTAACGCTTGGCAGAGGCCCCACAGTACCACCTGACAACGTCCGTTCTGTGTTACACTATCAGTTCAAGTCCCATGCTACTTCGGACGAGCTGTACAAGCACAAACGTAGTGTCTGGAGTCCCGCCCGAGTGGAATGCACATTAATCATGGCAAGCTCTAAAGCGTACTTTAGCATTGCTAATCCTAGCAAATTCGGAAACATTCTCCTATCCATCACAAGGACGATATTTTACAAAACTATATTGGACAGTTCCGTGTTGCAGTTGATATTTTTATAAAGATTTACTTGCAGATATACTTCTAACTTTTTTTCAGAAAACCATTTTTAATTAAATTAGAAAAGCAAATAATTATCTTGAGAAAAACAGTTGTTTTTCAGTGCAAACACCTCAAACGAAAAGCCAGCAAACACACAGAAATACCAATATATGTGCTACATTTCAAATATATCTTTTAATTACTTGCAAAATTTGGATGTAAATTTCGTAAAATTCACTTTAATAAGGTAGGGCTTATACTTTCTCTTGAGCCAACACTCTGCAATTAGAAATTTCACCCGGTCTACTGTCATCCTTGTCTGTTCAGCCTATGTTCCGCTTATTTTAACAAGCTTAGGTTTCGGGATCATCGAAGATTTGCTCATGCACAAGGGTCTAACGACAGATCCTCTAAAGCCCGAACCTCTCAACCACATAAAAATATACTCCCTATTTCAAACAGACGAAACTTCGCCTCTACTCGGAAGACGATAACTTGTCCATACAGCACACAGCACCTTAGTTCACTTCAACATTACACACGCGCAGTGCAGTTCTCTTCAAAATAAATACAACTATTTTGGTATAGTAACATAATATTATCTTTATGCTGCCGCCAGAGTGTGTTGCACCCTGCGTGTGGTGTTTTACTTGATAGCAAGCTAGTTTCCGTGCTTTTAACGTAATCTGCTGCTCTGTGTTTTTCTGTCCATCGCGTGCTTGTGGTTGCAGCGGGTTCTGTTATCTCTCTGCGGTGTGGTGCTCCTCAATCGATACGTTACTTTGCGATGGGCGATTTTGTAAGAAACGGCTGTACTGACTCGGCCACGTCACTTTTATCTTCTCCATTGTGTGTTGTTAGCGGGCAGGGCGATTGGCTGTAGAATCTCGCAACTTCTTGTAGAATGGACGAACACGTTTTCAGTTTACTTGGTAAGCAAGGGAGAGGAAAATGTGTTACCCTATATAATAATAGTAAAAAAAAAAAAGACAAACATAAGGTTGTGATGTGTGGGAAGAAAATAAATTCAGGGGTAACGGAACGAAATGAGGGTGAAATTTATGTTTTATTTTTGAATATACTCTTTTTTCAAATGAAGCCAAATAGGTGCACACTACTTCTTACTATATTTGTCACTGCAGTCCAAACACAAGAATTCAGCACACCCGCTGTGGTGCATTTTCTAAGTAGCAGGCCCGGTAGGATCATTAAGGAAAGAAAATTGCTTAGCATATCCACTTTTATTCGTATTATCTAGAAAAGCTTTTAAAAATCCGATAAAGTTCCAACAGTTCGCAGCAGACGACCTCAAAAATACTTCACGAAATTTAATCCCGTGGACTGCGAATTCAGAACAATGAATGTGTACGAGAAGTATTTACATTTGTATGCAGCCTTTAGAGGAATCGGGATTAACAGAATCTTATAAGAAGTGGTGATGCTTGAAACACGTTCATAATTTTCTGTAACGTTATGCGAAAATGGGAATTTTAAAAGCATGAGGTCTTATTGTTTTTTTAATGTTTTGTTGACCTGCGTCCCTGTATAATCATTTTCAAATGAAGCCAACTAGATGCACACTACTTCTTGGTATATTTATTCAACTTCTATACATGTTTCGGGCAACCATGTGCCCAACATCAGGAGAACTTACTGTATCTGTACGACACTGGTATTTTTCACTCTGTATGGTGTCGCATAGATACAGTAAGTTCTCCCGATGATGGGCACATATTTGCCCGAAACATGTATAGAAGTTGAAATAAATATAGTAAGAAGTAGTGTGCATCTAGTTGGCTTCATTTAAAAAACACGAGGTTTTATCTTCAGCATCAGTGCCTGTATATCAATTAACTCATACAATGGACAATTCCCTTTATAATAATGGTATAATTAGTGTTCGATCATGGTTACAGATCTTCGGAGAATCACGGGGACGCAAAACGTCGACACACGTAACAAAAGTACTGAAAGCAATGTTCTAACACTTTGTTATGACATATTTCTTAGAAGGGAAATGCATGAAAATCCACGATACTTGACATCCACAGATCGAAGCCGGTCGGGATTTATGTGACACTGTGTTGTCTGGCACGTGGTTTCCGCTAAGGATCGTGGCAGAATTCGGCCGCATGACCCTCAAGATAAAGGAACAAAAATCTTTCGAAATGCCGGTAACTACTCGCCCGACACCGCGCTATATCCCATAACACGAGAATAATTACGTTAATCTCTTTTAAATTTATTTCGTCGTAGTGCAGAAGTAGAGCTGATTCCCTTACAATTGTCAGTCTGGATCAGCAAAGTACAAATTCAGTGCAGAGATTTAAGTGGCATTGCCATGTAATTTGCATAAACTTGAGATAACAGAAATTCCGTATAAAGGATGCGCAGTATATTGTACCTTATTTCGACGTTTAGGTATGTCTCTGTTTTCCCATTAAGTTACCAGTTTCTCTGTACTGACTATTTGTCAAAGAAATGTTAGTCTGTCCCGTTGAAGCTATGTTGAAGAGTCCAGGTGTGCGATCCAATCACAGTGCGGCAGCTGGTGTGACACGGAAGTTACGCGTGTAACATAAACATAATGTAGCAAGCAGCTCAATATCCTCACGAATGTTAATTTTTGGGATACAAAATTAAAATTATTTGGCCGTCCCTTCATTTCTTCTAAGGCACATATAAATGTTTCCACAATTTTTCCCGTGCTGACTTCTTGATGTCATTTAATATCCTTCAAACATCCAGTAACGGTAGTCACCCCACGATATGCCTATGCAGACACAGAGGAGAGGTGTAGGTATAGATCCAACCCATCCGCGACCTGGCAGGTGGAAGTCGGTGGGTGGCCAGCACCATGCCCCGGCCGCTTTACTCCCAGAAAAGTCCTGGTGCCGACTGTACATGACGTTGGGTAGGTAGGCATCGGGGCCGGTCTGGACGGGCACGGAAAACTTCGCCCCCACCGGAATTCGATCCACGGACTGTTCAACCCATAGCGAGTCGCTATCATGACTCAGCTAAACCGGCCGCTTCCAATCCGATGTAATTTCTGAATTCCCCATAATTTGTAATCACTACGCAATGTCGCCGAGGTGACATCTTCCGTGTGCACATGAAGTATAGCTAATTCATATACATATATATATATATATATATATATATATATATATATACACACCAGCACACACACACACATACGCACACACCAGCGCACGCACACACATACACACACCAGCACACACAAATACACACATCAACACACACACATACACACACACCAGCACACACGCACACACATACACACCAGCACACACATATACATACACACACCAGCACACACACACATACAAACACACACACACATGCACACACCAGCACACACATACACATACACCAGCACACACACGCATACACACACCACCACACACACATACAAACGCACACACATACACATATACACACATACACATATACACGCATACACACACCTACACAAACACATATACACACACATACACATTGACTAAAGCGCAGAGGGGAAGTGTGACCTAAAGATTATAATTAATTGTCCCACTTAACGATATTAATCCTTTCAAGCCCAGCGGTTACTGTACGCACCACCTTCTGTAACCTTAAGCAACTGTGCACTTTTTACCACACTCTGTTTAACAGGTAGAAACAGCATGATTTATTAATCTTCGACAGTTCACCTGTTTTGCGAATTTGTACAAACTGATTACATTAAGCCTGGCAGTCTAGACAATATACAGAATTCAAAAGGTATTATTATTATTATTACTTATAGCACTAATAATAAAAACATTGTTTTTTCTTATTGATAAAAATTGCAAAAATAGGTATTTTAAATTAGGCTTGAGTGTGCATTCTGTTTATGTTGTTCAGGATAAGGACAAAAATATCGCTGTTATGAACACGGCCGTGAGACACGACAGCCATGAAATTAGGGGCTTTTGTCTTTCATCTAGCCACTTGCGTCTCAAGCTGGATTCGGCTCCATATAGTTATCTGCAGAACCATCCAATGAAAACTGATGAATTTGTGCGAAATAAAGCATCGGCAATGAATCTATATTTATCTGTGGGATACTGAACGGCGTTTCGTGAGTCGAGATGAAATGGAGGATGGACTTAAATGATGATTTGAAAATAACGTGGGTGAAAGCAGGTGCAGGTAATTTTAATTTACTATCCTAGTAAACACGCGAAAATAAAAGTAACGCAAAATTTTTCCTCCAACATAACTATTCTTCGCCCCATAAACACGTTTACGGGAATAAATATACGGTTACAGGCCTATTCATTATTAATTTGTGCAATAAAAGGTAGTAAATGGATCCAAATAAAACGAACCCTCACCCAGAACAGAAGATGGGCTCTTCAGGAAGGTAGCTGACGCTGTGACACGGACATGCGTCTTTCCTAAAGACAATACAAATACAGGGTTATTCAAAATGATTGTCGGGGTTTTAACAACTTGTCATACACAAGAAACTTGAGATAGGAGTACATATGTTTTCTATTTAATAGACCAACACTCCAAGGTTTTGTTACATACCTTACAGGTGCTCTATATGTGCGCTCTTTGTGATTCTACAAACATCAACACGATAATCGAGTTCGTTCCGCATGTCAGCGGTGATGGTTTCAATGGCAGTTCTGATTCGTACTTTCAGTTCCGGGATACACACGCACCCTGTCTCTTGAAACTGTGCATACCACCTTCGAATGGAATTGTCAGATTGTGGTTGTTTCCCGAATTTGGTGCGGAAATGCCGCTGGACAATTGTACCCCGACAATCATTTTGAATAACCCTGTATATTCCCCCAGTCGTCAAGCCTGTAATTCATTCGCTATATTAACTGAGCTACCTCAAAACGTCTTTTCATACACTCACTAAAAATAACCAGAAACTTCAATAACAGTAGCCAGGATCCAACACAGAATCCGAACTCCATGATTCTCCAACACAAATACAATACAATAGTACTTTCGGAAAGAAAGGGGGAACACAGGTTGTGCAAAGTAAAGTTAGCAATTACGGTGAGCGACTTTCGGACAGACGCAAGAACATGTGTTCTACCACAGAACAAGTGCTGCCTCGTTTAAAGACAGTTATCGACCGCACAGCAACGCAGCGCTGAACAACAGAGCGGTAAGAAGTGCTGCTCTTCAAAGGGCCTAGTACGGCCTTTGGAGAGGCGGCGAAATTCTCCTGCATGGCAAGATTTACAATGAAGCTGCGTGTCGTGTCAAGAACTAAGACCGCGGTTGTGTTGATGTGCCCTCTGTTTGGGCCTGTCTCAATGGTCGTCGGTGTTGATAAATGAGTAAGGGACATTGGTGGAATAACGAGTGTCAGGAGAAAACCAAAACTACTTCAGAAAACTCGCCCTATAGTGCCACTTTATCTGTCACAGATCCTATATGCTTTGGGCTAGGGTTGCGCACACTGAACCGAGCAGTGGCACAGTCTGGTTTGTGGTGCGTGCCTCCATGTGTTCTGTGACGAGGAAAGAAGCATCCCAGAAAATCACGAAACCTACAGATATTCCTTATACGACACAATAAACAGCACTCACTAAAAAATCCGCACTTGACCAGTGTGGTTCATATCAAACAACTTCTGGTCTCAAGTCTTTGAAACGAAATTTGAATTTACGAAGATGTTATTAAAATAATTTAAATTAGTGGCAAGCTTACAAACTTCCATTTCCACATCTTTTGCATTCACGCCTCCAAGTAGAAAAGTGAACACTAAAATATGCACAAATAAAACTTACCTGTTATCTCATACGACTGGAAAAGGTGGGTCTCATACTTCAAGGGACGAACAGACATTAAGGTTACTCGAGAACAGATTGCTAAAGAAAACATCTGAATCTAAGGGCAGGATGAAAGAGGAGGAAAAAACTGAGTAATGAGGGGCTTCAAAATTTGTACTGTACCCCAGATAATATTATGGTTTAGGAGGTGGCATGAAGCACGGATTTTAAATAAAGGCTGGAACATTCTGCTATACACTAGACTTTTGTTCGCTTTCACTAATAAGAAATAAGAGGCTTTTATATTTCTCTACGGCAGAAATATTTATTTCCACGTCGGTAGTGTTTAGTTCACAACATCAAATTTTGTTCCTCTTTTACAGACTTGGTAAATCGCGGTTTAAAATACAAAACGTTGGCTATCTTGTACAAATTTTTGATAATGGCAGCATCCTTATTTTATTCAAACAAAATGTGTAGAGACAACCAATACCAGTTATAGAAATTTTATTCCACACGAACCAAAAAGAATACATTCGTAATTTTTTTTTCAGACTGGACAATCCCCATACAGGTTGGTATCAAAATAATCCACTTTAACTCTCGGGACCGAACGCAACAATCGCCATAAATTAGATTGAAGAAACGGAAAATTATATTCCTTTACTTTCCCGTCATTTTTCTTTGATAAGGGAAGTGTGCACCAGCCTGTAAGCAAACAAAACGAACATTGTGCCTATCAACGCAAAATTGAGGGGTATTCGAGCAATCTCTGTTGCAGTAGAAAAGCAATAAGTATCACACATTCTGAGTGGTTGTCTATATTCTTGTTTATCCAGCACGCAAAGAGCATACACCGTATTATAATGTCATCTGTGGCCTGTCCAGCTGTATCATATTTTTCCGCATTATCTCATGAACGGCACAATTTTCGGAAAAAAAATTATTGAACGTAAAATATGTGTTTTGATTTTATCTACAATTGTTGTCTGAAACAATTCTCACTTTAATAAGAATCCGACAAGAAATTACCATAAACGAACGTAAGTCTTCACGCGAAGTACCCGTTATTCTTGTCAGATTTTGATGAACCTAGGATTGTCTCAACAGATTTAAGAATATATTCAAATATCAAATTTCGTTAAAATCCGTCAAGTTGGAGCCGAGTGTTTCCATGGTGACGAACAGGCGACAGGAAGACAGGCGTGACGAATGTAATAGTCAGTTATTGCAATTTTGAGAGGAGCACCTGAGAGCGAGATTCTCGCCAAAAGACAAGAACGTCTTCTGCTCTACTAAAAAGTCACGTAACATTGAAAGAGCTGGAATTCATTTTGGCCGTCTCGCATTTGAAATGGGTAGAGGCTATACGATAGCAAAATCCTCCAAGAGAGTCATGAGGAGGGGGGATGAAATCTAAACCAATAAAAATATTAGGCCTGTCCCCAGAACGCTGGAGCAAAATAAGGCAGCATTCTAATGCAGCATCTGTCAAATAAAAACTGATTCCTGTCGAAATTGTGCGGTTACATTCACGTAATATTTGTTGCTGTTCAATTCACAGCCTTTTTATAATTTAGTTTACCTCTACAGTAACGTCTACGTGCAATTTTATTCTGCACCGTCATGGAGAAATGTAAATTGGAGATTTGGAGGGCGACGTGAATATGTGGACACAAGAAATATAGATTGGAGATTCGGAGGGCGACGTGAATATGTGGACCCAACAAACATGGATTGGAGATTCGGAGGTCGACGTGAATATGTGGACCCAAGAAGTATAGATTGGAGATTTGAAGGGCGACGTGAATATGTGGACCCAAGAAATATAGATTGGAGATTCGGAGGGCGACGTGAATATGTGGACCCAACAAACATGGATTGGAGATTCGGAGGTCGACGTGAATATGTGGACCCAAC
>Ga0123353_10018717_pt1 | contig 10254 bp, 6 predicted proteins | sample TergutLab28metaG_3_FD_92763 | JGI IMG/M metagenome (GOLD analysis project Ga0123353, IMG submission 92763) | Labiotermes labralis P3 segment gut microbial communities from Petit-Saut dam, French Guiana - Lab288 P3 | ecosystem: Host-associated > Arthropoda: Insects > Digestive system > Gut ...
CAATACTAACTGTCGGTTTCATCATCTCTGCGGGGTCTATGTCAACCATTACTTTGTATGCGTTTTGAGCAAAATTTTCCGGGTTATAGCTGATTTGGCGGATGTTTAACCTACAACCTAAAATGAGCAGGAAATCACTATGCGAGACGACAAAGTTTCCACCTCTGTTACCGACAGTTCCAGGGCGTCCGCAATAAAGCGGATGCGCATCCCAAAGAACATCATGGGCGTTCCAGGCCGTTACAACGGGGATTTGTAGTTTATCGATCAACTCAATAAACTCGTCACGCGCCCCCGACGCGCGGATCGCTGAGCCGGCAAGTATAACAGGCCTTTTTGCCGTTTTTATCCGGCTTACGATCTGCTCAATTATTGTGGCGGATACTTTTGGAGGAATCTCTTCTCTGTTTTCGCGTTCGCCGTAATGGCGAAGGGCGCTTGTCTCAACGATCGCGCCCTGCACATTAAGCGGGATATCCAGCCAGACAGGCCCCGGTCTGCCGCGCGTCGCTATGAAAAGAGCCTTTTCGAGATAATAAGCAATGTCATTCGGGTTAATGATCATATGTGTAAATTTTGTAAGGCTCTTTACGCAATCCGTTATATTGAATTCCTGATCTCCTAGTTGGCGCAACGGAACTGTTGTCGAACTGATTGTTGTGGAGAACTTTACCTGGCCGGACAAAACGATCATGGGCACCGAATCAAGCCACGCACCCAAGACGCCCGTTATCGCATTAGTCCCGCCGGGACCGGAGGTAACGCAGACTGCGGGAAGTTTTCCGCTGTAACGGGCGTATCCCTCTGCGGCTACGGCGCAAGCCTGTTCGTGATGATTATAGGTGCAGTTCAGCTCCGGATGATGGCCGAATGCATCGTTAAGGTGCATGGCGCCTCCGCCTGTTACGGTAAATATGTCCGTAATGTTATTAGCGATCAAAAAATCTGCTATATAATCCGCAACACGCTGTTTCATAGTTTCCCCATTATTCTACAAGCTATCACGCTTCAAGACTAAACCAATCTGGTTTCAAATATGCACCGATCGTCAATTCATCTGTTAACTTCTTCGACTTTGCGAAAAATTCAAGCTCTTTGTAGGTGTCGCCCTTTTTTTGATTGATAATACCGAGATAATAATATGAATGCGAAACAGTAGAATCGCCGGTCAGTATGTCGCTAAGGGTATTTGCGTTACTTAAAGCTTCTAAGAACTGAGTAAAAAAATACTCCGCTTTTGAGTAATCTTCCTTATACATACAAGCTTGCCCTTTAAGGTAGTTTGCACGGGGAGATGAAATGCCGGTACTATTTATAACCCCGTCAAAATTCTTTTCCTGTATCATTTTGTACAGTCTGTCAGTTAGTTTTAACTCAAGAATATCGTCAAAGTCGTTAGCATACCCGGATGTTAGTTTACCGTCTCCATAAAATGAAAATACAAGATAAAAACACTGCACTATACGGTATAAAAAATCACCGAGCCTTATTTTTTCAATGAAATCAAGTTCATCCGGTATACTCTCTTGATAACTCTGTTGAATCACTGATACTGTTGCTTTTTCATAGAATTGTAATAACCGGCTGTTTTTAACAACTTCTCGTGACTGAGCAAACAGCGTCTCAATAAAATCAATAAACGTTTTTGCCGCTTCCGCGCGGTTTGCCGGGAAAGCAGACAAATCGTAGTTTTCGGGATCAATGTTTATTACCGAACCAAGCCACATGGAAAGCCCCGTACCTAATCTGAGAACAACGGAAATCAGCAATAGTTCTTTCTGCCTTTCATTACTAATTGAACTCATATTGTCACAACTTTTTATTATGTGCTCCCGATATGCTAAAAACTCGTGGCAGTGACGCTCGATGCTAAAAGCCGGTTGCGTTATCATTCTGTACTTAAAGTTGTCCAAGTCGCCTTTCGGAGACATAATGCGCTCAAATCCGTACTCGCATAGAGGTTTCTTTACGAGCATAACTAAATTATTTTCCGCAAGGTTTAACAGTATTTCATTTTGCGGCTCGTTATGAGGATTTTCAAATGAAGCAATTTCATAATCTCCGTCGCAAAACAACTCATAAAAATCCATATTTAGTATGTGGCAAGTGATATGCCCGCCGTGTCTTATAGCCAACTTTAGTGATTCATAAGCATTTTTGGTAATATAATTGTTGAATATATTTACCAAGTATGGAAAATGATAAATAACCGCGCCTATTTTATTTATGTAAGCCTCTTTAAGAAGTTCAATAAAATAAGGGATGTTTTCCAATACGACGATATCCTCGTCACTCATTAGCGCCGCATACATTCCAGCCGAATAAGAAACTACTAGCGGCCAATTCAATCCCAATATGTTTGTTTTGTTACTATATACTTTTAATCTTTTATCATTTATGCCGCCAAGCCTCTCCAGTGTATCGTCAGAAGAGGCGTTGTCCGAAACGACAACCTCAATCTCGTCGCCCGGATACTGCAAAATGTGAGTTACACATCTGTATACTTTATCAGCTCTGTTATATGTCGGTATACAAAAACTCAAAACCGGCCTGCACTTCATCCGTTTTTCTCCTGCAATAGATTTGAAAGATACGCCAGGTTTCCCCTGATCAACAATTCATCAGATAATTCATTACACTCGCCAAAATAGTTCTTCGCCTGTTCTTCTGCACCTTTACGTTTCATTATGATACCCAAATAGTATAATGAATACTGGATAGCTATTTCATTTATGATCATATCGTCCAAGACTTCCGGCTTCCGCGTTATCTTCACGACATACTCAAAACACTCTTCAGCTTTGCTAATATCATTTTTATAAAAATACGCTTCCCCTTTATAATATCTCGTCCTGACGTTGTCGGGGGCGTCAAAAGAAATGACCGCGCCATAATCCTTATCGCGCATCATATTTCGTAAAGTTTCCCGCGACTTCATACCAAGGTTGTCGTTGAAATCCTCCGCAAAATATTCATCGGGTATTTTTGCCGCTTGACTAAAATTCTTATAGAAATTTAAAATAATGCTGAAGAGAGTGTCACCGAGCATAATGCGTTGAGCATATGTAAGCCCTTTTGGCGGTTCCGATGAAAAGTATCCGCAGAAACATTGCTTAAATGGCAAAATAAACTTATTGAAGCTATAGTCTTTTGATATTTCGACAACCCGCGCCACAGCCTTGGCAAACCAGTCGCACAATTCAGCTACAGCTCTGTTTCTATCATATGGCCCCAGTTCTTTCCTCGCATAATCCCAAAGCGCCGTATCAGAGCCTTGTCCCCTATAGGTCAGGATTTGCCCATAGAATCTCCCGATTATCAGCAATACTCTTCGTAAAGCCGCATTGTACAAAGCGGCGGAATGGTTTTCTACATTTTCCGAAATGAATTCAGTAAAAACATTTATACTGTGCATTCTATAACTTGGCAGCCAGCCTCCCATTGCCGCCTCAATATTGCTGCCACTCTTTTGAATGTCTTTTAGCTCTTTCTCCTTGTTTTCCACATATCCGTAAAAACACAAAGGAACCTCTGTTAACTTTACAAGGTTTGCAGCCGCGTTTTCCAGGGCTATTTGAAGCTGCGGTTCTGTCTTTGTTATATTCTCGTCAGGGTAATCAACGCTAAAACATTTCTCAACGCTATAGTCGTCAAGATCTTTAATGCTGAATAAACTCATATTGTGGACGGCGCCGGTAATGTGTCCGCAAAGCTTAATGACATTATATACAGATTCCACAAGGGTTGTGCATTTGTAAGTGTAGTTAATTGAAGTAACGACGGGAGGGAAAGAATATATGATCAAACCCATTTGGGGATCAAGAATATTATCAATATAATGATCAATTGCATCCAGGTTGACAATATCTTCGTCGCTCATCAAAACCGCCCATTGGCCGGCTGCTCTTGCTACCGCAAGCGGCCAATTAGCTCCATAGATATTTGTTTCATTGCTGTATATCGTTAACCGTTCATCCTTTATACCGTTCAACAGCTCCAAAGTGTTATCCGTAGACGCATTGTCGGAAACAACCACCTCAATTTTGTCGTGCGGGTATTTTAGTATGTGGGTAACGCAACCGAAAACACGGTGTGCACGATTATAAGTCGGTATGCAAAAACTGATTATAGGTTTTTTTCCCATCTCACGCTCCCGTCAGGTACTTCGCTATATCACGGCCTTTAAAGCCTGCCTCCACGCTTTCGACAATTGCGTCCTCGCTCATCCCCGCAAGTCGGGAATAGAAGAATACGCTGCGTAACCGCGTAAAAGCGTGAATGGGCAATATTTCAAGAAAGTCTGTGAAACTTTTCGCCTTGTAGTAATCCGCCAGCGCCTGGAACGTATCGGCGTAAACCGCCGCAAGGTTACCTTTGTTCGCAACTGTATAGACGTTTGAGTTGCTGCGCTGGAAGTAGTTGTACAACCCCTCCGGGACAAACGCTACCGTATTTATTAGCGGCAAAAGTTTATAGTTGAACAAGGTATCGTCCGCAAGTTTATACTGCTCGAATCTGACGCCCGATCTCTTGACGATATCGGCTTTGTACAGCCGCGTCCATATGTAATTGTTCGGCTTCGGGCATGCGCAGTATCGCGTAAAATAACCGTAAACATCATCTTTTACATTAACAGTTTGTCTACTCATTTTGGAATACTGCTTGTCTATATGGTCGTCGTACACGAGATTGTAGTTGCAAACCGCCATGTCCGCATTTGACCCGGTCAGCGCAGTATGCAGTTTTTCATACATATCCAATTCGAGATAGTCGTCGCTGTCGACAAATGTAAGCAATCCGCCCGTCGCCGCCTCGATTCCCGCGTTTCGCGCCGACGATACCCCCGCGTTTGCCTGAGCGATATACTTTACGCGGCTGTCGGACGTAAAGCGTTCAATAGCCTCCGCCGTGTCGTCGGTCGATCCGTCATTGACAACGATTACTTCAAGCTCGCTGAACGTCTGTGACAGTACGCTCTCAAGACATTTTTCAATATAATTCCCGACATTATAACAGGGGATCACAACAGAGATTTTATTCGTCATTTTAATTCATCGGCGGATTTATTGTCCGCCCATATCCCCCCAAATCGTTTTTTATCTGCGAAGTGGAAATCTCGACCGTACGCGGGAAATACACGACTTCGCAGTATTCTTTCAGAAAATCAAATTTCCCTTCCCAGTCGTCGCCCATACAAAAGACGTCGACTTGATAAAGATGAATATCTTTGATTTTCTGGTTCCATGCCTTTTCAGGTATTACCAAATCCACATACCGGATCGCTTCCAAATGCTGTTTGCGTTCTTCGTATGAGAAATAGGTTTCTTTGTTCTTTTGATTTATATTAAACTCGTCATCGGACAGGGCGACGATCAGGTAGTCGCCCAGCTCTTTAGCGCGGCGCAGCAGATTTATATGGCCGTAATGCATCAGGTCAAATGTACCGTAAGTTATTACTCGTTTCATTTCATGACCGCCTTGTGTATAAAATCGTAAATCGTTCTGCCGGCTGTACCGTCTTTATTGGCGGAATCCTCAAGGAAACTCATTTTCCGTTCGTAGTTTATATTCGATTCTCCATTGATCGTGCAAGCGAAATATTCCGCAATATTCCCAAAACCGGATTCGTTGATCACAGCATAAAGATTACTATAAAAATCATCTGAGTAAACGCCGCTTTCATCATCACTCAAACGGAACTTGTATGGTACAACTTCCTGATCCAGCTTATCCAGTTTGTACATAGTGTAATTATATCGCGAAAAGGCGTACGCTTTACCGTTAATGCATTTAAGCGCGTCATACTTAAAAACTGTATTATTGAGACCAGCCGGTTCAGGTATTTTGTCATACCCGCTGAACAGTCCGGTTTTCTTTTGGAATTTCAATACCTTATCGCCAAACCCGGGAAACAATAGAATATTATCGCCGTACGCGGATATGCTTGTAAAAACATTTTCATATTGCGTAGATGTTGTGTTGCTGACAGGTATATTATATTTCGCAATCTTATCCGTTACCGGATTCCATTTCAATAATTTGCTGATGTCTTCCGATATTAACCAATAGTCACTCCCGTCAAAATCCGCTCTGACGCATTTTGCCAATACCGGGTTAGACGCGATTATTTCAACTTCCTGCGTAAGCAATGAGTAGCTGATAAGGTGCTGGCAGTTTCGCGTCAGAATAAATATTTTCCCGTCTTCTGAACACTCGCCGGCATATAATAGGTATTTTATGGACTTCTCATCATTGGTAAAAAGACCTATACGGTCGAAAAACGAAAGATGATAACCAACATTGTGGGTTACAGTATCAAAAACAAGAATAGCTGTTGTGTTGGCGCCGAACATATATATTTTGTTTTCATGTTGCCTGGACAAATAAAAGGTATATCCGTTATTGTAATCCGACGGATACAAATACTCACGATCAATCGCAATCTCTTTTGTTTCACTGGATAAACGATTAAATATGAAAATTCTATCGAGAAAAAATGGAAAACAAATTACTTCATTCCCAACACAGTGAATAGCAACATACCTGTGCGTCTGCGCCGGTTTACCTTTATATTGCGGTGTATTTCCGTTCTTGGCCATCAACTTTGCCGTATTATTCCCGAAGTCCAGTTTAAATAACCCATCGTTGAACAACTCAAACGCCCATGCATTGCCCTCATCATCTAAAGCGAAATCGGCGAAACGCAACAGCACATCAGTTTCAGTATAATAAACGTCTTGAATAACGACCGGCTTTCCCGTGACCCCATACAGCGTTACCAAACTCGACCAATCCCCGTAGTATGCATCCGTCCACGCGATCGCGCGGTGCAGGTCAACTGTGTCGTCATAAACCCCCCAACCATCGCGCTGATACTCCGAGACAATTTGGCGGTACTCTCCCGCTAACTGTGGACGCATTGAGGCGTAGGTCTGCTCACTGAGCGGATGCGGACGCCACCACAGCGCTACATCCCCATGATTGCGGAACGTTTTCAGAACATGGCGGAGTTTCTTCAGATACTGTTCGTCGTTTGCCAACATTACCGTGACTGTGGTATTGTACAAGACGACTTTCTTTTTACCGATGGTCTTCCTCCAGACATCCGGTAACTCGCGATCCTCACGCTTTGTGTTGATGACCTTGTCAAACTTTGGGCTGCCCAACGCGACAAACTTGTCCTCCGGTCTGCCGAACCGGTCGCTGTAAGCTTCTTCATAATATTTGATATACTGCTGACGGATTTGCTCGGACTGCACGACGACCTTGTGCGCGAATACGCAGCCAGCGACGGTACAAAAGTATCCCGCTACGACATCTGCAATGACAAAATAGGGTACATATACCAGCAAACCGGTAAGCCCGCGCAGCCGCGAACAGTAGAAATCCGGATGCACGCTTGTGACATAGTTGCCCTCGTCGTATGGCGCGAATGTGAATATCACATCAGGACGGTGGGCTTCGAGGTCGTATTCGCGCCAATCGGTACACTTGATATTGGCGCTGTAACAATCCGCGCCCTCAAAGTGCATAGCGCCAAATGAACCGTCCGGTTTTCTATCGAAATAGGGGATAGGGATCCAGTACGCATCGCAACTCGAATCGGACTTCGCGGCATGATATATCGATTCGATGCTGTCTGACATACTCGCTTTGTAGGATAAAAATGCTATCTCGGTCCGGTTGGGCTTTAACTCCTGTTTGACGCTGTTTTCTATCTTGACCAGGTGTTTTTTTAGCTGATTATCACCGATTTCACCGTTATTTGCTTTAAACAGAAGCTCACAGTATTCCTCCAGCAACCCGACCGTCAGGGTACCCTCGCCCTCGACGCTTTCGATATGCTCACCGATATCGATGGCGCTCTCCTGACATTCGGCGTAAAGGCCTGCGGACTGTGCCTGCCCAATTGTCTGAAGCAAATCCAATATCTGCCGCTGCTGATGTTTTCTCATAATCCATGTTCATCCTGATCTTACATAACAGTTGCCTTCACTATGCGACATCTTAGCATATTCGATGTAAAACTACAAATAATTTGCGGATTATTAATAGCGGATGCATCATTTACTGATGAAAGATACGACTTCCTCCTGTTTTAGACAGCATAAAGCACTGTTTCGCTACCAAAAAAAGAATAGTGTCTGAAATAAATCTGATAATCGTTATATAAAGAAAGTATGTAACCGGGGATTTCCCATATGTCTTCAGCCTTATGATATACACTAATTGCCAGTTTGGGGCGATTGCGTAAAATTGTCCGCTCTGCGCCCATTAATGCTTTTAATTCTGCTCCTTCTATGTCCATTTTAATAAATGTCGCCGTTTCTCCGTTTAATACATCATCGAGTTTTTTTGTTTTTATTCTCACGAAGTTTTCTTTAATGCCTTCTGTAATACTAGATACAGGACCGCTTTCCTTAAAATTTAATTCTGAATTCTCATTCCAAAGTCCAAACGGATATATATCCAGGTTGTTAATTCCTTTTAAGTTATCCATACACGTAGGATACTGAACAGAACTAGGCTCAAATGCGATGATTTTTTTATATGCGTCATTACACCATTTTGTAAAACTAATCACATCATTTCCATTATAACATCCGGCATCAATAAATACTTCATCTTGTGTAACAGGATTAACTATATCAGGGTCAAAGTATTGTGAAAACAAAGTTGTTCCATTTGATATTAAAAAATCCTTGAATACCAGTAATTGACTCTTAGAGAAGCCCATGTTGACTAATTTGTTAAAAATATCAGAATTGTTTTTATCAGATAAAGTTGTTATAACAACATAACTATCAGGGAACTTGTCTTTTAAGGTTTCCGGTGAGATAGTGTTATAATTAGAATATGTAATATTTTGCTTGCTTTTGTCACCATCACATAAAGCAGTTATTTCTATTTCATTACATAGCTCGATAAATGACAGGCAAACCCCGCCTAACCCATAACCTATTATCTTTCTGTTTTGCTGTGAGAAAAAGGAATTTATTAAATGCCTACGTTGTAATTCAAACTCCGGGAAGGTCTTAATAATATTGTTTATAAACTTGTATTCTTCGGTAACAGAGTAAAGGAGCCTGTTTTCAAAAATCGTTTTTGATAAATCATCTCCCAAATGGTTGTAGATTTGTTTTGTAGCACCGATAGTTTTCGACAATGTATGCTCCTTAACCGAAAGACGACAAAGTGCTTGCGCTCCTTCGTGCAACATGTTATAATCATGTAAAACTAAAAGAAACTAAAATGTTCTAAAGAAAACTAAAATGTTCTAAAAGAAACTAAAAGCTGTAGCCGGATAGCAACCGGAGCTTGAGGGAGGAAGAGGTCATGAAAGAGCGGTTGAAGAATCCTTTTACGCCGACGTTCGGGAGCATACCACTTCAATTGGCGGGGAGGGGCAGCATTATCCGCGACATTCTGGACGGCTTGGACAACGGCCCCGGAGATCCATACAGAGCGACCATTTTTGTAGGCGCGAGGGGAACGGGCAAGACTGTTTTGCTGGCAAGACTAGCTGAAGATGCGTCAGCCAACGGGTGGATAAGCGCGAATGTGAATGCGGATGCCGGCATGCTCGACGAGCTGTTGATCCAGGTCAGGGACAACGCAAAGCATATTCTTGCTCCCGAAACATTAGCGCACATCACGTCAATAAGCGTAGCCGGTGTGGGCGTATCCCGAAATGTGAAGCAAAGCAGCCGGAAGACCACGTGGCGCTCGGAAATGACTTCATTAGTCAAGGAGCTGAACGAAAAAGGCGTTGGGCTCTTAATCACTGTTGATGAGCTGGACGCCAGCATAGACGAACTGCGGACAGTTGTTGCGACCTTCCAGCACTTCGTGCGGGAGCGGAGGGACGTCGCCATCATAATGGCGGGCTTGCCGCCGAAGGTATCCAGCCTCTTGCGCAACGATTCTATATCTTTTCTCAGGAGAGCTTTTCAAATGCACCTGGAAGCGGTCGAAGAGAGCGAAGTCCGTTTCTCAATGAAGAAAACAATAGAACTTGCCGGGCGAACGGTTGACAAAGAGGCTCTTGGATTAGCAGTGGAGAGCACAAAAGGTTTTCCGTTCATGATCCAGTTGATCGGATTTCAAATGTGGCGGCAGAACCCCGAAAATGAGGTTATTTCTCTGGAAGACGCCGAAGAAGGGGTCGCCCTTGCCCAAAGCGATCTTGAACGAATGATATTTGACACTACTTTCAGAGAGTTGTCAGAGAAAGACATCGCCTTTTTAACCGCA